>Ga0302326_10000864_pt1 | contig 79648 bp, 74 predicted proteins | sample Palsa_T0_3_FD_202264 | JGI IMG/M metagenome (GOLD analysis project Ga0302326, IMG submission 202264) | Peat permafrost microbial communities from Stordalen Mire near Abisko, Sweden - Palsa_T0_3 | ecosystem: Environmental > Terrestrial > Soil > Palsa > Peat permafrost | place: Sweden: Abisko...
GCCTGGCGGGGTCCTATGTCGCATACACGCGCAACAGGGAGTTGAGTGCCAGACAGCGAACGGCGGTGTTCAATGTTCTCCTTAATATCAGTCTGGGCGAGAGTTCTGAGATGCTTTCGAACGGTCTGGCCATCTTGCCTGAGGGGGTGCTCGCGGACCTTCGTGCGATCCTCCGAGAAGAGGGAATGTGAGAGGTCCAAGCGGCGAGCGTCTTGATAAACAGACCTAATCAGCCGAAACCGGATAAATTGCTGAATTCCTCACGTGATCGAATTTGCCGCGGATAGCACCGATGCGAGCGTGAAGTCATCGAACGCGATGAACGAATATGCTTGGCGGCTGGCGGCGCGCGGGATCGCGTCTGCGTCACGGTGGCGCGATGAACGCCTGCATGCCAGGATATTTCCGGGCATGGCGTCCCTGCTCGTAGTAAGCGAGATATCCGGCGATCTTCGCGGCCATTCGGCTGTGCGCCATTGTTGATCGGTCGGCTTCCAGGAAGACGTGCACGTGGCTCCTTCCGTCCAGACGGGCGATTCGCTTCAAGACGAAATACGCATCTGAGCGGACTGGGATCTCGGGGTCGCCCTTGCGGGCGGTGACGGAATCCCACGGCAACTGACCTTCCTGCCAGAGCACGAGCTCTGCGGGTCCGCTGCGCGTGAGCGCGATCATCCGCGCATGGATGTCGGCGACGAAGAGCAAATGCCGGATGCCGATCTCGGTGAGTTCGTGGTGCCGGAGACGTTTGTCGGCCAGGTCGGAGGGCGCGTAGCCCTCCTCGATCAGAACCGGCACGCTTTTCGAACCGATTCCGTAGACTTGCTTCTGCATGAAGCGTGCGACGGATGCGAGATAACGGCGTTCCCTGAGTTTGCTACAGGGGATCCCCTCTGGACCGGAGTCGTACATCTGGGGCTTAACGGTACCGCAAAAAAGGTCGCTGGGAAGTGGTTGTTTTCCCATGCAACCGTTACGTCAGTGGGAGTCCCGCTCCCCTAAATGCTCGGCCCCAGGATAGGCGCCGAGTTGAGAACCTGCTGATGTGATCGAATCTTGGAAAGCCCATGATAGTCAATTTTGTGAAAAAGTCTCTCGGGCGTGCGTGGGCCGGAGTGTGTTTACTCGGGTGCTTTTGTCTGGCTGATTCGCCGGTTGCTTCCGATGAGTCCGAAGTCGGACGCGAAGTAGCCATCCCCCGACATCTGCAGGACGGTGAGGAATTCGATGTTTCCATCAAAGAGCTTCTTGCTTACGGCAAGAAGCTCTTTGAAGCCCACTTCACCTTACAAGAAGGCGCGGGCCGCCCGTTGACCAAAGGGGCCGGAGCGGCGCTTTCCGATCCAGCTAGTCCGCTGCTTTTCCCTCGAAACAACAATCGCCTCTCCGGGCCCGATTCCAATTCCTGCGCCGGTTGCCACAATCAACCGATCAGTGGCGGGACCGGTGATCTGTCGACCAACGTCTTCGTGCTAGGGCAGCGCTTCGATTTCGTCACCTTCGACGGGACCGACAACATACCCACGCGCGGCGCCGTGGACGAGCGGGGCACTCCCGTCACATTGCAGTCGTTCGCCAATCTCAGGTCTACGATTGATATGTTTGGCGCGGGCTACTACGAAATGCTCGCTCGCCAGATCACTGCGGACCTGCAAGCGATCCGCAACAGCGTTGCGTCCGGTCGGAGCGCTGCTCTTATATCGAAGGGCATCTCGTTCGGAGTCCTCGCACGCAACCTAGACGGCTCCTGGAATACCGCCGCCGTAGAAGGACTCCCGCCCCAATCGCTGGCTTCCTCGGACGCGCAGCACCCTCCCAGTTTGCTCATTCTGCCCTTTCATCAGGCCTCCAGTACGGTTTCGCTGCGCGTGTTTACCAATGACGCCTTCAACCAGCATCACGGTATGCAATCCACTGAGCGCTTCGGCATCGGCGTCGATCCGGATGGGGATGGTGTAGTGAATGAACTCACGCGCGCCGATATCACCGCCTCCACGTTGTTCCAAGCTGTGCTGCCAGTTCCTTCACGCGTGCTGCCCGCCAATCCCACATTGCGGAGAGCGGCACAGGATGGCGAAGTTCTCTTTCGCCAGATTGGCTGCGCGAACTGCCACATTCCCGCTCTGCCGCTTGATAAGAAAGGATGGGTATACAGCGAGCCCAGCCCGTACAATCCGCCCGGCAACCTGCAACTCGGCGAAGTGCCTTCTCTTTCTGTCGATCTGACGAACGACGATCTCCCGCAGCCGCGACTGAAGCCGGTGGATGGCAACGTGTGGGTACCACTTTATACCGATTTCAAGTTGCATGATATCGGCCGCGGACCTGATGATCCGAACGGCGAGCCGCTGAACGCGAACGAAAAAGCCGGTTCGCCCGGATTTTTCGCCGGCAACACGAAGTTCCTAACACGCCGCTTGTGGGCGGTTGGCAGCAAGCCGAACTATTTTCATCACGGTCAATTCACCACAATCCGGGAAGCGATCCTCGCCCATGCAGGGGAAGCCATTTCTCAAGAACGGCAATTTTTCGCGCTCGGTTCCAGAGACCAGGGCGCAGTTATTGAATTCTTGAAAACGTTCCATTCGCCGGTTCGAACTGAGAACCACGAAAGCTCTGAAAGACGTTGAATAACCTCGGGCCTGGCCGACAGAAGGCACACGCGGAGCCCCGTGCACGCTAGCCGGGCCAAGAGAGTGTTGTAGGTGTGCCACGAAAGGCATTGCGTTTACCCAGCCCTGAGGCGGTCTGGAGAATACGCTCGATTTCCTCCTGGGTGCGGGAGAAGCGCGCAGGACGAAACGGTCTTGCCGCCTCCCAACTCCGGAGCCGACAGTAGAACGCAAACGATGCGCGGCTCATCGAGAGCGCGTCGCATGATGCGGGCGCATCGCAATCGTGGGACCGCGTTGACCCGGCCTTCGAAATCGATTTGCCTTTCAGAATAGCCTATAATCCTAACAATCGAGCATGGGCCCGAGCCGGCAAATCCAACGAAAACGATGGATGAAGAGGTAAACAATGTTTTCTGTGAGAACGATTCTGCACGCGCTCGCAGCAATCCTGCTGCTCTTCAGCGCTGCTGTGCTGATGACGCATGCTGGTACACTGGAAGCGCAAACGTTGAACTGAGTCCTCTCCGGACCTCCTTCCGCTCGGTGCTGTATGGGCATGGCGTACGATCCTGCGACCAAATCCATCGTGCTGTTCGGAGGAGCGAACAACGACAAACAGTATCTGGCAGATACATGGGTCTGGCAGGGAGGTTGGGTTCCAAAGGCCCCGGCTACCTCGCCCTCAGCGCGCGTCAATCTCGGAATGGCCTTCGATGGGAGGAATATCGTGCTCTTCGGCGGCAATAACGATAGCGGAACTTCTCTCGGCGACACCTGGACTTGGGACGGCGCCAACTGGTCCCAGCAATTTCCAGCCACCTCGCCCCCCGCCCGTGATTCGATTATGACTTACGACGCGGGGACGGGAAACGCGCTCCTTTTTGGAGGGTCCAATAGCACCGGCTCCCTAGGAGACACCTGGACTTGGGATGGTGCGACACAGACCTAGACCCAGCAGAATCCCGCCACTTCTCCCTCGCCGCGCTCCGCGCCAATGGCTTACGACGCCGCGACCGGTGCAGTTGTGCTCTTCGGCGGCAATAACGGGAGCACTCAATACACCGACACCTGGCTGTGGAATGGAACCAATTGGACTCAGGTGTTTCCGGCCGTTTCTCCAACCACCCGGCAAGGCGCCAATATGGCCTATGATCCCAGCATCGGAGCCGTGGTTCTGTTCGGGGTAGACAACGAGACTTGGACTGATTCGTTGAACGACACCTGGATTTGGAACGGGACGACATGGAAACAGATCCAACCCGCTACCGTTCCGCCCAACCGGTATGGCTTCGGTATTGATTACGATGCCGCTGCCAAAATCCTGGTGATGTTCGGCGGATACAGCTCCGGCCCCGCCCGCGGCGACACGTGGCTCCTTGCTCTAGAGCCCTGACATAACCCGAGGCCGCGTCGTGCGCGTCACTTACGCGCAGTGGCGATCACGCGGGTGGCGACGGATGCGCCAGTCTATACGTCGCGGCAGTATACTTCGGTAAAGTATAATGTTCAATCGCGATCTCAGCAAAGGCAGCGCCGAGCTGCTCGTTCTCACCCTTCTCGAAGTGCGACCGCGCCATGGATACGAGATCGGCAAGCTTATTGAAGAGCGTACCAATGGGCAAATCCGCTTTCGCATCGGTTCGCTCTACCCCATTCTGTTTCGCCTGGAGGATCGCGGCCTGATTGCCGGCCGCTGGCTGGAAAAGCCGGGCGAGCGGCGGCGGCGCCTGTACCGGCTGACGCCGGCGGGGCGCAAGTTTTTGAAGGACCAGCGCAGCGCCTGGGACGAGTTTGTGGCCACCATCAACCAGATTGTGCGGCCGAGCCATGCCTGACTGGCCCGAATACGTGCGGCGGCGCCTGCGCCTCAGCGGCTTCCGTCCGGAGCGCGAAGGCGAAATCATCGAAGAAGTGGCGCGCCAGATGGAGGATGCCTACTCCGAGGCGCTGCGCATGGGCGCGAGCGAAGCGCAGGCGGCCGAAATCGCACGGCGGCACATCAGCGATTGGCAGGCACTGGCAAATGCCCTGGCGGACGCGCATCACGGAAAGGAACCGATTATGGCGGTGTGGCAGCAGCAGAGCGAAGACCGCGAATTCGACACTCGCGGAAAACTATCGTTGTTCACCGGCTTGCGGCGGGACGTAATCTACGGCTTACGCCTGCTGGCGAAAAATCCCGGATTCGCAGCCGTGGCCGTGCTCACGCTGGCGCTATGCATCGGCGCCAATACCGCGATTTTCAGCGTCATCAACACCGTTATGTTCAAGGCGCTACCGGTGCGCGATCCGAACCACCTGATGCTGCTCGAGTGGACCATGCGGTCAGGCCCAAAACTCCACAGCCACAGCTCGTACGGCGATTGCGACAACCAAAGACGAGACGCCGGCCAGCACGGCTGCTCGTTATCGAAACCGTTCCTCGACGAAGTGCGCGAGCACGGCCCGTTTTCAAGCCTGGCGGAATTCGCGGGTGGCGGACCGACGACGGTGAGCGGCATCGGCGGGGTTCATCGCGCCAGCGCGCAGTATGTTTCGGGCGATTATTTTCGAGCGCTGGGCGTGGGAGCGGCGCTGGGGCGCGTGCTCATCCCCGCGGATGATAAACCAGGCGCGCCGGCCGCGCTGCTGCTGACAAATGGCTATTGGCAGCGGCAGTTCCGCGCCGACGCTTCGGTGGTTGGGAAGACGCTAAACCTGAACGGGTTGCCATTCACGGTGGTCGGCGTCGCCGACGCGGGGTTTGCTTATCTCACGCCCGGCAATGTGCACGATTTTTCCGTGGCGCTGTCGCAACGGCGTAATTTGCAGGTGGGCTGGAAGTGGACACCCAGCCGAGAGGATGCCGGTGCGTGGTGGATTGTGAGTGCGGGGAGGTTGAAGCCGGGAGTCTCCGTGTCTGCCGCGGAAAGCCAGCTCACCAGCATGTTCGCGTATAACCTGCTGAGGCCTATCGCTAAGGCCGAGGATCAGCCGGCTATCAAACTGCTACCGGCGCAGACCGGTTTGACGGGGCTGCGCAGCCGCATCTCCACGATGCTGTATGTGCTGATGATCGCGGTGGCGATCGTGCTGCTGATTGGCTGCGCGAACGTCGCGGGGCTGCTGCTGGCGCGTGCGGCGGCGCGGCAGAAGGAGTTCGCAGTACGGCTGGCTGTGGGCGCGGCACGCGCACGGCTGGTGCGCCAGTTGCTGACCGAAAGCATCACGCTGTCGCTGATGGGAGGAGCACTGGGAATTCTGCTGGCTTATTGGGGCGCGCACGGGCTGGTCGATTTTGCCGTCAACCATGCCGACTCGTGGTTTCGATTTTCCGCTGACATCGACTGGCGCGTGCTGGGCTTCACACTGGCCGCTACCCTTCTCACGGGCCTCCTGTTCGGAATTGCGCCCGCGCTGCGGTCGATGCGCGTCGACCTGACGCCGGCTTTAAAAGATAGCGTGGGCGGCCTGGGAGGGCGGCAGGGTCGATTCCGCCTGGGAAATATTCTGGTGGTTGCGCAAGTGGCGCTGACTGTCGTCGTGATGGTAGGTGCCGGTCTGGTGGTACATACACTGCAGAACCTGCGGAGTCTCGATCCTGGGTTCGCCACCGACAATCTGCTGACATTCGATGTGGACGCCACGCTCACGGGATACCAGGGAGAGCGCATGGCCGCTTTCTATCGCGATCTGCGGGAAAGGTTCGCCGCTATCCCCGGCGTGACCGCGGTGAGCTATTCCAGCTCGATTCTTCTCAGCGGCAGCCTGTGGAGCACCGACTTTCACTTGCCAGGAACGCCGCCGAAATCGATGAAGACTGCGGATTATATGCCAGTGGGCCCCCAGTTCTTTGAAACCATGAAAATCCCCGTGCTGCGAGGCCGCAAGTTCAAACCGGAGGAATACGAGCTAACGGCTAAGACGGAGGCCGATAAGAAGGCGCGCGCGAACCTAGCAGAGCCCGTGATAGTGAACCAAGCCTTTGTACGCGCCTATTTTCCGAATGTGAACCCGATCGGGCAGCCGTTCGGCGCTTATGTGCCGGGCGTGAATGGCGATCCGTCGCCGGATGAATCGGTGAGCGCCGGATGGCAGATTGTGGGCGTGGTGCGCGATGCCAGATATGAGAGCCTGCGGAGTTCCATTGCTCCGACGATCTATGTGCCAGCCTGGGAGGGCGGCTCGTTCGAGTTGCGGACTTCGCGGGATTCCATGGCGGTGGCGCCGGATGTGCGCAATGTCGTGCGGCAGGCGGGCAGCAACATACCGGTGGTGAACATACGAACGCAGACGGAAACGATCGAAAGGCAATTTTTCCAGGAGCGGCTGGTGGCGCGCCTCGCGAGCCTGTTTGGGCTGGTGGCGCTGCTGCTGGCGGCCATCGGGCTGTACGGCTTGCTGGCGCACGAGGTGACCCGCAGCACGCGCGAAATCGGCATTCGCGTGGCGCTGGGCGCGCCAACCGGACAGGTACTCGGACGGGTGGTGCGGCACGGCGTCGTGCTGGCCGCAATCGGGCTGGCGATCGGCGCGGCGGGATCGCTGGCGGTGACGCGCCTGCTGAGCAGCATGCTTTTCGAGGTAAAGCCGGGCGATCCGGTTACGTTGATGGGGGTGAGTCTGCTGCTGATGCTGGTGGCACTGGCTGCTTGCTACATCCCCGCACGCCGAGCCAGCCGCGTAGATCCACTTGTGGCGTTAAGGCACGAATGACGGTGGTTCAACCTATGTAACAGGATACGTCCTTGCGGTCTCGGACCTCACTTGGGCGCGAAGCCAGCGAATTGCTCACGAATATCGATGGCGTGGTTAATCAAGGACTACGGCCAACGGCAGCGATTACGCGCGTGCCGGATCGGTGACCGGAAGAACTCCGATAATGAAAACGTGGCTCCCATAGCGACTGTGATCTGCGAACGTCTTCGCGTCCTCCTAGTGCAGCAGGTGCGAGCAGGAGGAAAACGTCCATGGCGCCTCAGAACTCAGGAGCCGCCAGTCTAACGCAAACGATCCGCCGCTCATCGACGAACGCTTCGCGTCACGCAGGCGCATCGCAATCGAGGGCGGCGTTGAACTGGCCGGCATGGCGCGCAATATCCGAAACTCCAGCCTCGCGAACCGAATTGGATGCCGCGCGTTCAATTGTTGGCGGCCGCGGCGAACGACCGGCGGCAGCGCCGACGACGAAATGCTTCGCTGAAGGCCGCTTTTCCCGACCCCGTTTCATGCCGCACGTTGCCGCAGAGGGCAGTAAATGACGCAACGGCTTGGCGCGCTCCCGGTTCCGCCGGCCAACTGAACGTATCTCATCCATGTCTGCAGCCGTTGAATGCGACAGCCATTGTCGAGGCGGCGTGCCCTACCTTCACTTACTCGTCTCGAGTCGCTGCAATCTTAATCTGAAACGGAACATTGCTTAAGAGCACTCCGCCCGCCGTCGTCACCTGGACTTTACCTGTTGTCGCACCGCTCGGCACAACGGCCAGAATTTCCGAAGGCCGCCGGACGGTGAAACTGGCCGGAACCCCATTGAAGCTCACTCCGGTGATTCCTCTCAGCTCAGTACCGAGAATGATTATCGTCTCTCCTGGCGCGCCGGATGTCGGGAGAGTCGTCACGAATGGGCCGAGCCCCATGGAGAAGCGGAAAACCGTGCCATTGCCGGTTCCACCTCCCAGGGTTGTGCCGTAGAAGTTACCATCGGTGCCCTGAAGCAGGCCGACCCATGGGGTGCACGCCTCGGAGGTCATGTTGTATATTGTCGTAAACGTGCCTGACGAGTTGATCTGATAGATGGTGCCCAAGCCTGCGCTCCCGCCAATAGTGGTCGTTCCATAGAAGTTCCCATCGGTCCCTTGAACTAGGCCGCCGTAAACCCAACCGCCGTCGCTCCCGTCGAAATTATGCAGCGTCGTCAGCGTGCCCACGGGGATCATCTTAAAGACCGTGCCGTCATTGTCGGTCCCGCCCCCAAGAGTGGTTCCGTAGAAATTCCCGTCCAGAGCTTGGATCACTCCCCCGTACGGACTGGCGCCGTCGGACCCATCAAAGTTGTGCAGCGTGGTGATCTCGCCCCCCGGCGTCATGCGAAAAACCGTGCCATCGCCGTTGGTCCCTCCTGAAACAGTCGTACCATAGAAGTTCCCATCGCTCGCCAGGATCAGGCCGACCGGCTGGCCCCCGTCGGTCCCCATGAAATCGTGCAACGTCGTCAACACGCCGGTAGGGTTGAACCTGAACAGAGTTCCGCATCCTTGGAAGCAGGCTGGGCTACCGCCGCCGCTGCCGGTCGCGCCATAAATATAGCCATCGGCCTCAATCAGCAAGCCCGGACCGCTTCCGTTAATTCCGTTGAAATTGTACAGGGTCGTGAAGGTGCCGGCCGTGTCGATTTTGTATAGGGTACCGCAGCCGCTCCCGTAGTCGCAGCTCATATCGGCTCCGCCTCCTGGCGCCGTCCCGTACAGATAGCCATCCACAGCCTGCACCAAGCCGCCGAAGTCCCGGCCCGAGTCGAACATCCCGCGGCCGTTGGTGTCGTCGAAGGAAAAAAGCGTCGTCTCCTTGCCTCCTCTGGTAATGCCGAACACACTGCCGCCATAGACGTAGTCGCCACCATACTCAGTAGTCCCGTAAAAGCTTGCGTCGAGGCCCTGGACGAGCGGCACGCCTGGGCTTCCGCCATCGGCTCCGCCGGTAAATGTGTATAGCGTGGGGAATTTCTGCGCCGGTGAGATAAGTGCGAACACCAGCCAGCACAAAAGCATAGAGCACGACCTTACCATCCGGCCTCCTACCCAAATTATCGGGATGAACGTACCACAAAGCGGTGGAACGTCGTCGCGCCCTCCTGGATGCAGGAGGCGCAGGACGACACGGCCTTGGCGCGTCGGAGCGCAAGAGCCGGCCGTAAACGCAAACGATCCGCCGCTCCATCGGCGGACGCGTCTCAACGCGCGGGCGCCTCGCAATGTGCGATGGTGTTGAACTGGCCGGCGTGGCGCGCGTTATTCGTTCGCGCTCCAACCTCGCGAACCGACTCGGAGGCCGCGCGTTCGACGTGTGGGTGGCCGCGAGCGACCGGCGGCAGACCGACGGAGTTCGCCACGGAAGGCCCTTTTAGCGACCCCATTTCATGCCGCATGATGCTGTAGAGGTAGTAGCCAGCCAGTCCCGCCCTCATGAGTCCGAAGAACGGACGAAAGGTCCATCTGCGCCCTGCTGCACGCGGGAAGAGCCGCGGCTGGGTAATGGAAGACTTACACGCCTCGGGCAATCAGCAATCCGCACGCCGACCGCATTGGTTAGCTTTTACGTCCGCCATCGCAAGCGCCCTCGTATTTGGCGGCGATTTTTCCTCACGAATTAGCGGTGGTCAACCTACTGCGGGTTCGGGTTATTGTGTGGGCACTGCTCCGATTGCTTCCGCTGAGTAGGTCCGATAAGGCAGGCCCAGTGCGTAGTCGGCATTGGCTAGACCAAACGTTGTTCCCAAAGCGACAACGGGAGGCGCCGCTGGCCCTGGCGGTCCCCATATCCAATCATTTGTGGTTCCAGTGCCACCCACACCTTCACCCCCATCTGCGCCTGTGCCATCAAAATCCACAACTCCTTTACTGGTCGCAACCGCAACTCCACTTGAGTTTACAATGGCGGTAATAAAACCAAAGGTGAAGTTCGGGCCGGTCGGCACCTTTACTCCCTCGATTATTTCGAACGGAATCGCCTGCACAGCCGAATTAAGCGTTACTGGAAAGCCCTTACCAATACCTACAACGGTGTAGACCGTAGCGGCTTCGACCGAGTGGTATTCGAAGAGCAAGGGTGTGATGTACCCGGAGGTGTTGCCATAAGTCGTGAGACTAAAGAGGTACTGAAGTTCAATTAGGTTCGTTCCAACCGGTAAAGAACCCCCGGCGTAAATGTTTAGCTGAGCAACCTCCGAGTCAGTCACCGACCGAGGAGTAGGCGTAGAACCCTCCGCAACCGGTGTGTACGAGGTAGTATTGTCACCGGCCAGGGCACTTGACCCAAACATGGTAAGCAGCAAAGCAAGAGCACAACCGAGCAGAGCAACTTTGCGATTCTGCATCCTCTTCAAATCTGTGACAAACATAGCAATTCCCCTCTCCGTCTAATTTTGGTGCTCTTCAGCCCCGCGCGTCACTTTACCAGCAAATATTCTGGAATGCAACGGCCCTGGTCCAACACGGCCTTGGTCCAACACGGCCTTGGTCGACACTCGCTAGTATGTGAGTTGTCCGGTCCAATTCACAAGTGATCCGTCCGTTTGGCTCGCGGCGCCCAGCGCCGCCCAGAATTCCTGTTTTTCGTGCTCGGTCATTTGCCGCTCCAGACCTTCCCGGTCAACAGCTTCATGTCGGCGCGAAGCTCGCGGATGTCCTCCCGCACGCCATTCGTTTCGTTCATGTCGTTGGCGTGGTCCATAACGGCTATCATGGCACCACACGGTTGTTTTTTGTCAGACGCACGGAAAGTAAGTTTGGACCCACCGTTTCATGCCGCACATTGCCGCAGAGGGGATGCCGCAGAGGGTGCCTGCCTAAGCACTGGTGGATCGAGGGACATCTCCAGGAAATGCTGGACCGCATGACCAAGAGCGTGCCGCACGGGCTGGAGCGGGTGGTGCTATCGAATGAGCGCGGCGAGCGAGCGCTCCTGACCCTGACGTGGTTAGGGCGGAAAAAGAAGACCTAGCTATTGACGGAGTACGATCCAACCGCCAGCAGCTGCAGGAACCCTTGACGGCTCCAGCAACCCGGAGGCCAGCGAGCCTTCCTCGCCGAACAGCGGTGCACCGCGCACGAGTATCGCTAAGGGTAAGGGTGAAGTCAAGAGCCCCGGCGAGCAAGGCGCGATCGCGGCCCCCATCCTGACCGGGTTGCCGGAATGGATTCTCAAGAATTTGGGCCTCGGTCCCGACGGTGCACTGAAACTCACCTACTCCGGGCTGGGCACCATACGCTCGTGGTTCATCCCCGGCGGCAACCTGGACCAACTCGAGCACCCCAGCGTGCAGGCGTTTGCAGAGAACTGGCCAGCCTGGCGCTTATTATCCGTTCGAGCGCCAGCCTCGCGAGGCGGATCGGATGCCGCGCGTTCGACGTGTTGGCGGCCGCGGCGAAGTACCGGCGGTCGCGCCTACGACGGAATTCGTCACCGAAGGCCCGCCCGTTGGGATGCCGTACAGGGAAACCTCGTCGCGTCCTCCTGGATGCGGGAGAGGCGCGCAGCAGCAACGGTCTTGCCGCCTCAGAACTCCGGAGCCGACAGTACACAAACGATACGCCGTTCATCGAACAAACGAGTCGCGACACGCAGGCGCATCGCAATCGAGGGCGGCGTTGAGCAAACCTGCGCGGAGTCCGAAATCCATCCGAAAGTCGCTTTTGCTGAACCCGTTTGCCCAGACGGGCTGAATTTGTTGCCCGTTATCGTTATCTGATTGTTGGACGTGTTCACCACGGTGCTGTAGATGACCACAGAGGTGGCAGCCGAGCCGGTAGCCGCGGCGATGGTAGCGATTGCAGCCAGGAGTGAAACGTACGATGTTTGAACCATTTTAGATCTGTTTCTCTGAGATTGGCATCCGTGTAAAGCTTGCGACTTCAACAAACTGCGCGATGACGAGGTCGTCCTAATGTAGGGCATCGTCCACGATGCCTTTGAAGGTTGACTGTCGGGAACGGCCTGTGAACGACGGCCTTATCCGACGACAACGACCTGAAACACTGTAGGGACTTTTGCAGGGACTCCCCTTCAAAATCGGTCGCAATTCTGCACAGTGAAGCCCCATTGGACTCGCTGGCCCTGGCCCATAACTTATTCATTCCGAGCAACATCGCTCATTCGGTAGCATCGCTGGAATCTTCGTCGCCTGAGCTGGTTAGCCGAAGCGTTGTAGACTCCAGTCGCAAGGGCCTGCGGTAGGCTTCTTTGCGCGACATTGTCTACAGTGATGCGATTCTGCCACGAGGACGTCACTTACCCGGCGGATTGCCGCGGTTGCGTCGTCATTGCGGAGCCATGACCCAGAACGTCCAACCTCTGTTCGAATGGAAGGGCGCGAAATCATGACTCCGAACAACTCCGTGGGCAATGGTGAGCAATGCGCTACAGGATTCCGGGTGAATTTGGCATCCTCGGCAATGAAGAATCTATAACTTACAGGCTCAAATGGTACCTGATCTTTCGAATTCCCAGCGTGCAATGACGTGCAACGGTGCCAGGATCGATTCGGCACAACTAGGGCACTGAAACTTTATCGATGACATCGTAAAGACTGCGAAGGCCGCCCACCCGGGAGATTCCAAATCAGGCGAGGTTGCAGAGGGGCGACAGGGCTCAATTCTTCGTTTCCCGCCCGTGAGCCATTCGCGATATGTCGGGTATCACCGTGGTCAGGGCTGTAGCGTCAGGGTGCCGGTTCCGGCCGGACCGGCGTAAGTCAGTTCGATCGAGTGGATGCCCGACTCCTTGCCGCGGTATGGGAAAAATATCAATCCTGCCGCGGGAAGCGCCCGGTCCCCCTCGGGTAGCGAAGCTTTTTGAACGCGTTGCTGCATGGCGCGCTGCAGCTCGATGGGCATGTGCACCGGCGGAGGCGGACCATCGTTCTTACCCTGGCCACCGGTACTGAAGCTGGACTTCGACTTCGAATCGCCCTGGTCAGGCGGCACCCATTCGGGATCTTTGAGAGACCGGAACACCATTCCGAAAGGCTGGCTGGGCAAAGGCGTCTTCTTCTCGTTGACGCGGAGCGAATAATCCGCGGTAGACAACTGGAGGCGTTCTGCAGGCGGGCCGAATACGGCCGTTTCGACCACCACGTAATCCTCCGTTATAAGGCCTCCTTGCGGCGTAGGGAAGGAGTGCCCTAGAAACTCCGCCGCAACGGTGAACTTGCCTACCGCAGCGTGGGCCTGATAATCGGCCGGGGTTGCTCTCGCGGGCATCCCCTTCGCCTCTCCGGCTTGCGCGTCTTTACTCTGGGGACTGGGCGTGTTTTGCCCCGCGGCGCAAAGGTCCAGGGCGGTGATGATGATGACGGTACTCCACGAACGGGAAATTCTCATTGCACCTCACAAGCTAGCATAGTCGCGCGGCCGGCGAAAACTCCCATACCTTGCACTTCTGCATATCGGCGTGATATGTGTAGAAGGTAAAGGTATGGCGGACTCCTGGTGGCGCCGGCTGCTCAAGAGAGATCAGATGGAGGAGCAGCTCGATCGCGAACTTCAATTCCATCTCGAACGTCAGGTGGCTGCCAAGATTCGCGACGGGATGACGGACGCTGAAGCGCGCCGCGGCGCGAGGCTGGAGTTCGGCGGTCTCGACCAGGTGAAAGAAGAATGCCGGGATGCCAGAGGCACGCGGTGGCTGGAGACTCTGCTGCAGGACATGCGCTTTGCGTTGCGTACGCTGCGGCGGAGTCCCGCATTCGCCCTCGTGGCCGTCCTCACCCTGGCGCTCGGCGTCGGCGCGAACACGGCGATTTTTACCGTAGTCAATGGAGTCCTCCTTCGCCCGCTACCCTTTCCCGAGCCGGAGCGGCTTTACCTGGTTTCTTACCTGCCACGTAATAATCCTTTCCTAACCGCACCGGGCCTTGCGGACCGGACCTATCTCGAGTTCCGCCGTCAGGATCGGGTTTTCGAGCGCCTGACCACCTACAGCTCGAACGCAGTTACCTTGACCGGCGCGGGCGACCCGGTCCGCATCCCGGCCGCGGCGGTCACGCCCGGCTTCTTCCAGGTTTTGCGCGAGAATCCCGCCCTCGGCAGAGCATTCCTCTCCGGGGAGGATCAGGCGGACCGCGCAGGCGTAGCGGTGCTGAGCCATAAACTCTGGCGCAGCCAGTTTGCCGGCGACCCGCGGATATTGGGTAGGACGATCACCCTCGATGGCGTCGCTCACAACATCATCGGAGTGATGCCGCCGGAATTCGGCTATCCCGGCAACGTGGAAATATGGACGCCGCTCGCGGTCGAAATTGATCCTCACAACTCTTATACCCGGCCCGTGATCGGACGGCTCAAGCCCGGTATCCCGGCACAAACGGCACAAGCGGAGCTCGAGACCTTTGCCCGCCGGCTGCCGCTCGGGCCCGGAGAAAGCAGGGGCGGCTTTGCAGCGCGGATCATCCCCCTCAAAGACTCGGTGGTCGGCAATATACGGAGCTCGTTGCTGGTGTTCGCCGGAGCGGTAGCGTTTGTGCTGCTGATCGCCTGCGCGAATTTTGCCAATCTGTTGCTGATTCGAGCTGCCGGCCGGCGGCAGGAGATCTCCGTTCGAGCCGCCTTGGGCGCGGGCCGATGGCGGCTCATACGGCAGTTGCTGACGGAGAGCGCGCTGGTCGCATTGGCCGGTGGAGCGGGGGGAACGCTGCTCGCGGCCGTGGGCGTGCCCGCATTGCTTGCGCTGGCGCCGGCAGGCAAAATTCCTCGTATCGAGGAGATTCGCATGGATGCCTGGGTGCTCCTGTTCACGGCCGCTATTTCGCTATTCACAGGCGTCGTGTTCGGGTTGGCGCCGGCGTTGGGCGCGACCGGGCGCGAACTGCGCCATTCTCTCAGCGGGAGCGGCCGCACCTCGACCGGCCGGCACGGCGGGTTTCGTAGCGCCCTGGTGGTCTCGGAAATCTCGCTGGCGCTGGTGCTTGTCGCTGGCGCCGGCTTAATGCTCAAGAGCTTCTTACGGATCCGTGCGGTGAATCCGGGCTTTCACCCCGGCAACGTGTTGACCATGACGGTCGAGCTACCAGAATCCGCCTATCACACCGCCGCGCAGATGCAGGCATTCCACCAACGCACCCTGGAGAAGCTTTCCAGCCTGCCCGAAGTGCTGGCGGCGGGTGCGGTGAACTGGCTGCCGCTTGGGGAGTGGTGGGTCAAAGGGGATTTCCGGCTGGAAGGCGGCCGTCACTCGCAGTACAACGTTCTCAAACCGGCCGTGAGTCCCGGTTATTTCCGGACGATCGGAATTCGTATGCTGAGCGGACGCGATTTTACAGACCGTGATAGCGCGACCGCTCCCGGCGTAGCGATTGTGAGCCAGATGGTGGCGAAGCAACTGTGGCCGGGCGAGGACCCCATTGGGAAGCGAATCTCCATGGAAGACGAGCCCAAAGCCGGAGACTGGCTGACCATTGTCGGGGTGGTAGACGACATTCGCCAGCAAGGCTTGACCGAGGATCCCGAGCCTGCTATTTACCAGCCCTTCACGCAAGTCCCCCGCACATTTTTCCTCGGGCATATGACGTTTGCCGTGCGCACAGCATCAAATCCGCAACGTATGACATCGGCGGTGCGCAGTGTGCTGCGTAGTCTGGATAAGAATCAACCCGTTGACTCGATCTCCACCATGGAAGACAGAGTCATCGCGACCACCACGGAGCCGCGCTTCCAAACCCGGCTGCTGGCGGTATTCGCGATGCTGGCCCTGGCGCTGGCGGCGATCGGCGTCTATGGGGTGCTGGCCTACTCGGTCTCCGAGCGAACGCACGAGATCGGTATTCGCATGGCTCTGGGCGCGGGCACGGGTGAGGTGATGGGCATGGTTCTGCGAAACAGCCTGATGCTGGCGGCCGCAGGTGTAACGCTGGGGATCGCCGGCGCGCTGATCGTCACGCGCGTGCTCGGCAGATTCTTATTTGAAGTCAAGCCCACCGATCCCGGGATATTCGCTGTGGTGGCTCTGCTGTTATCGGCGATTGCGCTGCTGGCGGGTTGCGCACCGGCCCGGCGCGCCACCAAGGTGGATCCGGTAGTGGCGTTGCGATTTGAGTAGGCTTGCGGCGCCTGTTAGAATAGCTGCCTGAGCTATGACCCGTCGCCAATTTCACTTCAGTGCCATCTCTGTGGCCGCTTTCGGAATGCTGTTTCTGATGGGGTGCTCCAAGCCCCCAGAGCCTTCCAAAACGGCCGAAGAAAAAGCGCCCGCCGCGCCGCCTACGCCTGCCGAACAGCCTGCGCCGAAGCCGGCCCCGGCAGCTACCCGGGTACCCGCAACGTTCAAGGTCCGCTTCGATACCAGCAAAGGTCCCTTCGTCGTTGAAGTGCATCGGGACTGGGCCCCCATCGGCGTCGACCATTTCTACGAGCTGGTGAAGTCCGGTTTTTTTGACGGCGCGCGGTTCTTCCGTGTGGTGCCGAACTTCGTGGTGCAGTTTGGCCTGGCGGCAGATCCGGCCGTCACCAGGAAATGGAATACGCCCATAGCGGACGATCCAGTAACGCAGACCAATCGTCTGGGCTCGATTGTCTACGCCACGGCTGGTCCAAATACGCGCACCACGCAACTCTTCATCAACCTGCGCAGCAACCAGTCGCTCGATAGCCAGGGATTTGCACCGTTCGGCATGGTGCTGGGCAATGGCATGAGCGTCGTCCAGCAGATCTACAGTGGCTACGGCCAGCAGCCCGACCAGGGCGCCATCACCGACCAGGGAAACACCTATATCAACTCCAGTTTTCCGAAGCTCGACTACATCAGGAAAGCTACGATCATAGGCTGAGATGCTGGCCCGACTGGCGCTTTCCGGCATCGCGCTCGCGGCTTTAGCGCAGGCCCAAGATTTCGCCAGCTTGCGGCCCAGCCCCCAACAGACGGCGTGGCAGGATCTGGAAATCGGCGTACTCATACACTTCGGCCCCAATACCTTCATGGACCGGGAGTGGGGCGAAGGCACGGCCGATCCGGGAGTTTTCAACCCCACCGCGCTCGATGCCGGCCAGTGGGTGGCAGCCGCCAAGGCCGCCGGCGCGCGCTACGTGGTGTTGGTTGCCAAGCATCACGATGGTTTCTGTCTGTGGCCCACGTCCGAAACCGCGTATAGCGTTAAGGCCAGTCCGTGGCGCGGCGGAAAAGGCGACCTGGTGCGCGAGGTAGCCGATGCCGCTCACAAGCAGGGGCTGAAGTTTGGTATTTATCTTTCCCCTTGGGACCGCCACGAGCCGCGCTACAGGAATAATGCGCAGTACGACGACTACTACCGCAAAGAACTGACCGAGCTGATGACGAGATACGGCGAGATCACCGAGCTATGGCTGGATGGCGCGGGCAGCGAAGGACATGTGTACGACTTCGACAGTTATGTTCGAATCCTGCGGACCTACCAGCCCAACACGCTGATTTTTGCGGATGTGGGTTTTCTGCAATACGGCGATATCCGCTGGGTGGGCAACGAGAGCGGCTATGCCTCGGAAGAGAATTGGAATGTGGTGGATCGCCTCGGGTACCTGCGGTGGCGGCCCGCGGAAGCCGATACGCCACTGCGCTCCGGGCATTGGTTCTGGCATCCCAACGACGAGAAGAGCTTGAAGAGCCTCGCGGAACTGGTGGAGACCTATCATAAGACCGTGGGACGGGGCGCGCAGTTAGTGCTGGGGTTGGCACCCGACAATCGAGGCCTGTTGCCGGAATCGGATGTGGCGCGGCTCAAGGCGTTCGGCGATGAAATCCGGAGCATTTACGGGACACCGGGCGAAAAGTCTGACGACGAATGGTCGTATGCGGCGCCGCTCGAGATCGACTACGCGGAGCCCGCCACCTTCGATCGCGCCGTCATGATGGAGTGGCTGAGCGGCGGCCAGCATGTCGAGCGCTATGTGATCGAAGCCTGGGACGGTGCCCAGTGGAACCGCCTGGCAGCCGGCACCACCATCGGTCACAAGAAAATCGATATCTTCCCGCGTACTTCGGCCAGCCGCATTCGCTTGCGCATCCTGGCAGCTTCAGCGGCTCCGCAAATGCGGGAATTTCGTCTTTGCGAGGGGGCCGGCAAGTGACCATCCCGTTTCGAGACCAGGTCGCCATTATCACAGGCGGCGCCTCCGGCATTGGCCGCGCGCTGTCGCAAGAACTGGCGCGCCGGGGTGCTATCGTCATAGCGGCTGACATCAATTTCGAGGGCGCCCAAACGGTCGCTTCGGCCATCGCCGCCGCAGGGGGCCGTGCCACCGCGGCGCATGTCGATGTCACTCGCGCTGAAGATCTCCAGCGTGTTGTCGACGACACCGTACGCGACCACGGCCATCTCGATTACATGTTCAATAACGCCGGCATTGGCGTGGCGGGCGAGGTGCGGGATCTTACGCTCGATACCTGGCGCAAAGCCATCGATATCAACCTGTGGGGAGTGATCTACGGGACGGCCTCGGCGTATCCCGTGATGCTGCGGCAAGCCGCGGGGCACATCGTCAATACGGCGTCAGCCGCGGGCCTGGTGGGAGAGCCGGGCTTGACCGCCTATTCGGTGACCAAGAGCGCCGTGGTGGCCCTTTCGACGGCCATGCGCGCGGAAGCCGAAGGACTGGGTGTCCGCGTGACCGTGGTCTGTCCGGGTTTTATCGACACGGCTATTTACGAGAACGCTATCGGCATGAAGGTCGACCGGGAGAAATTCTTGGCTGAGCTCCCTGTACGCCTGGTGACCGCCCCGGATGCCGCGCGGGCGATCCTGCGCGGCGTCCAACGGAATCAGGCTATCATCGTGTTCCCGTTCTATGCGCGCCTGCTCTGGTGGTTGACGCGCATTTATCCTGGATCGCTCCGCCGGCTGCACCGCAAAACTCTGGCCCGGCTTCGCGCCATGCGCGATTAATTTGCCGCAATCGCGCCAAACACGCCGGTAGAGTAATTGCCGCCGCCATTGAAATAAAGCGTAGTGGTGGGACCGGATTCGGTGTTGCCGTTGCCAAACTCAATTCCCCAAAGTCCGGGGATGGTGATGCGCTGGGCGCTCGCGTTCTTGAGAAAGCCCGCCAAAGCTCCCGTGCTGGGATTGAACGCCGCAATCTGCCCGCTTGCGGTATTCCCCACCAACACCAGCTTGCTGAACGCTCCGAAGCTCGCGGGGGCTTGCGCAATTCCCCACGGCTCGCTGAACGATCCTTGTGCCAGGCTCAGCAACAGATTGCCATTGGTATCGAAGGCGTCCACATAGCCTCCCGAGGTACCGTTGTAGAAGGTCACGTAGATTTTAGTTCCGATGGCCTGGATGCCGAAGGGCTTGTAGCTGGCCGGTATGTTCGCGTCGACGAACGCTCCGGGCAACGTCACGGGATTGAACGACGTGTCGTAGGCCTCGACGCCGCCGTTGTTATTGGCCGCATAGTACGTTACCGCGCCACTGGTCGCGTTTTTGGCGACGGTCAAGCCGGTGTAGACCGCGCCCGACGCGGAGTGGTTCACCATGATGGTCGCGCTGGTTACATGGCACTGCGAGCATGACGTCCCGGGCTTGGACGGTTTGGTATTCGCATTCCAATTCGAAATGGTTCCGTCGAGTGTCGCGAACAGAAAGTTATTGTTATAGAAAACCGTCCCAGCGGGGCTGCCCGTGCCCGTCCCGCTGGCCGGCGGAATCGTTACCACCAAATTGACCAGGCTGCCGTTGGCGTCGTATAAGGTCGAAAGCCCCGTCGCCTGATCCGCGATCCACCACTCGTTCTCTTTTGCGGTCGAGCTTGCAGGACGCGAGAGGCCCCACGGATTCACCAGGTGCGGATCGGTCAGGTTGGTGACCAGATTCGTCAACGTGTAGCTGTTGGTTGCGGTGTCCTGCGCGCATGCTCCGGCGCACACCAGCAACCCTGCGGCGAACGTCCAAAAGTTCTTCATGTTTTTTCCCCAGATGCCACGCTAATTCGCTGTGATGGTACCAAAAAGACCCTTCGTCTGGGAATCAATGCCCGCGGCGAAATAGAGCGTCGTAGTCGGACCGGAAGCGCCCCCGCCTCCAAAGTAAATCGCCCACAGGCCCGAGTTCGCGATCGCCTTGCCCGCCGAATTCTTAAGCATACCTTCGAAAGTTCCGGTCGTGGGATTAAAGGCGCTGATCTCCCCGCTGCCCGTATTGCCGACCAGCAACGCTTTGCTGAACGCTCCGAAGCTTGCCGGCGCCAGCGCGATTCCCCAGGGCTCATTCATCCAGTTTCCGTGCTGCAGACTCAGCAGCAGTTTGCCCGTCGGGTCGAAAGCGTCCACGTAACCGTTTCCGGCCCCTGGAGCAGCCGTGAACGTTACCCAAATTTTCCCTCCGGCGTTCTGGATGCCATAAGGCGCGTATCCTGCCGGGACGTTCGGATCGACAAACGCTCCCGACATCAGCGTCACGGGCTTGAAGGCCGTCGTATAAGCCTCGATTCCGCCCGCTGCATTCGCAACATACAGCGTCGTCACGCCGTTATCCGAGGCCAGAGTGCAGCCTGTGTAGACCGCACCTTTGCTTGAATTGTTTACTTTAATGACCGCCGTGGTGCCGCTGGTCCATTCCGAAATGGTGCCATCCAATGTTACAAAAACAAATGCCGATCCCAAAGCTACGGTTCCCGTTGGGCTGCCCGTTCCTGTGCCGCTGGCCGGCGGAATGGTGACCACCAGTGACTCGATGTCACCGCTTCCGTCGTACAGTGTCGAAACTCCGCTGCCCTGATCTGCCACCCACCAATCCGTACTCGCGCCGCGCGACAATCCCCACGGATTCACCAGGTGCGCATCGATTTTCGGCGCCTTCCCGCTGACGTCTGAAACCAGGTTGGTTTGAAGATAGCTGTTCGTCACAGTGTCCTGCGCGCGCACTCCCGCACACGCCGCCAACACGATCATCAATTTGTAACTATTCCTCACACTTCGCTTCATGAATGCTCCTCGCCCTTGTGAGGAGTATACGGGTGACCTTAGGTCGCGTCAATGAAAATGGCCTCGGCGGCCGCTGATTTTACAGATTGTTCAGCGTACCGCCCAGGCAAGCCCGTCGGGCTCTTTGCCGGCGTCGATGTGTCCGGTAACTTCCAGGGATTTCAAATCGACGATTGCGACGTAGCCATCGGGCGAGCAGGCCACAAACGCGCGCGATCCATCCGGTTGCATCAGGATGCCGGCCGCGCCGCTCCCGATCTTCACCCGCCGGGTCTGTACGCGAGAGGCTGCGTCAATGATAGTCAGGTCCGGACCTCTCAAAGTAGAAACGAAAACCAGCTTTCCATCCGGAGTGAACTTCAGCCGGTTCGCTCCCATGACGTTGACGGCCAGCGTCTGCGTCACCTTTTTCGCCGCAACGTCGACGATGGAGACGGTGCCATCCTGCGCATTCGCGGCCCAGATTTCCTTGCCATCCGCGGAGACATCGAAGCCCTCGGCGCCCCGCCCCACAGGGACCACAGTTTCGTCCCAATCGGCGCGCAGAGGACCCGGCGGTGGACCGCCCGGACCCGGACCTCGAGGTGGTCCCGGACCTGGAGGCGGACCAGGGCCGCGGCCCGTAACCATGGTCTTTTCCATGATAGTCATGGTGGCGGAACTGACGTTCGACGTAATGATCCGCTTGAGGTCGTCGGAGACGAAAAGCATGTGTGTACGGTTCTGGCCGGTGCCCAGAACCAGGTCCACCTTCTGAGTTGCCGGATCATAGCTGCCGATAACTTTGGCGCCTTCCGCGGTGAACCATACCTTGCCGCCAACGAACACCAGACCGTGGGGACCACGCAATGCTCCCAGGTCCACCGGAGCGAGCGCCTTCTGCCCGACCAGATCAACTACGGCGAGCGTGTGGTATGCGCCACCGCCGTAGTTGGAAACATACGCGAACTTCCCGTCAGCGGAAGCGATCACTTCGTGGGGATCCGGGCCGACAGGCACACGCACGACTACTCGCAGAGTCGAGGGATCTACAATCGCAAGCGAGTTGTCGCTTTTGGCGAGTACCAACAATGCGGTCGATGGCGTCGGCGCAGCACGAAGAATAGCAGACGCAAGAAGACCGCCGAGTATGCATACCGCACCGGGTCTTGCACTCATAGATTTCAAGTATAGTCCGGACAAGGTCCGGCTTGGTGCGGTGTTATACTGAATTGTCGCGGAAGGGTGCGAGAGTGGTTGAATCGGGCGGTCTCGAAAACCGTTGAACCTTTACGGGTTCCGTGAGTTCGAATCTCACCCCTTCCGCCAGTCCCTCAGTTGGCCGCGCTTGCGGCCACAAGGCTGGCGCCCTTTGGGGCGACATTGGCTTCTGCGGATCGAGCTTGAAAAGTACTGATGTATTTCTGGCGGCGGAATTGCAGCCGGCTCATGCCGCTATCCATCGCTTCCTTCAGAGCTCGCACGTTGTCCCACCCGTCGTGATCGATACGATAGGCGGCGATCACGGCTCCGGTACGGTCCGCGCCGCGCTTACAGTGCACGAATACAGGACCGGAAGCTGAATTCTCTAACAGCGTCAGAATGGTGTTGGTTTCCGCCACCGTGGGCGGAGTCATGCCGCTCATGGGAACGTTGATATATCGCATTCCGGTGGCGGTTACAATCCGCTCCTCGGCGAGCGATCGTCGATTGTGTTCCCTCAGGTCCAATACGACGTGGACGCCCATCCTGGCGAGATAGCGGAAGCCTTCCTCTGTGGGCTGGGCGCCGCGATAGACTTGCTGGTCTACCTCGTGAAAATTGTTGATTCCAGGAACGGAAGGACCAGCGGCCAAAGCTGGAAACCCCAAGACGAGCACGCCGAGGAAATTACGGATGTGGAAAGACATCTGAAATTGAACTGCTGAAGAAGCCGGCCTCACTTGCTATTGACGTGGACCGGCGCCCCAAAGATGCAGATTTCGTCGTCTCAGTAAAGTCCGCGCTCAGTAAAGGCTGCGCTGAGGCAGCTTGTCGCTCGATTTATCGAGCGGCTCCAGGAAACGCTTGGCCCCCGCGGCCAGGAAGCCCATTTCGGTGGGGCCTTGAAAGAGCAGAAATCCCTGGTCGATATACTGCCGTATGGCCTCCGGCGTGGTCGCCGTCCTGCCCATAAACTTGCCGTGCCGCTTTCCGGATTCTACAATTCGCGCAATGGTCTCGTGCAGTTTGGGGTGATCCTGGTTACCGCGCAGGCCGAGCGAAAACGACAGATCGCTGGTGCCGATGAAGAGCACATCGACGCCGGGCGTCGCCGCGATCTCATCGATACGCTCGACGGCGCGGGTCTCCTCGATGATGGCGATCACCATCACGTTCTGGTCGGCCGAATCGGTGTAGTTGACGCTGCGGTCGGGCCAGGAAAAGCGCGCCAGATTGGCGCCTGAGCCGCGCCGGCCGTGGGGGGGATAGCGGCAGGCGGCGACTGCCTGCGCAGCCAGCTCCGGCGTGCTGGTAAATGGAAACATCACGCCGGTCACTCCGGCATCCAGCACGCGCTTAGCGGTCCAGAGCTCATTTATCGGAACGCGCGCAAAGGTAAGCGCGGGCAGATCGCGGGTGGCCAGCACGATGTTGCGCAGCGTCTCCAGAGTGATCGGGGAATGCTCCATCTCGATCCACAGAAAATCGAAACCGAGAATGGCGGTTTGCGCGGCCAGATCGGGGTTGGCCACGGTAATAGTGGCTGCCACGACCGGCAGCCCTTGTTGCAATCGTTTTTTGACGGGGTTTTCCCAAGGTGTATTCATTTTTTGATCAGCCAGACTTCGGCAACTTCGCAGCCGCGGCCATTACCACCGAGGCCCGGTTCGCGATACCAGGCCAGATCCAACTCGCCTTTACTCGTGGCGGCGCGCGGTATGTCGAATTCAACGGGCTCGACCGGTTGCGGTTTCCGCATGAGCGGATGGATTTCGATGCCATCGGCGGCCGCCAGCCGGATCTTGCGGCCCGGGCTGTCGCCCGCATAGACCACCCGCACGCGGTAGCCGGCCGCCGGATCGAGGCCTGTGTAGCGCATACGCAGCGGCTCGTCGTAGAGCGACTCCGCGTAGGTCCACCAGGACTGACGCCACTTCGGCTGATACTCGAGACTGACGCCGCCACGCACCAGGTGCGGCTGGCGCGCGAGATCGCCCAAATCGTCATAATAGCCGCCTGGCCCTGGATTGGTCCAGTTCAGTATGGTATCGATTTTCGCGGGATCGGCACGCGCCTCGGAGAATTGGCGCTCGAGCCACAGGCGATTGTTCAGGGGCACGTCCAGCGTGTCCAGGCTGGCGCCGCGATCCACGTCAATAGCCTTGTAGCGCGGCACGCTCAACTGCATGCCGATGCTCTGGAAAAGCGCTTCAGCCAGCTCGAAAATGCGGGCATGCCAGGTGGGCTCGACCGGTTGGCCTACCGCGCGATCGAGGATCGCCGCGGCAGCGCCGGTATCGTGGGTCTGGCTTAGCTTGAGCATGGCTTGCTCTTCGAGCATTGTTTCATAGCGCAGCCGCGCACGCGTGTAAGCGTCGTAATACGCGCGATAGAGTGCCTGTTGAAAGCGCCAGTTGCGCAGCACCGCCGGCGGCGCGGAGTGTTCCATGGCCTGAAAGCTTTCCAACGTGGACTCCACCCGCGTATTGGCCGCCAGCGGACCGTGCCAGTTGCGCTCCAACGCCAGCAGTCCTTCGGCGAAACTCGTGCTGAAAGCGTCACCGATGAAATAACGGCTGTACTGCCGCAGGATTTCGGCGACGTCTTCGTCCGGGTTCCAACCGAGCGCGCTCCACAAGAATTTGTTCACATCGTCGTTAGAACCCTCCGAGTAGCTGATAAACCCTATGGTGTGGGGCTGGAAGAGCCGGAAGATGCGAGCCTCCTCAAGAGGCCGCGGATTAATGCTCTCCCGGCCTTCGGTGACCGCGTAGGCCGCGTCCCAATCCGTAACGGGGAACTGACATTGAATATTGTGCGTGATGTCGGGGTAGTGGCGAATCGGGTAGCGTTGCGGCAGGGCGGCGCGCAGCTCAGGCAAGCTGATGCGGGTCTGCGGTCCGAAGACCACGCCGCTGAGCCAGGCGGGTTGTTCGGTGCGCAGGATGCCGATAAACTCGTCAAGCCATTCCTGGCTGAAGCTCTGCGGCGAGACCCACATCTGCGCCTTCGGATGATAGCGGTGCAGGACCTCGGTTTCCTTCGCGAGCAGCGCCATCAGGTAGCGCGGCCGCGTATGACCAGGATCGCCGCCGGGAACAAACACCGCATCGATACGCGGCAATTGCCGGAAGATCGCCCCCCATTCGCGTAGCGCCGCCTCCACTGTGGCGGGATCGGAGTAATCGCGATCCATGGCCGGATACCAGATCCAGACGTCCAATCCGTATTGGTCGAGCAGGCGCGCAAGCTCCGTCATCATGCGCATGGGCGGCAGCGGAAAGTGCGGGCTATCGGCAGCATCGTCCGAGCGCGGCGGAATCAACTCAACCGCATTGCTGCCGAACACGGCGAGATCGCGTATGTACTGTTCGAAGACGGGCACGGACCAGGCGTCATACGTATTCGATTTTGGCCGGTAGCCCAACTGGTGCCCGCGGAGCCTGTACCGCGGGGCGCTGGTCTGCGCAAAGCCATCCGGAAGCTCGATCGCGCCACGACTGAGGCGAAGCTCCCGCAGCAGCCGTCCAATGCCGAACAAAATGCCCCGTGCATCATTGCCGTAGACCGTGACTGAGTTGCCGATGGTGCGGATGCGATAGCCCTCCGCCGGCCCGCTGGTCCGCTCGATTCTCACGCTTGGGTTGTCTGCATCCGGCGCGGTTTCCCAGCGGATGCCGGAGCGTTTTTCGACTTCGTCGGCCAGCATAGCCACGGCTTTCGCCTCTGGGCCGGAGAAGTTTGCGGGGTAAGCGACTTTCGCGCGGCTGAGGTCCATCGCCGGGAGCCGGACGGCGAGCACGGCTGACAGGATGGCGATCGAGTGTCGGGCCACGAATCAATTGGATAGCACATCTGCCGGTTGGCATTCTACTTTATCTCCAGCGCCGCGAGCAGGCCGGCTGCCGTTCGGTGTTAGATTGAAAAGAGGTATGCGAGCCTGCGGTTATAGCGCGTTGCTATGGGCGGGCGCACTATCGGCGTGCGCTTACGGCCAGGAAAAGGGGATCGAGCCGGACTGGGACATACGCCCGGTGCTGAAGGAGATCGCTGCCCATGCGCAAAGGCTGAGCCCTGTGCTCAACCAGATAGACGCCAAGGGCATGGTGCAAAATGGCGCGCCGGAGACCTACGCTGCGCAGATCAGTGAGTGCAAGGTGCAGGCGAAAGCCCTCGCGACGGAGGCCCTGGCACTCGCCAACGCCCCCGAAAAGCTCTCGGCGGACCTCACCACGTTCTTCCGCCTGCAATCGCTCGAAAAGACGCTGCTCTCGGTCGAAGAAGGTCTGCGCAAGTATTGGAATCCGGCGCTGGCCGATCTGTTGAACAGTCAAATGGCGGAGAACGGCTCGAATCGCGAGCGCTTCCAGCGCTACATACAGGACCTCGCGGCTGAGCACGAGCAGGAGTACGCCGTCATGGATCACGAAGCGCAGCGTTGCCGTGGCGCCCTGGCAAAACAGCCGGATCTCGAACCTAAGGCGGAGAAAAAATAGCATGATCTTTCACTGCACCATCTGCGGAGAAGAATCCACGCGTATCTGCGTGTGGTGCACCAGGGACAACTGCGTTAACCACCTTTGCGAAAAATGCGGGCGGTGCAGCGATTGTTGCGAATGCCGGGTGCCGCTCGAGGAGCCAGTGCGCGAGACGGCCCGCACGCACGTTCCGCATCCCCATCCCGTGCCCGGGCCGGAACCACATCCATCCCCCGATCCGGCTTGAGCACGCGCCGGGATGCAGGCAGGACGCTATAATCGTCTCTTGCCCACCAACACCATAACGCACGAGATCGCCATACAGACGCAGGACGGGCAGACCAGGAGCGTCCCCCTGACGGCCGATCACGTGACGCTCGGCCGTTCCAGCGCCACCGAGTTGTGTTTTCCCGAAGATGGCGGCTTGTCGCGCCAGCACCTGGTTCTCGAACGCGATGGCGACGACTGGACCGTACAGGATCTCGGCAGCAAAAACGGCACGTTGGTCAACAATATCCCTTTACGAGCCAAGCTGCGGCTGAAGCCCGGCGACAGGATTACGGCCGGCCACTTGACGATAATCTTTGACGATGCGCGGCGCGTAGCTCCGCCCATTGATCCAGTGGTCTTCTTCGACTCGGGGGATAGCGAGCCGCCCTCGACCGCCACCATCATGACCAGTCTGGAGGGCGCGCTATCGAGTCAAACCATCGTCGACCGGTCCGGGGGCTCGCGCGGCAGCACGCAGATCCAGGCGCTCATCCGTGCCGGCCAGGAGCTTGCCGGAAGCGGTACGTTGGCCGACCTCTTTCCGCTCATCCTGGACCTGGCCATTGAAGGCGTCGGCGCACAACGCGGGGTGGTGATGACGCTCGAGGACGAGCGCCTGGTGGTGAAGGCCAACAAGGGCGAGGGCTTCCACATCAGCTCTGCCGTCCGCGATCGCGTGCTCAACGAGAAGAGCTCCATGCTGGTGCGCGATACCCAACTGGACGACGCCTTCCGCGAGCGCATGAGCATCGTGGAGCAAAAGGTGCGCACGCTGATGGCCGTGCCGCTGCAGACCAAAGACCGCACCATCGGCCTGATCTACGTGGACTCGCCCAACATGTTCCGCGCCTTTACCAAAGACGACCTCAGCCTGCTTACCGTGATGGCCAATGTGGCTGCCATCCGCATCGAGCACGCCCGCCTGGCCGAAGTCGAGGAGACGGAGCGGCGCATGGCCCGCGAGCTACAGCAGGCGGCCGAGATCCAGCGAAGCTTCCTCCCGGCGGGCGCTCCCCAGGTCCCCGGCGCCGATCTGGCCGGATACAATGCACCCTGCCGTACCGTGGGCGGCGATTACTTCGATTTCTTTCAATATCCCAATGGGCACGTGGCCATGGTGCTGGGCGATGTTTCCGGCAAAGGAATGCCCGCATCACTCATGATGATGGGCTTGCAGGCGCGCGTGCAGGTGCTGGCCGACGAGCCGCAAAATCTGGCCGCGGTCACCAACCGGCTGAACAAAGTTACCTGTCACAATTGCCCCAGCAATCGCTTTATCACCTTTTTCATTTGCGTGCTGGATCCCGCCACGGGCGAGTTGACCTACTGCAACGCCGGCCACAACCCGCCGGTCCTGGTGCGTGCCGCTGGAACCGTCGAGTATCTTGAGGGTGGTGGTCCGGTACTGGGAATTCTGTCGATCGCCAACTACTCCGAGTATCGGGCTCAGCTCGCACCCGGCGACGTGCTGGCCATCTACAGCGATGGGGTCACCGAAGCCATGAACGCCGCCGACGAGGAGTTTGGGGATGAGCGCTTCGCCGAGGCGCTTAAGGCGAACCGCGACAAGAGCGCAGCCGCAATCGTGGATTCGGTCACGCAAGCCCTGACAACCTTCGCCGCAGGCTCACCCCCGGCCGACGATATTACGCTGGTGATCGCACGGCGGCTGTAGTCGATTCAATTGGCGGTCTGCTTCAACTTCCGATAGCGGCGGATCAGATTGTTGGTCGAGGGGTCATGGCCGAGCTTCGGCTCCCCGGCGCTTTCGAGCTCCGGAATGATACGTTGCGCCAGCACCTTGCCGAGCTCGACGCCCCATTGATCGAATGAGTCGATGCTCCAGATGGTTCCCTGGGTAAAGACAGAGTGCTCGTAAAGGGCGACCAGTTTGCCCAGCGCTTCCGGGGTGAGCCGCTCGACAAGGATAGTGTTGGACGGGCGGTTGCCTTCGAAGACCCGGTGGGGCACCAGCCAATCCGGGGTGCCCTCCGCCTTGACCTGCTCCGGGCTCTTACCAAAGGCCAGCGCCTCGGCCTGCGCGAAGACATTCGCCAGCAGCATATCGTGGTGCCGGCCAATCCGGTTCAACGGCTGTCCGAAGGCGATGAAGTCGCAAGGAATGAGTTTGGTTCCCTGGTGGATTAACTGATAGAAGGAATGCTGGCCGTTGGTTCCAGGCTCGCCCCAGTAAATGGGGCCGGTTTGATAGGAAACCGGGGTCCCGTCGAGCGTGACGTGCTTCCCATTGCTCTCCATGGTTAGCTGCTGCAAGTAGGCCGGGAACCGCTTCAAATATTGCTCGTAAGGAAAAACTCCCACGGTCTGTGCTTCAAAGAAGTTGTTGTACCACACCGCCAGCAAGCCCATCAGCACCGGCAGATTGCGCTCGAATGGCGTAGTGCGGAAATGTTCATCCATCTGGTGGAAGCCGTCCAGCAAGCTTTTGAAGTTATCCGGACCGATGGCCACCATGGTCGAGAGGCCAATGGCCGAGTCCATCGAGTAGCGGCCGCCAACCCAGTCCCAGAACTCGAACATATTGGCGGTGTCAATACCGAACTTAGTGACTTCGGCCGCGTTGGTCGACACAGCAACGAAATGTCTGGCTACCGAGTTCTGGTCGTTTCCGAGACCCGCGAGTGACCAGTCCCGCGCACTGTGGGCATTAGTCATCGTTTCGAGCGTCGTAAACGTTTTTGAAGATACGATGAACAGCGTCTCGGCGGGATCCAGGTCGATCACCGCTTCTGCGAAGTCAGTTCCGTCTACGTTCGAAATAAACCGAAAGGTCATGCCGCGGTCGCTGTAATGCTTGAGTGCTTCGTAGGCCATCACCGGCCCCAGATCGGAGCCGCCGATGCCAATGTTCAGCACGTTCCGAATGCGTTTGCCGGTGTGGCCTTTCCATGCTCCGCTGCGCACTCGATTGGAAAAGTCGGACATCTTGTCGAGCACGGCATGGACCTGGGGGACCACGTTTTGACCATCGACTATGATCGACGCGTCCCGCGGGGCGCGCAGAGCCACGTGCAATACCGCCCGCTTTTCCGTGACGTTGATTTTCTCCCCCGAAAACATGGCCTCGATACGCGGCCGCAGGCCCGACTCATCGGCCAGTTGTATAAGAAGTTGAACTGTCTCGTCGGTGATGCGATTCTTCGAGTAGTCGAGATAAAGGCCCACGGCCTCGGCGGTCAAGCGCTCGCCGCGTTGGGGATCGCCGTCGAACAGACTCTTTAAATTCAGTTCCCGGACCTTCTTGAAGTGGGCTTCGAGCGCCTTCCATGCAGGGCGCTGGAGGAGCGGTGCGATGGCCATGGTCATATTGCGGCTGGCCCGTCAGGCCGCCGCAAGCGCTGCAGTTTTGGAGGCCATCACACCCATGAGTTCGTTCCAGGACTTAACGAATGAGGCAGCCCCCTCGTCCTGGAGTCTGGCGGCCAGTGCGTCGATGTCGATGCCCGCCTTGCCGAACTGCGCCAGCACTGTTTCGCAGTCGCCCCCATCGGCCGTCATCATAGCCCCAAGCTCGCCGTGATCGGCAAAGGCCTTCAATGTGCCTTCCGGCATGGTGTTCACTGTGAGCGGAGCAGCCAGCGCTTTGACATAAAGGATATCGGACGCCTTGGGGTCCTTGGTTCCGGTGCTTGCCAACAGCAACCTCTGCGGACGGGCGCCCGAGTTGAAAGCGCGCTGCCAGCGCGGCGCCGCGAGCATATCGCTGTAGGCTTTATAGCAGCGTTTGCCCACGGCGATACCGATCTGGTTGTTCATCGCTTCGGGAACCTTGCCGGTGACCGCGACGTCCCAACGGCTGACAAATAGCGAGGCGACCGAGCCGACCTGGGCGTTAAGGCCCGCGGCGATACGCCGCTCGATCCCGCGCAGGTATGCTTCGGCAGCAGCAACGTACTGTTCACGCGAGAATAACAGCGTCACGTTAATCGGAACACCCGCGAAGATGGCTTCTTCGATGGCCGGCAGACCCTCCGGCGTACCGGGGATTTTGATAAAGAGATTGGGCCGTCCGGCGCGCGCGTGCAGGGCCTTGGCCACCGCGAGGGTGGTCTTGGTGTCGTGAGCCAGCAATGGAGAGACTTCCAGCGACACCCAGCCGTCCACTCCGCTGGTACGGTCGAAGACCGGGCGAAAGAGGTCGGCGGCCTTGGTGATGTCCTCAATGGCCAACTCGAAAAACAGATCCTCACCTGACTTGCCTTTAGCTAGTTTCTCGCGGATCGAGGCGTCGTAGTCCGCGCTGCTCTTGATGGCCTGATCGAAGATGGTGGGGTTGGACGTCAGCCCTGTTACAGAGAGCTCGTCAATATAAGCGCGCAGCGTACCGCTGGTCAGCAGTTTGCGGGTGATGTTGTCGAGCCAGATGCTCTGGCCCATATCGTGGAGTAATTGGGTCGCTTTCATGGTGTCGTTTCCCATAGCTCTGGCAGTAGATTAACACAAGTTCCGCAACGGCCGCCTACATGGTCAAAGTCACTTTAGTGATGGTGCGGGGCTTATCCGGGTCGAGGCCCTTCTGGTCCGCCAGACAGGCGGCGAAGATCTGCGCGGGAATGATATAAGGGATCGGCGTCATCAGCTCGGGGAGCTTGCGCGGCAGGCGGATGAGGCGGGTGGCGCGCTCGGCAGCTTCGGTGTTGCCGGCGTCGGTGATGACCACTGTCTCGGCTTTGAGCTGTTCGAGCTTATCGAGCATTTCGCGGATGGAGGGCCAGGTCGCTCCCGAGGGCGCGAAGAGAAAAGCCGGAAAATTCGGCTCGACCATGGCGATAGGCCCATGCAGGAAATCGGCCGACGAAAATCGTTCGGCGACCACGTAGCAGGTCTCCATCATCTTCAGAGCGAACTCGAAGGCATTGGCGTAGTTCAGGCCTCGGCCCACGACCACTGTATGGCGCATGAAGCGATAGCGCTCCGAGAGCATGTTGATTTCAGGTTCCAGTTCGAGGGCCATCTGGGCGCGCTCGGGCAGGCGGTGCAGGTCGTCTATACGTATTCGTCCACCCAACGCATAAGCCAGCAAATAGAGCATCAGAAGCTGGCCGGTGTAGGTTTTGGTCGCGGCCACACTCTTTTCCCGGCGAGCGCGCACCTGGAAAACATGCTCGGCCAGACCGGCCAGGGTGCTGGAGGCTTCATTGGTGATGCCAATGGTGAGCGCGCCCTGTTCACGCGCGCGCGACAGTACCAGATTGGTGTCGGTCGACTCGCCGGATTGCGAAATGGCGACCACCAGCGCGTCGCGATAATTCACCTGCGCATCGTAGAGCGTGAAGATAGAGGGGGCGGCAAGGGATACCGGAATGCCCGTAGTGACTTCGAGCAGGTAGCGGCCGAAAAGCGCGGCGTTGTCCGAAGTGCCGCGCGCGGCGAGCACGATCAAGCGGGGCAGGCGCTTGGCTATGTGCTGCTTGAAGCGCTCGATGGGGCGCAGTGCGGCTGCCAGGGTGCGCTGCAGCGTGTCTGGCTGCTGGCGGATTTCTTCGAGCATGCGGGACATGGTCAGTGGGAGAGGCGTGGGGTGAGACGCAGCCGGCTATAGTCTACTTAAGACTTCCAGGACGTCGCCGATCTTATCATCGGTCCGAAGGGCCTTTCGTCTCGCTGTCTCGAACATCTCTCGCAAGTCGTCGAAGCGAATGCCTTCGTCGCTGTCAATGATCCTCGCCAGTTCGCCGCCAGCCTTATCCTCTAAGACCAAGGCGTACTTCTCTCCCCCCGGCACCCATGGCGAGGCCCATCCGGAAACGGAGAGGGCAAACTGCCCGCCAATAGCGGCCATGAAAGTCGATTCTTCCGCTGTGGCATGCCACGCGATCTTTCCTGCTCTGGTTTTGCTCAGGACGCCTTCAAAAAGCTTGACAATCTTTTCATCCGCCATCACTTGTCCCTTACTTCCGCAGCCTGCGCCGCTATTCCACGTTCTTCATTGAACATCGAACTAACTCGCTGAGCAGCCTTAGCCAGGCGGACCGCTCCCTGATGGTCGTGGCTCCGTAACAATGAATCTACTGAGCCGCGCACGTCAGTAAGCGGTGTCTTGCCACATCCGCCACTGCCAAGATTATGGCACGTCATCGCAGCGACTTCTGTACCTGCTCTCGATACTCCCTCGCTTTCGCTTCAATCTGCGCAGCATTCAACGTCAACGCCTGCGCATCGCGGACCAGCAGTCTTCCATTCACCATCACATCTTCCACATCGCTGCCCTTCAACGCATAAACCATCTGCGAGTAGACATTGTAAAGCGGAACGGCGTTGGGGCGGTCGAGACGGATCGAGATCAGGTCGGCACGCTTGCCGGGTTCCAGGGAGCCGATCTCCTTTTCCATGCCGAGGGCGCGTGCGCCGCGGATGGTGGCCATCTCGACCGCCGCCTCGGCCGGCAGGTTGCGCGGATCACCGGTCGCTACTTTTTGCAATTTGGCGGCGAGATCCATCTCTTCAAACATGTTGAAATCGTTGTTGCTGCCGGCGGGGCCGTCCGGGCCGAGGCCCACGGCGAGATCGAGCGCCAGCATACGCGTGACGGGCGCGATGCCGCTTGCTAACTTCATATTGCTCGAAGGACAGTGCGCAATGCCAACTCCTCGCGCTTTGAGGATCGCGAGATCGGATTCGTCCACCCATACGGCGTGGGCTGCCACGGTGCGCCCATTGAAGACGCCGAGCGCGTCGAGGGCCTGGGATGGCGTCAGCTTCCGCTTGGCGAGACATTCCTCGTTTTCGCGCTTGGTTTCGGAAAGATGGATGACCAGCGGCGCGCTGTGCCGGTTGGCGAGTGCGCGGCAGGCCTGCAGAGTCTCGTCCGAGTTGGTATAAATGGCGTGCGGCGCAACGGCGGGCACGATTAGCGGGTCGTCATGGAAACGCGTCAGGAACCGGCCGGCCGCGGCCAGCGCGTCTTGCGGAGTCTTGGCGTCGGGGGACGGGAAGCCGATGATCGTCTCGCCCAGCACGCCACGCATTCCGGCTTCGCGCGTGGCTTCGGCCACCACATCCTCGAAGTAATACATATCCGTGTAAGTGGTCGTGCCGGAGAGCAGCATTTCGAGACAGCCCAGGCGCGTTCCCCAGCGCACAAAATCGGGAGTTACGTTGCGGGCTTCGGCGGGGAAGATGTAATGCTCCAGCCATTCCTGCAGACGCAGGTCGTCGGCTATTCCGCGCAGCAACGACATGGCGGCGTGCGTATGGGTGTTGATCAGCCCGGGGGCCAGGATGGCATCAGGACGGTCCAGGCGCTGGCGCCCTTGATAGCGCTGCTCGATTTCGGATTTCGAGCCGGCTGCCAGGATGCGCTCGCCGCGAATGGCGATGGCGCCATCTTGGATGACGCGCCGTTGCGGGTCCATAGTAACAACATAGCGGCCGGTCCAGATCCAATCGGCCGGCTCGGCCGTGAGCGTTGCGATGGCCAGCAGGAAGCTACAAAAAAGACGCATCGAAAGGCCTTGGGAGGAGATCTTCCAGGCGGAAGATTTCCGTCTTGCCATGAGGATTTGCGAGCACCAGTTCTATGTTGCCGCAGAATTCCCAGAGGATTTGCCGGCAAGCGCCGCAGGGTGGGGTGAGCGTTTCGGTATCCGCCGCCACCGCCACGCGGCGGAACTGGCGCGCACCTTCCGAAATGGCCTTGAACATGGCCACGCGCTCGGCACAGAGGGTCAGTCCGTAAGTCGCGTTCTCGATGTTGCACCCCGTATGGATACGGCCGGTCGCATCTTCCAGAGCCGCGCCCACTCTAAATTTTGAGAAGGGCGCGTGCGCGTTCTGCCTGGCGCCCAGCGCGGCGTCAATCAATGGGTCCATCAAGGCTGGGTCCATCAAGTCTCCAGGCGCGGCAGCAGCGCCTTCAGAAATTTTACCAGCGTGCCGCGCACAGCCTCGCCGGTCTCGAGAACTTCGGCATGATCGAGCTTTTGCGGCAACACACCCGCAGCCATGTTGGTGACGCACGAGATAGCCAGGACGCGCATGCCCATGTGGTTGGCTACGATAGCTTCGGGTGCTGTGGACATACCCACCAGATCGGCGCCGATGATCCGCAGATACCGTATCTCTGCGGGAGTCTCGTAGCTGGGGCCGAGCAGCGCCGCATATACGCCTTCTGCCAGCGGGATACCGAGCTCGTGGGCTACTGCGTGTGCCGTCGCGCGTAGCCTTGGCGAATAGACTTCCGACATATCCGGAAACCGTACCCCGAAAGTATCATCGTTGGGGCCCACCAGCGGGTTGGAGCCTTGCAGGTTGATATGGTCGGAGATCAGCACCAGGGCGCCGCGCGCAAAGCCGCGATTGATGCCGCCCGCGGCATTGGTGAATACAATGGTCCGCACGCCCAAAGATCCAAGCACGCGCACGCCGAAAGTGACCTGCGCGGGCGTGTAGCCCTCATACAAGTGAACGCGGCCAGCCATTACGGCAGTTTCGAGTGAACCAATTCTGCCGCAAACCAGCTTGCCGGCATGCCCGATCACGCTCGGGCACGGCCAACCGGGAACCTCGGAGTACGGGATCGCGGACGCATCTGAAAGCTCGTCGGCGAATGCGCCCAATCCGGTGCCAAGCACTACCGCGGCGCGCGGCCGCAACGCCATGCGGGCTTCCAGATACCGTGCGGCTTCGCGAATCACAGCAGCACTCCCGCAATGCACGCGGACATGAAATTCGCCATGCTGCCGGCGGCTACCGCCTTCAGTCCCAGCCGCGCCAGGTCGGACTTGCGGCTGGGAGCCAGCGCTCCTATGCCGCCGATCTGTATGGCAATCGAGCTGAAGTTGGCGAAGCCGCATAAGGCGTAGGTGGCGATGGTGAAGGAGCGCGGATCGAGCCGCGCCTTGAGTGGAGCGAGCTGCAGAAAGGCTACGAATTCATTCAACACCAGACGTGTGCCCAGCAGGTTGCCGATAACAGGCGCATCCTTCCAGGGCACGCCCATCAACCAGGCCAGCGGTGCGAAGATGACGGCGAAGATATTCTGCAGGGATGGCGGAAGCCAGCCCATCCCCGGGAGCGTATGCACCCATCCCAGGATTCCGTTCAGCATGGCGATGAGCGCCAGGAACGCGATCAGCATAGCCCCGATATTCAAGGCCAGGTGCAGGCCATCGCCTGCGCCTTGCGCGGCGGCATCGATTACGTTGACCGCGGTTTTTTCGATCTTGACTTCGATTTTGCCGGCGGTAGCCGGATGGTCGACTTCCGGGTAGAAGATCTTCGCGAGCATAATCGTGGCGGGCGCGGTCATGACCACGGCGGTGAGCAGGTGCTCGATGCTCACGCCGGCGATCTTCACATAAGCAGCCATCACCGCGCCTGAAACGTGCGCCATGCCGCTGGTCATGATGGTGAATAACTCGGACTGCGTCATGCCGGCGATGAACGGCTTGATGGTAAGGGGCGCCTCGGTCTGACCCATGAAGATACTGGCGGCTACATTGAGAGATTCGGCGCCGCTCGCTCCCATGACCTTCAACATGACAATGGCCATGGCTTTTACCACCCACTGCATGACGCCCAGGTAATACAGGATGGAAAAGAACGAGGCGATGAAGATAACGATGGGCAGCACCTGAAAGGCGAAGACTACTCCGAAGGGTCCTGATTTAATGCCTAAAGGTCCGAATACGAAACTGCTACCCACCTCGGCATAGTTCAACATGGCATTAACGCCTGCGCCGATAGCTTGAAAGATCTTACCGAAATCGGTCTTCAGCACCAATAGGGCGAACGCCACTTGCAGACCCACGCCCCACAGTACGATGCGCAATTTAATGGCGCGCTTATGGGCCGAGAACAGCCACGCTATCGCCAGGATGACCACGAGGCCGAGCAACCCGGTGAAGCGTTGCATCAGGGCTCGGGCGCTAGCTGACGACTTCCAGGATCAGCTCCCGGTCATCGGGCTTCTGGGCAGAGATGCGGAAAGCGTCCTCGACCATGTCGGCAGCCTCTTCCACATGATCTTCCTTGGTGTAGTAGAGGCGGCAAAGCACCGATCCGGCTTCCACTTTTTCGCCGACCTTGACTTCCAGGATCACGCCGACGGCCGGGTCGACACTGTCCTCCTTGCGGTCGCGGCCTGCTCCGATCAAGTTGGAGGCCAGGCCGATGTCCTGGGCGTTAATGACGCTCACATAGCCGCCGCGCGGCGAAGTCACCTCGCGCATACCTGTGGCATTCGGGAGCAGTTCGAACTTATCCAGCGCCACGGGATTGCCGCCTTGCGCCTGCACGGCCTGCTTGAATTTCTGATAGCCCGAGCCATCCACCAGCTTTTTCTCCGCGAGCCGCCGGGCCTCTTCGAGAGAAGGCTCTATCTTGGCCACGAAGATCATGCGGGCGGCCAGTTCGATGCTCAGCCGGGTCAAGTCCGCGGGGCCGGCATTCTGCAAGGTCTGGGAGGCTTCCATTACCTCCAGCGCGTTGCCGACGGCATAGCCCAGCGGCTGGTTCATGTCGGTCAGCAGAGCCTGCACGCGCTTATCCACGCGACGGCCTATGCCGACCATCATCTGGGCCAGGCGGCGCGCGTCCACCTGTTTCTTCATGAACGCGCCGTTGCCCACTTTTACGTCGAGCACCAACGCATCCACGCCCTCCGCCAGTTTCTTGCACATGATGGAGGACGCGATCAGCGGGATGGATTCGACCGTCGCCGTAACATCGCGCAGGGAGTAGAGGCGGCCATCGGCGGGGGCCAGTTCTCCCGTCTGGCTCACGAAACAAAGTCCGACCGTGGCCAGTTGATTTCGAAACTCTTCCACCGTGAGATTGGTGCGCATCCCCGGAATAGATTCCAACTTGTCGATGGTGCCTCCGGTGTGTCCGAGCCCGCGTCCCCCCATGGTGGGCACGATGACGCCGGCCGCTGCGGCGAGCGGGGCCACGATCAAAGTGGTCTTGTCGCCCACGCCGCCCGTCGAATGCTTGTCCACTTTCACGCCGGGAATATCAGAGAGATCGAGTATTTCTCCCGAGCGCATCATAGCGTCGGTCAGGCGGCTGACTTCCCGGTCGGTCATGTTCGAGAAGTAAACGGCCATGAGAAAGGCCGACATCTGATAGTCGGGTATATCGCCGCGCGTATACCCGTCTATCAGGTACGAAATCTCCTCGGGAGATAGTTCTCCGCCGTCGCGTTTCCTCTGGATCAAGTCAACTGTACGCATTATGAAGCACTTAGCGTAGCATCTTAAAGAAGATAAAGTAAAGGCGAACTTGAGCGGCGCGGCACTGCGATTTTGTCAGGCGGAATCCGCGGAACCGGAAATAACCGGCAAAGGCACCCGGTAGCGCCCTTCAAAAACCTCGGAAAAAACCTCAAGGATCAGCTCGTGCAGGCGGCCATTGTCGGCCAGCAGATGCGGTGAAGCGAGATGGTGCGGCTGGCCCTTCATATCGGATATTCGCCCACCTGCTTCGGCGACCAGTAGATTGCCTGCCGCCATGTCCCACGGATTCAGTCCGAATTCCCAGAAAGCATCCAGACGCCCGCTGGCGACCCACGCCAGGTCGATGGCTGCCGAGCCGGTCCGCCGGACGCCGTGGGTAGCCATGGCTAGCTGATGGTAAAAGTGCACGTTTACGTCAAGGTGCCTGCGGCGGCTGGCGAATCCGGTGCACAGCAGACTGTCCTCGAGCCGGGCAGCGGCGGAGACACGGATGCGCCGGTTATTGAGATAAGCGCCGGAGCCGCGCTCGGCAGTGAACATCTCCTGCCGGATGGGATCGAAAACTACCCCGACCACCATCTCGCCGGCCTGTTCGAGGGCCAGCGTAACGTTGAAAATAGGAAATGAGTGGGCGAAATTGGTGGTGCCGTCGAGTGGATCTACGTACCAGCGATATTCCGAGGAGCTGGTATAACCGCCGCCTTCCTCGGCCACGATACCGTGCGACGGAAAATACGACCGCAGCCGTTCGACGACGAGCTTCTCAGAGGCGCGATCGGCTTCCGTCACCAGGTCGAATTCGCCTTTCAGCTCGAAAGGCACCCGGCGCTCAAAAAAGGTGGCCAACAACGCGCCGGCCTCGCGCGCGATTTCAACGGCCGCCTCGAGTGTCCCGGGCATCCCGGCTTACGAGCCTTCCTCGACCAGGTACTTGATCTCGTGTTTGTAGATGAACAGATTGGGACCGTCTCTGCGCGTCAGGCGGATAAAGGAATGGTCGTAATACTCGATCGTTCCGGAAACTTCCTCGCCGTCGGTGAGACGCACACGCACGGGCATTTCCGTCTCGATGAGGCGCTTGAGGTACTTTACTTCTTCGAAGGTTTGTTCGGGGGCGCGATTGCCGGGGTTTCCGCCGTGTCTTGACGTAGCTGGCTCTCCTGGTTTCCGCCGGGGACGACCGAGATCCTGGCGCCGCGCGCTCCGGGATCGTCCTCGGCTTCCCCATAATAGCCATTGCGCGCCGTTACCCGCAAATCCGGCCGCCTTACGCGCACCAGCAGGCGATGAAATCGGTCTTTGGTGAGTGGTACGTTTTTGGGATAATAGCCCAGCAAATATTGGGTGCGCAGGTCCTTGATGATATCCGAGAAGGCCTGATCGAGAGCCGCGCCGAGAGTGGGCGAGAACACACGGCCCCCGGTTCCGCCGGCCATGGTAGTCAGGGCGTTCTCGCCGCCAATGTTGCGGCCGGCGTCGTTGGTGATCGGCATGACCAGCACGGGATAGATTACTGTATTGGCCAACTGCGCGGCGTTTAGCGCGGCATGGAAGTCTTTGGCGCTGGTGGTGTCGCCGCCGTCGGTGACGATCACCATCACCTTGCGGCCCTCGCGAGGTTCCAGGTCGTGCGACGCCAGGTAGATGGCATCGTACAGCGACGTTCCGGCTTCTCCATGAATCAGCCGGAGCGAATGCTCGAGCGGCCCCTGGTTGTGGGTGAAGAAATTGTGGCGCGTCACCTCGTAATTGAAGCTATAAAGCGCCACCATGTCCTGCGGGTTGCCCTCGGCGAATAAGGCCTTAAAGAAACGGTTCACCGAGTCCGCTTCGAATTTCAAATCCTTGGCGGTGGAGCCGCTGGCATCCACCATCATGGCAATCGAAAGCGGCTGGCCGGTCTGGCGCTCGAACACCGCGACCTCTTGGGCGGCCCCGTTGTCCAGGACTTCGAAATCGTCTTTGTTGAGGGCGCCCACCAGCTCGCCGGCCGGGTTCTTTACGGTTGCCAGCACGCGTACCAGCCTTACGTTGACGCGGATTACCTGCGCGCCCAATATGGCAGCAAGCGCAGCAGCCGCGCTAACCGCCTTGAGCGACGGGAGCATTATGGTCCCATTCTCCTTCCACCCAGACCTCACCGTCAGCGAAGTGCTCTTTTTTCCAAATAGGCACCAGGCGCTTGAGGCGGTTGATTCCCTCCAAAGCAGCTTCGAAGGCGGCCTTGCGATGCGCCGCGGTCACGATCACCACGACGCTGGTCTCGCCGATCAGCAAACGGCCGAGCCGGTGCACCAGCGCAACGCGGTGAATAGCGTAATCCGCTGCAATTTCCCGCCCGATGCGGGCCATCATTCGAATCGCCATGGGCTCATAACACTCGTAATCGAGGAAGCGCGTCTCGCGGCCCCTGGTGTTATTGCGCACTACACCCTCGAAAGTGATTACCGCTCCGTCCTCCCCTTGCAGCAGATGGGCGGCAATTCTATGCGCGTCAATAGGCTCGTGTGTCAACGCGAAGAAATGCCCGTCTTCCGCAATCTCGCGAAGGTATCCGCGCGAGCCGCCGCTTACCGGAGGCAGGAAGGCTACTTCATCTCCGTCCTGGATACCCGCCGCGGGCTCCGCGAATTCGTGATTGCGCGCGATAACGATACTCCCGGCCAGCTTAGTCAAGCGCGGATAGAGCGTCTCGTAATGGTCGAACACGCTCCGTAAGGTGGCGCCAGCCTCGATCTCAAGGTGGTCTTCCGGATACCCCACCACCTCTTTGAGCATCCCGAAAAATAGGACTCGGACGCGCATCTCCTTCGCAGTGTATCAGACGGCCCAAAAGGTCTATCCGTTGCGTTTCGCTATAATTGCTCGGAATGCAGCCCAACGAGACGCGCTTGCGAGTCCGCTACGCCGAGACCGACCAGATGGGCGTCGTCTACCATGCCAACTACCTGGTATGGATGGAGGTGGGCCGTGTGGCTTACTGCCGGGCCTGCGGCTTCGAGTACAAGCAAATGGAGCTGCAGGATGGCGTGTTCCTGGCGGTGGCGGAGGCGCACTGCCGCTATGCCTCGCCCGCCCGCTTCGACGAGGAAGTTCTTGTTCGGACCTGGGTGGCGGAGGTCAATCCGCGGATGGTGCGCTTCGCTTACGATATGCGGCTCGCCGGTGACGGCCGTAAACTGGCCACCGGAGAAACCAAGCATATATTTCTGGGACGCGATCTGCGGCCCTGCCGGTTGCCGGAAAAGTACAGGGACAGCTTCGCCGTGGAGTGACTACTCGGTACTGTGGTCGTCGGGCAGGTCGCGCTGCCAGCCGGCGAGGGCCGTCATCAGTTCGTCCACCATGGCGGGATTGGCCCGCCGGAGATTCCGGGTCTCTCCCGGATCGGCACTCAGATCGCTCAGAAAAAGTTCATCCTCGCCCTGCAGGTGCACATTCTGGCTGGCGCTGCCATCCGCCGTAAAGCCCTTCGCTACCAGCTTCCAGTTTTTCCGCCGCGCCGCGGTCTGGCCGCCCGATTTCCAGAATAGCGTCGGATGATCGACTGCGCGGCCCGAGCGCAGATGCTCCAGCATGCTGATGCCGTCGACACGGGGCGTATTGCCGTCGCGCACGCCAGCCGCCTCGAGGAGCGTGGGTAACACATCGAAATGGGCGCCTACCTGATCGCTCACCTGTCCTTCGCGAATCACCCCGGGCCAGGACCAAATGGCGGGAACGCGCACGCCCCCGTCGAACAAGCTGAATTTGAATCCCCGCAGTATGCCGCTGCGGCCGGCCGTGGCCGGCTGGTTGTTCAACCCGGCGCGCGTTTCGCGAGTTGCGCCGTTATCGGCCGCGAACACGATCAACGTATTCGAATCGAGTTTCAGCTTGCGCAGCAGCGCCTGGATCTCCCCCACTCCGTCGTCCATCGCCGCGATCATGGCGGCGTAGACCTGACGCTCGGGATCGAGGCCGGCGAAGCGCTCCAGGTACTCGCGGGGCGCGTGCATAGGGTAGTGCGGCGCGTTGTAGGCCAGGTAAAGGAAAAATGGCTTGGCCTGGTTCTCCTCGATGAAGTGTCTGGCTTCCAGAGTCAGGCGCGTGGTCAGGTATTCGCCGTTGTAGAACACCTCCTGTTCGTTGCGCCACAGGTCGTGATAGTTTACGCGCTTGGGCTCGCCCCAGTAATAACGATGCGAGTAGTAATCCACACAGCCGGCGTGAAATCCGAAGAAGCTGTCGAAGCCGAATTTGCGCGGATAAGAAGCGTGCTCGTCTCCCAGGTGCCATTTCCCGACCAGGCCCGCCGTGTAGCCGTGCTGCTTCAGCACGCTGGCGATAGTGGTCCGGTCTGGCTGAAGAAAGCGGCCATTAACAGGTACGCCGACGCGATTGGGCCAGCATCCGGAGAGCAGCGCGGCGCGCGACGGGGCGCACATGGGCGCATTTGCATACCAGTTGGTGAAGCGTGTTCCGGAGGCCGCCAGGCGATCGAGATTAGGTGTTCGCAGATCGCGCGCACCCTGGCAACCCAGGTCGGCGTAGCCGTGATCGTCGGTGAGAATCACGATGAAGTTGGGGGGCCGGCGCTGCGTTTGCGCGGGAAGCATTGCCGCGCCGGCAGCTCCCAGGAAACCACGCCGGCTGCATCCTACTAGGTTGGTCGGCATCGTAGATTATAGTTTAGCGATTATAGTTTAGCCCGTCGTCTTCTTCGAACCCATGATGGTGCTCGAAATCAATGGCCAACGCATCGGCCGCGATCGCCTACGGCGTGAGACTGCTCTGCTGCGTCGCGAGTCCACCGTGGTTGGCGATTTTGAAGAGCAGATGCGGCTCGCCGCCGAAGCCGAGCAGATCGTAATCGATCACGTACTGCTCGATCAGGAAGCCGTGCGTATAGGGGTGGCGGTGACGGAACAGGAGTTGGGGGAAAGGCTGGCGGCCCTGGCGCCTCGCTCCGATGGCGTGGCCGGTTGCCGCGCGGGCATCTCGGATGAAATGCGCGCGGAGGTTGCACGGCGGCTGCGCATCGACCGGCTTCTGGCACGCTGGATGGGCGCGCTTCATCCTCCGGGAATCGAGGAGCTCCGTAAGTATTACAAGCGCAATCTGGAAGCCTTCCACAGCCCCGAAATGGCTTGCGTCTCCCACATTGTGAAGAACGTCGGAGAGGGCGACGATGCCACTATTGCGGAGGAAAGCCTGAGGCTGGTCCGGGAGCGGTTGGCGGCCGGAGAGGATTTCGGCCGACTTGCCAGGCAGCATTCCGATTGTCCCGAGCAGGACGGCGATCTCGGCTGGTTCCCTCGCGGCGTCATGGTAGAAGAATTCGATGCCGTCGTGTTTGCGGCGCTCGTGGGAGCACTCACGGAAGTGTTTCGCACCCGGTTTGGCTGGCATATCGCCATGGTTCGGGACCATAAGGCGGCTGGGCTACGCAGCTTCGAGGAGGTCCGTCCGGAGATCGAATTGGCTTCCCTTCGTAAAAAACAGGATCGCGAGGTGGGCGCCCGCCTGGCCCAGCTACGAAGCCGCGCTGTGATCCGCAAAGTGACTGTGGCGCAATGAGTTCGCACCCCCATCCCTGTTGCGCGCCGAGCCAGCAGCGAGCCCGGCTCTTGGCCAGCTCGCAAACTGCGTCCGCCGCGCGGCCACGAGCGACGGCGGGATCGACGGAAGGAATGATGCGGCTGGCGGGAGGCCGATTCCTGATGGGATCCGATTCTTCAATGGGGTATCCGGCTGATGGCGAAGGACCGGTTCGCGCTGTTACGCTGGACGAATTCTGGATCGACTGCTATCCCGTTACCAACCGGCAATTTGCCGCATTCGTTGCAGCGGCCGGCTATCAAACGGAGGCCGAACGTTTCGGCTGGTCCTTCGTTTTCTCCGGCCATCTCCACGACAGCGGCTATAGCGGCCTCGCGGGCGAAGCGGTTCCTGCGCTCGATTGGTGGCTCCCTGTCAAGGGCGCCTATTGGCGATCACCCGAAGCAGGCAGCTCCAGCATTGCCGGACGCGAGTCCTGCCCCGCCGTACACGTCTCCTGGAACGATGCGAGCGCTTATGCGCAATGGGCGGGCAAGCGCCTGCCGACGGAGGCTGAATGGGAGTACGCGGCGCGCGGCGGACTCGAGCAGAAACTTTATCCATGGGGCGATGAGCTGACGCCCGGTGGCCGCCACCTCTGCAATATCTGGCAAGGCGAATTCCCCGATCACGATACCGCGGAAGATGGATACGCGGCTCCTTGTCCGGTCGACGCATTTCCCTCCAACGGTTACGGTCTGTACTCTGTTTCTGGAAACGTGTGGGAGTGGTGCCAGGACTGGTTTTCGCCCGACTTCCACCGGATCGGCACTCGTATGAATCCGGTTGGACCGCCGGCCGGCTCCGCCAGAGTGATGAAGGGGGGATCCTATCTGTGCCATGCCTCCTACTGCAACCGCTATCGCGTTGCCGCTCGTACGTCTAACACGCCTGACAGCTCCACCACCAACATCGGTTTCCGCTGCGCCCGGGATTGCACGCCTTCCTGCTGAGCGCCGAATTGGCAGCACTCACGATCTCGGTCCAGTTGTCCGCCCAGGAGCCGGTACTTACGGAGTTCAATGCTCCGGGCGACACCACGGTAACTTCGCCCGCGTGCGCGCCGCAGTGCGGTACGGTGCCGCTCGCGAATAATGACCGGGGAGGGATCGCGGGATTCTATACCGACCCGAACATCGTGCCCCATGCTTTCCTGCGCACTCCGGCCGGTGACTTCATCTCGTTTGAAGCCCCCGGAGCGGGTATAGGCGCTGGTCTCGACCAGGGTACCGTCGCATACAGCATCAACGACGTGGGCGCGATCGCGGGACAATTCGAGGACTCGAGCAACGTGTTTCACGGCTTTGTGCGGCAGCCCGGCGGCTTGTTCAGCACGTTCGATGTTCCTGGCGCGGGCGCAGGGTCGTTGCAGGGCACCTGGGCGCTGAACATTAATGGGATGGGAACCACCGCGGGGTTCTATGTTGACGGGAACAACGCGCAGCACGCCTTCATACGCTCGAGCGCCGGCCAGAGCACCAGGTTCGACCCCTCTGGCTCGGTCGCCACTATGGTGTGCGAGGAGACCTGCCTCAACGCGGAGGGAGCCGTGACGGGATTCTACCTGGATGCGAACGACACCTTTCACGGCTTCATGCGCATTGCAGACGGTACGATTACGGAGTTCAATGCTCCGGGAACGGGTAACTTCCTGGGCACTATCGCTGCGAGTATCACAGCATCAATCAGCGGCTGGTAGTTACGGACAGTACGTTGACTCGAATAATATCAGCCACGGCTTCTCGCGCTCGACCAACAACCTCAAAGAATCCGTCGCCGGCTGGTTCGTTGATGCCAATGGTTTATATCACGGTTTCATGTGGCAGCCTTGACGGAGTGATAATCACCGGCGCCCTTTGCGGCGCGCCTTCGCCGATGATGCCGGCACTGGCTCCGCGGCCATAGGAGCTTGAGGCACGCGCAGCCCCACGAACCCCGCCAGAACTATTGCGGGCCACACCTGTACGAGCACGCGATTCAGGGAGGTTTGCAACTGCCACGTTAGATCATTATTGGTGAGGATGTAGATCCCGAAGGCGCCGAGCAGGAAAAAGCCAACCAGCATGCTACAGTAGGCCGCGTCGCGCCGGCGCTGGCGGTCGAAACGCAACACCAGCGCCAGCACCAGCAGGGGCAGAATGGGATGATACCAGCCGATCCCCAAACTCACGAATTGGCGGCCGAACGCGGCAAGTGTGGTGCCGTAGCGGCCCGCGTCCACGATTCGCTTGCCGGCGCCCGGAAGACTGGTCGAAAGCAGTGAGGCATTGCCCCTGGCCAGCCATGTCTTGAAGATAACCACCAATGCGGCAAGGGGCGCCGCGCCCGCAATAGTCGCCAGCGCAGCCCGGCGCTTCCACGCGACGGTCACGGCAACCAACACAGCCAGGAACAGCGCGCCCTCATCCTTCGTCCATGCCGCGCAGCCGGCCAAAATCCCGGCCAGAGCCGGACGCTCCAACAGCGCAAAGACGATCGCGCCCGCGATATAACACGCCAGAGGCACGTCGGCATATTGATTGGGCACCTGGTGCAGAAGGGCAGGGGTAGAAGCCAGCACCATTGCCGCCAGCAGGCCAAGCGTCGGCGAGCGAAGCGCTGCTACCCCGCCCCCAACCAACGCGATCAGTGCCAGAAAGAACGCGTAGGACGTCGCCGCGGGAACCGCGCTGGAAAAGGAATGACTGAACGCCCAGCATCGAGCGACAAAAGAGGAAAGCAGGAGCGGGTATTCGGCGTGGGTATTTGCGCCGAGTACAGCAGACCATGCGCGCTGCGCCAGCGCTCCTCCGGATGCTAGAAATCTCGCGCGAAGGTTCCAGATCGCCCAGGCATCCCAGTCACCCTGGGGATTGCCATCCCAACTCGTTGCCATGGCTTCTGTCGCCACTACCAGCGCCACAAGCAGCCCGATCGCCGCAATGGAAATGAGCAGCCAAGCCTGTTTCTCTTTGGCCGGTGGGGACGCCGGAGTGCGCCGGCGGAAAGCCTCGTAACCGGCCCAGGCCAGCGCCGCGATTTCCAGGCCCAGCGCGGCCGCCCGCGTCCCAAGCAGCGTGCTGCAGAGGAAGAACAGGACCGAAGTTAAAGCGATGCCGGCGATCGTGCCGGCGCCGAAGATCAACGCCCGGCGGGCCCATGAGGGCCGAACCGCGGATAAGCTTGCGAAACGATTCACCACAAGGCAGCCGAGCACGATTGGCGCAACCACCCAGATCAGAGCCGTCACAACCAATCTCAGTGTTCCTTTCGAAAAAGCACGACGCCCTCTCCAAAATCCTGCTGCAGCCGCAGCCCCAGGCTCCGCCCGAGCGAAGGGAAGTCGGCCGGGTGCCCAAAATTACCGAGCACCCAATCCTGCGCCACGCCTCTTCTCAGCAGCCGCGGCGCCAGCACGTATTGCGCACTAAGGAACATTCCGGCGTCGGCCCCGCTGCCGGGCGGCGCATCCGTGACATATCCGATTTCGGCGTCTTCCGGAAGCGACGAGAGTAATGCTTCAAATCTGGTGAACTGAGCCGAGACCAGGTAGGGATCGCGATGCTGTTGCTGAAAATCCGATTCAAATCCATAGGAGGCAAACGATCCCCAAAGGCACAACAGAACCGCAACCACCACACCGGTAATCACGGCGTAGGGATAATGCCCGGAGATCCGGCGCTCAGGCAACAGAGTTCGATTATACGAGGAAATTGGCGCCCGGTATGTTAAAGTACGACGGTTGCAAGACCAGGTGTGCCGCGGCAGTGGGAATGAGAGGTGGATCAATGCGCATCAAACGGCTCGATGGCGATTTTCACATGCTCGGTTTCTTGCTGGCAATTTTCCCAGCCATGCTGCAGGCGGCGGGCGTAACCGAGACGCTCACCATGTCCGGTCTCAGCCAGCCCGTCGAAATCCTCAAGGACAAGTGGGGCATCTCGCATATCTATGCCCAAAATGAGGCAGACCTGTTTTTTGCGCAGGGCTACAACGTCGCGCGCGACCGTTTGTTTCAGTTGGAATTATGGCGACGGCAAGCGACCGGCACAGTGGCTGAGATTCTGGGGCGGAAGGAACTCCAGCGCGACATTGGCAACCGCCTGTTCATGTTCCGCGGCGACCTGGAACAAGAACTGAACTGGTATCACCCGCGCGGGAAGGCCATTGTCGAAGCCTTCGTCAACGGAATCAATGCATACATAATCGAAACCGAACGGAGGCCGGAGTTGCTCACCCCGGAGTTTAAGGCTCTGGGGATCAAGCCCGGAAAATGGACGGCGGCGGTGGTGGTCACGCGCTTCAACGGCCTGGTCGCCAATCTCAACCAGGAGCTGAACCTGGCGCTGGCGGTTCGCACCATCGGAGTCGAGAAGGTCAACGATCTGAATTATTTTCAGCCGGCAAATCCGAAACTCGAGATGGATCCCGCCATCGACCGCGCCTTGCTCTCGAAAGACATTCTGGAGGTGTACCAGGCCTTCCGGGAGCCTATCAAATTCACCGCGGACGAACTGGTGGCCGCCTATCGCGACAAGACCAATGGCCGGGCGCGGCTGGATGCGGCGGCCGCGATGCCTTCAGCCCTCGATCTGAGCCGGCGCCAGGAAGACATCGGAAGCAATAATTGGGTGGTTGGCGGCAAACTCACCGAGAGTGGCTACCCGCTGCTGGCCAACGATCCTCATCGCGTTCAACAGATTCCTTCACTCCGCTATTGGGTGCATCTGGTGGCGCCCGGATGGAATGTGATCGGCGCAGGGGAGCCCGCTTTGCCGGGAGTTTCGATCGGACACAATGACTTCGGTGCATGGGGGATGACTGTCTTCGGAACCGACAGCGAAGATCTTTACGTGTACGACACCAATCCTGCCGATCCATCGCAATATAAGTACAACGGCGGATGGGAAGCCATGCGTTCACTTCGGGAGTCCATCCCGATTAAAGGCGACGCTCCCTCTACAGTGGAGTTGCGGTATACGCGCCACGGGCCGGTGGTCTATGACGACCCGGCACACCACAAGGCATACGCGGTGCGCGCGGCCTGGCGCGAGACCGGCTGTGCGCCCTATCTGGCAAGCCTCCGCATGGACCAGGCGCATAGCTGGACGGAGTTTCGGGCCGCCTGCAGCTACAGCCGCCTTCCGGCTGAGAATATGATCTGGGCGGACAGGAACGGGAACATTGGGTATCAGGCGGTCGGGATCGCGCCGTTGCGCGCCAACTGGAGCGGCCTGGTGCCGGTTCCGGGCGACGGCCGCTATGAGTGGGACGGCTACCTGCCGATCAACGCTCTGCCGCATGTGCTCAATCCCGAGAAGGGTTTCTTCAACACTTCCAACAACTATCTGATTCCTCCCGAGTGGCCGTACCAAGACGCGCTGCATTACTTGTGGGCCGACCCCTATCGCGCCGCAGCCGTAGCCGAGTTTTTGAATGCGGGCCGCATGCTCACGCTCCCGGATATGATCGAGTTGCAGAATAACGATCTATCCCTTCCCGCGCGCACTCTGGTGCCGCTCCTGCGGGACATACCGCTCGAGAGTCCAACCTCGCAGAACGCGCAGAACCGGTTACTCCACTGGAATTTCGTGCTGGACAAGGACTCTGTGCAAGCCGGCATCTACGAAATGTGGCAGCGCCGCGTGCTGGTCAACGTACGCGAAATGATGGTGGCTAAAGAGGCACAGGCTTTCATCGGAACTCCGCCGCTGACCAGGATGGTCCAATGGCTGGAAGCGCCCGACGGCCGTTTCGGCGCCGATCCGCTTGCCGGGCGAAATGCACTACTGGCGAAGAGCCTGGACCAGGCCGTGGCGGAGCTCGCGCAGCGTTTCGGTGCGGACATGGAGAAGTGGAAACTGGGAGCCTATCACCACGCGCTGATTCGCCATCCCCTGAGCGCCGCGCTCGCGCCTGAGCTGCGCCCGAAGTTCGATGCCGGCGATGTGGCGCGCGGCGGCGACAGCTACACCGTCACTGCCACTGGCGGGGACGACAATCAGACGGCCGGTGGATCATTCAAGATAGTCGTCGACACCGAGGACTGGGACACGGCGCTGGGGTTGAATAATCCCGGCCAGTCAGGCGATGTGAACGACCCGCATTATCGCGATCTATACGAACTCTGGGCTCACGGCAAATATTTTCCGATTTTCTATTCGCGCGCCAAGGTAGAGTCGGTCGCGGAGCGGACTTTGGAGCTGAAGCCGCGTTAACTGGATTTTATTCATGACGTTTTGTAAAATGAATGCGCCATGAGAAGCATTCCGACGGTGGTAATCGCCATGATTTTTGCCTTGGGTATTTCGGCCATCTGGAGCGCGCCGCCAAATTCGCCCGGCGGCGTATTGCTGATAGCGAACAAGGGCGATCATTCCCTGGGAATTATCGACCCAGCAGCCGGCAAGCAGGTCGCCGTAGTTCCGGAAAATGGGGTGACCGGACACGAAGTCATCGCCTCGCCGGACGGGAAGACCGCCTATGTTCCGATCTACGGAGATTCGGGTGTGGGGAAGCCGGGAACGGACGGATCCAATATGGTGGCGATCGACATTGCCTCCCGCAAGATCGTCGGGAACCTCGACTTCGGGCACGGCGTGCGTCCCCATTGCGCGCAATTCGGTCCGAAGAACGGATTGCTCTACGTTTCGACGGAACTGGACAACACCATTTCGATCATCGACCCGAAGAAGCTGAAGGTCATCGGGTCGGTCCCGACCGGTCAGCCGGAATCGCACATGTTCGTAATCAGTCACGATGGCAGCCGGGGCTATACCGCAAATGTCGGCCCGGGTACCGTCTCTGTCCTGGATCTCGGCGCGCGGAAGACACTCAAGGTGATCCCGATCGCTTCCCACACGCAACGAATCTCAATATCGATGGACGACAAAATGGTTTTTACCTCGGATCAGGTGAAACCGCGATTGGCCGTTATTCAGACGGCTACCGGTAAAGTCGCCAACTGGGTGGAGTTGCCTGGTTTCGGTTACGGCACTGCTCCGACGCCGGACGGAAAGTGGCTGGTGGTTGCGGTATTGAGTGCGAACAAGGTCGCCATCGTCGATCTGCAAACGCTGCGTGTGGCGCACACCATCGATGTGCCCAAAGCACCCCAGGAAGTTTTGGTGCGGCCGGACGGAAAGATCGCCTATGTCTCGTGCGACTCGAGCGCCAAGGTGGCTGCCATCCGAACGTCGGACTGGCAGGTTGACTCCCTCATCGACGCGGGCAAAGGCGCCGACGGGCTGGCCTGGGGCGCCTCAGAGTAAAGATCGCCGATGCTAACATAAATATTCGACGCATGTCCCCGCCCATTCCGCCGCCGCTCGAAGCGCTTCGCCACCGGCCGTTCTCCTTTTATCCGGCGATCCTGGGGATCGAGCACAACGAATGGCAATACCGCAAAGCAACGTGGTCGGAAGCGCTGGTGGTGAATGCGCGCACAGGGCAGGAGATCTGGATTCCGCGCCGGTTTCTGGGCGAGATCTCGCGCATCGAGGATCCCGTGGTGATCGTGGGGCTGGTCAGGGAACTGGAATACAAGGGCGGCGCGGTCTGGCCCCATCAGCGGCAGGTGATTGAAATGCCCATGGCGGTGGGCGCGGCCATGCCGCCGTCGCTTGTGCCGCGCAAGGCGGAACCTGCCCCGGTGGTCGGGATCCGGCTCGAATCCAAAACCGATTCGAACATTTTCCGGCTGGTGGGCGGCGCGCTGGTGGTGGGCATCGTGGCCGCTTATTTCGTGGTGAACCTCTATCGCGGCGGGCCCCCGCGTCCGCGCATTACCTACACGGCCAAAGACCAGTCCTACCTGGATCTAACGGCGCGCGATGATTACTGGGCCGTCGTGCACAAACTCGGCGCTCCTGCGCGGGACCGCTGGCAAAGCGAGACCGGCGCCATACAATACCGCGCCATGTCCTACTCCGACCGCGCCTATACCGTCATCCTGATGGGCGCCGGACGCCAGGGAGCCTCTTACATCGGCACCCTCGACGAAAACTGGAAGCCTCTGCACGCGGTCGAGTTGCCGCATGGCGGTAACACGGATTCGTTGCTGCGCGGCCTGCGGCGGTTTTAGTAGACTCGTTCGAGTGAAAAGAGTTCTGGGGTATCTGGCGTGGGGCGCGGTGGCCGTGGCGGCAGCCGTGTGCCTTGCGGGGATCGCCATCGAACGCGGTGAGCCCATCAACAGCATCTGGCTGGTGGTGGCCGCGGTGTCGATGTATGCGCTGGGATTTCGATTCTACAGCAAATTCATCGCGGCGCGCGTCATGGCATTGAACGACGAGCGGGCCACCCCCGCCGAACGGCTGCGCGACGGCATAGACTTCGAGCCCACCAATAAATGGATCGTGCTGGGGCACCATTTCGCAGCAATAGCAGGCCCCGGGCCGCTGGTAGGACCAGTGCTGGCCGCGCAATTCGGCTATCTGCCCGGAACGCTCTGGATCATCATCGGAGCGGTATTCGGCGGCGCCGTCCAGGATTTCGTGATCCTGTTCGCCTCCATGCGCCGGGACGGCAAGTCGCTCGGCCAGATGGCGCGCGAAGAGATCGGCAAGGTCGGCGGATTCACGGCCCTGGTGACGGTGCTGCTGATCATGGTGATCCTGTTGGCGGTGGTAGGGCTGGTGGTGGTCAACGCGCTCAAAGGCAGCCCCTGGGGGACGTTCACCATTGCCGCCACTATGCCCATCGCAGTGTTCATGGGACTCTATCTGCGTTACTGGCGGCCGGGAAAAGTGCTGGAATGCTCGCTGATCGGCTTTGTCCTGGTAATGGCCAGCATCTTTGTGGGGCAGAGCGTGTCCGAGTCGCATGCACTTGCGCCCTGGTTCACCTTCTCCGGTGTGGCGCTTGCGGCTGCCATTATTGTCTACGGATTTTTTGCCAGCGCCCTGCCCGTGTGGCTGCTGCTTGCCCCGCGCGACTATCTCAGCACCTTCGTAAAGCTCGGCGTGCTGCTGATGCTGGCTGTTGCGATTCTTTTCGTACGCCCGCAACTGCAGCTTCCTGCGCTCACTCGCTTCGTGGATGGCAACGGTCCCATCTTCGCCGGCAAAATATTTCCATTCTGTTTCGTTACCATCGCCTGCGGCGCCATCTCCGGGTTCCATTCGCTGATCTCCTCGGGCACGACGCCGAAGATCATCGCGCGGGAATGGCACGCGTGGCCGGTGGGTTATGGAGCGATGCTGCTCGAAAGCTTTGTGGCGATCATGGCCATGATCGCGGCATCGGTGATGCAACCCGGCGTGTTCTTCGCAGTGAACTCTCCGGCGGGCGTGGTGGGCGCGACTCCCGCCGCGGCGGCCGCCACCATCACCGCCTGGGGCTTTCCGGTTACTCCGGACCAGATGCAGACGCTGGCCCGCAGTGTAGGCGAGCAGACGCTGTTCTATCGCACCGGTGGCGCGCCTTCGCTGGCGCTGGGCATGGCCCATATCTTTGCGCGCGGCGGCGGACAGGCGCTGATCGGCTTCTGGTATCACTTCGCCATCATGTTCGAAGCGCTCTTCATTCTGACCATCATCGACGCCGGCACGCGCGTGGGCCGCTTCATGCTGCAGGATCTGCTGGGACATGTGTGGGCGCCGTTAGGGCGCACAGGCTGGATGCCGGGCGTCATCGGCTTCAGCGCCGCCATCGTGGCCGCCTGGGGCTACTTCCTCTATCAAGGCGTGCGCGATCCGCTGGGCGGCATCAATTCGCTTTGGCCCTTGTTCGGTATCGCCAATCAGTTGCTGGCTGCCATCGCGCTGTGCGTCGCCACCACGATCCTGACCAAGATGCATGGCGCGCGCTACCTGTGGATCACCGCTATACCGCTCGCCTGGCTGCTGGTAGTGACCTTCACGGCGGGATGGGAAAAGATATTTTCAGCGGCGCCGGCCATAGGCTTCCTGGCGCAGGCGGACAGGCTCGAGAGTGCGCTGCGGCTGGGCGCGGTAGCGGCGGCCAAGGCTCGCGAGACCCGCGTACTGATCTTCAACGCGCGCCTCGACGCCGCGCTATGCGGCATCTTCCTGCTGCTGGTGACAACCATCGTGACGGACTCCATTCGCGTATGGATCGCACTCCTGTGCGGTACTCGCCCGGCGCAGGTGCGCGAAGCGCCTTTCGTGCTCTCGCGGTTGCGCGTGGAGGAACTATGAAAAACATGCGCGCGCTGGGCCGCCTGCTCGCCGGACTATTGCGTGAGCTTGCCGACCAGAACGCCTACCAGCGCTACCTGGAGCGCGAGGGCTGCCGCCATTCGGCTGGTGAATGGCGCCGCTTCTCGGAAGGGCGGCTGCGGGCGAAGTACTCGCGTGCCAAGTGTTGTTAGTACCATCGAGACGGATGCGCATAATCGTCTCCCGGCGGCCTCGGCGGTACACCCGGAAGTCGGCCGGATCCGTGGTGATCACCGGATACCGCGGATGTAATTCGCTGAGACGAATCAGGCAAAGATCCGCCAGATCCGGCTTGCGATTCGCGTAGCGTGCCGCCAATTCCGCCAAACGCGGAATATGCTCGCTCAACACAAATGTGCACCGCACCAAGCCGTCGTGCAACAACGCTAGAACCAGAGCGCTGCTGCCAAGATGAAACGCGGCTTCGGCCAACACGGCTTCACATGTCACGAGCGGTTTGGTGACCCGTTCCGCAATCCCGACTGCCCACTCATAATGGTTGTCTTTCCGATTCCCGAACGCGACGAGAAAGCCCGTGTCAGCGATTGCCCTCATTTACGAGAGAAGCCTTTGCGCATCGAGAGGCCGCGGGGGCCCGCTATTGCACCCGCCCAGCGCAGGAACGGACGTTGGGCAGCGCTGCGGGTTCGCTCCAGTTCCTCTCGAACGATTCGTCCCTTAGGTAATACATCCGCTGACGCGTTGCAGGCGTTCCTCAGGCGGATACTGGACTAGGAGAAATCCCGGTCGGCCCTATGGCCACCGAAGGCGTGGATCGTCCTGGTTCCGGCCTCTACTTCGCCGCGGTGCACCACGCCCCTCGGGATGAAGTATTCGTTTCCGGCCTTTAATGCAATCCGCTCCTCGCCGATGATCAGGGTATAGCAGCCTTCGACCACCACCATGTACTCGTCGTAGTGGTGCGCATGCGGCGCCGATGGCGCTGTTGCACGGCAGGTCCAAAACGCCATCTGGCTTCCGTCCGCCCCATCGAAAAATGCAGGGAAATCGTGCATGGCCGCGCATTAGTATGGCACGCTTAAGATTGTTCTTGCGAATTTCAAACCGACGTTTTAAAATGTTGTTTGATCCATTGTCAACGATGGCCACACGCACCCAACCCGACGGCACCCAGGAACGCCTGCTCGAGGTCGCCGGGCAGATCTTTGCCCAAGAAGGCTTCCAGGCAGCCAAGGTAAGGAATATCTGCGCGCGCGCCGGGGCCAATCTGGCGGCCGTGAACTACCACTTCGGGGACAAGTTGGGGCTGTACGAAGAAGTCCTGCGCTCGGCGATGTGCGCGGCGGAAAGCGCCGCCCTGTTCGAGCGCGGATTGCCGGGAACGACGCCCAAAGAAAAACTGCGGATCTTCGTGCGCGGGACACTGCAGCATATGTACGGTGAAGGCCAGCCGGCATGGCCCACGCGGATCATGACTCACGAATTAGCGCAACCTACGCCGGCTTTTGAAGGCGTCGTGGAACAAATCATGCGTCCTCGATACGATGCGCTGCGCGGGCTGGTGTCCGCCGTCATCGGCCGGCCGGCCGGCCATCGCGCGACCCGTCTGTGCGCCCAAAGCATCATGGGGCAGGTGGTCATCTATGCGCACGGCCGGGAAGTAATCAAGAGGCTCTGGCCGGAGTTGAGATTCACTCCCGAGACGCTCGATGAGATCGCCGCCCACATCGCGGCGTTCTCCTGGGCGGCGTTGAAGAGCATGCGAAGGCCAAAACAAAGGTCAGGCAGGAGGAAAGCAACCAGATGAGCAATTCTGTGAGAGCCGGACGCGCGCGAACCGTGGTGATTGCCATGGTCCTGGCGTTGGCCATCGCCGCGGTCACCGTGTGGCGCGTGGTATTGGCCAAACCGCGGACGCCGGCGAATACCATCGTCCTCAGCGGGCGCGTCGAGGGCGACGACTCCGCGGTCTCGGGCAAAGCCACCGGCCGTCTGCTCGAAATCAAAGTGCGGGAAGGCGATGAGGTGAAGGCCGGCGATGTCATCGCCGTGCTCGACGACCAGCAGGTGCGCTCGCGTGTGGAGCAGGCCCAGGCCAGACTGGCCCAGTCCGAAGCGCACCTCGAATCGGGCCGCCGCCAGATCGCGGTCCTGGAGGATCAGATACACCAGATTACGGCGGAGACCGGGCAATCCAAAGTGGACGCCAAGGGCCGCGTGAGCCAGGCGCAGGCGGAATTGGCCGCCGCCGAAGCCGAACTGGCCCAACAGGAGGCATCCTACAAACTGGCCCTCTTCGATCAGGACGCGTATACACGCCTGGCCAAGACCGGCGCGGTGTCAGAACGCCAGGGCAAGCAGGCCGTGACCACGGCGGAGACGCAAGCGGCGCTGGTGGCGGCCGCCAAACGGCGCGTGGAGGCCTCCCGCGGCGCGCTCACCCTGGCCGAGGCCAGCCTGTCTAATCCGGATATCCATACCCTGCAAGGGGTCACGCTGCGCCAGCAGATCGAACAGCAGCAGTCCGATATCGCCAGCGATGCCGCCGATGCGCAAAGGGCTCGCGCGGAACTCGAAGAGGCCAGGGAGAATCGTGGGGACCTGACCGTCACCGCTCCATTCGATGGAACCGTAGTAACCAGAACCGCCGAGCCGGGCGAAGTGCTCACCGCGGGAACGCCCATCATCACCCTGCTCGATCTGCACAAGGTTTATCTGCGCGGCTACGTTCCGGAGGGAGAGATCGGCCGCGTGAAAGTGGGGCAGCCCGCGCGCGTGTATCTGGATTCCAATCCCAACCAGGCGCTCGACGCGTATGTTCTGCGCATCGATCCGCAGGCCACCTTCACACCCGAGAACACTTACTTCCGCGACGATCGCGTGAAGCAGGTAGTGGGGGTAAAGCTGGGGCTCAAAACGGGCTTTGGATACGCCAAACCGGGCATGCCGGCCGACGGCGAGGTTCTGGTCTCGGGCGATACGTGGCCGCAGGGGAAACGGCAGAAGTGACCGCTATCCGGGTGCGCGAGCTGTGCAAGAATTACGGACCGCTGGAGGCCGTGAGGGGCATCGGCCTGGAGGTTCGCGAAGGCGAGATTTTCGGTCTGATCGGACCGGATGGCGCGGGGAAAAGCAGCACTTTCCAGATCCTGGGAGGAATCATGCCGCCCAGCTCGGGAGAAGTGGAAATATTTGGCAAGCCCGCGCGGGAAACCCGCTCCATCGTCGGCTATCTCACCCAGTCCTTCAGTCTCTACCCGGATCTGAGCGTTGCCGAAAACATACGGTATGTCGGCGACCTGCGCCGGGTGCCCCCCGCGGAAATTGCCGCGCGCGGAGACCGCTACCTGCGGATGTTCGATATGGACCGTTTCACCGACCGGCTGGCGGGGCGCTTGAGCGGCGGCATGAAGCAGAAGCTCTCGCTCGCCTGCGCGCTCGTGGCGCAGCCCCGCGTACTGCTGCTCGACGAGCCCACCACCGGCGTCGATCCCGTATCGCGGCGCGAATTCTGGGACACGCTGGCGCATCTTTCCGCCGACGGCCTGACTATCGTGATCGCCACGCCTTATCTGGATGAGGCGGAGCGCTGCCATCGGGTCGCCCTCATGCACCTGGGCCTGCTTCACCAAACCGGTACGCCCGCGGAGCTGCGCGAGAGCCTGGGCATGCGGCGCATCGAAGTACACACCGACAATCTGAGCCAGGCCGAAGACCTGCTCACAGCAGCCGAAAAGGACGGGCGCATCGGCGACGTGCAGCGCTTCGGCGACCGGCTGGACGTAATTGTGCGCGATCCGGTTGCGGGCCGCGCCGCCGTAGAAGAAACGCTGGCCAAGGCCGGCATCACGGCGCGCCATATACGCGTCGGCGATCCCACCCTCGAGAATACTTTCGTAGCGGAGCTGCGCGCCATGGGTCAGGAAATGCACGCCCCGCCCTTTCCGGGGCGGCATTCGCATGAAGAGCTGGCTGGAGAGGTGGCCATAGGCGGCAGAGATCTGACTAAGCGCTTCGGCGCATTCGTGGCCGTCAACAAGGTGAACGTAGAGGTGCGTTATGGCGAGGTCTACGGCCTGCTGGGAGCCAATGGCGCAGGTAAAACCACCACCATCAAAATGCTGTGCGGGCTGCTCGCGCCCACCACCGGCGACGCGGAACTGGCCGGCGGACGCGGCAGCATACGCTCGGAGGCGGTGCGCGAGCTGGTCGGCTACATGTCCCAGAAATTCTCGCTTTACGACGATCTGAGCATCGAAGAAAACCTGGATTTCTTCGCCGGCGTGTATGGCGTGCCGGAGGGAGAGCGCGGCGAGAAGAAGCAATGGGTTCTGGAATTCTCCGGTCTGGAAGGCAAACAACAGCAGATTACCGGCAGCCTGCCGGGCGGATGGAAACAGCGTGTGGCGTTTGGCGCGGCCACCATGCACGAGCCCAGCGTTCTGTTTCTGGACGAGCCTACCTCGGGCGTGGATCCGCTGGCGCGCCGCGCCTTCTGGCGCATGATCAACCGGCTGGCGGATCTGGGCGCAGCCGTTCTGGTGACCACGCATTATCTCGAAGAGGCGGAACAGTGCAATCGCCTGGGGTTCATGGTGGCGGGCGAACTGGTGGCGGAAGGCGCGCCCAGCGCCATTAAAGCTGCACAGGGGGGCCATCTGCTGGAACTGCGCGTGGACCAGCCGCAGCGCGCCGCCGACCTTCTGAAAGAACAGATGGAGCGGTGGCGCGTGGCTCTGTTCGGCGATCGGCTGCACGTGATTGTGGACGACGACGTAGCGGCCGGCCAAAAGCAGGTCGTCGAGCGGCTGCTAGGCGCGGGCCTGACGGTGCGCGACGTACATGAGGAGAACTACTCGCTCGAGGATGTTTTCATCGCCGTGGTCGAGAAGGCTCGCCGGCAAGGCAAGTTTGCCTCGGAGGATTGACCTATGCGCCGCATCTTTTCGCAAGCCCGCAAGGAGCTGACCCAACTGATTCGCGACCGGCTGGCATTGGCGCTGGCGCTGGTGCTGCCGCTCATCCTGCTGTTCCTGTTGAGTACCGCTATTGCGCTTACCGTGCATAACCTGCCGCTGGTCATACAGGATCTGGACGATTCCTCGGCGTCGCGGCGCTTTGCGGATGCTTTTCGCGCGTCGATTTCCTTCCACGTGGTTTCCTGGCCTGCGGACCGTAGCCCGGAAGCGGCGCTCACCGCCAATGCGGCCCGCGGCGTGTTGATCATCCCGAAAAACTTCGGCCGCGAACTCGCGCGAGGCGCCAATGCGCAGGTGCAATTGCTGGTGGACGCCACCGATTCCAATACCGCCCGCATCGTCCACGGCTATGTCGGCGAGATCACCAATGGCTTCAATCAGTCGTCCGGCGCTACGGCGGGGACGGTCCTGGTGGGAGCTCAGGTACGGCTCTGGTACAATCCCGGCCGCGATTCGCCCAAGTTCTACAGTCCGGGAATTTTCGTGGTAGGTATTTCGATGTTTCCCGCACTGCTGGCCGCGCTGGCGATGGCCAAAGAGGGAGAGCAGAAGACCATCCTGCAAGTGTACGTCTCGAGCATCTCGGCGCACGAATTCTTGCTGGGAAAAATTATCGCTTTTATGGTCATCGCAGGCTGCGAGTGGGTGCTCGGCATGACCGCCTTGCTGACCTTCTTCGGCCTCCACATCGCCGGCGATCCCACGCCGCTGCTGGTGGGCAGCGTGTTGTACGCCTTCTGCGTGGCAAGCTTCGGAACCATGGTGGGCGCCAGAATTCCGAGCCAGGCGGCCGCCATACAAGCAGTGGCTCTGGGCGGCTTTCTGCTGGTGTGGCTGCTTTCCGGGTTGATCTTTCCGGTGGAGAATATTCCCGGCGGATTGCGCTGGCTCTCCAACATCGTGTGGGGCAAGTATTACATCACCATCGTGCGCGACGCCCTGCTACAGGGCGGGGGATGGCCGGCGGTCTGGTTTTCGGTCTTGATGATCGGAGTCATCGGCGCGGCATTCTATTCGCTCGCGTGGCTGGGCATGCGCCGCATGCAGGTGAACGCATGAGTCCCGCAAAAGCGATGCGCGCCGGCGGCCGCCTGCGGGCACTCATCCGCAAAGAGTTCAGCCAGATCCGGCGGGACAAGCGCCTGGCGGTATCGCTGATCATCCCGCCGACGGTTCAGATTCTGCTTTTCGGTTTTGCGCTGGACGCCACCGTCTCGAACCTGCGCCTGGGAGTCATTGACTGGAACCGCACGCCCGAGAGCCGCGAGCTGGTTTCCTCATTTACCGAGAGCAAGAGCTTCCGGCTAGGTGGCTATTACACCTCCGTCCAGGATCTCGAGAGGGCCATCAGCCGCGGGCGTCTCGATGCGGGCCTGGTCGTCCCGTACGAATTTGCGCGCGAAATCCGGCGCGGGCATACGGTGGATGTGCAGATTCTGCTGAACGCCGTGAACGCCAACACTGCAACTATTGGCCAGGGCTATGCCGAAGGTCTGATCCAGTCTTATAACCAGACGCTCGCAGCGGAAGGCATCCGGCCCAGGATTCAAATGGTGGGTGCCGCTCCGCCTGGCGAGCGCGGAATGGTCAGCGCGGTGACCGCATTTCTATTCAATCCCGGCCTGGTGAATGCCTGGTTCATCGTCACCGGAACGTTCGGGGTGCTGCTGATCCTGAACGGATCGCTGGTGGCCTCGACCGCCATGATCAAGGAACGCGAGGCTGGAACCGTGGAGCAGTTACTGATGACTCCGGCCAGCACCACCGACATCGTGGTCGCCAAGATTACGCCGCTGTTTGTGATGCTGATGGTAATGGTGATGCTCGCCATTGGCGTCATGAAGCTGGGTTTCGCCGTTCCGGTCCGGGGCAGCATGCTGCTGGTGGTGCTGAGCGCGGCTCTGTGCGTCCTGTGCGGTATCGGCATCGGCACGTTCGTCGCCACGTTCACCAAGTCCGCGCAGCAATCGCAATTGACCGCTTTTTTTATCAATCCACCGTTGGCCACGCTCTCGGGCGCGCTGACGCCGGTGGAGGCCATGCCGAGGTGGATGCAGCCGATCACCTGGCTCAACCCTATACGGCATTTCGGAATCATTACCCGCGGGACCATGCTGAAGGGCAGCGGCATCGACGTGCTTTGGCCCAATTTTCTGGCGCTCATTGGTTTTGCAGTGGTGCTGGTATCGCTCAGCATCTGGCGTTTCCGCAAACAACTTGGATAACTCGAGATGACTTTACGTTTTAGCGTTGCCGTTTTGTTATTCCTAAGCGCGCTCGCCGAGGCGCAGGGGCCGCCGCCCTCGCCTGAGCCGGCGCAATTGCCATTATCCGGACGCGCGGGGCAAGGCGGCTCGGTGAATACGGTGCAGACACCGGTTCCGGGCGTCACTTCAAGCGTCGATACGTTGAACACCACCGTGCAGGTGCAGGGTCCCTATGCGGGAAGCGTGGCCGGGACACAGAAGCCATTTTCCGGCAAGCTGTCTCTGCGCGAAGCTTTGACGCGAGGCCTCGAATACAACCTGGGCACCGTTGGACTTACGGAAGCCATGCGTCAGGCGCGCGGACAGGCACGCATAGCCCGCAGCTCACTCATGCCCAATCTCAATGCGGCGCTGCGCGAATCCGTGCAGCAGACCGACCTGGTAGCTTTTGGATTGCGCTTCCACATCCCTGTTCCGGGCGTCTCCATTCCGAGCGTGGTGGGGCCGTTCAACTACTTTGATCTGCGCGCGACACTCACCCAGACGGTGGCCGATCTCACGGCATTGAATAACTACCGTTCGGCACAGGAGCTGGTAAAGGCGAACGAGGCGGCCATGCGCGATGCGCGCGACCTGGTGGTTCTGGCGGTCGGCGGTGTCTACCTGCAGGTGATTGCGGCCGAAGCGCGCGTGCGCTCGGCCCAGGCGCAGATCGATACGGCCCAGGCGCTCTTCAAGCAGACCCAGGACCGCCGCTCCGTCGGCCTGTCGCCACAAATCGACGTGAATCGCAGCCAGGTGCAATTGCAAACCGAGCGCCAGCGCCTCATGTCTTTGCAAAACGATCTGGCCAAGCAGAAAATCAACCTGGCGCGCATTGTGGGCTTGCCGCCTGTCGATAACTACGAGATCACCGACGAGGTTCCCTATTCGCCGTCTCCCGACCTGACGCTCGAGCAAGGGCTCAAACAGGCCTTCGAGGATCGCGCCGATCTGCGCTCCGCCGAAGCGCAGGTGCGCGCCGCCGAACGAGCCAGGGGCGCCGCACGCTCGGCGCGGCTGCCCTCGCTGGCATTCTCGGCCGACTACGGCGCGATCGGCATCAATCCCTCGCAATCGCACGGCACCTTCACGGTAGTCGGCTCGCTGCGCATACCGATTTGGGAAGGCGGGCGAACCGAAGGCGAGATACAGGAAGCCGAAGCTGCCCTGGGGCAGCGGCGCGCCGAGATGGACGACCTGAAGGGGCGCATCGAGGCCGACGTGCGCGACGCCTTCCTGGATCTGCAGACCGCCGCGAATCAAATGGACGTTTCCCGCAACAATCAGAGTGTAGCGCGAGAAACGCTGACCCTCACCCGGCAGCGCTTCGAGGCAGGCATCACCGACGCCGTCGAGGTGACTCAGGCGCAGGAGTCTGTGGTTTCGGCAGACCTGGATTACATTACCAGCCTGTTTGCGCATAACCTGGCCAAGGTCGCGCTGGCGCGCGCGATGGGCCACGCCGAAGAGCGCCTGGGGCAATTCTTGCGGCTGCCGTAGGGGCGAGACCGGCTAGCGGTACAGTTGTTACGGCAGCCGGAAGACCTGTACCGAGAAGCTGGTCCCGTCCGACGATGGAATCGACGGTACCGATTCCGGCTCGTCGGTATTGGCGTTGACCATCGTGATGGCAATCACCTCGGCGCTGGGGAACATGTTGAACGGGCCGCTATTCGTGCTATCGTTTCACCGATACCTCATTTCCTGGACCTGCGGACCGCGGCGAATCAAATGGACGTTTCCCGCAATAATCAGAATGTAGCGCGATAAACGCTGACTCTCACTCGGCAGCGCTTCGAGGCAGGCATCACCGACGCCGTCGAGGTGACTCAGGCCGCTACTGAAGAGCGCGCCGCCGGGGTAGTCACCTGGATCTTGCCGCTGGTCGCCCCTGCCGGCACGATGGTGGTGATCTCGGTAGCCGAGAGCACATTGAACGCGGCCGGTGTCCCGTTGAAGCTGACGCTGGTGGCGCCAATTGCATCGATGCTCCTCATTGCAATACCAGGAAGGGGCCGCTGCTGAAGAGCGCGCCGCCGGGCGTAGTCACCTGGATCTTGCCGGTCGTTGCGCCGGCCGGCACGGTGGCGGTAATTTCAGTGGGGATGACGACGGTGAAGGCAGCCGGCGTTCCGTTGAAGTTCACGCTGGCCGTACCCGTCAGATCCGTTCCCAGAATACGAATGACCTCTCCCACCGTGCCGGAGTGGGGCAGTGCCTTCACAAACGGGCCCAGACCTACCGACAGGCTGAAGACCGTACCATAGTTGCCGTTGGATCCGCCGCCCCAGGTGGTACCGTAGAAGTCGCCATTGGTGGCCTGGATGAGTCCCGCTTCGGGATAGGCGCCGTCTGCGCATTGGTCTGGCGTGCTTTGCGAGCAAAAGCTGTAAATCGTCGTCAGGGCGCCACTCGGGGTGATTTTGAAGACCGTCCCACCGTTGTTGGCCCCGCCTCTCGTAGTGGTCCCGTAGAAGTCCCCGTCGGTGGCCTGGACCAGCCCCGCAATGGGATTCCAGCCGTCCGCGCAGGCGCTTTTGGAACAGAAGCTGTAAAGCGTTGTCAGCGTGCCGCTCAGGGTGATTTTGAAGACCGTCCCGCCGTCCTCGGCCCCGCCTCTCGAGGTTGTTCCATAGAAGTCCCCATTGGTGGCCTGGACCAGCCCCGCCAAGGGCTCAGCGCCGTCCGAGCACTCTGTTTGGGAGCAGAAGCTGTACAGCGTCGTCAGCGGGCCATTCGCGGTGATTTTGAAGATCGTCCCACCGCGGCCGACCCCGCCGGAATCGTTCGTCCCGTAGAAGTCCCCATTGGTAGCCTGGACCAGACCTGCGACGGGGAAGTAGCCGTCCGTGCAAGTTTGTTCGCCCTGGAAGCAAAAGCTGTATAGAGTGGTGAGCGTGCCGCTCGGGGTGATTTTGAACACCGTGCCATTGTGGCCCGCCCCGCCAGTCTGGGTAGTCCCGAAGAAGTCCCCATTGGTCGCCGCCTGGACCAGCCCTGCTACGGGATTCTCACCGTCGATACACCCAGTTTGGGAGCAGAAGTTGTATAGCGTTGTCAACGTACCACCCGCGGTGATTTTGAAGATCGTGCCATCATCGCCGTTAGTCCCGCCCTGCGACGTTGTGCCGTAGAAGTCCCCATTGCTGGCTTGGACTAACCCCGCAGTGGGGTTAGCACCGTAGACGCACGGAAAGCAGGTGCCGAAGCCGTATAGTGTAGTCAGCGTGCCACTCGGGGTGATTTTGAAGATGGTCCCTGTGTTGTTGGCCCCGCCGATCTCCGTTGTCCCATATAAGTTCCCGTCGGCGCCCTGGACGAAGCCGGCTACCGGTTCCGAGCCGTCGGTGCCATCGAAGCTGTGTAGTGTCGTGAAGGTTTGTGCAGGTAGGGCAATCGCTGCGGTTGCGCACAATAGCGCGTTAACGATTGGTTGCATCAATGTTCCTCATTACCATACCAGGAAGGGGCCGCTGCTGAAAAGCGCGCCGGCCGGAGTTGTCACCTGCATCTTGCCGGTGGTTGCCCCGCTTGGTACGGTGGCCGTGATTTCGGGTAGGCGCGACGATATTGAAGGCGGCCGGTGTCCCGCTAAAGCTCACGCTGGTGGCGCCCGTCAGCCCGTTCCCAGAATACGAATGACCGCCTGAACCAGAGCGGCTCTGGGGTCACTTTGGTCCGGGAAGCTGTAAAGGGTCCTCAGGGCGCCCGCCGAGGTGATTTTGAAGATCGTGCCAACGTCGTTGGCCCCGCCCGCATACGTTGTCCCATAGAAGTTGCCGTCGGCGGCCTGGATGAGCCCCACGGGCTGTGCGCCGTCCGGGGGTTGTCCCTTAGAAGCTCCCGTCCGTGCTCGGAACCAGGCCGGACCATGGGAACGCGCCATCGGTGCCCACGGGTAGGGCGATTGCCGTCGCTGCGCACAATACAACAACGGTAGCGATTCGTTTCATCGATATGCTCATTAGGGCATCACCAGGAAGGGTCCGCTACTGAAGAGCGCGCCGCGGGGTGTAGTCACCTGGATCTTGCCGGTCGTCGCCCCTGCCGGCACGATGGTGGTGATCTCGGTAGCCGAGACCACTTTGAACGCGGCCGGTGTCCCGTTGAAGCTGACGCTGGTGGCGCCCGTCAGATCCGTTCCCAGAATAGTAATGGCCGCTCCGACCTTGCCGGAGTGGGGCTGTGTTTTCACAAACGGGCTCAGACCTACAGACAGGCTGAAGAGCGTGCCGCCGCATTGCCCACAGAGGCCGCCGTGCTGGGTTGTCCCGTAGAAGTCCCCGCTGGTGGCCTGCAACAGCCCCGCGATGGGGAATTCGCCGTCCGTACACCCTGAGGGATAGCCGCCTTGGGGGCAGAAGCTGTAGACCGTGGTCAGCATACCGGCCGGGGTGATTTTGAAGACCGTGCCGCAGCCGTGTTGTGGCGGGCATGCGCTGGTTCCGCCGAACACCGTGGTCCCGTAGAAGTCCCCATCGGTGGCCTCGACCAGCCCCGCGGCGGGGTTTGCGCCGTCCGTGCACCCGCTTTGGGAGCAGAAGCTGTGTAGCGTAGTCAGCGTGCCAGCCGGGGTGACTTTAAAGACCGTCCCATCGTCACTAGCCCCACCATACTTGGTTGTCCCGTAGAAATCCCCATTGGTGGCCTCGACCAGCCCCGCGAGAGAGGCTGCGCCGTCCGTACATCCGCTTTGGGAACAAAAGCTGTATAGCGTCGTCAACATGCCACTCGGGGTGATCTTGAAGATTGTCCCACCACTTCCATGGGCCCCGCCCGCTGGGGTTGTCCCGTAGAAGTCCCCATTGGTGGCCTGCACCAGGGCCGCATAGGGGCTGTAGCCGTCCACGCACCCGCTTCGCGAGCAGAAGCTGTAGAGCGTCGTCAGCGTGCCGCTCGCGGTGATCTGAAAGACTGTGCCAGCACCATAGCCGTAGGGCCCGGCGATGGCCCCACCATAATACGTTGTCCCGTAGAAGTTCCCATTGGCAGCCTGGACTAACCCAGCGTAGGAGGATGCGCCATCCACGCACCCGCTTTGCGCGCAGAAGCTGTACAACGTGGTCAGCGTGCCACTCGCGGTGATTTTGAAGACCGTGCCGGCGCCGTTGCCGATGGTCCCTCCGCCGTTGGCCCCGCCCGCTTCCGTTGTCCCATAGAAGTCCCCGTCAGAGGCCTGGACCAGCCCCCCGTTGGGGTATGAGCCGTCCGGGCAAATGGGATAGACGCCCAGGGAGCAGAAGCTGTAAAGTATCGTCAACGCGCCACTCGGGGTGATTCTGAAGACCGTGCCGAAACCGTTGGCCCCGCCGTCCCACGTTGTCCCATAGAAATTGCCGTCGGTGGCCTGCACCAGCGCTGCGGAGGCATCCGCGCCGTCCGTGCCATCGAAGCTAAATATCGTGGTAAGAGTCTGTGCGGGAAGGGCAATCGCCACCGTTGCACACAGCGCAAAAACAGCGCACGGCCTCCCCCAGTTCAGTTTGTCCAGTGCGCTGACGATTCGTTTCATCGATGTGCTCCTTTTCCCCGATCATCTGCCCGCAGCTAATCGATCGGCAAGCAGCGGAGGTAATCCCGCCCGGCGTATCTTTTCCTGTGCCTTCCCCACATCGTACGGCACCCGGTAGTAGATCACAAATCGCTCTTCGGTGTTGTAGAGGACGTACGCCGCGCGTGGGTCGCCGTCGCGGGGTTGGCCCACGGAACCGGGGTTGATCATATACCTTCTCTATAGTCTCGACCCGCGCGGCTGCCCTCGCTGGCATTCTCGGCCGACTACGGCGCGATCGGCATCAATCCGTCGCAATCGCACGGTACTTTCACGGTGGTCGGCTCGCTGCGCATACCGATTTGGGAAGGCGGGCGAACCGAAGGCGAGATACAGGAAGCCGACGCTGCTCTGGGCCAGCGCCGCGCCGAGATGGACGATCTGAAGGGGCGCATCGAGGCCGACGTGCACGACGCTTTCCTGGACCTGTAGACCGCCGCGAATCAAATGAATGTTTCCCGCAACAATCAGAATGTAGCCCGCGAAAACGCTGACGCTGACTCAGGCGCAGGAGTCTGTGGTTTCAGCAGACCTGGATTACATTACCGGCCTGTTTGCGCATAACCTGGCAAAGGTCGCGCTGGCACGCGCGATGGGTCATGCCGAGGAGCACGTGGGGCAATTCCTGCGGGTGCCGTAGTAGCACGATCATAAGCGCGGCTGCTTCTTAGGGGAATCTCGGGCAGCGCTGAAACGATTCCCAAGAGGAGCTTCTTGACCCGAACCATCGAAGGCAAGCACAGCGGAGGGACTGGCTGGGATTCTGGTGTCTGGCCCGACAGGGCACTCCCGGTGATCGGCATTCCGATAATTCAAGATTACGGAACGTGTGCCAGAACCCGATTCTGAATTGAGTATCTGGCACGCATTCAACGCAATGAGGCGATTAGTGCTCCATCATTTTTGGAACACACTTCCGCCCCGAGCCTGTAAACGCTGCACTTACGGCAGGACGTGGAATAGTGCGTTGCTCTTAAGAGTCGCCTCCGGCCCGGTTACCGTCACGAAGCCGGTGGTCGCGGCGGCCGGCACCGTGGTTTCGATCAGGGTTTTCGAATGCACGGTGAACGCGGCCGGAGTGCCGTTGAAGCTGACGCCGGTCGTGTCGGTCAGATTCGTTCCGAGGATCTGAATGGAATCTCCCACCTTGCCGGAGGTAGGCAGGGTTTCAACGAACGGGCCAAGGCCGATGGACAGGGCGAAGATCGTGCCGTGGTTGTCAGCCCCTCCCAAGACGGTTGTGCCAAAGAAAGTACCATTTGTAGCCTGGGTCATCGAGCTCTGAGGATTTTCACCGTCAGTGCCGTCAAAGGCGTGCAGGGTTGTGAGTGCGCCGCTGGGTGTGAGTTTGAATATCGTGCCGTACCCGAGGCTGCTGCCGCCAGAGGCCGTCACACCGTAGAAATTCCCATCGACAGCCCGAATTAATCCAAACGGGCTCCCGCCATCAGCGCAGTTGGGTTGGGAACAGAAGTTATAGAGCACCGTGTAAATACCGCTCGGCGTCATGCGGAAGAAGACGCCATTCCCTCCACCGGTCCCACCCGCATCGGCCACCCCATAAAAATCCCCATTGGGAGCCTGGACCATCGGAGGACATTGACCGCCGCAAAAACCGTCCGTACCATCAAAGCTGTGCAGGGTCGTCAGAGTGCCGTCCAGAGTGACCTTGAAGATGGTGCCATAGTTGTTCGCTCCGCCGACATTGGTCATCCCGTAAAGGTCCCCATCGTCGCCTAAAATCAGCGACGAGGCGGGGTTGCCGCCATCGGTGCAGTTGGTTTGCGAGCAAAAATTGTAGAGAGTGGTCAATCCACCTTGCGGGGTGATTTTGAACACCGTTCCACAGCCCGTACCGAAACTCCCCCAGCCGCACATGGGGTTACTGATCGCGCCGCCGCCCTCCATCGTTCCGTAGAAGTTCCCGCCGGCGACTTGAACTACCTGGGAGGCATCCTCGCCGTCAACGCAGTTCGCTTGCGAGCAAACATTGTAAAGTGTGGTCAAATCACCGCCAGGTGTGATTTTGAATATGGTGCCGCAGCCGCTGGGAGCGCAGAGGCCAAAGTCCGCGCTGAGCCCACCGACGATGGTCGCACCGTAGAAATCTCCGTGTGCGCCAAGAGCGAGCGCCCTAGGGAGCCAACCGTCAGCGCAATTCGGTTGGCCGCAGAAGTTGTAAATCGTCGTCAGCGTGCCGGCCGGAGTCATTTTATAGACGCCCCCCCCCGAATTGGCGCCTCCATTCGCGGCCGTTCCGTACAGATTACCGTCTGTACCTTGTACCAGAGCATAATAAGCATCGAACAAATCATCAAAGTTGACCAGCGTTTTGAACTTCACTGCGTCTGGAGTCGCCTGGTCATCCTGCGCAGGCAACCCAACCGCCGTGACCAGGACCAGGCCGAGGAGGCCGATCCACCTCGCCCACTGACTCGCTAGCGCCGCGCTCGGGCGGACGCCGTGATTCCCTTCTTGAGTTCCTTTTCTCATATATTTCTCTCCTCGATTTGGGGCGGTGAATGCATCCTCTTTGCCCTCACTTTGTAAGCGGAAACGGCGAGTGAAAACTATAATTTCAGGCGAGGTTTTGTTGCGGCCTCAAGATATTGAACACGCGGGCTGAATGTGATAGCCTTTCCTGAACAGTTAGTCCTGGATGAGGTCGTATGGACCGTCCGGCTTTCCAGATCACGCAACTGCTCCGGGCGTGGAGCGCGGGGGACCAAGGCGCGCTCGATCAGCTCATGCCCGTCGTGTATGAGAACCTGCACCGGCTGGCACAGAGCTATATGGCGCAGGAACGGCCGGATCACACGCTGCAAGCCACTTCCCTAGTGCACGAAACATATCTCCGCCTATTGGACGCGGCTCAGCCAAGCTGGCAGGACCGGGCGCACTTCTTCGCTGTGTGCGCGCGCCTCATGCGGCGCATCCTGGTGGATTGGGCGCGTACTCACCAGGCGCTAAAGCGTGGGGGCGAGGAGCGGTCACTATGTCTAGAGGAGGCGGTCGCCGAGGTGGGAGGTTACGGCATGGATCTGGTCGCCCTGGATGATGCCTTGACCGCGCTTGCGGCGGTGGACGCGCGCAAGAGCGAGGTCGTGGAAATGCGTTTCTTCGGCGGACTCAGCGTTAAAGAAACCGCTGAAGTACTCAAGGTCTCGGAACAAACGGTGCTGCGGGACTGGAGATTAGCCAAGAGCTGGTTACTGCGCGAGCTGGACAAGGAGGCGGCACATGGAGCTTGAGCGTTGGCAGAAAATTGAGCAGTTATATAATTCGGCGCTGCAGATCGAAAGCAGCCAAAGGGCCGCATTTGTTGCCATCGCTTGCGGCGCCGACGAGGCGCTCCGGGAGGAAGTGGAGTCGCTGGTGGCAAGAGCGGAAAGAGGAATCGACTTTCTTGAAACGCCGGCGATGGTGCTGGCCGCCAAGACTATGCTGGCGGGTGGCGGGGCACGGTCGATGCCAGCTGCCATAGGCCGCTATCGCGTGGTGCGCTTGCTGGGCGAAGGCGGCATGGGCACCGTCTACGAAGCTGAGCAGGATCAGCCGCGCCGTATCGTGGCTCTGAAAATGATCAAGCCCGGATTTGCCACGGGAGAAACCCTGCGGCGGTTTCAACATGAATCGGACGCGCTAGGCCGCTTGCAACATCCAGGGATCGCACAGATTTACGAAGCCGGCACCGCCGACACCGGATTCGGACCGCAGCCTTATTTCGTCATGGAACTCGTCCGCGGCCGGCCATTACAGGAGTACGCGGAATCGCACCAACTGGGCTTCCGGCAGAAGCTCGAGTTGATGACGAAAATCTGTGATGGCGTCGACCATGCACACCATCATGGGGTGATTCACCGCGACCTGAAACCGGGCAACATCCTGGTGGATGAGACGGGTCAACCCAAGATTGTCGATTTCGGCGTAGCGCGGGTTACCGGCAGCGACGCACAGCATACAGGCCAGACCGACTTGGGACAACTGGTCGGCACCTTGAGTTATATGAGTCCGGAACAGGTGCTGGGCGATCCGCTGGCTCTGGACATTCGGAGCGATGTGTATGCGCTGGGCGTTCTCCTGTACGAACTCTTGGGCGGCAAGCTGCCCTACGATATCAGTCGGAAGCCGGTGCACGAAGCCGTTGCGATCATTCGGCGAGGAGATCCGGCGCCGCTGAGCTCCATCAATCGCAGCTATCGGGGCGACATCGACACCATTGTCGCCAAAGCACTGGAAAAGATAAGGCGCGCAGGTATGCTTCGGCAGCGGACCTGGTGGGCGATATCCGGCGGTATCTGGCGAATGAGCCGATTACGGCAAGACCGGCCAGCGCAGTTTATCAGCTTCAGAAGTTTGCGCGCCGTCACAAGGCTCTTGTTGGCGGAACGGCGGCGGTGTTTCTGGTTCTCGCCGCGGGAGTGGTGGCGAGTACCTGGGAAGCAGTGCGGGCGAGGCGAGCCGAAGTGAGCGCCGAGGCGATCAATAATTTCCTTCAGAATGACCTGCTGGCACAGGCAAGCATCACCAGCCAAGCCGGGTCAAAGGCCAAACCCGATCCGGACCTGAAGGTGCGCACGGCGCTGGACCGGGCCGCATCACGGATTGCTGGAAAATTCGGCAGCCAGCCAGAAGTTGAAGCCGACATTCGGAATACGATCGGACAGGCGTACTCGGACCTCGGACTATATCCACAAGCGCTGGAAGAACTCAAGCGCGCGGTCGTTTTACAATCCCGGGTATTGGGAGCGGAGAATCCAAAAACCCTCAAGACCATGGGCCGCATTGGATATACGACTTTCCTGCAAGGCAAGTTTGCCGAGGCTGAGACATTGCTCAGTCTGGCTCTGGATAAACGGCGCCGCGTGCTCGGTCCGGAACATCCTGACACTCTGAGTTCCATGAATCAGCTTGCCGTGGTGTACCAGGCCCAAGGCCGATATCCGCAGGCCGAAAAGCTTCACAGCCAAGCTCTGGAGATTCGGCGCCGCGTATCGGGCCCCGAGCACGCCGATACCGTGGATTGTATGGGCAATCTTGTAACCGACTATTTCAGCCAGGGCAAATATGCGCTGGCTGAGACACTCGGCAGGCGGGCTCTGGATATAAAGCGGCGGATATTGGGCCCGGAACACCCGAGTACTTTGGCGTCTATGAACAACCTCGCAATCGTGTATGAACTTCGAGGCAACCTCCCGCAGGCCGAGGCTCTCTTCACGCAAATCTTGGAAATCCAACGACCGATGCTGGGTTTGGAGCATCCAGATACCCTCGGGAGCATGAACAATCTGGCCACCACCTTGGACGCGCAAGGCAAGCTGGCAAAGGCAGAGCCGCTTCTCATGGCAGTATTCAATATTCGGCGGCGCGTGTTGGGGCCTGAGAATCCCTTCACACTTAGGACGATGTGCAATTTGGCATTTAATAACTACGGGCGGGGCAAGTATCCTCAGGCGGAAGCGCTGCTTAGCCAGGCAGTAGAGATCCAGCGGCGCATCTTGGGGCCCGAAAACGTGGACACCCTATATGCCACGAGCGGTCTCGCCGACGTGTATTCCGTGGAGGGAAAGTATGGACAGGCGCAGGTCGTCTACGGCCAAATACTCAAGATTCAGCGGCACGTATTGGGCCGCGAACATCCACATACTCTCGGCACTCTTTCTGATATTGCGTCCATGTACCAGCGGCGGGGCAATTACGGCCTGGCTGAGACTTATGCGGCGCAAGCACTGGCGGGCAGGCGGCATGCCCTGGGCGCCCAACACCCGGACACGATGGCTGTCGAGGTTGACTTGGCGCTAACATTTCACTCTCAAGGGAAATTCACCCAAAGCGAACCCCTCGCCCGCGAAGCCGCCGAGCTCTTTCGCAAAAACCAACCTGACGACTGGCAACGATTCCGTGCCGAAAGCCTTCTGGGCGCCAGCCTCGCCGGGCAGAAGAAATACGCCGAAGCCGAACCGCTGCTGCTCGCAGGCTACCAAGGCATGCTCGCGCGCAAAGACCTGATAGCAGTTCCGGACCGCTACCACCTGGACCATGCCCGCCAATGGCTCGTCCAATTCTACGAAGCGTGGGGCAAGCCCGAGAGTGCCGCCGAGTGGAGGGAGGAGTGAGATTGACGAAGGCGTGCACCAATTTCTCGACATGTTGTGCAGGCGAGTGAAGTCCGCATTGGGCCAAGAAATGGGATCAAGACATACTTGACCGGGTGTTGCGTTGCCAAGGTCGATCTGGCCGATGTAACGGTGTTCCAAAAATGCGCTGTCACCAGCGACTCGGAGGGATCGGGAATTGCAGTCCCGCAGACCACTGGACAGCCCGTTCCACAATCTTCAGGATTTGGAAGGTAACATAACAGGAAGGTAGGCTCTGCAGGTCGGAAGCAGAACATCGAACGCGAATGACCTCCGAAGAGTGACTTCCCTTCCCCGATCATCTGCCCGCAGCTAATCGATCGGCAAGCAGCGGAGGTAATCCCGCCCGGCGTATCTTTTCCTGCGCCTTCCCCACATCGTACGGCAGCCGGTAGTAGATCACAAATCGCTCTTCCGTGTTGTAGAGAACGTACGCCGCGCGCGGATCGCCGTCGCGGGGTTGGCCCACCGAACCGGGATTGATCATATAAGCGCACTCCGGATCCAGTTCCAGCGTTTGGCGCTCGTCCTCTAAAGGCGTCTTCTCGATGGTCTCGACCCGCGCGTGATTCCAGATGAAGCCGCCCTGCAGATGCGTGTGTCCGAAGAAGATGAGCGGCGAGCCAAGGTAGCCGAAGGCGAGGCCGGCGTCGGCCGCCGCGAGCATGTATTCGTCCTCATCGAGCGGCGAGCCGTGTACGACCTCGAAGCCGTCCAGCGTCAAAGGCCCTTTGGGCAGGTTGCGGATGTATTCGGCATTTTCCGCGGTCAGCTCCTGCTGCGTCCAGACGGCGGCGGCGCGCGCTACGGGATTGAACCATTCCAGATCGTCGAGCCCCACCGAAGCTTTGTCATGATTGCCGCGCACTACGCCCGTCACATTGGCGCGCACCCACTCAGTCACCAGGTTCGGGTCCGCGCCATAGCCGATCAGGTCGCCGCAGCAAAGCACCTGGTCATATTTGCCCTGGGCATGCTCGAATACGGCCTGCAAACCTTCCCAGTTGGCGTGAATATCGCTAAGGATCAGATAGCGCACAGCACGCTCCTACGCCTTTCTCAAGCGCAGCAGCGCTATCTCGGGCGGCGCTCCGATGCGCACGGGGACGCCGATGGTTCCAATGCCCCGGGTGACGTAAGCCGCCGCCGCGCCGCGCCGGAACAATCCGTAGACGAATGGCGTAAGGAACCGCGCCGGGTTAATCGACTCGTGCAAAATCTCAACGGTAACCTGACCGCCGTGCGTATGACCGGCCACCGTCAGATCATATCCCTGCCGGGCCGCCACTGGAAATACGTCGGGGTTATGCGACAACATCACGTTGAATGTCCCGGGCGCCACCATCTTCTCGGCGCCGCGCAGATAACGCTTCTCGGACCGCTGATAATCGACGCCGGCCACATTCATCACGGCATCGCCAAAGCGGAGCTGCCGCGCGCGGCTACGCAAGAAGTCGATGCCCTGGCGCGCTCCTTCTGTCTCGGTGTAGCTCTCCACGTCGGCGTAGCTTTCATGATTCCCCATGCAGCCCAGGATGCCGCCATCCGCGCGCAGGCGCGCAATCTGGCGCAGGCACACATCCAGGGGATCGCCATTGGCCGTGATCAGATCGCCGGTAACCAGTGCCAGGTGCGCGCGCAGCTCGTTAGTGCCGTCGATCACGCGCGCCAGGTCTTTCTCGCTCAAGAAAGCGCTCAGGTGAATGTCGCTCAAGTGCGCGATGCGCAGTCCATCGAGACCGGCCGGCAGATGGGCAATGGGGATATCCACTTCGCGCACGCGAAAATCCAGCCGCTCGATATATGCGCCATAGCCCACCAGGGCGAAGGGCGCCGCCACTAATGCTCCGCCGGTGGCATTGAGCAGCCTGCGGCGCGTGGGATTGAAATCCGGTCCCCAAACGCGATTCGTCAAACCCCGAAAGCCGGCGTATAGCAGCCAGGCGGCGGTCGAGGTGAAAAGCCAGATCTGCCCGATCGCACCGGCCGTCTGCGAAGGAACGGCCGGCAGCCTGAAACGCTTCACCATGAAGGAGAAGCCCAGCAAAAACCCCACCGACATCAAGCCGTAAAAGGCTACCAGACACCAGCGCAGGATGATCATGCCGCGTGGCGAGAGCCGCTGGCCCGCGGCGGCCAGAAACTTACGGCTCATACGCCATTGGGTGAGAAAAATGATGACTATGGCGAGAAAATCTACAGGAGTGCGCAATCGAACTACCCTAGTGTCATGATTTCTATGTCTTCATTCTATCTGAGATGCCCACCACGCATGGATCAGCAGGCCCGCCGCTGTAATAGCCGCCGTTTCCGCGCGTAAGACTAATGGTCCGAGCGAGACCGGTTTCCATCCTGCCGCCGTGGCTGCAGCTCTTTCGCTCTCCGTCCAGCCGCCTTCCGGGCCGGTTGCCAGTGTGATCGAATCGGAACCGAGGCGCGTGGCGGGCGGCGGCAGGGCCATCAGCAGCGGCGGCCCGCCGGGTTTTTCATCCAGGAAATAGCCATCGCCCGATAAAGCGGGTACGGCTACGCCCAACTCCTGGGGATCGCCGATTGCAGGCGGCCGTGCGCGGCGGGCTTGCTGGCTGCTCTCGTGCGCGATGCGCCGCCAGCGCTCGGCACGCTTGACGGCCGCCTTCATCAGGCCGGTCTCGCTGCGCGCCGCGTTCACCGGCACAATGGCTGCCGCGCCCAGTTCCGTCGCCTTTTCAATCAGCCACTCAAAACGGTCAAACTTGATGAGCGCGGCGAGTATCGTAAGGTTCACCGGTGTGGCCGGCGCCTCCAGCGGCTGGATCAAGCGGAAGCCGATACGATCCTTTTCGACCTCGATGATCTCGGCCAGGTAAACATGGGCGCCGTCGGAGATTTCGTATTGCTGCCCTGGTGCAGCGCGCAGGACGCGGGCAAGATGATGGGCTTCGCGGCCGCGTATCTCGGCTGTGGTGTCCTGCACCTGCTCGACCAGGAAGCGGCGGCGGGCCATGCCACGATGTTCGCATAGTGGGGCCTTGTACAATACTGGTGATGATTGCTCTGCTGCGTGGCATCCTGGTGGAAAAACATCCCAACCAGGCTATTGTGGATGTCGCGGGAGTGGGCTACGACGTCAGCATTCCCGTCTCTACCTACTCACATTTGCCGGAAGCCGGCGCCGAGGTGCGGATGCGGATTTATACGCACGTGCGTGAGGACGTTCTGGCTCTGTACGGCTTTCTGTCACAGGATGAGAAGGCGCTATTTGAAAAGCTGATCTCGGTCTCGGGCATTGGTCCGAAGATGGCCATGGCGGTGCTATCCGGCATTCCCGCCGTGGACCTGATTACCAACATACGGCGCGGCGAGGTAGACCGGCTGGTGCGCATTCCGGGCGTGGGCAAGAAGACTGCGGAGCGTATGGTCCTGGAGCTGCGCGATAAGATGCCCGCGCCCTCGGGCGAAGAGCAGGCCGGCGCCTCGGGCATGCCTGCAGGCGCATTGACGGCCGTTGAGCAGGATGTGCTGTCGGCGCTGTTGAATCTTGGCTGCGCGCGGCCTGCAGCCGAATCCGCGGTGCGCAAAACCCGCGCCGGTGGCGCCCCGCCGGATGCTTCGGCCGATTTCGAACCGCTGTTCCGGCGTGCTCTTGAACTGGTAAGGTAAGCTGGAAACGAATGCCCGACAGGCAACTTGTTTCCGGCGCGCGCCAACCGGAGGATGCCCAGTTCGAAGCCGGCCTCCGCCCGCGCCGCCTGGCCGACTTCGCCGGTCAGACCAAGCTCAAGGAGAATCTGGCGATCGCCATCGAGGCCGCGCGCCTGCGCGGCGAAGCTATGGACCATGTGCTGCTGTATGGTCCGCCCGGCTTGGGCAAGACTACTCTGGCGTGCATCATCGGCGAAGAACTGGAGGTTCCCGTCACGGTCACCTCAGGGCCTGTGCTGCAAAAGAAGCTGGATCTCACCGGCATCCTGAGCAATATCCGCGCGCGGCAGGTCTTCTTCATCGACGAAATCCACCGCCTGATGCCGGACGTGGAGGAGATGCTGTATTCGGCGCTCGAGGACTTTCGCGTGGATATCCTGGTGGGCGCTGGTCCAGGGGCGCGCACGCACTCGCTGCCCATGCCGCGCTTCACCGCCATCGGCGCCACCACCCGCCAGGGGCTCATCAGCGCCCCATTGCGCGGACGCTTCGGACTGGTGCTGCGCCTCGATCCTTATGCCGTCGATGAGCTGAAAGTGATCGTGGAGCGCTCCGCGCGTCTGCTGAGCGTGGAGATCGACGCCGACGCCACAGAGGAGATCGCACGCCGCTGCCGGGGCACGCCGCGCATTGCCAACCGCCTGCTGCGCCGCGTGCGCGACTATGCCCAGGTGCGCGCCGACGGCCGCATCACCCAAGCCGTGGCGCGCACGGCGCTCAATCTGCTCGAAGTGGACCGGTTCGGTTTGGACGAGATCGATCAGAAGATCATGCTGACCATTCTCGAGAAATACCGCGGCGGTCCGGTGGGGCTGAACACCATCGCGGCGTCCATCTCCGAAGAGGCCGACACCATCGAAGAGGTCTACGAGCCGTATCTGATTCAGCTTGGTTTTCTCAATCGTACGCCGCGCGGGCGCGTCGCCACGGATCTGGCCTACGAATATTTCCAAATCCAGGGACGCGACCTCTTTCGTGCCGGCGGTCATCCCACCCTGTTCTAAAGGCCATGAAAAAGGTCTACCTGGGGCTGGGATCGAACCTGGGAGAGCGTGAGCAGATGCTCGCGGATGCCGCCGGCGCCCTCGACTCGCCGCGGCTGCGCATCCTGCGCCTCTCACCCGTGTACGAGACCGAGCCGGTGGGTACGGCCGGCCAGAACTGGTTTCTGAACCAGGTCGCCGAAGGGGAGACAGACCTGTTTCCTTTGCAGTTGCTGCACCGGACCAGCAAGGTGGAAGCGCAGTTCAAGCGGCGGCGGCTCACGCCCAACGGGCCGCGCACCATCGATATCGATATCCTGCTCTTCGGCCATTTCGTGATCGCCACGGATGCCCTGATCATCCCGCATCCGCGCTTTCGCGACCGGCGTTTCGTGCTGGCTCCTCTGGCCGATCTGGCGCCGCAGCTTCGCGACCCAGTGACGGGCAAATCCATGCGCGAGCTGTTGACCGAATTGAAAGGTCAGGTGGTGCGTCGTATAGACTCTCCGCTGGGGTGAGTTAAAATCAAACCACGCTATGCCACCATTGTTCGGGCGACGTATTCATGGCGTCAGTGACGATGCGGTGAAAGCCAAGACCGGCAAAAAGTGGGATGAATGGTTTAAGCTGCTGGACAAAGCCGGCGCGCGCATGATGGATCACGGCGAGATCGCCCGCTACATTGGCCGTGAGTTTGAACTGACTCCCTGGTGGGCGCAGTCGATCTGTGTGGGCTACGAGCAAGACCGCGGCATACGGCAGAAACGCCAGAGGGGAACGGCCTACTCGATGGATCGCGCCAAGACGCTGGCTGCGCCGCTAGCGGAGGTGTGGGCCGCCTGGCAGGAAAAAGACACGCGCGAGCGCTGGCTGCCCGACGCCGCATTCGAGGTGCGCAAGACTGTTCCGCATAAGGCCATGCATCTGGATTGGCCCGGCGGCTCCCGCGTGCGAGCGGTCTTTTCCGAAAAGAACGGAAAGACCAAGCTGGTAGTGACTCACGCCAGGCTCGAGCAAACTGCGGACGCCACCAGCATGCACGTGTATTGGTCGGATGCCCTGGTCCGTTTGAAGGCGATTTTAGAAGATAAGCGCCGGTTTACGGAGTAAGCACTCCTAGATCATCCCCAATAGCGCATTCACCACGATGGACGCCATTCCCACCGGGATCATTACCTTCCAGCCGATATTCATCAACTGGTCGTAGCGGAAACGCGGGAAGGTGCCGCGGAACCAGATCATGATGTAGATAATGACGGAGACTTTGAACAGGAACCAGAATATGCCGGTGGCCGCGCCATTCACGGCCGGCAGCATGTAGATGGCGCCGATTAGCACCAGCAGCGCCGCCACGCCGACCAGCACTTTCTGCTGCAACGGGTCCCGCAAACGCCGCACCAGCACGAGGCTGCTCAAACCCGTGCCGGCGAACACCACCAGCGGCACGGCATAGTTCAGCCACCCGAGCCACGAAACATTCGGAAAAGGCCGGAGCCATCCGCCCCAAAACAGCGTCACCGCAACGGATGAGACTACGAAGATGTTGGCATACTCCGCCAGAAAATAGAGCGCCCAGCGGAAGCCGCTGTATTCGGTGTGAAAGCCGGCGACTAACTCGGACTCCGCTTCCGGCAGATCGAATGGCGCGCGATTGGTCTCCGCCGTGGCCGCGATAATATAGACCACGAACGGCACGATCATGAAACCGTAGTTGGAGAAGACGAACCAGATGCCGCGCGTCTGCTGCGCCTGAATGATGCCTTGCATGCTGAGCGTACCGGCCACCATTACGCCGGAGAGCAGCGCGAAGGAGAGCGCTACTTCATAGCTCACCAATTGCGCCGCGCTGCGTAGCGCGCCGAGCAGCGGGTAATGGCTGTTGGATGCCCAACCGCCCAGGATGATTCCCAGAATGCCCACCGCCGACATTGCAGAAATCACCAGCAGGCCTACGTTCACGTCCGCGACGTATAGAT
>Ga0302326_10000868_pt1 | contig 79560 bp, 79 predicted proteins | sample Palsa_T0_3_FD_202264 | JGI IMG/M metagenome (GOLD analysis project Ga0302326, IMG submission 202264) | Peat permafrost microbial communities from Stordalen Mire near Abisko, Sweden - Palsa_T0_3 | ecosystem: Environmental > Terrestrial > Soil > Palsa > Peat permafrost | place: Sweden: Abisko...
GCCATGGACGCGGCCACCTCCAACGCATCGGAAATGATCGAAGACCTGACGCTCTACATGAATCGCGTGCGGCAGGCCAGCATTACGAAAGAGATTATCGAAGTAGTCAGCGGCGCAGCCGCCGCGTAGTAAGATGAAAACAAAACAAAACGCCGATGCACGCAGATGCACGCCGATAAGGACCAGATTAATCGGCGTGCATCGGCGTGCATCGGCGGTTAGATTTTGTTCTTGAGGTTTAGATGAACGCAAACACTATCGGCAAAGTCGTCCAGGTAGCCGGCCCCGCCGTGGACTGCCAGTTTCCCGAGGGCCAGATTCCCTTGGTCTATACGGCCATCCGCATCACCAGCGAGGGCTTCAACGTCCCCGCGCCTATCGACATCATCTGCGAAGTGGAGCAGCATATCGGCGAAGGCCGCGTGCGCACCATCGCCCTGCAGCCCACCGAAGGCCTGGTTCGCGGCATGCAGGCGATAAGCCTGGGCCACCCGGTGGAGGTGCCTGTTGGCAACGAGACGTTGGGCCGCGTGATGAACGTGATCGGCGAACCCGTCGATAAGATGGGACCCATCAACGCCAAGAAGATGTATCCCATCCATCGCCCCGCGCCTTCGTTCGAGGAGCAGTCCACCCGCCAGGAGATGTTCGAGACCGGCATCAAAGTCATCGACCTGATCGAGCCTTACCTGCGCGGCGGCAAGATCGGCCTGTTCGGTGGCGCCGGCGTCGGCAAGACGGTCATCATTCAGGAACTGATTCACAACATCGCCCAGAAGCATGGCGGCGTTTCGGTTTTTTCCGGTGTGGGCGAGCGTACCCGCGAAGGCAACGACCTGTGGCTCGAAATGCAGGAATCCGGCATCGTGGACCCGCACGATTACACGAAATCCAAGGTGGCGCTCGTCTATGGGCAGATGACCGAACCGCCTGGGGCGCGCCTGCGCGTGGGGCTGACTGGCCTGACCGTCGCCGAATATTTCCGCGACGAGCAGAATCAGGACGTGCTGCTGTTTATCGACAACATCTTCCGCTTCACGCAGGCCGGGTCGGAAGTCTCGGCGCTGCTGGGACGCATGCCGTCGGCTGTGGGATATCAGCCCAACCTGGCGAGCGAAATGGGTGAGTTGCAGGAGCGCATAACTTCCACCAAGACCGGCTCCATCACGTCCGTGCAGGCCATCTATGTGCCGGCCGACGACTACACAGATCCCGCGCCGGCCACGGCTTTCGCGCACCTGGACGCCACTACGAACTTGTCGCGCGCGATTTCGGAATTGGGCATCTATCCGGCCGTGGACCCGTTGGCTTCCACTTCCCGCATCCTCGATCCGCGCATCATCGGGCAGGAGCATTACGACGTGGCGCAGCAGGTGAAGGGCGTGCTGCAACGTTACAAAGACCTGCAGGATATTATCGCGATCCTGGGCATTGACGAGCTGTCGGATGAGGACAAGCTCGCGGTTTCGCGCGCGCGCAAGATCCAGAACTTCATGTCGCAGCCTTTCAACGTGGCCGAGCAGTTCACCGGCGTGCCGGGCAAGTATGTCAAGCTGGCCGACACCATCCGCGGCTTCAAGGAAATCGTGGATGGCAAGCACGACGGATTTCCCGAGCAGGCGTTCTACATGCAGGGGACCATCGAAGACGTGGCGGAGCGCGCCAAGGCGCTGCAAGGGTAACCGATGGCCGACATGTTGTCACTCGAAATCGTGACTCCGGAGCGCCTGTTGGTGCGCGAGGATGTCACTGCCGTGCAGGTCCCCGCGGCCAACGGATATCTGGGCATCCTGCCCGGCCACGCGCCGTTGCTGGCGGAGTTGGGCACCGGCTTCCTGAATTACGACGCCGGAGGCAAACGCCGGTATCTGGCGATACATGGCGGCTATCTGGAGATCCTGGCGGACCGCGTGCGCCTGCTGGCTACGGGCGCGGAGCGGGCTGAAGAGATCGACGTGGAGCGGGCCAAGGCTGCGCTGAAGAAGGCGCAGGAAGAGATGCTGAATGCGTCGCTGGGCATGGATCCGTTTGCCGCGCTTGGTGCGATGGAGCGGGCGCAGGCGCGGTTGGATGCGGCGGCGGGGAAGTAGATTGCTTAGGCGGCGCAAGGTCCGCATGAGCGTCACACGTACGATTTAGCCAAGGGAGAAGGTTCTCGTGGCGTACTACATTGTCGTTCGGAACCGGAAGAATCCCGAGCGGAAATGGCCGAATATCTGGGCAGATGACTACTGCATCAAGAGCATTACCACCACGCTTGAGATAGCGAAACGCTGTGAGCAACTCAAGCAGAAAGAGGAAGCGGTGCGCGTCCACCGAACACAGTGGAAGTCGAGCCCAGCCATCATTTGCTGCGAATGTCGGGTAGCCTTAGTGACTTACGGGAAAGGCAACGCTCGAGTTGAATTCAGGGACTGCCGCCCCTTGAGTCTGAGGCCGCCGGTCACTCCCGAAAAGGGGCAAAGCTGTTATGATGCCTAATCTCGAGAAAACCTGGGAGCGGCGCGCTGCGAACGTTGAGGTTCCGCCGTTGGCAACGATTTTCAACGCCCGGCAGCGCGGACGTTACCTAGGACGAATGGCGTCCCTGACTCGGGATACCCACTCCTCTTCGTTGAACTGCCTAGCCCAATGGGGCACCGCTACGAATTTCGAGTACTGAAGGTGTCGTCGCAGTTCCGGGAGACCAAGAAATTGCAACATGCCCTCTCCAGCCATACACGTTAGCAAGACCATCTTGGGCTTGAGCAAATCGAACTCCGCTAACAAACAGTGGCGCGATATGTCGATCATTTCGTCGCTCAGCTTGTCCATCAAACGGCCGCCCCGGAACTTAATGTAATCAGTCATGTGAAACTCCGGTGGCTGCTGAAGAAACTCCCCAAGCTCGGGCAGGCTCCGCAGCCGACTCAACCGCGGGTCCACCCTCTTCATGTAGTCGCCGTATCTCTCGCAGAAGGAAGGCCGCTCGCCAATGACGAACACGCATCCCGGTTTGGCACCCAGTGACCCGACAAAGTGAGGGTACCTGCGGCCGGGCTCTTTTGGCCGTAAGCTTTCTAACTTCGCCTCGACCACGTCGTCGCCCGGCAAAAGCCCCCAATGTTCTAACCCGGTGGCTGGGTCAAGCGGCCACCACCACGGATCACAGTACTCGGGCCGCCGTTTTTTTTATTCCGCCTGTCCCGCCTCTCTCGGTCTTGGCCATGCTTCGCGAACTCATTGAGCAGATGAGAGCGCATGACCGCGATCAGGTCAACGTTTCCTGTCGAGGCCGGCTATTGGTTCCACATAATAGAGGCAGGATATCGCAATTTTGATGCTGCCGCTAGGCAACAACGAATCGGTCGCTCTTTCGCGGCCCTACCGGGATCGGCCGGCCGACCCACCTTTATGTGGGATTATCGATTAGCAGCCCGTGGTAGTAGTCAGTCGCGGCTGAAAACGAGTTCTCCGCCGAGATTCCAGGAGTATCCGAACCTTCAACCCCGCTCCGGCGACGCGTTGTAGCGCCTCTGAGCGCGCGCTCCTCTGGCCGCGTCCAGCCGTTCCGAAAATAGTGACTACTACCACGGGCTGTTAGGTCCAGCACCTCCTGCTCCACCGCCCGCGACCGCCCGAGGTCGAGAGCGTCATGGTCGGCGAGGTCGATCGTCTCCGCCAGGACCCGCCGCACATGGGTAGCCGTCTCCGGTCTCCACTCGCGCAGCCGGATTTCCAGTTTTTCAAGTAGGGGTTCCATCGCGTCCCGTCTTCATTTTAGCGCCCGGCGGACAGCCGGGCCTTGCGGTGCCGTTACGGTCATCGTATCCTGAAAGTGCATGAGCGGGGAAACAAGAACACGCATGAGCGAAATTGTGGAGGTCGATCCTCATCTCATGCACGGAACCCCCTGTTTCCGCGGAACACGCGTTCCGGTGCATCTTCTGCTGGACGATCTCAAGACCGGCTTCACCATAGACGACTTCCTGGCAGGGTGCCCGACGGTCACGCGCGAGCAGGTGGAGCGATACCTTGAACTGGCGCAGGACCTGGTTGCCGAATGCGCCGTCTCCTGATCGACGAGTGCATCAATGCTCGCCTCGCACGCCGCCTTCGAGAGGTTTTGCCCGGCTGTTTGGTCGATACGGTCAAAGATTTGGGATGGAGCGGCCAACAGGATCACGTGCTCGTTCCAAATATACAAGGCCGGTTTGACGTTTTCCTGACGATCGACGAGGGATTCGAGTACGAGCATGATCTGAAGAAGCTCTCCTTCGGGATCGTCATAGTGGAGACAGTCAACAACCAGATGCCTTCCTACGAGAGGGCGATGCCAGAGCTGGTTCGGCAAATCCAAAGAGTAGCTCCGGGACTGGTTACCCACGTAACCGATCCCGAACGCTGAATCTGCCACCCTACGGCGCCGGCTCCACGTGGACCAACACATCCGCCACCCACGGCAGCGTCTCCTTAATGACTATCCGCACCTCCGTGGCAATCTCGTGCGATTGCCGCACGGTGATCTCGGGATCCACCTCCAAATGGAGATCCACATGGTACTGCAGCCCGGTCTTGCGCGCGTAGCACTTCTCCACGCCGCGCACGCCCGGCACCGTCAGGGCCGCGTCGCGCACGTGCGCCATGCTTTCGCGGTCCGGCATCGTATCCATTAGTTGCAGGGTCGTATCGCGCGTGACGCGAATTCCGGTAAAGATCACGATCAGCCCCACGGCGAAGGCGCCCCAATGGTCCGCCGCCGAGAATCGATGCGGCGCCACGATGGCGAACGACACGGCCAGCAGCGCCGCCAGTGCCGAGAGAATATCCACCGAGTCGTTCCAGGCATCCGCCAGCAGCGCCGCGCTGCCAATCTTCCGTCCGTAATGGAATTTGACGCTGGAAAGCAGGCTCTTCGCGACGGCCGAGCCGATCAGCGGCCAAACTACGAACGGCGCCGGCTGCGCCGCTGCCCGGCCAATAGTGCGCAGCGCATTCGCCGAAATCGTCAGACCGGCGATCACCAGCATAAAGCCCACGAACAGGCCCGTCACAGTCTCCACGCGGCCGTGCCCGTAAGGGTGATCCCAATCGGCAGGCTTGGCCGCCAGCGTCAGCCCCAGCAGGACGATTCCCGACGCAAACACGTCACCCGCGGACTCCAACCCATCCGCGACGACCGCGTGGGAGTGACCCATCACCCCAGCCGTAATCTTGATTGCCGCCAGGGCGCCGCTGACGGCCATCCCGGCAAGCGCCACGCGTTGGCCGATTTGCAATGGTTCACCAACTCACTTGCGCCGGAAAATACTCCGCGATCAGGTCGTCGTAATACGGCCGGAGCGCTTTCGCATCTGGGCGCGTGGCGCTTTTGGAGTAAAGATCGTAGGGGTTGAACGCGCGCACCCACTCGAACATGCGCCGGTCTTGATCGCTCATCAGGTATTCGTAGGCGCGCTCCCGATGGCATGGATAGAACGAGTGATACCGGATCATGTAGAGCGCTTCCTCGGGCAAATAATCCTTCACCACGTGATACAAGTACTCGTCGTGTCCCCAGGAAAGATCCACGTTGCCGAGGCCGCAGCCTTCTTCGTAAATGCCGGCGCGCGTCTGGTAGGCGGGCACCGCCGAATCGGGGTTCGCGGCGAATAGTTCCGGATACACAATCTTGTCCGACCAGGCGCAACCCACCGGAAACGTATCGCCCACCACCGCCCACTGCGGCTCGCCATATAAGCAGAGAACTTTGCCCAGATCGTGGATCAACCCCGCCAGCACGAACCATCGCGGGTGCCCATCGGCGCGGATGGCTTCGGCGGTTTGCAGGCAATGCTCGATCTGCGAGAGATCCGTATCCGGGTCGCTATCGTCCACCAGCGTGTTCAGATATTCGAGCGCTTCCCAAATACCCATCCGGCCTTGGTCGAGCGCCAGGTATTGCCGCTTCTTCCCTTGCACGAACTCGCGCGTCTGGTGCGTGTGGTTCAAGCGATAGAACTCGCGCACCACCGGCGGCGCTTCCGGTGTAAATTGCCGAAATCCATCCTGCGTACGGTTAGGGTCGTAGCGATCTTTGACGAAATCGTCCCACTGCTCCAGGCTTTCCAGCGGACCTTGCACTGCGCGCCTCCTGGAGCCATTATACTGGCTGTATCGATGCGGAGAACGATCGTCACTGTATTGTTACTTGCTCCCGGCCAGGCGTGGTGCTGGGGCGATGAGGGGCACCAGACCGTGGCGCGCATTGCGGCGGCACACTTGGCGGAGCGCGCGCGCCAGGCTGTAGCGAACCTTTTGCAGCCCGACGCCGCCTTCGCGGCGCCGCCGGGCGCAGCCGACCCGCTCGCCGAAGCCATGGCGCGCGCCGCCATCTGGCCCGATCACATGCCGGGCGGCAAGGGCGCCACCGCGCCGTGGCATTATATCGACATCGGATTGTTCGAAGGGCCTTCCCACATTGCCGAGCGCTGCCCGCAAGGCAACTGCATCGTCGAAAAGATGAAGCAATACCTGGTGAACCTGAAACAGCATCGCGCCGACGGCGTATGGTCCGAGTCGAAGGAACTGGCCTTCCTGATGCACTTCGCGGGCGATATTCATCAGCCGCTGCACTGTGTGAGCAATGCCGATGCCGGCGGCAACTGCGTGAATGTGGTGGGCTTCGAACCCATGCGCAACCTGCACGCGGTTTGGGACATCACGCTGGTGAACAAATTGATTGCGCGGGATGGCCCCGGCATGCTGGCTGGCATGGAATCCCGCTTCCGCGGAAAGATGCGCCACTGGCAGGATTACGGCAGCATCGAGAAAATCGCCGCGGAGTCTTTCGATGTCGCCAAGTCGCAGGTTTACGGCAAGGGCCGCCCGCGTCTGCCGGTGATCCCCAAGTTCATCGAAGTGCAACCGCGAAATTGCGCCACCGAAGCGCCGGAGAGCCTGCGCAGCGTGAAGGTGGATGGGCCGCGCTCCTATGGCGCGAAGTCGGTCGACGTTGTTCGCGTGCAGTTGTACAAAGGTGGAGTGCGCCTGGCGGCCATGCTGAACAAGATTTACGGGGATTAGCCGAGCACTTCGGCGAGCGGAACGATCCACTCGGGATCGGCGGTGCGCAGCAATCCGTCGCGCACCTCGCGGATTTCATCCGGCGTGTAGATCCAAGCCTTGCGCTCGTAAGGGTCGATGACCCAGACAAAGCGCACTCCGAATCGCAGGTAGTCGTCGATCTTTTCCTGCATGCGGCTCAAGCGGTCTTCCGGCGACAGAACCTCAACGCACAGAAACGGCGGCTCCGTGAGGATGTTTCCGCCAGGCTCGGGGCCGCGCATCACGCAGACGTCCGGCACGCGATATCGCGTCGGAGAAACCTGCACGCGGCATTCCTGAAGCGCGAAGTTATTCCACTGCCGTTCGCGTTGGTAAAAATAGATCAGGACTCTGCGCTGAGCCTTTGCATGCGGTATCTCGCCCACGTTTCTCTCCACCAGCACGCCGTCCACGTAATCGCAATCCGGATGGTAGGTGTTGTGCAGGTATTCGTCGACCGGAACCCAATTTGGCGCCGCGCTCATGTGAATAATTATGTCACATCCGCGCCGTGACTGGACAGACGCGGATGTATTCGCGCTCGCCTGCGTCTGCCGATTTGGCCGTGGAAATCCGCCTACTGTCTTCAGTTTTTCCCGGGCGAGGTTGGCTCGATCGTCGTCCAATCCGATGCATAGCCGGCGGGAACGCGATAATGGCTCCTCTCCGTGGGGAACAGGAACGCACCGAGTTGTGGCGGCTGTCCCTTGGGCGGGACCACCATGATCGTAGATCCGGGTTCCGCCACGAGTGTGCCTCGATCGACGTCGGCGACATCAACCGTCGCGCGGCTCTCGGCCTTGGCGTAGAGCGCCCTCCACGCGCCGCCCTCTTCCAGCTTTTCCAGCGCAATGGAAATCACGAAACGCGGCGGATCGATGAGCCAGTGCTGCATTTGGACGATGCGGGCTTGCACCATCGCCCCCTCCGGAACCAGCACCGCCTTGGATCTGCGGTCCCGCACAGCTTTGCGAATCCTGGCCTTTACCATGTCTCCGGCGGCGGCCGTATCGGTATCGATCGGTTCGGTCAGCGCGATGGCGATTTCAAGACCCGCGGGAAGAGGCGCGGGCGGGGCTGCGGCGGCTATGGCCCCGCCGTCCGTGGGGGCTTCGTCGAAACGGATGGTGGCTTCACCGCGATATTGCCGGCAACCCGAGTAGACCGCTGTCATTCGAGTTTCCGTCCCGTCCTGCATCTCTATTTCGGTGGAGCTTTGCTGCGGCAACAGGTACGCCCCGTTTCCTGCCGCCAGCTTCTGGTAATCGACCGTGGTGGCGCTCTCGCAAGCGCCACTTTCGGGCGGTAGTGCCCTACTTTGCGACGTTAGCCGCTTCAATTCCAGCGACTCCGAATCGAGCCAAAACGAGCCGGAAAAAGCCACCGGCGTCCAACCCGATCCCGACCTGACCTGATAATGGCTGGCGATCGCCGGGACCTGGTAGCTGTATGCGTAAACCCGGGTTCCATTGTTGGTCTCTTCACCGATGTACCGGTAAGTAGCGCCGCCTCTGACGAAGGTATCGGAGATAAGCGCGCCTAACATGCCGGTTCCGTAAGGCCCCCCGCCGACCAAGTCGAAAATGCTGCGCGAATCGAATTGGCTGCCCGCCCAGGAGCCAATTTCCACGCCCTGGGAAACCTTGAGGTCGAGGCGCAGGCGATCGGTGGCTTGCAGCACCAGATTGGACGGGCCGGATGAGAGGCCCTGGCCGCATGCGGGCGCCGGACCATGTTTGTGCTTTGGATTCAGGTACCGGCGGTCGAGAGTCTGGACGCACGTGTAATCCGGCAGGCGAATGTCTCTTTCGACCAGGATTTCGCGGGCGCGCGCGAGCCGATCGGCGGGGTTCAGCGGCGGCTGAGCGAAGAGCGTGACGGCCGTTACGATAAGCAAGAGTCGGCAAGAAGCCGGCGCGCAGAGTATTTTGGACAGGCGAGATGGCGCTGGTCCTTCGGAACTCGGGTCGCTATCGTCCACCAGCGAGTTCAGGTATTCGAGCGACTCCCAAATTCCCATGTTGCGCTGGCCGCGCGCCAAATATTGCCGCTTCTTCCGCTCGACGAACGCGCGCGTCTGGTGCGTATGGTTCAGGCGATAGAACTCGCGCACCCCCGGCGGCGCTTCCGGCGTGAATGGCCGAAATCGATCCCGCCCGCGGTTGGAGTCGTAACGGTCTTTGGCGAAATCGTCCCACTGCTCCAAGCTTTCCAGCGGACCCTGTACGTCGCGCCCTCCTAGTAGCTATTATACTGGCTAAATCGATGCGGAGCGCGCGCCAGGCGGTGGCGAACCTCCTGCATCTTGAAGCCGCCTTCGCCGCGCTGCCGGGGGGGCCGACCCGCTCACCGAAGCCATGGCGCGCGCCGCCATCTGGCCCGATCGCATGGCGGGCGGCAAAGGCGCCACCGCACAGTGAAGGCGTATGGTCCGAGTCAAGAAGGAACTGGCCTTCCCGATGCACCTCGCCGGCGATATTCATCAGCCGCCGCACTGCGTGAGCGATGCCGATGCCGGCGGCAACGGCATGAACGTGGTGGGTTTCGATCCGATGACGAATCTGCATGCGGTGTGGGACGTGACCCTGGTGAAATCGAAAACATCGCGGCTGAATCTTTCGGTCTGGCCGAGCCGCAGGTGTATGGCACAGCCCGCCCGCGTCTGCCGGTGCTCCCCCGGGTCCATCGAAGTGCAGCCTCGAAATTGCGCCACCGAAGCGCCGGAAAGCCGCGATCTACGCGGATTGACCGAGCACTTCCGCGAGCGGAACAATCCACTCAGGGTCCCACGTGCGCAGCAATCCGTCGCGCACCTCGCGGGTTTCATCCGGCGCGTAGATCCAAGCCTTGCGCTCGTAAGGGTCGATGACCCATACAAACCGCACTCCGAATCGCAGGTAGTCGTCGATCTTTTCGTGCACGCGGCCTATCCGATCTTCCGGCGACAGGATTTCAACACAAAGAAACGGCGGCTTTGTAAAGATTTGCTCATCCGGTTCGGGGCCGAGCACCACACAGACGTCCGGCACTCTGTACCGGTGGGGAGATATTTGGACGCGCTGCTCCTGCATCACGAAGATGCCCCACACGCGACGGCGCTCGCGGAAGTAGAAGATCACCTCCTGTTGCACCTTGGCGTGCTCCTTTTCGCCCACGTTCCTCTCCACGAGCGTGCCATCCACGTAGTCGCAGTCCGGATGATAGCTGTTATGCAGGTACTCGTCGACCGGAACCCAATTCGGCGCCGCGCTCATGTGCATAATTATGTCACATCCGGGCCGCGATCGCGTTGGGCCGTCGAGACCGGCGGATGTCCGATTGAAGAAAGCGGAAAGATGCGCCTGCGCGCAATGAGCAGACTGTAAACCGGAGAGTTTGGTCGCAGAGAATTGACAGCACTCGCTAAGGCGTCACCTCAAAGATTGTCCCACAAAAGGCCAGCAGTATATCCTGCGGCGCGCACGGCGCACTGCCGCCGTATTGCGTGCTTCCGTAGAGCGCTCCCAGCGGGCCGAGTGCCATCGCTCCGGCGGGATTGGCTCCGTCAAACAAGTTGAAGCTGGCCTTTACGGTCTCGGTCCATTCGCCACCGGGCGCGTTGCCCCCAGAGGGACCCGCCGGGGCCGCAGGGCTCAACCGGAACACCGTGCCCCATCCCTCAATCCCGCCGACGGGGGTCGTTCCATAGAGAGCGCCGCCATTGCCGACAAGCAGACCCGCCGCCGGGTAGTATCCGTCACCCGCAGCGGCGCCTTGGAAGTTGTAAAGCACGGCCTCGCTCCAGGCTCCCGGCCCGGCGCGCGGAGTCAAAGCGAATACCGTGCCGCACCCGCGGGGACACGAAACACTGTTTCCGCCATAGACGGTCGTGCCGTAGAGGATTCCGCTTGCCGCCGCTACCGGACCTTGGGGAGTCGCGCCATCGGGAGCGCCCGCGAAACTGTACAGGACCGCTTCGGTCCAAACGGAGCCCGACGGAGTCAACCGAAACACAGTACCTGCATTCGCGTTCCCGCCCCTGCTGGTGGCGCCATAGAGCGCTCCGTCGGGTTCCAGCGTCAAACCCGCGAGAGGATAGGCCCCATCGCCGTTCAGGCCGCTGAATCCATATAATGTAGTCGCAGTCCAGGCGCCTGCCGGGGCGGGCGGCGGCGTCAATTGGAAAACTGCGCCAGCGTCCGATGCGCCGCCAAACTCCGTCGCGCCGTAGAGTACGCCATTAGCGCCTGCCACCAGAGATCCCATGGGATAGGCCAGCACGCCTTCGCCGTCATAAGCGAAGTTGTAAATCACGATCTCCGTCCAAGCGCCCCGCGCACTTCCCGGCGTCAATTCGAACACGGTGCCCAAGTTTGAAGCTCCGCCGTAAGTGGTCGTGCCGTACAGCGCCCCGCCGATCCCCACGACGACTCCCGCTGGATTCGCGCCATCGGTTCCTCCCGTGAAACTATAGAGCACCGTCTGCGTCCAGGAGGCGTCTGCCGCCCGTGTCAGTTCGAAGACCGTGCCGTCGCCGGAGGTTCCGCCGTAAAGGGTCGTGCCATAGAGGACGCCGTTCGGCCCAGCCGTGAGACCTAGCGGAACCGATCCATCGCCGCCAGTGAACTTGTACAGCGTAGCTACGGCGGATGGCGCCGGCCCAACCGTAGCATTGAACGTCCCGTTGGCGATCGCCAGCGTGGTGGAGGCGGTGGTGTCCGCATAGGTAGCCGTCGCGCTGGCCGGAGTCAGTGCCGCGGGAGCCGTGAACGGCTGAATACCTGTTGTGGCGATGGTGCCGGGCGGCAGGGCAACGTTCGCCGAAATGGTAAGGGGGACACCGATCACCTCGAACGGAAAATATATCGCAAGAAGATTGGGGCCGCCCGCCCCGCCGGTCTTGAGAAACAGGCTCGCCCTTCGCGTAGATATGTAGAAAGGCGTCGAAAAAAAAGGGAATAAACCTCACCCTCCAAAACGAGGTTGGTATATAGAGCCGAGGTCTGCGTGTGTTTGGTGGGCTGCAACGCCTCGTTCGCCTCGATGCGGACGCTGAATGCGTGGCCTGACAGCATGAAAATGTCTGCGCCGCCGACCGCGGGTGCGGCGAATGTGCCGCTGGCGGAATAGACGACGTTAGGGGCCGCGCCGTCCGCGGACGCCACCAGGCCGGCGGCAGCCAAGTAGTACATCGCCGCGGCCGCAGTTGCGATAGATGAAATCATGTACTACTTATGGCACGCGCTAGCGGCGGAAACAATCGCAGAAATGTAAGTATTTGTAAAGGTGGAGACTGAAAGGTGTGTCGGCGAATCTGAGCAATTCCGTAGGCGTAGAACTGGAATCCCACTTGCACTCCAGGCGGACTCCAAACCCTGGGTCCCGGAAGGATCCGTGTCTGCAACTCTTTGAGGAATTTGGTCGGGCCGCCGAGATTTGAACTCGGGACCTCTTGCACCCCAAGCAAGCGCGCTAGCCAGGCTGCGCCACGGCCCGAATATCCTATTGTACTTCAAACGGCGCCGCCGCGGACTGCCTTCCGCCGATGCCTATCGGGCACACCGTGTCGCAAGAGTCACGCACCAATTCGGCGCAGGCGCGCACTTCATTGATGTTTCCGTTTGGAACCGCAAATGCGGAAAGCCCTGCTCGTTCGCCTAGTTGCCCCCAACTACCGCCGGCTTACGAAGCTGGTTTCCGGGCCGTGGAAAGTGGGAAAGGTTTTGGAGATGTGATCGTGCCAGGCAAGGCTTTCTTCGTCCAACAGCGCCCACAACAATCCCAGGCCGCCGGCGCAATAGCCCAGGCAAGCGCCCAGGTAGCGCAGCCAGCGCGACGTCCCGTCCGGCGGATAGCCGTCGAAGTTGATGAGCGTCAGCCGGAGGGCGCGCATGCCGGGTGTCCGGCCGCCCGCGCACACCCATACGAATCCATAGAACATGGCGATCAATACGGCGGCCGCGCCCATCACCAGGATCACCGGCTTGCTCGATGGGAAGGATCCGCCCAGGAGATGGAAGACTGTGAGAAAGAGGCCGTAGGCGATAAGGATCATGCTGCCGTCGATGGCGGCCGCGCATGCCCTGTGCATGGGCGCCGCTACCGGAGCGTCGCAATCGATGACGGCTTCCACGGTGGTCGAAAGCTTGCGCGGCGTGGCTGGCACGGGCTGCAGGAATTCGAGCGACGGCTGTGCGTCGTTCGGCCCCCCGGACCGGCGTCCGGCGCGCGTGGAAGTGCGGGTAACCGTTCTTGGCCTCGGCTGCGCCGGGGGATCGAAGACTCCGTCGAACGGGATAACCTTGCCGGCCGGCCGATCATGGAAGAGCATCGCCTGGCGCGGCGCGGAGGCCGGCGGCGCGGCCTCCGAAACCACGGGCGCGCGCGATGGCTCACTGCGCGCAGGGTCCGGCACGGCCGCCAACGCGCCCGTATTGGCCGCTGCATAAATATCGTATTGCGGCCGGCCGCAACGCCGGCAGCGTCGTTCGTCGTCTAAATTCAAGTAACGGCAATAGCTGCAAGTCATGTCGATGCGTCAGTGGTGCAAAGGAAGGCCCCCATGTGGTACGTTTGCCGATTGAGCCCTCTCGCGTGCACACGCCCTCACAATCTAGTTAGCATAATCGGCGACGTTTGTCACGAACTTTCTTCGAGTATTACGTACAGTTCTATCCTTGCGCTATTAGTGGCGCTGGTTTTGACCCGCACGGCCTTTGCCCAGATGCCGCCTGGCTCGGTGTTGGTTCCGCCGCCCACGGGCGCCTCCGTGACGCAACCCAATAAACACATCTATAAGCCGCGTCCCAACGCGCCGCCGGTCGGCGCGTGGGACGTGCAAGCGGTGGAGCAGACCACCGACGGGAAGACGCGGCATCTGCGGGGACACGCTGAGATGGAGAATATTTCCATGCTTTTCCGCGCCGACGAGCTCGATTACAACGAAGATACCGGCGATGTGCAGGCGCGGGGCAATGTCTACTTCGAGCAATTCGAGCGCAACGAAAAGATCTGGGCCGACCACGTGGATTACAACACCAAGACCGAGAATGGCAAGTTCTACGATGTGCGCGGCACCACGGCCCCGCGCATCGACACCCGGCCGGGCATGCTCACCAGCCTGAACCCGTATTATTTCCAGGGCAAATGGGCCGAGCGGGTGGAGGGCCACTATATTCTGTATAACGGATTCCTCACCAATTGCCGCGTCCCGAATCCCTGGTGGCGGCTGAAGGGGCCGCGCTTCAACATTGTGCCCCAAGAATCGGCACGGGCTTACCGGTCGGTTTTTCTGTTGCGCAAGTTCCCGCTCTTTTTCACTCCGTTCTTCTATAAGTCGCTCGAGAAAGTGCCGCGGCGCACCGGTCTGCTGATGCCCAACATCGGTCATAGTTCCACGCGCGGCTTCATGCTCGGAGCGGGCGCTTTCTGGGCCATCAATCGCAGTTACGACGCTACTTACCACGTGCAGGATTATACGGCGCGCGGGTTCGCGCATCACCTGGAATTGCGCGGCAAGCCCACTGACAAGGCGGACTTCGACGCCATCCTTTTCGGCGTGCAGGATCGCGGCTTGGCGAACCCCTACGGTCCGCCCATCAAACAAGGCGGCTACACCTTCTCGGTGCAGGGTAAAGCCGACCTGGGCGATGGCTGGACGGCCAGGGGAGCCATCAATTATCTCAGTTCGTTTACGTTCCGGGAAGCCTTTTCCGACTCATTCAACGAAGCCGTCTTCAGCGAAGTGAGTTCCGTGGCGTTCTTAGAAAAAGATTGGTCCACTTATACCTTCGATACGGTGGTCGAGCGCAAGCAGGATTTCAGCACGCTGGAGATCATGGAAACCGATCCTGCTACCGGAAAACAGGCTACCTACAACAACTCGGTGGTCATCAAGAAGCTGCCGGAACTGGACCTTTCCAGCCGCGACCATCAGGTGGCGCCGGATGTGCCCGTGTGGTACTCGTTCAATTCCAGCGCCGGTCTGCTTTCGCGCGGCCAGCCGGATTTCTATTGCGCGGGCGTCCAGCCGGGTGAGCAGGGAACTACCACCTCCTGCCCCCCCAACTACAACACGGCGCCGATTTTGCTCGGCCGCTATGACACCAACCTGCTCGACAGCCGTATGGATTTTGCGCCGCAGATTACCTCGGTGCTGCACCTCGGCGACTTTCACCTGGTCCCCAGCTTCACGGTGGACGAGACTTTCTATGGGCAGACCCAAGGACCGTATGAGGACGGCTTCATGCGCGTGCTTCCCCAGGACTTCCTGCGCAGCGCACGCGAGTTCAAGCTGGACCTGGTGGCGCCTTCCTTCGCGCGCGTTTTCAATCGCAAGAGCTGGCTGGGAGACAAGCTCAAGCATGTGATCGAGCCGCGCGCCACTTACGAGTATGTTACGGGAATCGGGCAGGACTTCAACAAGATAATCCATTTCGACGAGACCGATCTGCTTTCCAATACCAACCAGGCGACTTTCTCCCTGACCAACCGGTTGTATGCCAAGACTGGCGACGACGTGACGGAGATTTTCAGTTGGCAATTGTCGCAGGCGCGATACTTCAATCCCACCTTCGGCGGCGTGCTCGTGCCCGGGCTGGATCAGCGTATGGTGCTGCTGACGCAACTCGATCTGACGCCCTTCACCTTTCTGGACGGTCCCCGCACGTATTCGCCGGTAGTGTCCGCCCTGCGTGCCCAGCCGAAGTGGAACATTGCCTTCGAATGGCGGACGGACTACGATCCGGCGCACCACGGCATCGTGGCTTCCACCGCCAGCGTCGACTGGCACAAGGGCGACTATTTCATTTCGGTGGGCCACAACGAGATAAAGACCGAGTCGTACCTGCTGCCCAGCGAGGACCAGATCCGCGCCGCCTTCGGGGTCGGCCGCTCCACGCGGCAGGGCTGGAACGCGGCGATCGTGGCGGTCTACGATTACAAAGTGGGCATCCTGGATTACGCCATTGCGCAGGTCACTTACAACACCGACTGTTGCGGGTTCAGCGTGCAGCTCGTGCGCTTCGATTTCGGCACCCGGGATGAAACGCAATACCGGTTTGCCTTTGCGGTGGCGAATCTGGGCTCATTCGGGACGTTGAAGCGACAGGAACGCCTGTTCTAGCGGGACAGGCTTCTCGCCTGCGCTGGCGGGAGCGAGGCTTCGGCCGAGATTGAACCGCCGGCGTTTCACGAGACTGATCCGGATTACTGGACGGAAGGGTTGCTATCGCCAGGAATGGTTTACCACGCCAACCAGAGGCGACTTCGCGGCCAGGATCGTCTCAGTTGGGCTGAATTGGCGTTCTGCCGACAGCCGCGCGGATCTCGACGGGGGGACTGGCACAGAGACCAAAGCGCCTTTCCGATAGACTGAAGCAAGGGTCACGGCCCAAGGAATTCCTAAACTGCAACGCATTGCCATAGCGGGTGCTACCGGCTATATCGGCGGGAGACTCGTGCCGCAACTGCTCGCTTCCGGCTATGCGGCGCGATGCCTCGTGCGCGCTCTTGCAAAGTTGGAAGGCCGGACTTGGGCCTTAGACTCCCGCGTTGAGATCCGCAGAACCGATCTCGCCGGCGCGCCATCGCTGACGCGTGAGTTGGAAGCGTGTGGCGCGGCGTTTTACCTGGTGCATTCGATGATGTCGGTCGGCGACGAGTATGCTCAACGCGACCGGCAACTCGCCCTAGCATTCGGACGGGCTGCCCACGACGCCCGAGTAGTGCGCGTCATTTACCTTGGCGGTCTGGGTGAAACGGGTTCGCATCTAAGCAAGCATCTGTCTTCGCGCCGTGACGTGGAGAGGGCGCTTGCCTCTGCGGGAGTGCCAGTCACGGTGCTGCGCGCCGCTATGATCATCGGCTCCGGCTCGGCGTCTTTCGAGATTCAGCGTTATCTCGTCCACCGGTTGCCAGTCATGATCACACCGAAGTGGGTGAGCACTCCGTGCCAGCAATCGCGGTCCAAAACGTGCTCACGTACCTGGTCGGCATGCTAGCAGTCCCAGAAACCACCGGTGGGGTTTCGACATCGGTGGGCCTGAAGCGCTGTGCTACAGCGGCATCATTCGCCTCATGGCGGAAGATCTCGGTCTTTCCCGGCGCTGGCTGATACCGGTTCCAGTCGCGATGTTCGCTTGAGTTCTTATTGGATTCATCTTGTGACTCCATTGAGCCACAAGAATGCAATACCGCTGGCCGAAGGACTAAAGAACCCAGTCGTGTGCCGTGATGACCGGATCACGCGTTTGGTGCCGCAGAAACTGTTGAACGTTCGCGAGTCTATCCGCGCCGCACTCAGCCTAGTTACGGCACGTCAGGTGGAGACGAACTGGTCGATGGCTGCCCGATGCCCGGTGATCCGGATTGGTCTGGTGGCACCGTCTTTCGCGACACCCGCGAAGTTGCCGTCGACGCGCCGCCGTGGCAGTATTCCGCGCCGTATGTCGCTTTTAGGCGGGCAGCGTGGCTGGCATGGCGCCAATTGGCTCTGGATCATTCGTGGCTGGCTGGATCGGCTGGCTGGCGGCCCTGGATTGCGCCGCGGCCGCCGTGATCCCGAGGCCCTCAGCTACGGCGAGGCGCTCGACTTCTGGCGCGTCGTCGGCTTGGAGCCAGACCGTTGCGTCTCGTTACGAGCCGAAATGCGATTACCGGGCGAAGCGTTGCTCGACTTCCGAATAGAATCGCGTAACAAAGGTCAATGCATCCTCCACCAGACAGCTTTGTTCCGGCCCCGCGGGCTGCTCGGTTTGACCTACTGGTACGCGGTGCTCCCGTTCCATCACCTTGTGTTCCGCGGGATGCCGGCTGGCATCCAGCGCGACGCCGTTCAGATCGCTCTGCTGCCTCAGCCATGACCCTCACCCAACACCGCTGACGGCGGAACACTGCACTCCTGTTGCGAAATCCCCGTACCACCAGTGATGGCCGGCGCTGGACGCGGAACGCTGGCCGTTTTGCCGGAAGCTTCCGGGACCCATGCCGTCAAATCTGAGCCATTCGGTTACCCCCATGTTTTCAATAGGGGCAGTGGACATCAACTTGTTCACGCCCTCGGTGAGTGCATGCCGCCGCAGAGGTCCGAGGCCGCGGCGCTCGCGATGGGCCAAGTCGAGCGGCGCGAAAGAGGGAGCATGCAGGATCAGTCTCGAGAGCGCACGTTCAGATGGCCCACAGTGAGTGTGCCAATAGAGAGCCTCTCAATGCGAGCTTCCAGGACTCGCAAATGCCCGATCGCTATTGCACCCACCGCGATTGCCCCGATAGCCCCTGCGCCAAAAGCGAATGCACGGACCGCCAGTGCACGCATGGCTGTTTTGCCCGTTCTGACTACGCCAGTCGCATTCTTCGTCCGCATCATAGGTCCTTTTCGTCTTCGACCTTGTGCTTTGTCGCTATTATCACTAGCTCAGGATGGGAGCGGCAAGAGCTTCGTTCACTCCATGTGCCGCCCATATCTGCAAGGATGCGGCGACAAGTTGAGAGTCCTCGTTTGCATCGATATCGAACACCTTGCGCCAACGCATGCGAATGATATGAACGCCGTGGTTGTTATAGCGTGAGCCATCCGGGAGATGCTGGACTGCGGACCACCGCATGATGACGGTCGTGTTCCAGGGGCCACCCTTCACCCATACATCAAGAACTGTGAGTTGCAAAGTAGGCGCCAACCGGCCCAGGCGTTCGAACCATCGTCCCAACGCTTCACGATCGTGCCGCTCGCCGCCCAGTGCGCGATGCCCTCCAAACCGGTGATGAACATCTGAGGAACAGCCCTTCAGGATGGCAGCGTAGTCCTTCCGATTCACTCGTAGAAAGTTTTGTAGGGCAATCCGTTTGACAATCGCGCGATACATGTATGCCTCCGTCCAAAGCCTTGCACGAGCGATACTGCCGCCCGAGTAGGGTACGGGAAAGCGTACGACCCGGCGGAAAAGGCAGCATTGCTCCGATCTGCCGAAGTCGGATCGTCCCAGTCCCGCCCTGCACAAACTGGCCGGCACACGATCGCCGTTTATCAAGCCAGCTCTGAGCCTCGCCTTCAATGCAGGGATGCGGGACGGTGAGATTCGGGACAGCCAATCCTGAATTGTACGTTTTCCCTGGCCGGGTAAACCGGCGAAAGGTATGTAGGCCTTACGACCCCACCCGGGCCATATCCACATTGAAAACTTCGTGGAGCAACGTTAGGGCGCGAGCCGGTGCCAAAGGGCGTTTCCACGATACTAGGCACACCCTCATAACCGAGTTGGCCGAAAATGGTGCTTGCGATCGGACGATCATGGACCTTGCAGGCCATGTTTCGCGGCAGATGCCGGCAAGGTATTCCCATATCCGAATTGAAGCAAAACGGAAGGCGTTAGAGGCCATCAAGACCACAGCAGTACCGGCACTCGCCACCGAACAAAGACCAGCCGCAAAACAGGACACGGCCTTGAAAAACTGAATCGGCGAGGGCGCAACATTGGGCACATATGCTCGCGGCGACGGAAGCTGCTGTAGTCTAACTGATTGATTTAATTGGCTCCTCAGGTAGGATTCGAACCTACAACCCTTCGGTTAACAGCCGAATGCTCTACCATTGAGCTACTGAGGAGCAACGCGGATCCAGCACTTTCATTTAATCAGAGTGCGCTGGCGGGTGTCAAACCCAGTTGGCGGGCTTCGAGGCACGGGAGGTCCCGCGCATATCTCAGGAACAACTCCATGCCTTGCCGTTCCGGCGCTCCCAGTTCGAATACGATGTGCGAACCGAGGTAGCGTCGCACCAAGTCCACCGGGAAACCGCGCGCGAGCGCCTCTTCGGCGGCAATCCGCTCGAGGTTGCGCAACCCGAACGCGCACGAGTCCTGAAAGGCCGCCGCCACTTGCGGCGTGACGAATTCGCGCGGTCCGGCCCATACCGCGAAGACCATGGGCAGTGCGGTCATCTCCGTCCATTCGCGGCCCAGATCGTAGACGTGAAAGGGCGACCGATCCGGCGCGATATGCAGCGCCGGATCGCCGATGATCAGCGCGCTATCCGCTTCCGCCAGCATACTGGCCAAATCCGGCGGCCGCCGCACCACCGCCGGCTCGGCGGCGTAGCGCCGCGCCAGCACGATGCGCGCCAGAGCTACGGATGTGCGGGAACTCGAATCGGCCGCCAGCGTACGGATCTGGTGCGCGGGCATTCTCGAAACCAGCAGGATGCTGCGCACCGCGCCCCGGCAGGCGATGCCCACCCCGGGAACGATCCCAAAGTCCCGCCCCAGCAGTTCGAACGACGGGATGATGCCCATATCGGCGGCTCCCGAAGCGACCATGTCGGCGCAGCCGGCCGGCACCCGGAACTGCAGATCGAAAAGGCCTTGCTGTTCCCCGTGCAGCATACCCCAAACCAGGGGGACCGTATTCAGATAGCTGACCGCGCACACTCTCAGCCGGGGGATGGAATTGGTTGGATTCAATACGCAGTGTAGCAGACCGCGCCGCTCTAATCTGGTATTCTCGGTGAGGGAGGCCCCCGAATCCCTATGCGTTCTCTATACATTTATCCGTTACTGGCTGTGACGTTCGCGGCCGCCGCCGGCGCGCAAATCGTGCTCGACCCCAGCCCCGCCCGCGTGCTGGGACATCAGTTCACGACCCCCGCCGAACAACTGGTGGTCACCAACACCAATCCCAATTTTTCCGTCAGCGGCGGTATGTATGCGCCCACGGGCGTGGCCGTGGATACCACCGGCTCCGCTCCCATCCTGTACGTCGCCGATACCTTCAATAACCGGGTACTGGCCTGGAAAAACGCCACCAGTTCGACTTTGACGACCGAGCAGACGCCCGATTTGATTATCGGCCAGCCCAATGGCGCTTCCACGCTTCCGGCGATCAATGGCGGCCTGCACGAACCCACCGGACTGCTGGTCGATCCAAGCGGCAACCTATACGTGGCCGACTCGGGGAACAACCGCATTCTGCGGTATCCCAAGCCCTTCGCCAACATCGGCGGCGCACCGGATATCGTGCTGGGGCAGCCGGACCCGTATACTTCCAACAAGGGGAACCAAGGCGCGAGCACGCCTACCGCGAAAACGATTTGCATTGGCCTCGGCTGCCCGCGCGGCAACGGGCCCTTCTTGGCTTACATGGCCCTGGATAGCTCAGGCAATTTGTTCGTGGTGGATGCGGGCAACAGCCGTGTACTGCGTTTTCCCTCCGCCTCGCTCACCTCGGGAGCCCTGGACCCGGCAGCGGACCTGGTGGTGGGCCAGGCAGGTTTCACGGTAGTCAATCTTCCGACCGGCGTGACGGATAAAAGCACCCTCATAACCCCGGCTGGCGTGGCTTTCGATTCCGCGGGACACCTTTTCGTTACCGACCTGTATAGCCGCATGCTGGTGTTCCCGGCCACCGTCTCCAGCGCCACGGGGACAAACGGCATTGCCGCCATTCGTTTCGCGGGCATCGTGAACCCGCCGCCGGCTACCGCGACCGCCAGCACGATGTTCAATCCGAATGGTATCGTGATGATCAGCGGCAACAGTCCGGCGGTGTTGGACTCGGGCGATAATCGCTTACTCTTCTTCGATGCATTCAGCAGCGCGGATTGGGCCACTACCGATCCGAACCTGGTCAATCCGCCGCCTGCGGCCACCGCGGTGCTGGGACAGGGGACCAACCTTACGAATTTCGCCGGCGTCATGGCTAACGCCGGCAATCCGCAGGCCTCTTTCAGCAGCAACAACACGCAAGTCGCGACGTTCAGCGATCCGACGGCCGCCGCGGTAAACGGAAGCGGAGACCTGTTTGTGGTAGACTCCGGCAACAATCGCGTGCTCGTCTATCCGAATGGCGGACAGGGTGGCACGGCCACCGTGGTCCTCGGACAAAACGGCTTTCCCTATAGCAGTCCGAACAGCCTGCATGGCAAGGAATTCTTTTTTGGACCCGGTCCTTCGGGTGCATACGACGCGGGAGTTGCGGTGGACTCGAGCAGCAGCACCCCGCACCTTTATGTCTCCGACCCCAGCAACAACCGCGTGCTGGGATTCGCCGACGCGCGCAAAGTGGGGCCGGGCGTCCCGGCGGATATCGTCATCGGCGAGCCGGACTTGATGACCTCGCTGCAAAACTTTGGGGGCGTCGTGAATCCCACCGGCACGGAAGTGCTTCCCCGGCAGCCCACCAATGCCAGCGTCGCTTACCCCACGGGACTGGCGGTGGATCCCGCCACTGGGGACCTTTTCGTGGCCGACACCGAAAATGGGCGCGTGCTGCGATTCCCGGCACCATTTGCGGCCGCAAACTCCAGCCAACAGGCCAACCTGGTGCTGGGCCAAACCGGATTCACGGGGATCGCGAACCCGCAAGCCAGCCAATCCGTGATGGTGGCGCCCTACGGCCTGTACTTCGACCCGGTGCGGGGCTTGCTGGTTTCCGACGGATGCAACCCTCTTACGGGCGCATGCGGGAATCGCGTGCTGCTCTTTCCCATCTCCGCTTCCACGACCAACGGCGAGCCGGCCTCCACGGTGATCGGACAACCGAATTTTTCGAGCACCGGCACCTCCGTGCTGAGCCAGCCGCACCATATCGCCGAGGACAACATCGCCGAGCTTTATGTAGCCGACTCGGCGCATGGCCAGATCCAGATTTTCAACATTCCCGCAGGCGGCGGATCCACGGATACGCCCATCAATGCCATTACCGGCCTTTACTACCCCGAGGCAGTCTGGGTGAACGCGAATACCGTGGCGGGCTACCAAAACGATATCTGGGTGGGCGACAGCTACAATGGCCTTACCAGGTATCCGGTACCCAACCCGTTGGTTTCCGGCATCACCCCGAGCCTGACGATGCCGGCTGCGGAAGTGGCGCCAAATCAACCGCTGATTTGCGCCGGCGCAAACCCTTGCTTGTACCCGGCAATTGCAATTACGCAAGACAGCTTCGGCAATCTTTACGTGGCCGACACCACGAACCGCGTGGCGATCCATTATGCGGCTCTATCGGCGACTAACGGCGCCAGTTTCGTGTGCGCCATGGCATGTACCTTAGGCGGCCTGTTGGAACAATCGTATTATCTTGCACCGGGCGCTTACGGGTCCCTGTTCACGTTCAATAGCCTTTCGTTTCCGGTGACCGCAACCGCCAACTACGTTCTGCCGGTGCCCACGGAACTGGGCGGCGTCGAAGTTCTGGTGGGTTGCGCCACGGGCGCCACGTGTCCGCCGCCGCTGGCTGCCGGCCAGACCTGCGTCACGTCGCCGGGCTTCGCCTGCGCGCCGCTGGCGTACGTGTCGCCCACCCAGATCAATTTCGTGGTCCCGTTTGAAGCTCCCGTATCGGGAACGGCGGAGTTGGAGGTGGTCAACCCGTCTACATCCCAGGTGCTGGGCAGCGGATCGTTGATCATGAACTCGGCTGCGCCCGGATTCTTCATTGAGACCTGCGCGTCGCCTTGCAGCAACCCGAGCGGACAGACGCCGGCGCCCGGGCAGATCGCGGCGTTGAACTGCAACACGAACGTGAATGGCTGCGACGACCACGTGAACGGCATGGCCTATCCGGCGAACACGGGCACCGCGATCCAACTCTTTCTCACCGGGCAGGGAGCGGCGTTGGAGGGGACTGTCCCGGCGGACGGCCAAGCCGTTTGCGGGCAGGTTAAGACGCAGGCTATGCCAGAGGTGGTGATTGGCACAACCCCCGTCCCCAGTACCAGTATCCTTTACTCCGGCATCGCCCCCTGCGAGGTGGGCCTGTGGCAGATCAACGTCATAATTCCTAGCAACCCAGGCCAGCCTGCCACCCAAGGCTGGCCGCCCAATATCTTCCCGGTGCTGGTGAGGTACAACGGCGCCGTAACCGATCCCCCACAGGACTTCTCGAACGCAAGCCTGGCGGGCACCATCGTGATCAACGCTCCACAGTAGCGGTCGGTGCTTCTGGCGCACCGATTGCCGCCTGGAAAGGCGCTCAGGCCGGGATGCCCTGCGTTCCCTGGCGATAGCAAACACGTGTAATCAAGTGGAATTGCTTGAAGGTGTGCATGACTCGTCGTTGCGCCACGGCAATACGAGGGCGTAATTGTTAAAAAGCATCCATATTTTCCGTAACGCCCAAAACTTTCTCTTGCGCATTTTGCTGTCAGCAGCATAATTAACCCTAGGCGCGTGCTGGCTGAGGGTGGGCTGTCTGGCCGCCTTGGGCCCCCGCGAGGATCACCGTCTGGCCGGGCGCCGTCGCGACGGACCCGATTTGTTCGATAAAGGAGAATATCATGAAACTTAAGTTGACGTTACTGCTGGCCGTAGGCGTTCTCGCGTTGGCGGCCAAGCCTGCACGCGCGCAGCGGGTCAGCGCACTGTGCGAAGCGAACTCTGGCACCTGCGGTACGCTGACCAATGGCACGTACATATCGGCTTATGGCACCAATTTGCCTGTCGGCGATACCGTGTATGTGTACATCATTTACCCCGTCATTTTTTCGGCTCCGTTGTGCGACGATCCGTCTGAGGATTGCCAGGGCTACGTCGTGCAATACTTTACGCCCACTTACACCTCGTCCACCCAGACCAACTTCTACCTGGACATAACCGCCTCCGCTGCTACTCCAATCTTCAATCAGCTCTTTCCGCCGTGGTTTTTCCAGATCTGCTACTACGGAGGGGCGTGCACCTTCTTGATATCGCCGTCTGAAGTCCTCTCGTGACTTGCCGGCGGGCAACGTTGGCGCTTCTCCGGAGACGGCGGTCGTTGGCGAGCCGGGTCGTTCTCGCCGGCGCGCTGGGGGACTGTGGCGGGTGCTCGCGGAGTCGGGGCGACGGGGTCCCGATAAGGTCCGCTGGGGCGTGCCCGTTCCCCCAGCCACCCCGCCCGTCTCACGGTCGCCCTGGGCTTCGCCTGCGCGCCACTGGCGTACGTGTCGCCCAGCCAGATCAACTTTGTAGTTCCGTTCGAAGCTCCCACATCGGGAACGGCGCAGTTGGAGGTGATCAACCCATCGACGTCCCAAGTGCTGGGCAGCGGATCGTTGAACATGAGCGCGGCCGCGCCTGGATTCTTCATCGAGACCTGCGCGTCGCCTTGCAGCAACCCGAGCGGGCAGACGCCGGCGCCTGGGCAGATCGCGGCGCTGAACTGCAACACGAACGTGAATGGTTGCGACGACCACGTGAATGGCATGGCCAATCCGGCGAACCCGGGATCCACGATCCAGCTCTTTCTCACCGGGCAGGGAGGGGCGTTAAAGGGGACTGTCCCGGCCGATGGCGAAGCCGTTTGCGGGCAGGTTAATACGCAGGCTATGCCAGAGGTGGTGATTGGCACAACCATCGCCAGCAGCGTCACTTACTCCGGCATCGCACCCTGCGAGGTCGGCCTGTGGCAGATCAACGTCGTAATTCCTAGCAACCCCGGCCAGCCTGCCACCGCGGGCTGGCCGACCAACGTCTTCCCGGTGCTGGTGAAATACAACGGCGCCGTAACCGATCCCCCACAGGATTTCGCGAACCCAAGCCTGGCCGGCACGATCGTGATCAACACGGCTCCATAGGGTGGGCGGCGGCGCATGGCGCCACCCCACTGGCCTGTGCGACTTGAAACGATCAAAGCCCAAGTGGTTGGATCGAAAGGAGCGGATGGGTGGTAGCGGGCAGGTGGCGGGTTTGGGCGTCACTGGCGGCGCATGGCGCCACCCTACTGGCGTGCTTTTGGGGGGTGGTGCAGAGACAGTTATCGCGTACCGGTTGGCGTCGTTGGCCAGATTGTCAAAGATCAAGGGGGCAGACTGCTAACGGCTATCGGTGGTGGCGGGTTCGCGAACGCCGGCCATCACGTAATCGGAGGGCGGGGTCTGCGGCGGGGTTGGCTTTGAAGCCGGCGTGGACGGGGGCTGCGTGGGTTTCGCGGGTTGCTCCGTTTGCGCGGGCTGCGGCTGACGGGGCTGGCGTTCCTTCTGCGACTGCTTCATGTCGGCGACGGCGGTGCGGAAAGAGCGCTCCAGTTGGGCGCGCTGTTTGTAGACATACGCCAACATCTTAAACCGTTCCTCCATGTTCCCGATGACCGCGTAGATGTGCCGTTCGCTGAGGGCAATGCGGCGGAGCAACCATTGGGAAGTGACCATGGTTTCGAGGTAGCACCGCTCGGTGCGGCCTTGAGGCTGCCACTCGGCTTCCAACTCGTCCCATAGCCGGGAGTACTCAGCGGCGTTTTCGCGTTCGAGGATGGTTTGGCGGGTGCGGAGGCCGTAGGTGAGGGCGTTGAAGCGGATAGCTTCACGGCCTTCTTCGGTCTTCGGGCCGGTGCTCTGCTGTGAGTTCTGACGGTTGGCTTGGTGCTGCTTGTCTGAAATGATCATTTTAAATTGTCCTTTCTGGGTAGGGTCGGGCGGCGCATGGCGCCACCCCACTCGCCACCCTACCTCCGACTTCAGGATATAGGGCGAGTGGTGGAAAACGAACCTAGCGGGAATGAGTGCGGGCGGTAAGTCGTTTGGCTGGTTTCGGGTGCGGGGGAAGAACTTGTTTTCCCGCCTTGTGACTGAAAACCGTCGAAGTCAGGAGTCGGAAGACAGCCCTCCTGGATGTGACTTCTAAAGCCGGCTTTTCAGCCGGCTTGGCCGCCTGAAAGGCGGCTGCGGGCAGAATTGCCCGCCCCACAAAAACCAAGGCTACCTTTCCGCATGTCCGGTCGTCTAAAATGAGTCGCTATGACCAAATCACTTTCGCTGCTGATCCTGCTGCCGGCGCTATTGCCGGCCCAATCGCCCGCCGTCGCCGGCAGATGGTCCGCCGCCGCCGATTTCTACGGCACGCCCATCGACTTCCCGATGGAGCTGACTCAGCAGGGAGACAAGCTCACCGGCAACTTCGACGGCGACAAGCTGGAGGGAACTCTCACTGGCAACGCTCTCCACTTTCTGGCCAAGGACGAGCGCGGCGGCACGGAGGAACTCACCGCCACCGTCCAGCCCGGCGTCATCTCCGGGAGCATCGTCTTTGTCGAGAGCGACGATAAGGAGCATCCCAGCACACACCAGTTCACGGCCACGCTGGTTCCGCCGCGCCGGGCTGGGGCGCCGCAACGCTTCGACTTCACGCCGTCCACGTTTTATCGGCAGTTCTCGGCAGCCAACAAGCCGGTACTCACGGTTTTCCCCGGCGACACGATTCACACCACCACCGTCGACGCCGGGGGCACCGACGAAAAAGGCGTCACGCGGGTGCTCGGCGGCAATCCGGAAACCGGGCCTTTCTACGTTGAAACCGCGGCTCCCGGAGACATGCTGGCGGTGCACCTCACGCGCCTGCGCCTCAATCGCGATTGGGCCATCGGCGACGATGGCATAGTAGATCGCGGCGTGGACAGCGATCTCGCCGTGAAGATGAAGGACGGCTTCAAGAATGTGCGCTGGCATCTGGACCTGCAGCGCGGCGTGGCCACTTCCGAAAAGCCCGGCGACCACTTGGCGCGCTATACAGTGCCTCTCCGGCCGATGTTGGGATGCGTGGCGGTTGCGCCGCGGTCCACGCAAGCGTCTCCCGGCACGGGCGATTCCGGCCGCTGGGGCGGCAATATGGATTTCAACGAGATCGTGGAAGGCGCGACCGTGTACCTGCCCGTGAATGTCCCGGGCGCGCTTCTGTATGTGGGCGATGGGCACGCGGCGCAAGGGGACGGCGAGCTGAACGGCAACGCGCTGGAGACTTCCATGGATGTGGAGTTCACCGTAGACGTGCTGCCGCACAAACCCATCATGAGTCCGCGCGTGGAATCCGCCACGCACATCATGGCCATGGGCTTGGCCGGATCGCTCGACGACGCCTTCCGCACGGCCACCGCCAATATGGCGCAGTGGCTCACCGACGACTATGGACTGACTCCCTCCGAGCTCGCGCAAGTGCTCGGCACAGCGGCGGAATATAAGGTGAGCGAAGTCGCCGACCGCAACGCGGGGATTGTGCTGAAGATCGCGAAGGACCGGCTGCGGCCTCTAGCCCCGTGAAGTGATCGGCTCTATGCGCTGCTTCTCGACCCGGTAGATGACGAGGTAAGCGCCGACCGGCCAGAGCCGAACCCGGATACAGGGTCAGTTCTTCGTGCTTGTGACCCATACTGGCGTTTGCCCAGGGCTTCGAACGCGACCAAGGTCCAAAACGGATCTGGCCAAGGACATCATTGGTCACGCGCCCGACTTTCGGCGCGCCTCGGACTTGCGCTGCAGTCTGGTGCGGGAGTTGGAGGGGTCAATCCGCTCGCCTCGGTCAAGCAAATTGAGGCGGCGGCCAAGCTCCCGATTAAACTCTGCAAGCTGGGTGGCCCGGGCTTCGTCGTGCTCCTCCAAAAGGCGAAGCGCTTCCCGCACGACCTCGCTGGCGGAATTGTAGCGGCCGGTTTCCACCTTGGCGCTAACGAACTTCTCCAGTTCGGGGGTAAGGGATACGTTCACGTTTACTACCTTACCGACCCATAACGAACATTGTCAATGCTTAGAGCATACCGCGGGAAGTCGCGCTCCCCCAAGACGGGTTTGGGTGGCGGCACTTGTTGGACGCAGAATTGGGGTTCACACTTCAGCAGCGGCGTCCGCATGAACCCTTCTGTTGGGGAGGACTGATGTCAGGTCGTCATTGAACCCCTGCGCGAGCAGTCGCTTCGGTAGGGTCCAAAACTCTACGGCACGATCGAGGCTCCACAACGCTGGGTCGATCGGTATCGCTTGTCTGCAATACTCCTTAATGGACACGCCTATTCCGGGTAACTTATAGCCTGGTGGATGGCATCAGTTCCGGCCGTCCACTGCAACGGCGCTATGGTAACCCGTGAGGTCGATCTCAAGATGAACCCGGCGCGCAATCACGGCAGGCACGCGCGTACGGTGTGGGCCGTCCTGAAAGGATACAATCCCAAGTTCGGCAAAGCGCTTAAGAGTGCGCGAAAGGCTGGGCTCCTTCCGCCCGGTCAGCGTAGCAAGCTCCCGCATGGACGCTGGTTTGTGGCGGCGTATCGCTTCCAGCACGGCAAGATTGCCGGGAGACAGCAGCTTAACCATAGCCTCGGCCGACACCTGGCTGGTCGCCGCTCGCGCTGCCGTTTCCTCGCTATCGAACCACTTCTTTGGCGCGCCATGCGCGCTCTTGCGATCGCGCACAACGCTTTTGGTCCACTCGGCAAATTCACGCGGCGATCCAACCTTATAAGTCGTTTGGGATTCCTTTTTCATCGAGCGTCCTCTTTACCTCTTTCCAGAAATCCTCGAGTAACTGAATGGCCGTCGTGAAGTTGTAGGGACGGCCTTTATCGTTCTCCGTTCGGTGCCAGTGGTCGTAAGCGGCGCGCGTGCGACGATACCCTCGGCCTTTGTCAACAGCGTGGGCGTTGTCGAAGCGCACCCACGGCCTGCCCCCATCCTTCCGTCGCAGAACGAATGCGTAGCCGATGCGATGAGAACGCTCTGGCGTCGTCTCCGTGCGGCGGTAAATTCCACTACCACCCCGGCGCCATCTCGAAATCCGAGCCGCCTAGAGGGCAAACAGCAGATCAAGCTCGTCCTCGGCCCATATATTAACATAACACGTTAAGATATGTTTGCAAAGAGCCAAGGGGCAGCAGATGCGGCCAGGGTTAGTAGCCATGTCCTGCCCGGCTCGAATCGTCAGGCGCCAGCCCGGCCATCCCACCGCCGCCCGTAAAAGCTCAGCGACGCCAGATACCCAATCGCGGCCAGCACTAACACAACCAGTCCGCGCTCATGCTCCATAAACCCCAACGCCATACCGCCCAAGCCTTGCAGCGCGCCCACCGGCAACAGACGCCCGCCGGTGAAGCGCCAGCAGTGCTGCGGCAATTCGAGCAGCACCGAAGAATGATGACCAAGGGCCAGCGCCGCCAATCCGAACGTCATGCCCGGACCCGGATCGAGTGGCAGCAATAGCACGAATAGCACCGCCAGAAACGCGATGTCTTTCGCCAGCAGGACTTCCCACCCGCCCAGCGGCAGAAGCCGGTAGCGCGTCATGCCGGATCCCGACGCCAATTCCAGACCGAATAGCGATTGCGCATAGGTGCTCATAGTCAAGGCCACTAACAACCCAATAATGGCAAAGGCCTCCGCATCGGTGTGCCGGCCGAATACGCGATATGCGGCGCCGCCGACACTGAAGAGCAGCGCGGCATAAGGGTCCAGCAGGCTGAGCATCTCGCGTACGTTCTTGCGCACCAGTCCGCCCAGCCGTCCGGGAAACTGGGGGATGTAGCGCAGCAGGTTCCAATGCGGATCGCGCCGGGCCGCGTGCCGTCCTAAAGCCGCCGCGCCTTGCATGCCCGCCGCCAGCCCGCAAAATACGAGCGCCGCCAGCGGACGCGCGGTCTTCAGCAGAATCAGGACGCCGATCCATGTGACTGGGCTAAGCGCCAGGCTGGCAAGGCGCAACCCCAATCGCTGCCCGCCCGTCAGCGGCCACAAGGCCAGCCGTGCCGGAGGGATCTTGCCGAGGGGATCGGACGAAAGCGGAAAAAGCAGCAGAAAGCCGAGCAGCACGAAGAACGGCTCCGCGCTCTTCGGTGGCAGCCCGGTATTCAGCGCGCCGTACGCCAGCAGGGCGACAAACAGGAACAGGTTGTTCACCTTGATCGACCCGAAGGTCCCGAGGTCGCGGGCAACCGCGTGACGTAGCGCTTTCAGAATTGCCAGGATCGCAGCCAAGATTTACTCCGGACACAGGCTGAAGCCTTTGAAGGTATTGCCGCAAGCGGGCCTAGAGACCCGCCGCAGGCGTGGACGCCCGCCCCACGTTGCGATCAACGTACCTCAATAGGCGTGGCGGTCAGTTCCAGTTGCGTCTGGCCCTTGGTGCTCACATCGTCGGATGAGAAGATCACCGTAGGTTTGCCGATCGGCACGATCACGTTCGAGTTCCACTTGGTCTGCCTGATCATCGGCTGGCTGGACGAAGTGGCCGCGCTGCTGATTTCCGCGGTCACATTCAGAGCCAGGCTTCCCTCGATTTGGTTTGCCGAATGGCAATCGATGTTGACGCCCACGTCCACGTAGGTGATCCCCGTGGCGCCGCCGGCCTGGATGGGCACCTTGTTGCCGCTGCGGATGGTGCAGGTGCGATCCCCGGTCATGACGGTGGTGGAGTAGTGGCGCGCGTTGATTACTTTCCCGCCGTCCAGATCCTTCACCACAAACTCGAGGTGAAAATATTTTGGCTGTTCGGGCGCGGATTTGGCGTTTTCGGTTTGGGCTGGGCAGATACCCGCCGTCAATAGGATTGCACCGCAAACCGCGGCCAGTGTCGTCTTATTTCGTATCGTCGTTCGCATCATGACTCCTTAGTGGTTCTATATTGATCTCTTCTACTTGGATTGGTTCGGTGCTTAGCGGCTTTAAGTCGAGCGAAGCTTCGCGCATCTGGTCGGGCGCGCGCGCTGCCAAGGCCAGCCAAGCGCGCTCCTCGCGCGAGAGCGGGGGGTGGGCGGGCCTCCTGGCCCGTTTGCGGGGCGATCTTCGATTGGCGACAGCGGGGCTAAAGCCCCGCGCGGACTGAAGTCCGCCCCCCAGTTTTGCGGTAGGGAGCGGCCTCTTCCACAGAACGGCCGTTGTGATGGTGAACACCACCAGAATGGCTAGCGCCCAGCGCCCCCACTTGAATCGCCGGACGCCGCCTTCGGCGCCCACTCGGTTCAAGACTCGCTGTTCGAGTCCGGCAAGGGGATCTTCGGCGGAGTACCGCGCCAGCGCGCTATCCAGAAATTTGTCCAGGTCATCGTTTGTCATAACGGCCTTCCATCAACGCTGCCAACTTCCGCTTCAGAATTGCGCGTGCCCGCAGGATGCGTGTGCGCACGGTGCCCTCGGCGACGCCCAGTACCCGCGCGATCTCGCGCGAGCTCATCTCCTCCACCGTCGAAAGGGCCAGCGGCTGCCGCAGTTTTGGCGGCAATGCATCCACCAGGCGGTGTACGGCCGCGTTCCAGTCCGCCGTCACCAGCGTTTCCTCCGGGTTCGCGCCGCCGCACAACGCCAAGTCCGCGTCCAGAGGGCCCGAGGTGCGCCCGCGGCTCCTGAGCTTATCCGCCGCGGTCCGCCAGGCCGCGCGCGCCAGGAACGCCCGCTCGTTCTCGATCGCGTCCCATTGGCCGCCGCGATAGAGTTTCAGGAACGTATCCTGCACCACATCGTCGGCGTCGTGCGAATTGCGCAGGAGCGCATACGCTACGCGGAAGACGAAACGCGATTGCCGCTCCACCAGCCCGGCGAAGCGGGCCTCGCGGGCCGCCGTTTCCTGGCGTGCAGCCGATCCCGGGTCATGCAACGCGAGCGCTTCTGTTATTTCGATCATGCCGGACGTTTCACCAGCTAAGACTGGCGGTTTCACCAGCTAAGACTGGCGCAGGAGGGGAAGCGTTCAGATTTATTTTGTGGTGGCGCGGCGGGGCGGGTCTGGAGACCCGCTGCAGGCGTGGACGCCCGCCCCACAGATCATTCGCAACGAATCGTTTCCAATGGATCGAGCCGCATGGCGCGCCATGTGGGAAGGCAGCAGGAAGCCACTGCCACAACCAGGACGAGCGCGCCTGCCAGTGCATAAGTAGCGGCATCTCCCGATCCGATGCCGTATAGCATGGCGGAAAGCGTCTTCATCAGGAAGAATGCGTCCACGCCACCGGCGGCGAGGCCCAGCACCACGGGTGTGAGCGCCTGGCGCAGCACCAGAGTTCCCACGTCCCGGCCCTGGGCGCCCAAAGCCAGGCGGATGCCGATCTCCTTGTATCGCCGGTTCACGGAGTAGGAAAGCGTGCCGTAGATGCCCAGCGCGGCCAGCAGCATTGCCACGCCGGCGAAGGCCGCCAGCAGCAGCGTCTGGAAGCGGCGTTGCGCGGTAGATGCGGCGACAATTTCATGCATGGCCCGGATGGCCGGCACCGGCACATCCGCGTCGACCTGCCACACCGCCTGACGGATCGATCGGGCCACGGATGCCGCCGGCAACTTGGTGCGGAGAACGAAGGAAAGATCCAATCCGCGGTTGTGCGCGGCCGGCAGGTAAACCATCATGGGAGACGGATTCTGCAACTCGGTCTGGCGGACGTCGGCCACCACTCCGGCCACGCGCCACATGCGCGGGTTGGGAGATTCGTCGATGGTGAACTCCCGGCCGATGGGATTGCCGTCCGGCCACACGCGCCGGGCGGCGGTCTCGCTGACGAGGGCGGTCCACAGATCGCCGGCTGTTTCGGAATAGATGCGCCCCGCACGCAGGGAGATACCCGCGGCGCGGAAATAACCGGACGTGGCGAAGCGGATTTGGGCCATGGGGAGATCGCGGATGCGATTCGGAGTGAGCGCGATACCGGGCAGGAATATGGGGTTCTGGTAATCGTCGCCCGAAAGCGGGAGCTTGGTCACGGCGCCCGCCACGGAAATGCCGGGGATGCCCGCCAAGCGCTCCTCGATGGCGTGGTAGGCGGCATTGCGGATGGCCTGCTGTTCGTAGCGCGCACCTTCGAGCGGCACATCGGCGGTGAGCACGTTTTCCGTCTCGAAGCCGCGATCGGCGGTCATGATTTTAGCGAAGCTGCGCATCAGCAGTCCCGCGCCGATCAGCAGCGTGGTACAGAGCGCCACCTGGGACGCAATCAGCCACTGGCGCAGCGCGCCGGAACCGCGCGCATCGGTGGTCCCGCGCTGGCTTTGCCGCAGGGATTCCTGGGGGTCCGCTTTGGAGAATCGCCAAGCCGGCAGGGCGGCGAAGAGCAGCGCGCAAAGGAGCGTCAAAGCGGCGCAAAAGGCCCCCGCGCGCAGATCCACTGAAATGGCGGCGCGGTGCGGCAGATCCGCGGGCAGTTGGGTGAGAATGGCGCTGAGCGTCCAAGTGGCGCAGAGTACGCCGGCGGCGCCTCCGATGGCCGCCAATCCCAAACTCTCGAAGAACAGTTGCCGCACGATCTGCGCGCGGCTGGCGCCCAGCGCGGCCCGCACGGCGATCTCCTTGCGGCGCGTCAGCCCGCGGCTGAGCAGCAGATTCGCCATGTTGGCGCAGGCGATGAGCAGCACCAGGGCAACCGCCGCCATCAAGAGGCCGAGTCCGCGCTGTACGCGCTCGGTGAGATTGGTGCGCAGGCGCGCGACGATGGCGTTGCGGACGAGATCGCCCTTGATCGTCGCCAGATTGGCGTCCAGCTCGGCGCGCGCGCGTTCCACGGTGACGCCGGGTTTCAGGCGGGCCACGCCCCAGTAGCCGTGGTTCATCATCTCGTCCGGCGCTATGTCCGCAGGCAGGAGGAGATCGAAGTGGGATGCGTGTTCGGTCTGCAGGTCGATGGGGAGATCGAAGCCGGGCGGCATCACGCCGACGATATCGTAGGATGCCCCGTTCAGTTGGATCTTGCGTCCCACGGCCGCGGGATCGGAGGCGAAGCAGCGGCGCCAGAACCCGTTGCTCAGAATCGCGACTTGAGGCCCTTGATAGACGTCTTCGTTGGCGGCGAACGATCGGCCGAGCGCCGGCCTCACCCCCAAGGTGGGGAATAGCGACGCGGAAACGCGCGCGCCGAGCAGACGCTCGGGCGTGCCTGCGCCGGTGAGATTCTCAGTGCCGGGATGGATAATGGCTATGCTCTCGAGGGTGGCGGCGTGGTCGCGCCACAGGTTGTATACGAAGGGCGGAATGGGGAGGATGCCCAGGTTCTTTAGCGTGGTGATGCGGAGATGCAGGCTGATGAGCCGATCGGGTTCGCGATAGGCGAGAGGTTTGAGGAGCACGCCGTCGATCACGGAGAACATGGCGGTGTTGGCGCCCATGCCGAGCGCCATGGTGAGGACGGCGGCGGCGGTAAATCCGGGATTGCGCGTGAGGGAGCGGAGGGTAGAATGCAGCATCTCCCGGAGTTTAGCATGCTGGGTTTCTCGCAAAGACGCAAAGGGAAACCGCAAAGACCGCAAAGAAGAAAAAGAAAAATCCGGTTTTCTTGGCGGTTTCTTCTTTGCGGTCTTTGCGGTTTCCCTTTGCGTCTTTGCGAGGACCTCTTCTTTGCCTCTAGGGCTGCACCTGAAATACGACCCCGCCGCTCAGTTTTCCGCCATACGGAGCAGTGCCGAAGATCGTCCCTGCCGCGTTTATAACGACGCCCGCGTAGGGGCCACTCCCGTCGAGCCCGCCCGTAAATTCGTGAAGCACTGTTTCCTGCCCGAAAGTATCCAACTTATACACTACCCCTTGACCGGACGTGCCGCCCGAGTAAGTGGTCCCATAAAGATTGCCCGACGAGTCGAAGGTCAGACCGCTCAACGGGTGGCCCCCATCCGCTCCGCCCGTGAAGTTATACAATACCGTCTCCGTATGGGACGAATCCAGCTTGTAGACCACTCCCGCGCTTGCATTTCCGCCGGAAGAAGCTGTGCCGTAGAGGTTGCCCGCCGAGTCGAGGACTAGAGGCCCGTAGGGTGCGCTACCGTGCAAACCGAAGGAATAGATTAGTGAGTAGACGCCTGCCGCGGATACCTCGAAAGCCACTCCGTCGCCGCCCCCGCCTCCGGCTAGTGTGGTCCCGTATAGGTTTCCATTGGAATCGAGGGCCAGACCGGCATAAGGTTCCGATCCATCATTCAGGTCCTGGAGGCTCGGTTGGAAGACGTGCAACAGGGTGAACTGCCCGGACGGGTCCAGCTTGTACACGGTACCGGAGTCATAGGGGCCGCCCTGGACGGTGGTCCCATACAGGTTGCCCGCCGCATCCAGGATCACGCCTCCATACGGGTCGCCTGCGCCATCGGGAAAGCTGTAGAGAACCGTCTCTTTACCAGACGGGTCCAACTTATATACGGTGCCGGCGTTGAATGCTCCGCCGGCGAAAGTCGTCCCGTAGAGATTGCCGGCCGCGTCGCCGACTACGCTTGTATAGGGATAGCCACCGTCAGTTCCGCCGGAGAAGCTGTACAACACCTTATGTTGGCCGGCGCTGAGCTTGTATACTGTACCCGCGTTGGCAGATCCACCATTGTAGGTAGTCCCGTAGAGGCTGCCGCCCGAGACGATTACGCCGGCAAAGGGCGCACACCCGGTGCCGGCCGGAAAGGTTCTGAGCACCCTCTCCTGGCCGGAGGCGTCGAGCTTGAACGCCACGCCCAAACGTGTTGAACCGCCGGAGCTGGCAGTCCCATATAGGTTACCCGCCGAGTCGAGGATTACGCCCGCATAAGGGTAGCCGCCGTCGCTGCCGCCGGTGAAAGTGTGCAGGACCGTTTCCTGGCCGGACATATCTACTTTGTAAACGACACCTTCGTTGTTTGCCCCGCCCTTGGATGTCGTCCCGTAGAGATTGCCGGCCAAGTCGCGGACCAGGCTAGCCGTAGGATTCCCGCCGTCGCCCGCGCCGGTGAAAGTGTAGAGGACTGTTTGGTTGCCGGCAGTGTCGAGTTCGTACACCACACCCGCGTTTGACGTCCCGCCCGAAGATGTCGTGCCGTAGAAATTACCAAAGGAGTCGCGGATCACACCGCCGGCAGGCTCATAGCCACTCGCCCCAAATGCGTAGAACACTTGGTAATGGCCGGCCGCATCCACCTTATACACAACGCCCGCGGCCCCGGATGGACCGCCACTGGTCGTGGTTCCGTAGAACGCTCCATGAGAGTCGGGGATCAGACCGGATTCGGGCATTGCCCCATCTTTGCACCTCCTGGGATTGGCGGCACAGAAGCTGTGTAGCACGATCTCTTGTCCGGAGGTATCCAGTCTATATACGATGCCCCCATTTCCGGCGCCTCCCTTCATCGTCGTACCGTATAGGTTGCCCGCCGCGTCGAGGATCACACCCGCAACGGGGTCCGCTCCATCCGTAAAGCCTGTGAATGCGTGCAGCACGGTTTCGTGGCCGGCTGGATCCAACTTAAATACGACGCCACAACCACCGGTGCAAGCGGCCGTCGATATTCCGCCAGACTGGGTAGTCCCGTAGAGATTGCCTGCCGAGTCGCGCACCACGCCGGCGTAGGGAAAGCTCCCATTCGGTGCCGCCCTTGAAGCTGTATAACACGGTTTCATTGCCGGCGGCATCCAACTTGAACACTATCCCCGCGTTCGACAGGCCGCCAATCTGAGTAGTCCCGTATAGGTCGCCACTTGCGTCGCGGAAGAGTGTGCCAGTTGGGTAACCGCCTCTCGGCGCGTTCTGGAAATTGTACAGCACGGCTTCGTTGGGCTGAGCCAGCGCGGGGACCGTTGCAAGAAGCGCTAGTGCGGCTTTCCGCAGCGGCACGCTAAGGCTTCGTTTCGTCATCTCACCAACTATACACCAGGCTGGAAGTTGGCAGCGACGTCGTGGCCCCATACGGTACTTACGGTACTGGGCCGGCCAGCGAGAGCATCTTGTTTGGCTGTTACGGCTGCCAGTCCATCGCCAGCCGCACCATGGTGCGCAGCGGCACGCCCGTAGGTCCCTTGGCTAGGAACGGCTTGCCTTCATCGAGCCAGGCGGTGCCGGCGATATCCAGATGCACCCACGGCGTCGGATCGGCGAACTCCTTCAAGAACATCGCCGCGGTAACCGCGCCGCCGTAACGGCCGCCCACGTTGGAAATGTCGGCATAGGGGTTTTTCAGATAATCCTTGTAATCGTCTTCGAGCGGCAGGTGCCACATCTTTTCGCCTTCCGCGCGCGCGGCGAACATCACGCGCTCGCGCAACGCATCGTCGTTGGCGAACAGGCCGACGTTGTAATGTCCCAGCGCCACCACCACGGCGCCAGTCAGCGTGGCGGCGTCCACCAAATGGGTGCAGCCCAGCTTCTGCGCGTAGGTGATGGCGTCCGCCAGAATCAGGCGGCCTTCCGCGTCGGTATTGATCACCTCGATGGTCTTGCCGGAGAGCGACGTAACGATATCGCCGGGACGCTGCGCGCGGCTGCCGGGCATGTTTTCGACGGCGGGTATCAGCGCGGTGACGGGGATGGAGGGCTTCAATTGCGCGAGGGCGCGCATGGCGCCGATCATGGCCGCGCCGCCGGCCATATCGTACTTCATCTTCTCCATGCCGTCGGCCGGCTTGATGGAGATGCCGCCCGTGTCGAAGGTGACGCCTTTGCCCACCAGGCCCAGATGCGGCGATCCGGCAAGCGCGGTAGCGGGCCGGTAGCGCAGCACGATGAGGACGGGCGGCGCGGCGCTGCCGACGGCCACGCCCAGCAGGCTGCCCATGCCGAGTTGCGCCATGCGGTCGCGGTCGAGCGCTTCGTATTCCAGGCCGTACTCTTCCGCCATGCGGCGGGCGTAGTCCGCCAGCACCAAGGGGGTCAGCAGGTTGGGCGGCTCATTAGCCAGCTCGCGCGTGAAGTTCTGAGCTTCGGCGATAATGCGGCCGCGCTCGACGGCGGCGTCCACATGCGGACCGCCGCCCGCGACCGCGACGGTGAAACGGGCGAACGGCTTCACGTCCTTTTTATCCGTTTTGTAGCGATTCGTTTCGAAGTCGCCGAGGATGGCGCCTTCCACGGCGGCGGACAAGTAATCGGCGCCGGCGTGGGGGGCGTCGAGCCAGATCGCGGCTTCCACGATGGACTTGGATTTCAGGTGGCGTATGGCGGCGCCCACGGCGCGGCGCAATTCGGCGGCGTTGAACTTCTCGGGCTTGCCCGCGCCGACGGCCAGCAAACGTTTCGCGCGCAGACCCGCTACATTGTGCAGCAGGGTCGTCTCGAAAGGCTTGCCGGAGATTTCGCCTGAATCGTACAATTCTCCCAGGCCAAACCGTTCCTCGCGGCGGTCCTGAAATACAGGCAAAATCAGGGCATCGGTTTGCACTTCTTCAATTGGGTGGCGCTGGAGGGTGACTTGCATCTTATTCCGACTCCTGACTTCTGACTTCTGTCTTCTTTTTCATTGTCTCGCTTTACTGGCACGCACCGCCGCTCTGGCTTCGGACTCCGCGGTCTTGGCGCGTTCGGTCTCGCGCTTGTCGTGCAATTTCTTGCCGCGCGCCAGGGCCACTTCGCACTTGATGCGGCCCTTCTTCAAGTAGACCTTGGTCGGAATCAGCGAGAGGCCTTTTTCGCGCGTCTTGCCCAGCAGCTTATCGATTTCCTGGCGATGCAGCAGCAGCTTGCGCGGGCGCACCGGCGGATGGTTCTCGCGATTGCCGTAGGCGTACTGGCTGATGTGCGCATTCACCAGCCAAGCTTCGTTTTTTTCGATCGCGGCGTAGGCTTCTTTGAGTTGGACTTTGCCCGCGCGCGCGGCCTTCACTTCGGTGCCGGTGAGCACCAGGCCGGCCTCGAAGCGCTCCATCAAAAAATAGTTGTGGCTCGCGGAACGGTTATCGCTTAGGATCTTGAAATCGGCTTCTTTTCCGGCCACATTTTGCTCTCAACGCGGGGAACTCCCACAGCGTCATCCAGATGAAGTAGCTTGGAGCACCCGGTTGCCTTTTATCTTACCATATGCCTCTCTGCATACCCGAAATTCATAGAAAGCGCTCTGTTTTCAGCATCTTAGCAATTCTGCTGGCGCTGGCGGCGCTGGTTGGGAGCTTGGCGGCGCCGGCGGCGGCGCGCACCCGCAAAGGCGACAAGTTCCTGGCCCAAGGTAAAGATCGGGAGGTGCACAAGGATTGGGACGGCGCTCTGGATTTCTACCAAAAAGCGCTCGAAGAAGACCCCACCGATCCCGGCTATCAGCTTGAAGTACACCAAGCCCGCTTCCAGGCGTCGGAGGCCCATGTCAAGCTAGGCCTGAAGCTGCGCAAGGACGGAAGGCTGGCCGAAGCGTTGCTGCATTTCGAGAAGGCCTTTGGCATCGATCCTTCTTCGAGCGTGGCCGAGCAGGAAATCCGGACCACCACGCAAATGATGGAGCGGGAGAAAAAAAAAGGAGCGGATTCCGACACCCGGGGCCTGACCCCCTCCCAACTGGCTAAACGCAATACCGAAGATCGCATCGATTCGATGTTGCCGGTGCCGGAGTTGAAGGCGCTAAGCCCGCAGCCCATCAACGTCAAGATGAGCAACAGCGCCAAGGTGCTCTTCGAGACCGTGGGCAAGCTGGCCGGCATCAATGTGTTGTTCGACCCGGAATTCAAGGAAGCCAATAAGCAGTCGATCGAGCTGACGGGGGCCACGTTGAACGAGGCGCTGGATTATCTGGCCATCGTGACCAAGTCGTTTTGGAAACCGCTCTCCGCCAATACCATCTTCGTTACGCAGGACACCACCACCAAGCGCCGCGACTACGAAGAACAGGTGATGAAAGTCTTTTATCTGTCCAACGTAACCACACCCCAGGAACTGCAGGAGATCGTGACGGCGGTGCGCTCGGTGGCCGACATACAGCGCCTGTTCGTCTACAATGCGCAGAACGCCATCATCGCGCGCGGCGAGGCGGATCGCATTGCACTGGCGGAAAAGATCATCCACGACCTGGACAAACCCAAATCGGAGGTGGTGGTGGATGTGGTGGTGCTACAAGTCTCCAGCGATATGACCCGCACCTTGGGGGCGGCTCTGAGCAGCTTAAGCATACCGGTGAACTTCGCGCCGCGGTCGAGCATCAGCACGCCGAGTTCTACCAGCACCACCACCACCGCGGCCACTTCCACTCCGGTTTCGAGCACAGTAGGCACAGGCACGACGACTGGGACGACGACCACGGGTACCGCTACATCCATACCGCTGGCCTATATCGGCAAGGTGAACACGGAAGATTTCTCTACGGTGCTGCCGTCCGGGATGCTGCAGGCGGTGCTGAGCGACAGCGGTACGCGCGTCTTGCAATCTCCTCAAATCCGGTCGGTGGACAACCAGAAGGCTACGCTGAAGGTCGGCGAGAAGGAGCCCATCGCTTCGGGAAGCTTCCAGCCGGGCATTGGCGGCGTGGGCATCAACCCGCTGGTGAATACGCAATTCACGTTCATCGATGTCGGCGTGAACGTGGATCTGACTCCCAAGGTGCACGAAAACGGGGAAATATCGATGCACGTGGAGGTCGAAATATCGAGCGTGCAGAGCTACGTGAACCTGGGCGGCATCTCGCAGCCGATCATCGCGCAGCAGAAAGTGATTCACGATATCCGCATGAAGGATGGTGAAGTCAACCTGCTGGGCGGGCTGAAACAGGTTCAGGACAGCTCCACGGTGAGCGGCATTCCGGGGCTCTCCAGCATTCCGGTGATCAAATGGCTGTTCAGCACCAAGACGGTGAACAAGAGCTCGCAGGAACTGCTGATCGCGCTGATTCCGCACATCGTGCGGCGGCCGGATTACAGCGAAGAGGAGTTGCGCGCCGTTTCGGTGGGCAATGCCACGGTGGTGAAACTGAACTACGCGCAGGCGGCGCAGCCAGACGGCGGGCCCGCGCCGAAGGATGGCGGGGCATCCACGCCGGCGAATGCGCCCGCCGGTGCGCCGATGACGCGGCCCGCGCCAGCGGTGAATCCTCCGGCGGCCGTGAATTCTCCGGCGGCGCCGCCGATTACCACGCCGCAGGCGAACACCCCGCCACCCGCCAGCACGTCGACGGCGGGCAAGCCGCCTGCCGCGCCGCAGGCCTACTCCCCGCCACCCGCCAGCACGTCGACCGCGGGCAAGCCGCCTGCCGCGCCGCCGGTCACGCCGCAGGGCGACGTGTCGGTCACCTTTGTGCCGGCCCAGATAGATCAAGTGTTGGGGCAACCGTTCAAGGTGAGCTTGATTATGACGAATGCCACGGATCTCTTCTCCGCGCCCTTGCAGATTAAGTACGATCCGAAAGTGCTGAAGCTCGACGATGCCACGCAAGGCGATTTAATGGCCAGCGACGGCCAGCACGTCACCTTAACCAAGAATATCCAAAACGACGCCGGGGAGGCCGACTTCACACTGAACCGCCCGCCGGGGGTCAACGGGGTCACCGGATCGGGCATGCTGGTCACACTTTCATTCACGGCTATTGGCCGCGGGCCGGCGAGCATATCGGCCCCGGCGTTTAGCCCCAGCAACTCGCAAGGCCAGCCTATATTCAACTCTTCGCCGCTGGTCAACGTTAATGTACAGTAGGAATATGCGACGCAAGAATCAGAGCGGACTCACTCTGGTAGAGCTAATAGTGGCATTCTCGATCATGCTGATCCTGACCACCATGGCCGTGCCGCTGGCGCGCTCCCGGGTGCGCATTGAGCGGGAAAAGGAACTGCGCATCGCGGAAAACGAAATCCGCCATGCCATCGATAAGTACAAGGACTACGCCGATGCCGGCTATCTCGGCCAGCCAAAGCTGGATTCCGACAACTACCCGGACAAGCTCGAGACGCTGGTGGAAGGCGTCAAGCTGCAAGGCCAGGTGGATAAGAAGATCCGGTTCTTGAGACGCATTCCCAAGGACCCTTTCACCAACTCCATCGACTGGGGCATGCGCAGCACCAGGGACGACCCGACCTCTAACAGTTGGGGCGGGCAGAACGTATTCGATATTTACACCAAGACGACGGAAAAGGCGCCGGATGGAACCAATTACTCCGACTGGTAGAAATCGCGCGGGACTGCAGTTGCGACGCCGCGAGTTGGGCTTCACCATGGTCGAACTGATGATCGTGATGGCGATCATCGTGATCCTGGTGTCTATCGCGATTCCAGCCTACCAAAAGGCGATTATCCGGGCGAAAGAAAGCGTGCTGCACAACAATCTGTTTACGTTGCGGCAGGTGATCGACGAGTATACGGCGGACAAGAAGAAGGCGCCCCAATCGCCCCAGGATCTGGTGACGGCCGGCTATTTGCGGGACATCCCCATCGACCCCATGACGGGTACCAATCAGACGTGGCACTTCATCATGGAAGACGTGCTGCAGGCCGTCGATCAGACCGAGCCGGGTATCTTCGACGTGAAGAGCGGATCGGATAAGACAGGCTTGGACGGGACGCCTTACGCGGACTGGTAATCCGCACAAATTGTGGGGCGGCAGCCGCCTTTTCAGGCGGCAGAGCCGGCTGAAAGCCGGGCTGCGGACAGAATTACCCCCCCTCCTTTACGCGCGCGGCTCGGCCAGGATCGCCGATTCCAGCGAATAGCCGCCCGGGGAGTGGCCGCCGAAGCCATCGGCCGCGAAACCGCCGGGGCTAAACCCAGGCTTGCCGCCGGCAATGGCGAACAAAACACCGCCGGCTACGATGGCCCGCAGCACCTGCACCGCAATATAAGCCAGCACATTGTTCCATGGGAAACGCTTGGCCATCGCCAGGCCGACGGTTACGGCGGGATTGAAATGGCCCCCGGAGATGTGGCCGACAGCGAAGCACATGGTCATGACCGTCACGCCAAAAGCCAGCGCCACACCCCCAAATCCGATGCCTAATTGCGGGAATGCGGCCGCCAGTACCGCGGCGCCGCAGCCGCCAAAAACCAGCCGGAACGTGCCGAGAAACTCGGCGCTGATACGCTTCATTTAACAGTAACGGGCCGCGTCGATTTCGCACTGTTTACCGAGCCGCGACCGTAAGGGAGCGGTTTCTTCCAATAGAGATCCCAAAGCTGGGGTCCGCCCCACCAGGCCGGCGCGAGGTGCTAGAGTATTTTGAAGGAAACAAGCTGCGCGCGACCGGGTTGCCGGCGGCGCGCCGCGTACCGCCTGCTAATCCCACGCGCCCGGAAAACGCCCCGCCGGCTAGTCTCAAGGCTGAGACTGCGGTGCGTGCGTCGCATCGCAAGTGCACCTCAGGCGCCCGGACAAAACTAGGAGATCGCGAGTGATCGAAAAATTACAGCGTTTCATCGTGCGCGCAGCGCTTGCGTCCGCGTGTGGGCACTGGCTGCTTTACGGCCAGGCGCCACCCGCGCCCGCCAAGCCGCAGCCCGACGTTTTGATCTTCACGGATGGCGAGAAACTAATCGGCCAGCTTAAGAGCGCCAAGGGCGACTCCGTGGTTTTCAAGAGCGACATGGCCGGGGAAATAACGGTCGCATGGAGCAAGATTCAGGAATTGCGCACATCGCGTCCGTTCGCCGTGATTGGCAAGAACGTCGAGATCCGCAGACATGGTGACGTCAGCCAGGTGCCGGAGGGCAGCCTGGCCATGACGGAACAGAAGATCGCCGTCCAACCCGCGGCTGGCGCGCCACGTACCGTGGCCGTACCCGACGCAGGCTTCGTGGTAGCGCAGCCCGACTTTGAAAAAGCAATAAATCGCGACGCCGGATTTTTCCACGACTGGGGCGGCGCGGTCACGGCGGGCGCCAGCCTGGTGGAGGCTACCCAGGAGTCCGAGACTTTCACGGGAGCGATCGCCTTGGTGCGCACCGAACCCACCGAAAGCTGGATGAGCCCCAGCGACCGCACCCTGTTTGGTTTCACGGCCGCCTTTGGCAAGATCAGCCAGCCCGGCGTGCCGGACATTAAGACGGCCATCTACCACGCCGGCGCCGAGGAGGACAAATACTTCTCGCCGCGCCTGTTCGGTTTCGTCCAGGCGGCCTTCGACCACAACTACTCCCAGGGCCTGGACCTGCAACAGATGTACGGCGGCGGCCTGGGCTGGACCGCATACAAGACCGCGGCGGCGGAGCTCGATCTGAAAGCCGCGGTGTCCTATATCCACCAGAGCTTCAGTGAATCCGCCGCCAGCGAGAGCCTGATCGGATCCACTTTCGCCGAGATCTATACGCGCAAGTTTCAACATGGCATCCTGCTGAACGAGCAGATTTCCGCCACGCCTGCGTGGAACGACACCAGCGCATATTTCGCGACTGGCAGCGTCACGCTGACTCTTCCGGTCCACAAGCGCTTGAGCGTGGCGCTGACCTCGGCGGATACTTTCCTGAACGATCCGCCCGCCGGATTCAAGAAGAATTCCTTCCAGTTCACCGCCGGCCTCACATACGCGCTCAAGTAGACCGGCAAAAAACTCAAAGGACAAATTCGACGATAAGTATGTCGGCGCCGCCGCGCATTTCGGCATGACGCGCAGTTACGCGGTGCCTGCCGGCGAGCACACGATCACGCTGCGGGAGCCGCGCTATGAAGTGGCGACCACGCACGTCACCATCGTGGCGGGCAAGACCGTGACTGTCAGACAAGACCTGAAAGCGTTGCCAGAGCCGAGAGGCCCATTGAGGCGGCTGAGCACCGAAGTGCCGGAAAAATACGCGGCTGTATACGTGAATGGCGCCTACATGGGTCACATGACGAATTCGACAACTTCGCGCAGGGCCTGTTGCGGTGAAGATCGTGCCCGTGAGCGGCGGAGCCGGAGTGGAGCAAGGCGTCGATTTGAAGGCCAACGAAACGACGCTCGTGCGCGCTTCCGGAAAGTAGCCGCGCGGGTTCACAGCAGGTGGAAGTTTACTTCGATTGCCGCAGCCGAAACCACCGGCTTTCCGTCGCGCGTGCCGGGACGGAAGCGCCACTGCTTGACCGCTTCGATGGCTTTCTCTTCCAGCCCCAGTCCCAAACCGCGCGTCACCCGGATGTTCCGCAGCCGGCCATTGGTATCCACCTCGCCCGAGAGCATCACCACGCCTTGCAGCTTGGCCTTGCGCGCATCCTCGGAGAATTCCGGCTCGACTTCGTAAAGAACTACGGGAGCGGTGGTCGCGCCTGTGAAACCCTGTGGCTTGCCACCGCCGCTGTTGCCGCCTTCGCCTGGCCCTAAACCGGGACCCTTGCCCGGCCCGATACCGGTGCCAACGCCGTCGCCGATGCCACCGCCCGCGCCTGGCCCATCCGAGGGCGGCCCTGGCTTTCCATGCGGGTCGCCCAGCGCCAGGATGTCTACTGGCGGCATCTTCACCTCCGCCGTGAAGACGAGCGTGGGCGCCATGGGCAGCTTTGGCTCGACGTTCTCGATCACCACGGCCGGCGGAACAAACTGCTGCCGCGCGATCTTCGGCAGTGCGCCCTGGCTGGCTGGAAGAGCGGCATGCTTGCCACCGCCTCCGCCACCGGGACCCGGCGGAATATACGGTTCGATCAGTTTGATTTGGCCGAGCGTGGACTGCACCGTTTGTTGAATCGTTGAATTCGCGCCAGCCAAGAAGAGCAGTGCGACGACGGCGCAATGAATGGTCACGGACATGGCCGGTCCGCGTGCGGATTGGACGGATTGCAGCATGGCGTTTTCCGCTAGGGCACGCGGTGTGCCATTTTTGAGCCGCAGGCATCCGATTGATACGCGGGGTGTTTGTGCGAAACCTATATCTCCGCGCTGTCGCCTGGGCGGATACAGGTGTGCGAAACCAAGTCACGTCCAATGAGGCAAGTGAATTTATTCGGGCCAGGCTCCAAGCCATGCTCGGTCACACGTTATGACGCACCGAAATATATCGCCTTTTTACCACACCGCTCCAGGCAATTCCGATGCAGCAGAGCCGGGTCATGCCTCTCTAGTACTGGGCCTCGTGCGCAAGGCGGGCGTGGTATCCTGCTGCAAGGCGAGTCGAAGGAGGCTCTCATGAAGCTCAAACTGCGATTAACGTGTCTCCTGGCCGCGGCCGGGATGGCGCAGGCGCAGACGCCCACGGAAAGCGTAATCTACAGCTTCTCCACCTTTCCCTATGGTGCGAATCCGTACGCGCCGCTGGTCCGCGATGCGGCGGGCAACCTTTACGGCACCACCAACCAGGGCGGGCAGGCGGATGTGGGCCTGGTGTTCCGGTTGAGTCCGTCCGGCAAGGAGACCATCCTGCACAACTTTATGGGCGGCAGCGACGGAGCCAATCCGTACTCCGGCGTGCTGCTGGCGGGCGGCGGAAATCTGTATGGGACAACTTACCAGGGAGGCGCTTCGAACGCGGGCGTCGTATACGAGATCAGCGCATCGGGGAAAGAGACGGTGTTGTACAGTTTCAGCGGTGGGGTGGACGGGGGCAATCCATACTCGGGCGTGATTGCGGACTCGGCGGGAAACCTCTATGGCACGACATACAATGGCGGCGCGTTTGGTTATGGGACGGTATACAAACTGGCACCCACCGGAGAAGAGACGGTGCTGCACAGTTTCACGGACGGGGCGGATGGCGGCAATCCCTACGCAGGCGTGATCCGGGATTCCTCCGGCAACCTGTATGGCACCGCCGTGAATGGGGGTTCGGCGCCCTTCTACCCGGGTGGCGTCGTGTACAAACTGAGTCCGGCCGGGCAGCAGACGGTGCTATACAGCTTCAACGCGGACAACTTCGGGCCGGGCCAGCCGTACGCCGGAGTGATCCTGGACTCGGCTGGCAACCGGTATGGAGCCGCGGCCGGCGGCGGGGAACACGACGGCGGGATCGTCTATGAAATCAGCGCGACCGGCGCCTTTTCGGTGCTCCACAGTTTCGACATCAACAGGGGGCCAGCGATGCCGAAAGGAGGGCTGGCCCGCGATTCGTCGGGAAACCTTTACGGCACCACAGAGGAATGCAATTTGACGGGCCTGGGGGCGGTGTACAAGCTGGAGCCGGGTGGCCAGATACAGGTGCTGCACACGTTTGCAGGTTCCGGAGACGACACCTACAAGGGAGACATGAACGCGGGCGTGATCCTGGATTCCGAGGGGAACCTGTACGGGACGACGCCCTATGGGGGCATGCAGGGCATGGTGTACAAGCTCAGTCCGGACGGGACGGAGACCACGCTTTATAACTTCACCCCGGCGCCTGGAGGAACCAACCCCTCGACGGGGGTGACTGCGGGTTCGTCCGGCGACCTGTATGGGGCCACGCAATTCGGCGGCGCCTCCGATTGGGGCGTCGTCTATAGGCTCGGCAGCGCTGGCCGCGAGTCCGCCCTCTACAGCTTCACCGGCGGCGCGGACGGGGGGGCCCCACGGGCTGGGGTCGTGCTAGACTCCGCCGGTAATGTTTACGGAACGACCTACGAGGGTGGCCTAGCGAGCGGCGCGGCGGGATTTGGGGTGGTTTACAAGATCAGCACGACGGGCCAGGAGACGGTGCTCCACACGTTCACGGGCGGGGCGGATGGCGGCAACCCTGGACAATTAATCATAGATTCCTCAGGAGATCTCTACGGCGTCGCCGGATACGGCGTCTTGGCGGACGGCACTACCGCCGCGGGCGTCGTGTTCAAAATCCCCCAGTCGGGCGTTGGGACCGTGCTTTACACGTTCGCAGGCGGCACGGACGGCAGCGGTCCGAACGGCGTGACGTTGGGCCCTGCGGGCAACTTGTACGGAACGACGTACGCTGGCGGCGCAGCGGGGTATGGCGTGGTCTTTAGGCTCAGTGCGTTGGGGGAGGAGACGGTCCTATACGACTTTCCGGGAGGCCCCGAGGGCGCCCTGCCTGGGGCCGCCCCGTACCGTGACTCAGCCGGTAATCTGTACGGAACGACCTCGACCGGCGGCGGCTCGGTGGGGGAAGCGGGGGCAGGGGTGGTCTTCGAGCTGACCGCCGCGGGCACGTACGCGGTTCTTTACCGGTTCACGGGCGGCGGCGACGGGGGATCGCCGTTCTCCGGCGTAGTCCGAGACGCGGCGGGCAATCTCTGCGGGACCACGTTGTCCGGCGGGACGACGGACTGCAACGGGGGGTGTGGCGTTGCCTACAGCGTGAGCCCTTCGGGGCGGGAGACGGTCCTGCATGCGTTCGCGGGCGGGGCGGACGGATGGTCCCCATACGCTGGCCTGTACGCCGGTCCCGCTGGCACGTTGTACGGGACGACGGCAATGGGGGGAACCTCCGGCGGAGGCGTGGTGTTCAGAATCAGTCAGTAGGCCGCGGCCACTGGGGCGCCCGCCCTGGGCCCCCAGCCCCGTAGCGGGCACCTCGTGCCAAGGGCTTGACTTAGCTTGGGCAGCTCGTTACGTAAGGCGTACCCACGCAGACTGACATTGATGCCCCCGAAGTCATTGTTTGGGGATTGGTAACCGTAAAGGTTAGGGTGTCGCCCGTGTCGACGGGGCAGCTCTGGGTGTTATTCGCGTTCGGGAATAGGGTCAACGGGCTGAAGTCGCTGAGTGGCGAGAGATAATCCCCCGTGCCCAAGTAGAGGTTGTAGGCCTCGATCGGTGCGTTAATCACCAGAGATATGCTGGTATCACTCCAGTTGGCGATGTACATCTGGCAAGAAGCACCGCCGCCGCCGGTGCCGGTGTCCCACCTGGTCGTACCGCTCGCCGAGTCGTTCACTTCCAGGTATTGGGAGCTCTGGGTGGCATAGGGAAGAGTTTCGCCCAAATAGCCGAAGCCCGACCCGACAATCGTCACAGGCATCGGGGGGGCCGTCGCGGTATTGAACGCGTCGGTCTGCGTGTACAGGGGTAATACGTAGTTGCAGGCGCCCGGCGTACCGCTGATGCACGTCGAGGACACCTCCGGCGACACCAGCGACGCCGCGAAGTTGATCGTGAGCGTGGTCGGTTGGTTCGGAGAGATTCCGGTAGCTGGGCAGACCAGGTTCTGCGACGCGGGCGAGGCGGTCCCCGGCCAGAAGGTGGGCCACTGCACGGTGTTACCGGTGAGGCTGAGCGTCGTCCCGTTGACGGTGGTCAGAACGGGCCGAGTCGTGGGCAGCGATGCCGTGGACTCCAGGGTTGGGCTGGTGGGCGCCGTTGTCCCGTTCAAGCTGCTGATCGTGGGGTAGGACACCACGGGTGCGTAGGGTCCCATCAGGCCGGCGTTTCCACCGGTATACTCGGCCGTGTAGAACGGCACCCACTGGCCCGCCGAGGTGAAGCTGCTGTTGGGGAGCGTGTTGCGCATCACGATCTGAAGATCCTGTGTCGTGGAAAGGGTCGCCCCGAGCCCAGATTGGGTCAGATCCAGCACTGTGTATCCCTGGTTCCAGGGGATGCACGCTGTGGACGCGTTTCCGAAGCCGAACGTCGCATAGGTCCCGGCTGTGCAGCCCGCGCTGCTCCCCTCAATGCCGGAAAGGCTGCCTCCGCCGACGCCAAGGATCAGCGTCACGTAGCACGTGCCGCTGGTGCAGGACGATTGGGCGCAGGAGGTGCTTGTGCAGAAGGCCGGGTCGGCCAGGCTCACGATTGTCTTGGTTGGATAGTTGCCCTTCGTGTCCACGCCATCGATGTCCCCAATAATGGACGGGCCGTCTGGCTCTTGCTCCTGAATGAAGGTAAGGCTGTAGTATCTGAGTTGCTCGCTGCCGGTAAGGTAGCCGGACTGGGGTATGGATGGCATGACCGGAAGCTGGAACTGCATCTGAATCACGCGGTTCTCCTCTGCCGCGTAGGCGAGGTGGGCCGCTGAGACGCGTGCCCCGATATATGCGTCGTCGGGATTCGGCGTGCCGACCCACTCGGGCCCGCGCACCCATGCGACCGCGTTGGCGCTGCCGCTGCCGTTGGCATAACAACCCTGTGGAATAACCTCGGCGTCGCTCGAGTGCAGGTCCTGCTGTACCGGGTCGAGCCAGTTCGTAATGCCGCAATTGGGATTGTCGCCTGGGGCGTTTGGGCACGACAGGTCCTTGGTGGAGGCGACGGCCCGGCAGCCCGTGGTGGTGGGATATGTCTTGCAGTGCAGCGTGGAGAGGCTGGCTGTGTTAAGGAGCGCGGCGTTATCGGCGTATGTCGCGGGGTTGTAGTAGGCGCAACCCGTGCTGACGTCCCGCAGGATTGCGTAGGGATTCGTGTAGGTGGTTGCGGAGGCTAGAAGGTAGCTGCGGGCGACGATTTCGCCGGCCATGTTCTCCCCATCGGCGCCTAGGCCGCCGGCACTCTGGTGGGAGGGAGTATCCACGGTGTGATACGTGCCGGGCGGTAGGCCGCTTTCGGGTCCCTGCACTACGGTATTCCAGTCCATGGAGGTGTGGCGCTGCGTCGCGTCCAGAAGGTTGTCTCCCTCGAACGGATCGATCTTGCAGCCGCTGCTTGTCGAGCTTGGAATAGCCCCCAAACTGACTGGCGCAAGGTACCACTGCCCAGCAGCGTAGGTATTGCCGTTCTTAAAGGGGTTGGAATAGGAGTCGCCCGTAGCGCCCTCCGGGTCGATAGTGAAGTCCGCCAGGGAAGGTGCCCACGATCACCAATTCAAAATTGGGCGTGGTGGTCGAGTCGCTTTGCGTAAGGGCGTTAGTGATGCTGTAGTACAGCACGTAGTAGGTCGAGTTCAGGTCCCCCTCCGCGGTGCTCCCGGACCCCACCTGCAGTGGGATTCCGTGACAGGCGAGGCCACTGCCGTCGGTGCCGACGAAGGACTTGAAGAAGTCAGCGCCCGGGCTTGCGTTGATAGGCCCGGTGGGCGTCGGGCACGTGATGTCCTGTGGCCGAGCGACCAAGGGGCAGAGGAGAAACAGGGCGGACGCCGCAAGGGCCGTTGGCGCGAGTGTCGTTCGTGTTTTACGCGTTCGGCGTTCCCTCGATGGATCGCCGGTGGTGCTGGTTTTGTAAAGAATTTCCCTGAGTGCCATGCCGGAGTTTTATGTGAGTTTTTCCGGCTTGTCAAGCCGCAAACTTTATGTTGTGCGCTATTTCGCACAAATAGCGCATTTACCACATTCATTGCCGAATGGGAAAGCTTGGGCATCCTAAAGAAAGGGGAATTCCGGCATTTGGGCGGTCGCAGGGAGGGCCGGCGTTGTATGCGCGCGGCGATTCACGAGCGGCCGGGGATAAGTCAGGTGACCGTGCGAAACCGATTCTCAGCGCTGTCGCCTAGGCGGATACAGGTGTGCGAAACCAAGTCACGTCCAACCGTCATCGCCCGGGGCCGTAGTCGACGTCGTCCGGCAACTCGTTGGTGTCGCTGGCGGCGCGGTAGGGGAAATGCTTGGCTAGATCCTCGCCGACCGCTTCGATTCCGGCGACAAGGCCGCCCGTAAAATCGCCTTGCTGAAACTTTTCGGACACGGTGCGGACGATGTGATGCCAAAATTCCTGGCCAACCTTTTCGTGGACTCCGCTGCCGCCTAACACGACGAACTTGCGGCGCGCGGGAACGACGAAAAATAACACGGCATTGCGATCCTTCGTGGCGGTCATACCGAGCCGCTCGAATGCCTTTTCGGCCGCTTTCCGGACATCGCCCCAGAACAGCGGCGACACGGAAACGCGGATCTCGCCGGACGTCCGCCTCTCGGCTTTCTGAATGGCTTGCTTGATGCGATCCTTGTCTATGGTTACCATGATCCGCTCGCTCCTCCGCCTCCGGACCGTCCGCCGCCCCCGCCAAACCCTCCTCCGCCTCCTCCACCACCGCCGCCACTGCCGCCGGACATGATGCTGGCCAGCAGGTAGAAGGCTAGCCCCGGATGCGTAATCAGCAACGCCAGGAACAGTATCGCGCCGATGCCATAGACAATCCATCGAAACAAGCCGATTGGCTTGGACTGCTCCGGCGCCGGCGCGGGCGGAGGCGCATTGGCCTGTCCGCCGATGACTCCAGTCAGTGAGTCGATCGCCGCCGTTACCGCGTCATCGGGATGGCCGGCCTGAATCCGCGGCGCCATGACTTCGTTGATGACACGCGACGCGATCGCATCGGGCACTACGGCTTCGAGTCCGTAGCCGACCTCGATCCGCATCTTACGATCCTGGGACATGATGAAGAGGGCCAGCCCGTCATCCAGCCCCTTGCGGCCGACCTTCCATTTTGCGAAGGCCCGGACGGCCCAGTCCTCGATGGGCGCATCGCCGGTGGTGGGGGCGATGTACACGATCAATTGATGGCCGGTGGCCTGCTCGTAGGCGGCCAGGCGGGCGTTCAGCGAGCGCACCGTTTCCGGCGACAGGAGGTTTACGGTATCCGTGACCCATTCGGTAGGTGACGGCGGGATGGGCGTTTCAGCCGCGTACAGGAGCGCGGTTGAAGCGAGGACGATGACGACGGGCAAACCACGGCGCACAAGCAACCTAGAACTTCACTTCGGGCGCTTTTTCGCTTCCGGCTTGTGCCTGGAAGTAAGGCTTGGCCGCGAATTTATCGCCGAAGAAGCCGGCGATCAGCACTGCCGGAAAACTGTTCCGGCGCGTATTGAAGGCTTGCGCCGCCTCATTGAACCTCTGCCGCTCGACAGTGATGCGATTCTCGGTGCCCTCGAGCTGGGCTTGCAGGTCGCGGAAGTTGGCGGTGGCTTTGAGCTGCGGATAGTTTTCGGTGACCACCAACAAGTGAGACAGGGCCGAAGACAACCCCTGCTGCGCCGCCTGATAGCGCTGGAAGGCTGCCGGATCCTTGGTGATATCCGCCATGGCGGCGGGGGTGACCTGGCCGACCCTGGCGCGCGCTTCAGTAACCGCCGTCATGGTGCTTTGCTCAAAGTTGGCGGCGCCTTTGACGGTGGCCACCAGGTTGGGCACCAGATCGGCGCGCCGCTGATATGCGTTTTCGACCTGGGCCCACTGCGCTGAGGTGGCCTGATCGAGCTGCACCAGCGAGTTGTAGAGTCCGCTGACGGAAGCTCCCACGATCAGCACGAAGAGGAGTGCCGCGCCGGCACAACCAATGGCTATCTTTTTTCCCATTTTCGCTCCATTTCTCCGCTTCAATTATACTTGATCCGGCGCATGGGGGATTGTGCATGATGATCCCGGCCGAAGCTGCCGAAAATCACGAACTGGTCGAAGGGGAACTGGTTGACGTGTCCGGAAACACTCCCGGGCATAACAAACTTCGCGACCGGCTCGTAGCTTTGATGCTGCCCTGGATGAGGGAGCGCGGTCTCGGGACAGCCATTGCCGAGCAGGAGTTTAACTTTCTCGGCAACGCGCACGGCTCCGGACGTCAGCGTCTTGGGACCTGCCAAAGCGGCCTGTTCGACAGGCGCGTGCAGCGCTTCGTCCCGGATCTCGCGATCGAAGTCGCGTCCCAGTCGGATACATATGAAGGACTCCTCGCGAAGAAAGAGCGCTACCTGAAATCGGGAGTAGCCGAGGTTTGGCTATTCTCGCTGCGCACCCGTGAACTCGCCATCCACGGCGCCCATCGCAATTGGACCCTGCGGGGTACGGACCGGATCGCCACGGACGTGATGCCGGGATTCTCGATCACCGTCGAGGAGCTGCTGCAAGGGTTGTAAAGCGCCGGCGCCGCCGGTCCTGGGCTGCCCTCAGGGCAAATGAGTAGCGCAATCAGTTCCTCTGCTGTGCAGTGAGCCGCGGACCATCGAGCGTGTAATCGAACCAGCCGATCATCATCTCTTCCCAAGTCTGCGGCCCCCACTTCACTTCCTTCCCCGGATCGGGATTGGCGGGATTGTTAGGCGAGTTATCGAAGTGCGCCACGCAATCCAGCCGCGCGCCCTTCGGTAGCACCAACGGGTCCTGCATGCGGTAGACCAATTGCCAGTTGAAGTTATATTTGGGCACGCGCAGTACGACCTCCGAATGGCCGTCCGGATAAACCACCGTGTAAGTGAAATCCTTGCCGCGCACGTGCATGTGCGGCATCAGGTCCACGATGCGGACGTCCTCGGGCGCGGTCCAACTGGAGCGCACTTCGTAGTTAGGATCGCCGGGTGGTATCGCGAAGCGGTAGTTAGTCGCGGTGCCACTGAGCGCCGGGTGCTCGACCGGGCCGCGGGCGAAGATCAGGCCGATGGAGGTCCGGTCCGTCGCAGGTCTGCCGTTCGGGGTGTAATGCAGTTGGAAAATCAGCTTAGTCCCGGCCTTCAGCAGTTTGGCGGTCCCCGGCGGATACATTTTAGGTTGCTCGCCGGGTGCGAACCCGGCCAGTTTGGCGCTGGCAAAATCGCGGCCGCCTTCGTCCTTGTTTTGGCCACCCGCGCGGTTGCCGGGACTGCGGTCCGCCGCGAAAACGATCACATGGTGCACCACCGCCCGATTGCCGGGGCGGATCTCGGCTGCCTGCACCCATTTGTCCTCGCCAAAGTTGGTGGCGACGGTGATATAGCGATATGGGATGACTCCCTCGGCGGGCACCGCCACCTCGTCCGGCAGGGAGATCACCGCATCGGGCTTGCCGATGGTCCAGCCCTCCTCGAATCTTGGCGCTGGCGGCAGGTCGCGGTCGTCGCCCGCGGGCGCGCCCGCGTCCACCCACGCGACGATGGTGTCGACCTCTTTCTGTGAGAGGCGCCGGTCGTTCGAAAAATGGCCGTAAGCCGCATCCGCCAGCCACGGTGGCATACTGCGCTCCAGCACTTTCTCGCGGATGGCTTTGGCCCAGGGGCGCACCTGTTTGTAGCTGATAAGTTCCATGGGAGCAGCCTCGCCGGCCCGATGGCACTCCACGCAGCGGCGGAACAGAATGGGCGCGACGTCCTTCGCGTATGTGGCATGCGGGTCGGCGGTGCTCGCGGCCGGCAATGCACAGGCGGCACACACCAGCGGCAGGATCGACAAGCTCACTCTGTTCATGGACCCTCCCAAGGCTGCCTCTTGCATCATAAACGATTCAATGGACGGCGGCAATCGGCCATTCGCCGACAGCGCGCCGGGTCTGGTCGCAAGACGGAGCTGGAATCCATAACGGCCCTGGCAGATTCTCACATTAAGAATGTTAATGTCGCTCGACGGCTAGGCAAAGATTTCCCACATATTGCTGATAATAAATAAGTTATGCGATAACAGGAGCTCCTGCTCCCCGTTGCAGTGTGCTGAAGGATCATGAAATGAGTTTGCATGTGGCACAAAAAGGTGTATGATAAACACAGAGGTTAACCAATGGCTGGATACGCACCTGGATACGATACTGGCACGGGCACCGCAGTGGCGCCTCAACGCGAGGTGGAGAGGCTTAATTTCAATGTCTCCCCAACTGTAGCTAAAGAAGTTAGGGCTATGGCGGACGAAATGGACATCTCGATGACCCAACTGTTCCGCTACGCTTTTGGGATTTTGAAGATCGCTATGGCCGAAGCAAAGAAGAGTCGGAAGCTGGTGATCGCGGACGAGGAGGGCAGGCCGGTAAGGGAAATTGTGCTGCCGGGCTAAATAACCTGGATAGTCTCCTGAGACTTTACCCTCTCGGAACGACTATTCCAGTATGCTGCCACGAATCGGCTCGGAACACGAAATCGTGCAGAGTCTGGCGGGGCTCGACGAGATCACCCGGCCCATCCATAACCAGCGCATCGTCGAAGCGCGCGTTACGTTTTGGTTTGCCATTGTGCTGTTGGCGATCGGAACTGTGATCCTGGTAATCGGCGCTTTGGGTTCCTCCGCTGAAATGCATTCATCCAAGCTGGCGGTGGGCGCCCTGTTGAATCTGATCGGCGGCGCCATCCTCAAGCTGCATAAGGATGTCCACGCCAAGCTGGACCGATTCCATAGAGACCGCGACCAAATGCACATGATCCTGCAAATCCAGGACAGACATGCCAGGGACCAGGCCATCGAGACGTGCGCCGAATCCCTCCGGGACGGGAAGGCGGTTTGGCGGAAGCGCCTCGCGCGATAAAATAAGAGTGCGGCATGCGATTGTTCACCGGCCTCGATCTTTCCCCCGAAGTCGTCCACGCTCTCGACGCCCTGCTCGACCAACTCCGCCCCGCCGCGCACCTCAAGTGGGTCCCGCCCGCGAACCTGCACATCACCACCCGCTTTATCGGCGAATGGCCCGAGGAGCGTCTGCCGGAACTGCGCGCCGCGCTCGACGGAATGCCCAGCCATGCGCCGATCCCGATTCACGTCCGCAAGCTGGGCTTCTTCCCCAACCCACACTCCCCGCGCACCCTCTGGGCGGGCGTGGAGGCGTCATCCGATCTCGCCGCGCTGGCCTCGGAAACTGATCGCGCCATCGAACCGCTGGGTCTGAAGCCGGAAGGCCGCCCGTTCAACCCGCACCTGACCTTGGCGCGCATCAAGGAAACCGTGCCCTTGCAGAACCTGCGCGAGACCATCGCCGCCCTGCCGTCGTTCGATTTCGGCGGTTTTAGCGCCGATCATTTCTCCCTCTATCACAGCCGCCCGGGGCCGGCGGGCTCGGTGTACACCAAGCTCGCGGAATTTCCGCTCAAAAGCTGAGGTATCCTGAAGCAAGGAGAGCCTAGTGGCCGCATCCTCCCCTCCATTCCCCTACGAAACCCGGCTCAACATTCTCCACCAGCCGCTCGAAACGATCGACGAGAAAGCGCTTGCCGACGCCTGCCAGTATAAGTGGTACAACCAGACTCTGTGCCAGGTGAACGATTCAGTGGTCCGCATGGCCGTCGTCGAGGGCGAGTATCATTGGCACAAGCACGACGCGGACGACGAGTTCTTCTATGTCGTGGAAGGGCATCTGCTAATCGATCTCGAAGGCCGTACGGTCGAGTTGTCGCCGCGCCAAGGATTTGTAGTCCCTAAAGGCACGGTCCATCGCACGCGCGCGCAGGAGCGCACCGTGATCCTGATGGTTGAAAGCGCGGGAATCGTTCCCACAGGCGATTGACCGCGGGTCCGAAACGCCCATATAGACTTTCGATAGCAGAATCGGACTCACCGTTAACACGACACCGCAGCGCATGCCGAGCTACACTGATGACGCGGTGGGCAACGAAGCACATCCTTCATTAGCGTACGGGCGAATCGCCCAGAACCGGCGCAATAGCGTGCTCATTGCCGTGGTTTTGGTAACCGCCCTGGCGCCGTTTGTGCTGGGTGTGAGCTACCTGCTTACGACGCGTTTGATCCGGATCGCGGGCAGCCAGACCGGGTACCTATCCAAGCTGGTGCGCGTGGATGAAGAGGCCCTCAGGATGCCGGACCAGTCCGCCGCGGAGCCGCTGGAATGGCGGCAGGCGGACTTGGACAGGCACCGCGCAGCGCTGGCCCAAAGCCGCCAGGCTGACTGGTCCCTGATTATTAAACTGATGCCGTGTTCGTCTGCGCCTTCGTGGCCGCTTTGGGTCTTCTGTTTTGGGGAACCTACTCGCACCCCACCACCGGCCTGCTGGCTCAACTAGGAGCCGTGCCCGCTGGCGGCGATGCGGCCGAAACCACGCGGCTGCTGGAGCGTCTCTCCGTCGCGGCCGGTCTCCGTCCACCCAAGTTATACGTCGTCGATTCCAGCGTGCCCAGTACATTTTCAGCCAGTACCGACCCGCACAACGCCGTGCTGGCGGTCACGCGAGCGGCGCTCGATTTGCTCGACAAGACGGAACTCGAAGCCTTGCTGGCGCACGAACTTTCACACATAGGCAACCAGGATAGCCGGCTGCATGTGGCACTGGCGTCCGTTGCGCTGTGCATGCGAATTCCCTATCGGATGTTTCGCCGGAGGTTCTCTTCCAACAGCGGCAGCGGGATCGGAGTAAAGCTCGTCCTGGCCGTGATCGCAATAGCCCTGTCGCCCTTGGCGCTGTACATTTTCTTCGTGGCGCCGCTTCTGGGCCGCCTGATCCGATCGGTGATCTGGCGCAGAAGGGAGTTCATGGCGGATGCAGATGCCGTATCGCTCACGGGCAACCCCGCCGGCCTGGTGCACGCGCTGGCCAAGATCGGAGGCGCCGCTGCGGCAGATCCCGGCGGGGGTGGAACCTGGCTCAAAGGCAATCTCATACCCGCTCACGACGCACTGAACGAGCGGATTCATCGCTTGGTGCAGTTATACGAAACCTCCACCGCCGGCCTGCCGGAAGCCGTGGAGAAGGGCCGGCAGTACGCCCAACTGCATCCCAGTGTGGGCGCCGGCGCGCATCTGCTCGTCGCAGCGCATGACGAGCTGGCTGCCCTGAATCAAGGCCACGCCATGGGAAGAGTGTATCGCGTACTGTCTGCCGAAGCTGTTCCGGTATACGAAACGAACCGCTCGAACTCCTTGGTGGCGGCACGAGTGCAGCCCGGCGCATTCGTCGTGGTGTTCGACGACTTAGGCGGCATGCGCCAGGTGAACACCGCCCAGGAGATGTTCGGCTACATCGACCGTAAGGTGAGACTGCAGCCCGTCTCAGGCGTGTTGCCCCAGGAAGTATACAACCCGCAAATGCGCGCCGCCGCCGAAGAACGTCTCGCACGCGTGCCGGCATGAGCGCCTCAGCCCGCCGCTGCGTGCGAGAATAGAAAGCCGGGCCGGAAGCCTTCGACATCGTGATTCCAACTGCCCCAATCGCCCCTTCTGCCATCCTCGCGCCAGGCAACTTCGGCCCCGGGATACTGGCCCTCGCGATCGCCTACCTCCTGGGTGGCATTCCCTTCGGATATCTGCTGGTCAAGTTGACCACCGGACGCGACGTGCGCGCGTCCGGCAGCGGCAATATCGGAGCCACCAATGTCTTGCGCACCACCGGCCGCACGGCGGGCGTGGCCACTTTGCTGCTGGATATCGGCAAAGGTTACCTGGCCGTGTGGCTTGCAGGCCGGCTCACCGGCGGGAACGTGTCGTGGATGGGCGCCGCCGCGCTGGCCGTCATGATCGGCCATTCTTATCCCCTCTTCCTGCGGTTCCGCGGTGGCAAAGCCGTGGCCGCGTTCGTCGGCGCGTATCTCTGCCTGACGCCGCTGCCGCTGGCCGCCGCGCTGGTGGTATTCGTGGTCATGGCCGCCTGGACCCGCCACATCTCGCTCGGCTCCATCGTCGCCGCGGCCACGTTTGCGCTGGCGGTGTGGCTGATTGAACATCCCCCGGCTACCGTCGCCGCCGCCGCCATCCTCAGCGGCGCGTTGATCGTCTATCGCCATCGCGAAAACATCGTGCGGCTACGCGCCGGCACCGAGTCCGTCTTCTCATTCGGGAGCGGCAAGTGAGCGACCTGGCCGCCGATCTCACAGGCGATCTCTCCGTAATCGGCGCGGGCAGTTGGGGCACCGCGCTCTCCATCGTCCTCGCGCCCCGCTTCCGGCGCATTCGGCTGTGGGTGTATGAAAAGGACCTCGCCGAGCTGATGCGCGCCACGCGCATCAACGATCTCTATTTGCCCGGATTCGGCCTCCCCGCCAATATCGCGGTGGAAACGGAATTCGCCGCCGCGCTCTCCGGCGCCGCCATCGTGCTCAGCGTCATGCCCTCGCATCTGGTACGCGGCATCTACGGCCAGATGCTGCCCTACCTGGATTCCTCCATGGTCTTCGTCAGCGCCACCAAGGGACTCGAGAATGGCACCCTGTTGCGCGCCTCCGAGGTCATCCGCGAATGCGTGGCCGCCCGCTTCGAGCCGCGCGTCGCGGTAATCTCCGGACCTACCTTCGCCCGCGAAGTGGCCCGCGGCGATCCTACCGCGCTGGTAGTGGCTTCCGCCAACCACCCTTTGGCAGCCAGCGTGCAGGCGAGCTTCTCGGGACCGACTTTCCGTCTTTATACCAGTCCCGATCCGGCGGGGGTGGAAATCGCCGGCGCGGTGAAGAACGTGGTGGCCATCGGCGCAGGTGTATGTCATGGCTTGGGCTTGGGCAGCAATACACAGGCAGCGCTAATCACCCGCGGGCTGGCCGAGATGACCCGATTGGCCATGGCCCTCGGCGGACGGCCGCAAACACTTGCCGGCTTGGCGGGGCTGGGCGACTTGGTCCTTACCTGCACAGGTGAGTTGAGCCGCAACCGCGCGGTTGGCCTGGAACTGGCGCGCGGGCGTAAACTGGAAGAGATCGTCAGTTCCATGAAGATGGTGGCCGAGGGCATCAAGACAACGAACGCCGCCGTCGACTTGGCGCGCCGGCATGCAGTCGAAATGCCTATCTCGACCCAGATGTTCGAAATGTTGAACTTCGGGCTGCATCCGCGCGAGGCGGTCCGGCGACTGATGGAGCGCACTCTCAAGGGAGAGTAACTTTTGCACAATGAACGCGCAACCTTACATACCGCCTGGGGTTAGCACTGATATGGGGGTAGCTGCGGTAGCCGCCCTGGATTACGATGCCGAGTTGATGCTCCGCGTCAAGGACGGGGATGGCACAAGCTTTGGCGTGTTGCTCGAAAAGCATCGCGCTTCGGTGATCCACTTCACCTACCGCTTGGTTCAGGAGCAGGCCATCGCCGAGGAATTGGCGCAGGAGGTTTTCCTGCGCGTGTATCGCTCCCGGTCGAGCTACGAGCCTACGGCCAAGTTCAAAACCTGGCTGTTCCGCATCGCTACGCATCTAGCGCTGAATTGGCTCCGGGACGAGAAACACGAGCGCGGGCAGGAGCGTCTGGACGATACATCTACGGATCTGCCGGTTCGCCAGGTTTCCGACCGGCGGCCCTCGGTGGAGCAGGAACTGGTGTACGCGGTCAAGCTGGATGAGGTCCGGCGCGCGGTCGCCGCGCTGCCTGAAAAACAGCGGGCCGCCGTGCTGATGCACAAGTATGAAGAGATGGAATACACCCAGATCGCGCGAGTGCTGGGCTGCTCGGAATCGGCCGTGAAGTCGCTGCTGTTCCGTGCCTATGAAACGCTGCGCGCCCGTTTGGCGCACATGGAAACGACATGAGTTGCCCAATCGAAAATCGCAATTCGGAGATGCTGGTGGCCTATGCCGCCAGCCAGCTCGATCCGGAAGCCGCCGGCGCCCTGGAGCGGCACCTCGCCGATTGCGCCGCCTGCCTGTCCATAGCGGCGGACCAGACCGCCGTATGGAAGGCTCTGGACGCCTGGGAGGCGCCCCCGGTCTCGCCCGATTTCAACCGGCGCCTGTACCGCCGGATCGACCAAGGAATGCCGATCTCGTGGTGGCAGCGCCTCACCCGCCCATTCCTTCTCATGCCGCTACGCCAGGCGTTGCCGCTGACGGCCACCGCCGGCCTGCTGCTGATGGCTGGCCTGCTCCTGCAACATCCCGTATCCTTCACACGCGCTGCCGCGCCGCTTAACCGGGTGGTGCGCGCCGAACAGGTGGAAAGCACGCTGGACGATCTCGATTTATTGCGCCAGTTTGGCGCGGCAGCTTCCACGGAAAGCGGACATCCCGATGCCATGTAGTTCCTTCCGTTCCATGCTTTTTCGGTTCGGGTTTGCCATTCTGCTGGCGGCCGCAGTCGTCGCGCCCGCCAAGTCGCAGCGAGAGCCGGATAAGTCCGCACAGCAGCTTGTGGATAATTCCATCGACCGATGGAACCGCATGTCCCCCGAGGAACGCGAGCGCGAACTCGCCAAGCTGCCGCCCGCCCGCGCGCGCCTGATCCGCCAGCGCATCCAGCGTTACAACCAGATGAACCCGGATGAGCAGCAGGCGCTCCGCGGCCGCTATCAGACCTTCAGCCAACTCCCGCCGGACAGGCAGCAGATCGTCCGCGACCGCTTGCGTGAATTCCGGCAGTTGCCGGTGGCGCGCCGTCCGGTAGTGCATGCCGAAATCGAGCAACTCCGCCTGTTGCAGGAAGCTCAGCGCCAGGCGCGTCTGAACGGCGACGAATTCCGGGCCCGGTATTCACCCCAGGAACAGCAGATTATCCGGGACCTTTATACTTACCTGCCGAATTGACGGTGTCACGTCGTCGACGGATGTGCGGGCGCGAGGATCTCGACGTTCGGAAAGTAGCTGCGATAGCGGGCGGCATCGCGCGTCAGCAGCGCCAAACTCCCGATCGCCGCATGCGCGCCGATATAGAAGTCGGGCAGAGGCGAGGTCCGCAATCCCCCGCGGCGGCGGTAGAGGAGGAAGCTCTTCCCGGCCAGGAAGCCCGCCTCCCAGGGCAGCGGTTCGCGATGATACAAAGCCGCGGGAAGAGCCGCGTCCAAGGCTTCGATGGTCGCATAACCGATCGAAACCTCGGCATAAACGATCGGGTTGACGATCAGGGTCGTGTACTCCGCGGCTTCGGCGAGCGCCCGCGCGGACCGTGCCCCCCAGACTGGATCGTTAGTGGCGACGTCCAGCAGGATGTTGCTGTCCACGAGCGCGCCGCGGCAGGCGCTCAAGCGGGCCTGCAATCCGGTGAGAGTCTGTGTCACTTGCGCCGTCGCGCAGTTGCGCGGGTTTCGCCCCGGGTGAGCGCCATGATCTCGTCCGTGCTCATGCGGGTGTCGGCGCTGCCGCGAAGCAGGTCCAGAACCAAGCGCCCGCGCAAGCCTTCGCCTGGCGGACGCTGAGCCTTGCGGATGCGGGCATGATCCCCCGCCAATTCGAACTCGACTTTGGTATGCGGCAGCAGTCCCAGCCGGCTACGAATCTCCTGCGGGATGGTGACTTGGCCTTTGCTGGTGATTTGCACGGTATTACTCCTACTAGTAAGAGTAATCCAAAGCGGCCGAGGGCGCAAGGCCCGGTCCTCATTTCAAAATGGCGGAAGTCGCAGATCGAGGCGGGCTTGCAGGCCCGGGCCATGCTGCCGGAAACCCATCTGACTGTAAACGACTCCAATGGATCTCTCTAGGCGGGACATCCGCTTTAGCACTGGTTTCTTGGACAGACCCACTCAAAGGCTCGATCCCCTCCTTTAAGCCTCGCAAGTTTCCTGGCCAGCCGTCCTTGTGAAGCGCCGTGCCAACCCGTCCTATTGGGCCAAGACCACGGGAACCGCCTCCTGCCCAGGCGATCTGGCACACCGGTCCGCACGCGCCATGTCCGTCGCGAAAGGTCCTCGCCGCCCAGCGGCACGCTCAAACCTGACGGTGCCGAAAGCGCTCTCAATCTCCTCACCGTGTCGCCAACAGCGGCCTGATAGCCTCGGCTGCCAGCCAATCCCCCGGCGCGCGCCGATTGTCCCTTCGGCCAGTTTGCCTGTACTCTAAACTGTAAGTTCGCCCCCGAACGCGGCGCCGTGCAAGAGCACGTGCATTTGCACTAAAATGGACCACGAGGTGGGGACGCGTCACCTCTAGCGCTGGCCCCGAAGAGCTTTTCGATAGCGAGGCGGAACGCGAGGAACGCGCAAACGTGTTTTACCGGAGCCGGAATGACGTTGCTTGTCCTATTTTCGTGGCCTGAAATCGCCTCCAAGGATCACCAGCCCAGTAAGCCTTGCTGCATATGGTATAGCCGCGATCGTAACGATCATAGCAATCATCGCTCGCAGCCAGAAGAAGCTGCAATTGCGGGCGACAGCGTGGATGGTTATCGTCGCGTCGATAGTTCTCGTTCCAAACATAGCCCCGCCACTCGTTGATGCCATGCGGCTCTTTGCGCGCCCGACGTACCACGTTCGCATTACGGTCGTGGGTCCCCAAGGCGTGCCTATCGACGATGCCCGGGTCTGGTCTTCCCTCGGCGGAGAAACCAAGAAAGTATCCGGCGGATGGGAAATCGATGTAGCAGGTGACAGCAAACCCACAGACGGAAGGTTACTTATCTACGCTCAACTAGCTAAAGCTAGCGAATCTCTCGTCGGACAGCAGACTATCGTACTGGCCAGCGATTACAACCTGGCAGCCACAGTTACCCTTCGCGGCGAACCGAGTCCGGCCGTCTCCATCCCGGTTCGCCCAAGCGCACAAGTTCCCAACGCAGGGAACCGCCTTGCCGTCACGGCTACCCAGCCTCCGAACTTAGCGATGGGGGTCACAGTGCGAGCCTCAGCGGCAGAGGCAGGCATGCCTGTAATCACGATAGGAGATGTTCTTATCGATCTCGGCGACGAAATTAGGACGGCGTCCTTCGACCCTATAGGGAACGCGAACTTCACTGAAATTCCTCAACGCTTTCTGGGCCAGCGCATACGACTCAAGCCCAAGGTGCCAGGTTACATCCAAAAATGGTATCCCGAATTGATCTCGGGCAACGTAATTGTTCTCGTTCTAGAACGGGATGAAACTGGTACTGTGGTATCGTCAGCGCAGCCTGTTGCTGATCCCAGCCCAACTCTGCCTCGGATGCTTGGCCACCAAGCGCCCCTTGAGGTCATAGCGGCACAGCAGCCCGACGCTAGGTTGGCCGAGCCTTTTTACCTAGCGGTTACCGCCCGCGGCGGTCGGGGGTCCTATTCCTGGTCTTTCAGCGGTTTGCCTGATCATATCGACGGCGATCTCCAGATTGACACGGCAACCGGACTGATTAGCGGTAAGCCTACGGAGGCGGGTCAGTATGCCTTCACCGTTCGCGTGTCCGATGCCGACAAGAAGGAAGCTCAACGCGATTTTAAAATCGCAGTCGTCCCGCATTATCACGTTTTCCTCGAGTTACCACAATCGAATGCGTCGCCGGTTTCACGACAGCTATTCGAGAACGTAATGGAGCCATGTCTGAAGAAGTTTTTTGCAGTCCAGACGCAGGATCCGGAGAGCGAAAAAGGTTACCCTATATCCTTCCTTACGTGGCTTCTGGTGCCGGTTCCCCCCAGTGATCGCTCGAAACAAGTGCTGTGTGCGTTTCTTAACGATTGGGTGCTGGATTCCTGTCAGGTACGGGCGCCGCGTTTGGGATACGTACCATTACCGCAGCCGCTTGTTGATACCGCTCTTAAGGCCATTCGCGAAATCTGTGCGTGATCCGGAGGAGCACTGTCTAGTGAAGAAGCATCTGAGATGGATTCCCAGATTCGCTTGCCACGGTCGGTACTGCGAGGCCGAACGTGCGGTAGCCATCTTCGAGCAGAATTGGCATCGTGCTCCGAAGTCCGGACCAAGCAGGATCGGGAAGGTGATCAGCATCTAAACAAACCGATCAGGCTGCCGGCGATCGGCCCGCGGCGCCCCCTTTCGTCCAGGAATCCCGCCGCCTCGGCCACGGCCAGAGCGGCCGAATGAACAACGACAGGCTTGCGAGTCACTGCTGAAGGCGCGCGCGCAAGCGGCGTTGCGCGTCATGCCAGGGAACTAGCTGAGCAGTTCCCTGTCGATCTCCTTAAGCCGACGGTAAATCTCATCGCGCCAAGCCTCCTCCGCATTTGCATCCACTTCGGTGTCCAGGCTGTCGAGCAACGAGTCGGCCAGCGCTGCCCTGGCCTCAACCGGCAGATGCAGCGCTTCGCTCAACAATTCGGCAGGACTTCTCGACATGTCTTGATTATACGCCACCCCCGCGTACACGGTTTGCCCACCCCTCCACCCGTGCTACAGTACCAGTTTGATGCCCGCCACGACCGCCCTCAAAGCCACCTGCCTCAACGACGCGCATCGCTCCCTCGGCGCCAAAATGGTGGATTTTGGCGGCTGGGACATGCCCGTCCAGTACACCTCGCTGGTCGAAGAACACCTCGCCGTCCGCCGCAGCGTGGGCGTCTTCGATGTCAGCCACATGGGCGAGATCGACATCACCGGCCCGGAGGCCCTGCAGCTCACCGATTACGTCACCACCAACGCCGCCGCCCGCCTCCAGACCGGCCAAATCCAGTACTCGGGCCTGCTCTACGAACACGGCGGATTCGTCGACGACGTACTGGTCCACAAGGTCGCGGGCGACCATTATTTCCTGTGCGTCAACGCCTCCAACCAGGAAAAAGATTTCGATCACATCCGCGCGCACAACCGTTTCGACGCCACAGTCCGCCTGTCGAGCGACGACTACGCGCAGATCGCCATCCAGGGCCCCAACGGGCGCGCCACGCTGCAGAAACTCACCTCCACCGATCTCTCCGCCATCCGTTATTACTGGTTCACCGATGGCAGCGTTTCCGGCGCGCCGGCCCGCATCGCCCGAACCGGCTACACCGGCGAAGATGGCTACGAAATCTACGTCGCTCCCGCCGAAGCCCCGCGCCTGTGGCACGAAGTCCTGGACGCCGGCCGGGAATTCGGCATCAAACCCTGCGGCCTGGGCGCGCGCAACACCCTCCGCCTGGAAGCTAAAATGGCGCTTTACGGCCACGAAATTCACGCGTCCATCACGCCCTGGGAAGCCGATCTGGGCTGGATCGTGAAGCTCGACAAGGGCGATTTCGTCGGCCACGCCGCGCTCGCCAAGCAGAAGGAACAAGGTGTCCAGCGCCAGCTCGCCGGATTCGAGATGTGCGGCCGCGGCATCGGCCGCGACGGTTACGAAGTGCTTGTCGATGGCGCGCCCGCCGGCTGGGTCACCAGCGGATCGCCCGCGCCCGCCCTGAACAAGAACATCGGTCTTTGCTATTTGCCCGTGGCGGAGGCCCGCATCGGCCGCGCCATCCAGGTCGTTATTCGCAGCCAGCCGGTGGCCGCGGTCACCGTGGAAACGCCATTCTATAAACGAGCCAAATAATGTATCCCGAAGACTACCGCTACACCAAGGAACACGAGTGGGTGCACGTGGAAGGCGATACGGGCACCATCGGCATCACGGATCACGCCCAGCACGAATTGGGCGACATCGTCTATGTGGATTTCAAGTACGGCCGCGAAACCCTGAAACCCGGCCAGCACGTGGACCAGGGAAAAACTATCGGCTCCGTCGAGTCGGTAAAAGCCGTGTCGGATATCTACTGCCCCGTCTCGGGCGCCGTTGTCGATCTCAACCACACGCTGGCCGACGCCCCCGAGAAATTGAACGAGGACCCGCACGGCGAAGCCTGGCTGGTGAAGATCCGTTTAAGCAACCCGGGTGAGCTGGCGAATCTTCTTTCCGCGGCCGACTATCAAACCTATATAGGAGCGGAAAAATAAGGTTTTGCGCTATCTTCCGAAGTCTGATTCCGAACGCCGCGAAATGCTGGAAGCCTGCGGCGTGGAAAACCCCGAAGGTCTGTTCGCCCATCTGCCGGAGGCCGTGCGGCTAAAGCAGCCGCTACAGCTTGCCCCTGGCATTTCCGAATACGAGATCGTCGATTATTTCCGGCAGCGCGGCGATGAGAACGCCAACGGCTACGCCAGCTTCCTGGGCGCGGGCGTGTACCGGCATTACCGCCCGGTGCTGGTGGATACGGTGGTCGCGCGCGGCGAATTCCTCACTTCGTATACACCCTATCAGGCGGAGATTTCGCAAGGCACCCTCACCACCATCTTCGAATTCCAGACCATGATCTGCCAGCTCACCGGCATGGATCTGGCCAACGCCTCCATGTACGATGGCTCGACCGCCGTGGCGGAAGCTGCCCTCATGTCCGCGCGCCTCACCAGCAAAGGCGGACTGCTGGTGGCGCGCACCGTGCACCCCGAATATCAAGAGGTCCTGCAGACTTACGCGAAGAACCAGGGCATGCCGATTACGGAATTCGATTACGATCCCGAAACCGGCACGGCCGATCTTGACGATCTGGAACGCAAGATCAACGATCTGACCGCCGCCGTCATCGTGCAATCCCCCAATTTCTTCGGCGTGGTCGAGGACGTGCAACGCGCGGCCGCCATCGCCCACCGCCGTGGCGCGCTGCTGGTGATGGGATTCGCCGAGGCGGTTTCGCTCGGCATTCTGGAACCGCCCGAGGCCGATATCATCGCCGGCGAGTTGCAATCCTTCGCCATCTCGCCCAGCTATGGCGGACCGTATGCGGGCATCATCGCCACGCGCGACAAATTCGCCCGCCAGATGCCCGGCCGGCTGGTGGGCGAGACCACCGATACGCACGGCAATCGTGCGTTCTGCCTGACGCTGGCTACGCGCGAGCAGCATATCCGGCGCGAGAAGGCCACGTCCAACATCTGCACCAACCAGGCGCTGATCGCCTTGATGGCGACGGTCTTCATGAGCGTCTACGGCAAGCAGGGCCTGCGCGAGTTGGCCGAGCAGAACCTGGCCAAGGCGCACTATCTGGCGGGCAAGCTGAAGCCGCGATTCTCCGGGCCGTTCTTCAACGAGTTCGTGGTTTCAACCGGCGAGCGGCCGCCAGAAGAAATTAACGCTGCGCTCCTAGAAAAGAGAATAATCGGAGGCCTGCCACTAGGCCGCTTCTATCCGGAACTCTCCGACGCCATGCTGCTCTGCGCCACGGAGATGTCGCGGCGCGATGAGATGGACAGGCTGGCGGAGGTATTCTAATGTCCATCAAGAAAGTCCGCTCCCACATCTCCCCCAACGAATCGCTGCTTTTCGAGCGCAGTTCCCCAGGCAAGAAGGCCTACCAACTCCCCGCACTGGATGTGCCCCCCATCGACCCGCGCGCATCCCTAGGCCCCCAGAACGTCCGCGCCGAAATCGAGGGCTTCCCCGAAGTCAGCGAAGTCGAAGCCATCCGCCACTTCACGCGCCTCTCCACCTGGAACTACGCCATCGATCACGGCATGTATCCGCTGGGCTCCTGCACCATGAAGTACAACCCTCGCGTGAACGAGCTCGTCGCGCGAACCGAAGGCCTCGCCTGGGCGCATCCCTATCAGCCGGAATCCCTCTCGCAGGGCGTGATGCAAGTGATGGCGCATCTCGAGTCCGCGCTGCTCGAAATCACCGGCATGGACGCCGTCACGCTGCAGCCCGCCGCCGGCGCACAGGGCGAACTGACCGGCATCCTGCTGATCCGCGCTCTGCTCCAACAGCAAGGCAACCCGCGCAAGAAAATCCTGATTCCGGACTCCGCCCACGGCACCAACCCCGCCACCGCGGCTATCGCAGGCTATGTGGTCGAAAACATCCGCTCCGACGAGCACGGCCTGCTGGATCTCTCCGCCTTGGAAAAATCCGTCACTGAAGACGTCGCCGGCCTGATGGTCACCAATCCCAACACGCTTGGCGTTTTCGAATCGCGCATCATCGAAGCCGCCGAAGTCCTGCATCGCAAGGGCGCGCTGCTCTACATGGATGGCGCGAACATGAACGCGCTGGTGGGTATCGCGCGTCCTGGCGATTTCGGCGTGGACGTCATGCACCTGAACCTGCACAAAACGTTCTCCACTCCGCATGGCGGCGGCGGACCCGGCGGAGGTCCCGTGGCCGTGAAGAAGCATCTGGAGCCGTTCCTGCCCGTGCCCCGCCTGAAGCGCGCCGGCGACGCCTGGACCTTCGACTACGACCGCCCCCTCTCAATCGGCAAAGTCAAAGCGTTCTACGGAAACTTCGGCGTGCTGGTGCGCGCGCTGGCCTACATCCTGGCGCACGGCGGCAACGGATTGCGCGCCGCCACCATGGACGCCGTGCTCAACGCCAACTATATCCGCAAGAAACTGGAGCCGTTCTTCGACCTGCCCTACGCGCTGCCCAACATGCACGAAGTAGTCTTCAGCGACGAGCGCCAGGCGCGCCAGGGCGTGCGCACCGGCGATATCGCCAAGCGCCTGATCGATTACGGATTCCATCCCTACACAGTCAGCTTCCCGCTGATCGTGCGCGGCGCCATGATGATCGAACCTACCGAAACCGAAGGCAAGATCGAACTGGACCTCTTCATCGACGCCATGATCTCCATCGCCAAAGAGATTGAAACCGAGCCCGAATTGGTGAAGACCGCGCCGCACTCCACCCGCACCAGCCGCGTGGATGAAGTGAAGGCCGCGCGCAAGCCGGTATTGAAATGGACACCCGCCTCGCCCTAGTCCTGGCCGTCCTCCTCCTCATCCGCCTGCCCTTCCTCAACCAGGCGATCGGCGGTGACGACGCCTACTACCTGGCCCAAGCCGAACACGCGCAAATCGATCCGCTGCATCCCAACCACGGAACATACGTTTTCCTGGGCGACCGCGTGGACATGCGTGGATTCCCGCACCCTCCCTTCAACGCCTGGTTCCTCGCGTTGCTGTTGGCCGTCACCGGCGATATCCACGAAGTGCCGTTCCACGCCGCGTACATTCTGTTTTCGGCGATCGCGGCGCTGGCCATGTGGTCGCTGGCGAAGCGCTTCTCGCCGCATCCGCTATGGGCCACTCTGCTGTTTCTGGCGGTTCCCGCATTCGTCATCAACGGCAACACGTTCGAATCCGACCTGCCGTTCCTGGCGTTCTGGATGGCAGCCGTCGCCTGCTTCATTGCAGGCAAATGGAAGCCCGCCGCCGTCGCCATGGTGCTGGCCGCCCTCAGCGCCTTTCAAGCCGCTTTCCTGACGCCCATCCTGATGGTCTACTGCTGGATCTACCGCCGCCGCGACCGGACCGCGTGGCTGCTCACGCTGGTTCCACCCGTCACGATCCTCGCCTGGGAATTGTTCGAGCGCCTGTCTTCCGGCGCGCTGCCCATCGCGGTGGCCGCCGGATACATGAGCAGCTACGGCCTGCAAGCATTTGCCAACAAACTGCGCAGCACCGCGGCGCTGGCCGTGCACGCCTGCTTCATGGTCTTCCCCGCGCTGCTGCCCGGCGCAGCCCTGCTGTCTTGGAAGCGGCGCGACCGCGATACCGGCTTCCTCGCCGCGTGGATCGCACTCTTCTTCGCAGGCGCAGCCGTTCTTTTTTTCGCCGGATCGGCCCGCTACCTGCTGCCCATGGCCGCGCCCTTAGCGTTGCTTGTCTCGCGCCTGCGGCCCCGCTGGCTGGCCGTCGGATTCGCCGCCCAAATGGCGCTAAGCTTGGCGCTCGCCACCGTGAACTATCAGCATTGGGATGGTTACCGCCGCTTCGCCCGCCAGATCCGCCCGGCCACTGCCGGTCACCGCGTGTACATCGACGGCGAATGGGGTCTGCGCTACTACCTGGAAGCCGATGGCGGCCTGGCGCTCGAACGCGGTCAAGTCCTTCGCGCCGGCGATATCGTGGTTTCGAGCCAACTGGCCTATCCCGTCGCATTCACCGCGCCCGTGACCACCATCGCGGAGCAGTCCCTGCGCGCCTCTCTGCCGTTGCAGCTCATCGGGATCGAAGCCCGCTCCGGCTACTCCACCGCCAGCAAAGGACTCCGGCCGTTCGACATCTCTACCGCGCCCATCGACATTGTGCGCGCCGCCATCGTCCTCGACCGGCATCCCACACTCAGTTATCTGCCTATGAACGCGCCGGAAGCACACGAGCAGATCGTCAGCGGCCTATACGACGTGGAAGACGGCGCATGGCGCTGGATGTCCGCGAGCGCGGTGGTCCTGCTGAAGAGTCCCGCCCGGCCGCTGCCCATCGAAGCCGCGTTTACGATCCCCGATTCGGCGCCCGCGCGCCAAGTCGAGCTGCTGCTGGACGGCCGGGTCGTGGCGTCCGAGACATACAGCGCGCCCGGTACTTATACCCTGAAGTCGACGCCCCAGTCGGCTGCCGGCGAAACCGCCACCGTGACCATCACCCTGGACCGCACCTTCTCGGTGCCCGGCGATCACCGTGAGCTGGGCGTGGTAGTCTCCGCCGTCGGCTTCCGGTAGCATGGAGGGCGGGCTTTAGCCGGCGTGGGGCGTCAGCCCCGCTCTATGGTAGCCTGTGTCCATGTCGAATCATGCGGCCGAAGATTGGCAACTCGAAGAAATCGCCGCGGGTCTTGCGGAACTGGACAGCGGCAAGGGCGTGGAACACGAAGAGGTTGTAACGTGGATGCGCTCGTGGGGTAAGCCGTCGGAAAGCGCTCCGCCGCAATGAAGGCGATACGGTCGCCGCGCGCGATAAGCACCTACCGCCGCAGGCTGCCGCGGCTGTGGTTACCAAGATCGTAGAGAGCGTCGATAGGCTTGTGGACCAACCCCATTCGGGCAGGCCGGGCCGGATTGCCGGCACGCGCGAGCTCGTCGTTTCCAGTTCACCGTACGTGATCCCCTATCGCGTCCGCGCCGGACGCCTCGACCTGATCGCCGTCTTTCACGGCAAGCAGAAATGGCCGAAGCGGCAATAAATGGTATATCATGGCGGGACTCGTTTCACTCGCCGGACTTCGTATTCCAAAGCCGCAAAGCCGCAAAGAAAAAAGAGGTGTGGGCGCAGGCCACTTTGTGCAGTTTGGGCAGTTTTGTGCATCGCGCGTGCCGGGCGATCCGCATATAAATTTGGACAGACGAACCCAATTTGGCCCTTTAGAATCAACAAACCTGTAGTCGCCCCTCCGAGCTTGACTTGAATTTCGGGCTGGCGCCCATTTTGGATCGTGCGGAGTGAAAAGGCGCGCCCGCGTTCACGCCGGAGGGCGCCAGTTCGGCGGTTTTGGCTCCGGTTTGGGGTGTAGGGACACATCGGCTGTTCTCGATTTCAGTAGAGCATGAGGCGGCACGCGAACAGGCGTCCAAATCGCGCAAGTGGTTCAGGGATTGAGGAATCTTCTGGGGCTACTTTGGTGACCGGCGGTTTTGGCTGGGGTCCGGCCTAGCGTCGAGCGGCTCTGAAGCTAGTCCCTGGCCCTTCGCGGCGACCTGTTCAATTGCACCGTGAGCGGTTTCTTGCTTGGCCTATAGAACTTGCCGACAACTGCCTTGCTCCAGTCGAGCACCGGTGGCACGTCGGTGGTATCGATTTCCCGGTCTTTCATCCGCTTGAGCGTTTTTGACTATTCGCATATACTCGCCCTTCACGCGGGATTGCTTTTCGTGCCGGAATCAGCCGGATCATCTCGCCATTAGCGTCGTCTCGATAGGTATGGGCCACGAATAATATCGCACGGGACACCATTCCAAGGGTCCGCCGTCGCTCCTCTCCTTCAACGACGCGATCCTGGATGCTGAGTACAGCGGGGCCCTCGAAGACCGACTTGGCGGGTTGGGCACCGGGCAGGAGCCATGGGCCGTATCGGGGAGCGGATTGCAAAGGGCGGCGGGGTCATTTGCGACGCCGGTTGCCGTGGGCTTTGGTTGGCGCCGAGCGTTGGGATAGGAAGGCGGCAACGGGGCGGCTCTTGCCGGCAACGAATTCCGCGTGGCTTTTGCGGATGTGCTCGCGGACGTTGGGATCTTGGAGTTCGAGGTAGTCCTCAAGCTCGTCGGCGCCCATGATGCCCACGACGGGAAAGCCGTCCTTCTCCACGATGAAGTACTCGCCGTTGATGCGGACGCGTTTGACGACAGCGCCGAGATTGAGGCGGGCTTTGGTTAAGGGGATGCGACCGACCTTGGCTGGTTTCGATTTCATTAAGGTTCATCGGCCTTAATCAAAGCATAGGTTCTTTGGCGGAGGTGTCAATCGGGGCGGCACTTCGCCGGGTCGCCAATTCGTCCGGGGTGGGGCTCAATGAGATGCAGGGATCCCCGGTTGTTGAGAGAATAGTATCGAGGGGTACCATGACGATTCAGATCCCGGATGACCTCGCGCGCGGCCTTGAGGGAATGGCCGCCGCGCAGCGGAAGAGCGTTGAGCAGGTGGCGTTGGACAGTCTGCGATCGCTCTTAGACAAAGCGACTTCGCCTGCGGCCGTATTGCAAGCAGTTCGGAAGCTGCCACGCCCAAGCGCAGCGGCTGTCGACGATCTTGAGGCGGCCATTGCCGCGGCACGCTTGCCGGTGCGGGGTCAGGGTGCCTTCGACGAGTGGCCAACGGAGTGACCTATCTACTCGACACGACTGCGATCAGCGATTTGATGCGGGCCGTGCCGCAAATTGAAAGCTGGATGGCCGGGCTAGGTGAAGGAGATCGCGTGGTTACCTGTACGATCGTCCGAGGGGAAATCCTATTCGGGATCGCAAGGCTGCCGAAGGGCAGACGGCGCTCGGAGTTGGAGGAGACCGGCCGCAGGTTCTTGGATGCCATACAGTGCGAGCCGGTTCCGGAACGGGCGGGCGACTATTATGCGGCCGTAAAGTTGGCTCGCCAACAACGCGGCCTGCCGTTGGACGAGAATGACCTTTGGGTGGCCGCCACGGCGCTGGCTCTCGGTGCGACATTGGTCAGCCGGGACAGCGATTTCGGGGGTATTGATGGCTTGGCAGTCGTGGCGCTGGGGTAGCCGCTCGGTAGAGATCCCCCGAGGGCGGACGCCCGCCTTGCCAACTAGGCGCAGCAGAGGACTGGCGTGCCAAAACGCGGTAGGGAGACGTTTCGGTTAGTGACCAGATGCAAGTGAGACGCGGCGGAGGTGCACTCCCGCGTCGTTGAACATCCCCTGCGCGAGAAGATGCTGCTCACGATGGTGTTCGCTATCGTACGAATCAACTCGTTCTGCGTGCACAACGACTTCCCTGATTCCAGTCTGGATTATCGCCCGAGCACAGTCTACGCAGGGCACCAATTCCACGTAGATCGTGCAGTCCTCCAACGGTCTTCCGTTCCGACTCGCCTCGTATATGGCATTTCTCTCGGCATGCTCGATCCAAGCATATTTGGCGGGTGCAACGAGACGCTCTGCATGCTTGGCTATCCCTTTGGGGAGTCTGTTCCAGCCTTCTGAACGCATCTCTCTGTCGGGTCCCACGATCACGCATCCAACCTGGGTTTTGGGGTCCGGGCTCCGCTTGCCAAGTTGGCGACATTTCTCAAAATGATAGCGATCGACATTCGCGTCGACCCGTTTGAAGCGCGGTCGGTACCGCCTGCTCGCCTCTTTGAGCAGTTGATATTCGTCCCAAGTAATTGGTGCGGCTCCGGGCCTTTCGATGACATCGGGGAGCCGGCTGTACTCAAGATCCGCGTGTGTAAGCCTGTAGATCTGTATGCGGCCTTTGCTACAGCGAGACGACTCCTCCTCCGTGGGTAAGATGCCACATCCTTTCCGTATTCATTCGCGACCATCTCAACGGCCGGATCGAAGTCCCTATCGGCGCTAACGAGTATGGCCGCTTCGAATCTCGAGGCTGTGTCGCGTCCCCGCGCGGCGGGGAAAGGACCGACCGCTGAAACCGTCAACGCGTCTCGAACAATGCCGATTGCAATGTTCGTGTCCGTCTGTTTCTCCGCGCGCCGTTTTTGAGGGTCTTTCCGGTAGTACTCTTCGACTACAACAACCTTAAAGTTCGTCCCCCATTTCAAGGCGTCGAGCCAAAGTTTTTGGCGGTGAATTTCGCCCGCGTTGTATTGCAGGTACTCTTTCTGAATTCTCGACGTGTAGTACTTCACAACGCCCAAGGAGTACCCGTTTGGAAATGCCTTTGCCGCTAGCCGGTGGGCGAGGGTTACGAAGTTGCACCACCCCAAACGCAGGGTTTCCTTTTTGTTGATGAAACCGTAAAAATTGTACCCGTCGATGTAAGCCCGTCCGTCGCTTGTCGCAAGGCGCGCACCTCCGAAAATTGGCGCTCGCGGGCCCGGTCGCGTTCATTTCGGCGCCGGGCGACAGGGTCGAGCTTCGCTCGCCCGTGTCGGCAAGAGTGCCGACACGGCACGCAGGAGTGCGTGCGCCACGACGCGCTAAGATAATGACATGGCTGTGGCAGAGAAGCAGTACACCACCATCAGCGGGGTGCCGATCGATCCGCTCTACGGCCCGGAGCAGTTGCGGGATTTCGATCCGGCGCACGAGCTGGCGGCGCCGGGGGAGTTTCCGTACACGCGCGGCATCCACGAGAGCATGTATCGCGGGCGCCTGTGGACCATGCGCCAGTTCTCCGGATTCGCCACGCCGGAAGAGACCAATCGCCGGTATCACTATCTGTTGCAGCAGGGGCAGACGGGCCTGTCGGTAGCCTTCGACTTGCCGACCCTGATGGGCTACGACGCCGACCATGGGTTGTCGGAAGGCGAGGTGGGGAAGTGCGGCGCGTCGATTTCGTCGCTCGAAGATATGGAGATTCTGTTTCGCGGCATCCCGCTGGCGGACGTGACCGTCTCCATGACTATCAACTCGCCGGCCGCGGTGTTGTGGGCCATGTACCTGGCCGTGGCCGAGCAGCAGGGCGTGGATTGGCAGGCGGTGTCCGGCACGCTGCAAAACGACATCCTGAAGGAATACATCGCGCAAAAGGAATACATCTTTCCGCCGCGGCCGTCGATGCGGCTGGTCACCGACACCATCGAATTCGGGGCGCGGCACACGCCGCGGTTCAATCCGATTTCGATCAGCGGATACCATATTCGCGAGGCCGGGTCGACGGCCGCGCAGGAACTGGCGTTCACGCTGCGGGACGGCATGGAATACGTGGAGTGGGCGCTGGAGCGCGGCATGCAGGTGGACGAATTCGCGCCGCGGCTGAGCTTTTTCTTCAACGCGCACAGCGACTTTTTCGAGGAGATCGCCAAGTATCGCGCGGCGCGCAAGCTGTGGGCGTACGCCATGCGCGACCGTTTCGGCGCGAAGGAAGAGCGCAGCCTGAAGCTGCGGTTCCATTCGCAGACCGCGGGGTGCTCGCTCACGTGGCAGCAGCCGTATAACAACGTAGTGCGCACGGCGATCCAGGCGCTGGCGGCGGTGCTGGGCGGCACGCAGTCGCTGCACACGAATTCGCTCGATGAAGCTTACGCGCTGCCGAGCGAGCAGGCGGTGACGATCGCGTTGCGCACGCAGCAGATACTGGGGTATGAGAGCGGCGTTACGAATACGCCCGATCCTCTGGGCGGCAGCTACTTCGTGGAGCGGCTGACGCTGGACATGGAGCAGGCCGCCACGGATTATTTCCAGCGCATCGACGAGATGGGGGGGATGATTGCGGCCATCGAGAGAGGCTTTCCGCAGAGCGAGATCGCCAACGCCAGCTACCGGTATCAGCGCGAGGTGGAATCGAAGGAGAAGCTGGTGGTGGGGGTTAACGCGTTCCAATCGGAGGGCCAGCCAATTGAACTGCTGCAGGTCGACCAGACGGCCGAGGAGCATCAGGTGAAGAAGCTGGCGGCGTTGCGCGCGCGGCGCGATAATGGGCGCGTGCGGAAGACGCTGGACGCATTGCGGCGGGCGGCGGAGGGCACGGAAAACACCATGCCGTTCATTCTGGACGCCGTGCGGGCGTATGCCACGCTGGGGGAGATTTGCGACGCGTTCCGCGGGGTGTTCGGGGTGTATAAGGAGACGGCGCACATTTAGATGAACGCGCCGATTCGAGTGCCGATTCGGGTATTAGTCGCGAAGCCGGGGCTGGACGGGCACGATCGCGGCGCCAAGATCATCGCGCGGGCGTTGCGGGACGCCGGCATGGAAGTGATCTATACGGGGCTGCGGCAGACTCCCGAGATGATCGTGAACGCGGCGCTGCAGGAAGACGTGCAGGTGATTGGGCTGTCGATACTTTCGGGCGCGCACAACGCCATCGTGCCGCGGGTGATGGATTTGCTGCGCGAGAAGGACATGCTGGATGTGAAGGTGATCGTGGGCGGGATTGTGCCGGACGACGACGCGGACGCGCTGAAGCGGCAAGGAGTGGCGGCGGTGTTTCAGCCGGGCGCGTCGCTGGACGCGATTGTGGAGTTTATCCGACAATCCGTACACGACGGCGGCACCGGATCCTAGGGACACGTCCGCCGGCCGTGGCTGGTTATGCGGCTTGGGGCGTGGCGGAAGAGCGGCTACGCCCGTTGCGCAGGATTTGCGCGAGGGCTATTCCCGCCGCCAGGCCCAAGATTAGACCGCCGAACATGTAGTTGAACGACGCTTCGGCAAGCGGGCGAAGAATCGAGTCCGGTCCATCGAGCAGCATCCCGCGCGTGAGCACCGTCCAAAGCGGAAGTTGTCCGACAAGCGGGGCGGAAGGGCGCAACAGATAAGCTACAAGCGGTCCGACGCCGGCTCCGGCCACGCCGATCCAGCCGCCGTAAGCGATCAATATGATCCCGGTCCAGGCAACCGGGATTATGCTGGCGGCGAACGCGCAATCCGAGAGGTCCTTCTGGCCGGGGAAGAGCGAGTGCAGGGCGAAAAGGAAGGCTGCAAGCAGCCAAAAGACGGCAAAGTAGAATAGCGTGTCCTGCCAGCCCCGCTTGATCACCGCCAATCTCACCGCTCGGCCGGAAAGAAGCAGCAGCAACAAGACTGATCCGAGGGCGGCATACACCAGCCCGAAGCCGATGCTTCGACCCAAGATTTCCGGCCAGGCGTGCAAGATCGCGCCGACGGGGGGCACGCCGGAGCTTGCCGCCACCACGCTTGCCCCATGGATGCCCACAACTGCTCCAAGAAGGGAGGCACAGAAAACAACGCCGAGGTCCCAATCCTCGCCGCGGAAGTCGATACCAAAACGGCTCGCCAGACGGTCAACCAGCGATCCGAGGCCAATTGCGACGCCAATTGAGAGTGCCGCGAAGCCAGTCAGGAAAGCCGCGCCAAACAACAACACAACACACCATAGAACCCATCCCATTGTCCCTCCAATCGTTGTGCATCTCCCCGAAAGCGCCGGTCCGGCATGGCACAATTGTGGAGCAGCGAAGCGGAAGCAGGTCGTTTACCAAACTTTTTATGCAAGCGCCGCATTGCCCGGCACGGGCCGCGAATTTCACATGCGGGCGTCGGGGTAGATTGATAATAGTCGTCATGAGCTTGGGACGCTTGCCGATCGTGCTGGGGGTGTTCCTGGTGGTGCTTGGGCTGGTCCTGACCATCGAGGAGAAGCTGCCGGTGCGCCTGGGCCGGCTGCCGGGCGATATTTACGTGCGCGGCAGGCACACCAGCTTCTACTTTCCAATTGTTACGTGCCTCCTCGTAAGCGTGGTGTTCTCCTTAGTTATCTGGCTTTTGCGCCGCTGAAGGACGCCGGTCTGCGGCAATTGGATTGCAGAGCGAGGGGCATGGATTTGAGCAAGACAATCGCTGAACTCTACGAGGAGAGAACGCGGCTGGATAGGGTGATCGCCTCTCTCGAACAGCTTGGAGAAGATCCGTTGCCGGTGTCGATCACCATTTCGCGGCGGGGCCGTAAATTCATGAGCCCACAGGAGCGGCACGAGGTATCGGAGCGGATGCGACGGTATTGGGCGGGGCGCAAGGCGATGGAACAAGCGCCGCCGACAATGCAGCCGATGGTGATGGCCGCGGCTTCGGCGGCCTGACGGTTCCGGCTGGCCTGACGGCCTCCGGCTGGGCCTGGCGGCCCTCCGGTTGGGCTTGGCGGCCCTCCGGTCGGGCTTGGCGGCCCTCCGGTTGGGCTTGGCGGCCCTCCGGTTGGGCTTGGCGGCCCTCCGGTTGGGCTTGGCGGCCCTCCGGTTGGGCTTGGCGGCCCTCCGGTTGGTGAGCCATTTTCTCCGTTGGAGTGCGATTGGGTACTTTTTACCCTGGATTTTCTACATATCGGGTTTTTCCGGTTTCCCTGGTTTCATGCCTCCTAAGCATGCAGATTAAGGGTTGGGCGCG
>Ga0302326_10000873_pt1 | contig 79408 bp, 67 predicted proteins | sample Palsa_T0_3_FD_202264 | JGI IMG/M metagenome (GOLD analysis project Ga0302326, IMG submission 202264) | Peat permafrost microbial communities from Stordalen Mire near Abisko, Sweden - Palsa_T0_3 | ecosystem: Environmental > Terrestrial > Soil > Palsa > Peat permafrost | place: Sweden: Abisko...
CCGTCGCACCCGCCACGCAGAGCCCTCCGTGGATGTGGATCGGCGTAGGTGCGGTCGTCGTCGGTGTGGTCGTGTGGCTCTTGAGTCGTTGAGCCGTGCTGCTCGCCGATGTTGCGCTGCCCATTCCCCTCGGTCGCGCGCTGACGTACTCGGTGCCTCGCGTGCATGCGGCGCGGGTGGTGCCCGGAGCGCGTGTGCTCGTTCCCCTTGGGCGGCGGCGGGTTGTCGGCGTCGTGCTCGAGAAGCGGGAGGGTGAGCCCCCGCCAAAGGTCCGCGACGTGCTGCGCGCGCCAGACGAGACGCCCGCCGTACCCGAGGAGCTGCTCGAGCTCCTCCGCGAGCTGACACGTTATTATCTCGCGCCCATCGGCGACGTGCTTCGCCTCGCGCTGCCACCGCTCGAGCGCGATCTCGCGCGTGACATGGTCGCGCAGCCCTCACTCTTCGACGACGCCCGCGGGACGAGCCCGCGCAAGGTGCAGTGGGTCGAGGTGGATGCGGGTGAAGCCCCCGCTCGCCTCAGCGCGAGCGCCAAGGCGCTGCTCGCCCGCGTGCGCGCGTCGGGCTCGGTGCCGCTCTCTCGTCTCGCGGAGCAATGGTCGAATGCGCGGGCCATCGTGAAGCGTCTCGCGGAGACCTCCGCCGTGCGCGTGGTCGTTCGGTCAGCCCCCGAGCGGGCTTTCTTTCGTGACGAAGCCGAGCGTGACGCGCCTCCAGAGCTCACGGAAGCGCAGCGCGCGGCGGTCGTGGCCATCGAGCGCGCCCTCGCGTCGCTCGCCCCGAAGACGTTCTTGCTCCACGGCGTGACGGGCTCGGGCAAGACCGAGGTGTATCTGCGCGCCATCTCGCGCGCGCGAGACGATCGGCGTGGCGTCGTCGTCCTCGTGCCCGAGATCGCGCTCACGCCTCAGCTCATCGCGCGGTACCGCGCGCGATTCGGCGACGACGTCGCGGTGATTCACTCCCACCTGACGCCTGCCGAGCGACACGGCATGTGGCACAAGCTCCGGTCCGGCAAGCTCACGGTGGCCATCGGTGCGCGCAGCGCGCTCTTTGCGCCCGTGCAGTCGCTCGGTCTCGTCATCGTCGACGAGGAGCACGATACGTCGTTCAAACAAGAGGAGGGCGTGCGCTATCAAGCGCGCGACATGGCCATCTTGCGCGCGCACCGGGCGAGGGCCGTCTGCGTGCTCGGAAGCGCCACGCCATCGCTCGAGAGCGAGTACCTCGCGCGCACGGGCCGCGCCGACAAGCTGCGCCTTCCCGCGCGGGCACGAGCGCGTCCAATGCCCGACGTTGTCGCGATCGATCTTCGGCGCAATGGGCCAGGCCCGACGGGCGACAAGCGGATCAGCCTCCCACTCCACCGCGCGCTCGAAGAGACGCTCGCGCGGAAGGAGCAAGCCATCCTCTTTCTCAACCGCCGAGGCTTCTCGCCGAGCGTGCGCTGCGAGGCGTGCGGCAAGCTCGAGACTTGCCCGCAATGCAGTGTGTCGCTCACCTTCCACAAAAGCTTGGGCGGAAGCCTGCGGTGTCACTATTGCGAGCACACCACCACGCTCGCCGCGAAGTGCCGTGCGTGCGGCGCTCCCGCGCTCGTGCTGGAGGGCCTCGGCACTGAGAAGCTCGAAGAGACACTCGCCACCGCGTTTCCGGAAGCTCGCGTCGCGCGTCTCGACCGGGACGTCGCGAGTGGCAGGGCCATCGAGAAAGTCCTCGCGGCTGTCCGGGCACGCGAGGTCGACATCCTCGTCGGCACGCAGATGGTCACCAAGGGCCATGACTTGCCGCACGTGACGCTCGTCGGCGTGGTCAACGCGGATGCCGCCCTATCGCTGCCGGACTTTCGCGCGACGGAGCGGGCGTTTCAGCTCCTCGTGCAGGTGGCGGGTCGCGCCGGCCGCGGGGACGCGCCCGGCCGCGTTCTCATCCAAACGTATGATCCCGAGCACGTGGCCATCGCGTTTGCGCTGCGGCACGACGTCGACGGTTTCATCGAGCGCGAGCTCGCCGATAGGAAACAGCTCGGCTACCCGCCCTACGCGCGCGTCATCCTCGTGCGCGTCGAAGGCCCCGACGAGCAACAGACAAAAGAGGTAGCGCGCGTTCTCGCCGATCAGGCACGGACGGTCTCGGAGCGTGGCGTGCTCATCCTCGGCCCAGCGCCGGCGCCGCTCGCCCGTCTTCGCGCCAAGTGGCGCTTTCGCGTGATGATGCGCTCGGACGACCGCGCCGCCCTCCGTCGTGCAGCGGTCGCCGTCGCTCGTCACGCGCAGTCGGCGCCCCGCAACGTGCGGATCGTGATCGACGTGGACCCCGTGCAGCTGCTTTGAGCGCCCCTTTGACCTCCGTGCTCGCCTTCTTCGCGCCTGCGGCTCTCGACCTCCTCATCCTTTTCCTCCACGTCGTCGTGCCCGCGCGCTGGACGGTGGGTTACGTGCTCGGGGATGCAGGAGCGCCGCTTCGCTATCGCCTCAATGGCCTGTCGGTCTTTGTGATCACGATTGGCCTCTACGTCGGGTGTTGCCACGAGGGCTGGCTCGATCCGACCGCGTTCTACGACCACCGCTGGGCGATGGTGACGGGGGCGTGCGTGGTCGGCCTGCTCTTCACCTTCGCGCTCGTCTTCACGGCCCCTCCCGTACCTGGCGCGAGCGTGCTCGCGAATCTCTACCTTGGCCGCCGCGAGAATCCCCAGTGGGGAGGCGGGCGCGTCGACGGCAAGATGTACCTCTACCTGGCTGGAGCCGTTGGCCTCGAGCTGAACCTGCTCTCGTTCGCTGCCCACCACTTCCGCGTGCATCCCGACGACCCATCGCCCGGCGTGGTGCTCTACACAGCCCTCTTCACGTTCTTCGTCGCCGAGTACTTGTTCTTCGAGAAGGTCCACCTCTACACGTACGACTTCGTCGCAGAGCGCGTTGGCTTCAAGCTCGGCTGGGGCTGCCTCGTCTTCTATCCCTTCTTCTATGGCGTCGGTCTGTGGAGCACCGCCGACTTGCCGAATCCCCATTTGGCGGCATGGCAGCTCGCTCTCTCAGCGCTGCTCTTCTTCTCGGGGTGGGTGCTCGCTCGTGGCGCCAATCTCCAGAAGTACCTCTTCAAGACTCGCCCGAGCGCGCGTCTCTTCGGGCTGCTCGAGCCGACGGCTATCGAGGGCGACGGTCATCGACTCTTGTGCGGCGGCTTCTGGCGCGTATCGCGGCACGTAAACTACTTGGGTGAGCTCGGCATGGCGCTCGGTCTGACGCTGTCGCTCGGGCATCCGACGAGCCCATGGCCGTGGCTCTACCCACTCTACTACGTCGGGCTGCTCTTTCCCCGGCAGGCCGCTGACGATCGCCGCTGCGCGGAGAAGTATGGCGCGCTGTGGCAGGAGTACTGTCGACGCGTGCCCTATCGCATCATCCCGTTCGTCTACTGAGGTCCCGATGACTACTTTTGCGTCGAGGTATGGGCCTTGGGCTGTCGTCGCAGGCGCCTCCGAAGGGCTGGGCGCGGAGTTCGCGCGGCAGGCAGCGGCACGCGGGTTGAACGTCGCGATCGTTGCCCGGCGCGCCGACGCACTCGAGGTCCTCGCCGCGGAGCTGCGGACCGCTCGCGGCGTCGCCGTTCGGACCCTCGCGATCGATCTGGCGTCGCCCGATGCAGCGCTGCGAATCGCCGAGGTGATGGCCGACGTGGAGGTGGGTCTCGTCATCCACAACGCCGCCTTCGCGCCGTCGGGTGAGTTCCTCCAGCTGTCCCTCGAGGACCACCTGCGTTCGATTGCCGTGAATGCGACGATGCCGGTCTCGCTCGCCCACCATTTCGGTCAGGCAATGGCCGCACGAGGCCGCGGCGGAATCGTGCTTCTCTCGTCGCTAACGGCCTTCCAAGGCGCGCCATATCTAGCGACCTACGGAGCCACCAAGTCTTTCAACCTGTCGCTCGCCGAGGCGCTGTGGTTCGAGCTACGAGGGCGTGGCGTGGACGTCCTCGCGGCTTGTCCCGGCGCGACGGTCACGCCAAACTTCCTCCGGGTCTCACCCGCAGGCGCTCCAGGTCAGCTCGCTCCAGCCGTCGTCGTGGCCGATGCTCTCGCCCAGCTAGGCCATGGCCCGTTCACCATCGCAGGCGCTTTCAACCGCTTCGCGTCGCTCGCGTTGCGACGCGTGTTGCCGCGTCGACTCGCGGTTTCAATCATGGGAGCGCAAGGCCGAAAACTGCTCCCGTGAGCGCTCAGAGCCCCAGCCACGGCCCGGGTTGGACCGTCAAACTACCGTGGCGGATCTCGAAGTAGAGCATCGGACCTTGATCCGAATCACCCACGGTGCCGACGCGTTCGCCGGCCGTCACGTCGTCGCCGATCTTCACCTCGATGCTGCCGAGGTTGCCGCTGACCGAATAGTAATGCTCGCCGTGGTCGAGAATGATGATGCGCCCGTACGCGCCATAACGGTCGGCGAAGGCGACCTTGCCGGCGTAGATGGCGCGCACGACGGATCCCGACGGAGCGAGCACCTCGATGCCGGGCCCACCTCCTTCGCGCCTGGCTGGCCGAACGTCGGCTTTGCCCGAGACGGGAAAGAGCAGCTTGCCGCGCGATGCGGAGAAGCCCGTGCGCATCGGATCGGTGTCCGCGGTCCGTCCGACGATCACGTAGTCATCGGCCGTGTGAGAGCTGTCGAAGGCGCTCTCGAAGGCGCGCTGCCTTCGCTGCTCGTCTTCCATGGCCGAGCGCGCGGCGTCCATCGCGTTGCGTTGGGACGCGAGCGACTCGCGATCGCGGGCGACGCGCTCGAGTGAGCGTGCCACGTCGCCCCCGTGCGAGCGGAGGCGCCGCTCGTCTTCGACGTCACGTTCGAGCGCGTGGCGCGCGTGCTCCACGTCCATCGCGTGACGCATGAACGCGTCGAATCCGCCACCGATCGGGAGCATGCCCGCGCGTGTCAGCTTGTAGAGCGACCTTCCGCGTGCGACGGCACGTCCGTGAGACTCCCTGATCTTCGGCCCGAGCCCGGACAGCTCCTTCTTCGACTCCTGCTCCTCAGCGTCGAGATCGGCGATCTTGCGGTCGAGCGCAGCGAGCGCAAGTGCCGTCGAGGTCGGCGCCATGGGTGCTTGAGGAGCCAGCACCGTGTCGTGCTTGTGAGCGGCGAAGGCGGCGCTCGCGAGGGTCAGAATGACGGCGAGCGTACGTCGCATCAGACCTGCACCAGCCGGCGCAGACCGAGCGAAGCAGCAGCAGCACCGAGTATGGCGCCCAGGGCAACCATGCCGAGCACGAACGGCCACGGCAGAAACGAGGGCTCGACGCCGATGAGCATGGCGAGCTCGCCGTCGATCCGGCTGTGCACGATGAGGAACATCGCTCCCAAGAGCGCGACTGCGACCGTCGCACCGAGCGCGCCTTGCAAGCTGCCTTCGATCACGAACGGCGCTTTGACGAAGCTATCCGTCGCACCCACGAGACGGAGCACCTCGACCTCGGCGCGCCTTCGCTGGAGCACGAAGCGCATGGTCGAGCCGACGACGGCGAGGACCGAGAGCAGCACGATGACCGCGAGGACCGCCGACGCCGCGACGCCGCCACGCACGAGGCGGGCCAGTCGCTCCGTCCACGATTGGTACGTCTCGACGCCGTCGACCGCCGGAAGCTTCTCCAGCTTGCTGACGATGTCCGCCAGGCCCTCGTCCGTCACGTCGGCCTGAACATCGACCTCGATCGACGCCGGAAACGCCTCTGCAGGAAGCGCGGCGAGCGCGCCCTTGGGGTCGTCGTCCTTCGCGAATTGATCGCGCGCCTGGCCGCTCGACACGTAGCGCACGGCGGTCACGCCCGGGACCTTGGCGAGGGCATCCTTCAGCTGCGTCACGTCCGCGGAGGTGGCATCGTCCTTCAAGTAGACCGACGCGCGGCCGGCGCGAGCCCACCTGCGCTCGATGGCCTGGAGGTTCGTCACGACGAGCAACGACGCAGCGAGGCACACGAATGCGACCGACAGCGAGAAGACGCTGAGGACGTGAAGCCGCCATTCGCGGCGGAGCCCTCGCTTGGCACGGCGAGTCGTTGCGCTGGACAGATCGAACATGGGCAGCCTCTCTAAACGGGAAGCTCGTTGTCGAAATCGCTCTCGATCGTCTCGGGTGCGATACCCGAGCGGACGTCGACAGCTTTTCCGTTGTCGAGCACGACGATGCGGCGCGACCGAAGCTCGAGCAGCGAGCGGTCGTGTGTTGCAAAGAGCACCGTGGTGCCCGATTCGTTGATCTCCTCGAACAGGCCGAGGATGTCGATGGCGAGCTGCGGGTCGAGGTTGCCCGTCGGCTCGTCAGCGAGGAGCAATGCCGGCTCGCCGACAATGGCCCGCGCGATGGCGACGCGCTGCTGCTCGCCGCCGCTCAGCACAGCCGCAGGGTCGGAGCCCCGTCCGCTGAGCCCGACGCGATCGAGCGCCTCGGAGGCTCGGGCGCGAATCAGGCGCTGCGGCAGACCGAGCACCTCGAGCGTGATGGCGACGTTCTCGTAGACGGACCAGGCCCCCGCGAGCTTGAAGTCCTGAAAGACGCAGCCGATGTTGCGTCGCAAGAAGGGCACGGAGTCTGGTGTGAGACGCGCCACGTCCCGGCCCATGAAGAGAATGCGACCCTCGTCGACCGTCTCGGCGCGATAGAGGAGGCGCAGCAAGGTCGACTTGCCCGCGCCGCTCGCGCCGGTGAAAAATACGAACTCCCCGCGCTCGATGACGAGGTTCATCCCGCGCAGCACGGGAGCGCCTGGGCGGTAGGACTTGTAGACGTCCTCGAAGAGCAGAATGGGCCGCTGGGCAGCGTCGGCTCCAAACCGCGCGCCTGCACGCAGCTTTGGCCGAAACGGGCGGGCTTCGCCGTTATCGGGCATGCTGACCGGCTACCAGACGCTTGCGCACCCGGACAAGTTTCCGGTTGAGAACGACCTAGCTCGCGCGGGCTGACGTGTGCGCGCCGTGACGTCGCGAGCGAGCCTTTGCTGCGCCGTTCGCAGGCTTCACAGTGGTGCGCACGCGCTTGCGACCGCCGCTCGCGCCGAGGCGTGCGTGCAGCCGCGCGTCGAGGGCGCGAAGGGCAAGCGAAACACGTAGGAGCAGCGTCCGCTCGAGGGTGCGCGGCGTGAGCGTTCCCGTCGCTGCCGTCGCGGTCTCGCGCACGTACTTTCCCCACGCGTCGGCTTCCGTGCGAACGGCGCCTGCCAGGTCACGGCCGGCATCGCGCGTCTCGCCCACAAACGAGGTCGTTGCCTTGTGTGCACGGAGCGCGAAGAGCTCCCGTTGACGGGTGATTTGGTGACTCGTGCGCCGAAGCATGGAACCGATGGCTTGCATGAAAGACCTCCAAAACAGGTACTTCAGCAATATAACGCATCGCGTTATATGCGCAAGGGGCTCGCCATCACTTCAGAGCCCGCCTCACTCGGCGGCGGAGACGGAGACAGAGGCTCCACGGCGAAGCTCTGCGCCGCGCGTCACGAGCGCGACCGCCCGTGCACCGTCATCACCCGAAGCCATGGTCGTCGCGAGGCCGGCGAGGGATGCGAGCGTCTCCTCGGCCTGCAGGGCCAGTGGCTCCTGGTGCTCGAGCTCGAGCATGACGCCGTTGCGCGACAAGCACGGTGCCAAAAGGTCGCCCAGGTAGGTGGCCTCGTGTGTTTTTACCTCGAGGGTTCGAACGCTCACGTTCGTACGACCGACCGAGACGGTTGCCGACGCCGTGCCCGCCCGAAGGGACACGAGCGATTCGCTCGGGGTGCCCCATGCTGCGTCGACCACCACGTCCTCACATGACAAGAAGGCGACGAGATCGATGTCGTGCACAGCGAGGTTCAAGCACACGTCCTCACGGCTGGCCGTAGCCGCCGTGCGGCGCGTGGCGATGCGAAGGATCGTTTCGCCCTTCAACGCACGCGCGAGGGCGCGAACGACAGGATTGAAGCGTTCAGAGTGACCGACCACGAGCCTTACGCCGCGGTCCCGCGCGAGCTCGCAAAGGGCGCGGGCCTCGGTTGCGTCCTCCGCCAACGGCTTTTCGACGAGCACGTGGCGGCCCGCGGAGAGAGCACGTTTGCACTGCGCGAAATGAAGGGGCGTGGGCGTCGCGAGGACGACGAGATCGGCGCATTCGATGGCTTCGGCTTCCGTATGAAGCACGACGGAGTGATGCGCCGACGCGACCGCTGCGGCACGATCTCGGTCGACATCGACGACCCCCGCGAGCACGGCACCGTTCGCCCTTGCGAAGACGCGGGCGTGATGCGCGCCCATCTTACCCGCGCCAACCACGACGACCCGAGCTCTTGCTCGTGTCATTGGAGGTAGTGCGGCGCCGTCGGCGAGGCTTGCGGACCCCACAGCTTGTCACGCAAGAACTCGACGGTCTCTTTCCACTCGAGGAGCGAGCGCTGCGGATCGGCCACGAGGTGCGTCTGGCCGAGGAGCGGTATGAACGTGAAGGGGCGGCCTGCGCGAGCGAGCGCTTCGGCGAGCTGGAGGGAATTCGTGAAGTACACGTTGTCGTCTGCCGTCCCGTGGAGCAAGAGGAGCGGGCGCGGCGCCGTCTGCTGCTTGGCCATCTCGAGGAGCGACGAGGCGTCGTAGTTGGCCTCGCTCTTCGCATCGAGCGGGACGCCAAGATACCGTTCCGTGTAGGCGGTGTCGTAGTCGCGCCAGTCGGCGGGTGCCGCTCCAGCAACACCCACGCGGTAGAACTCGGGGTGTGTGAGGACTGCAGCAGCCGAGAAGAAGCCACCGAACGACCACCCGAAGACGCCCACGCGGGCGAGATCCATCTCGGGTATCTCGGATGCGAGCGTGCGCAGCGCTTCGATGTGACCCGTCATGGGGACCGACGCGAACTTGCCCTGGATGGCGCGCTCCCACGCGCGGTCGCGATACGGCGTCCCCCGCGCATCGACGAGCACGACGATGGAAGACGTCGCGTCAGCGACGATCTGCGCGCGAATGAACTTGAACGCATCCGCGACGACGACGTTCACGCCCGGCCCTCCGTAGGCCGCGTCGATGACCGGATACTTGTGCTTGGGCAAGAAGCCGTGCGGCCTGATCACGGCGACGCGATAAGCATCGATGCCAACCTTGCGGAGCTCGAGCTGGGGCTTCCACGGCGGGAGCTCCCCCGCGCTCGGGAGCGTCACGAGCTCCTTGCCGGCCGCATCGAGCACCACACGCCGCGGGTAATCTTTGGCCGTGGCGATGTTCGCCACCATGTGCTCGTGCTCGTGCGGGCTGAACGTGCCCATGAGCATGCCGCCGCCTGGACCGATCTGCTCCGGCGCGCCCCCTCCGAGCGGCACGCTCCACACCGCGCGCTCCATCGGCTCGGCGCTCTCCGTGACGACTACGCGTTTGCCCACGGGATCGAGGTCGATCACCTCGCGGTAGCCCTGACCCGGAGCGAGCAGCGTGTGCGGCCGGGCGACGTTGCCCTCCATCTCGCGGAGCTCGAGCTCCCAGCTGCCGTTGCGCTCCGTCGACCAGATGAACGATTTGCCGTCCGGCATCCAACGCGGCACGCTCGGGTCGACGTTGATCCACGCTTCGTCGTGTTCGGTGAGGAGCGCGTGAGTCTTGCCGGTCTTGTCGTCGACAGCGAGGAGCTCACCGTTCTTCTGCGCGCGGTCGAGCACGTACATCGTGAGCGGCGCGCCATCGTCCCACCGCACGGTCGCCACGTAAGGAAACTTCTTGTGGTCCCACTCGACCCAGGTGGCAGCGCCGCCGGCGGTGCTGATGATGCCGAAGTGCACGTCGGCGTTGGCCTTGCCGGCGCGTGGGTAGTAGCTGCGCTCGGGCTCGCGCTCGGGATGCGACGCGTCCGCGATGCTCAGCACCTCGACGCCGGACTCGTCGACCTCCTCGAACGCAACGCGCTTGCCTTCGGGCGCGAACCAGAAGCCTCGCTCGCGGTCGAACTCTTCCTGCGCGATGAACTCCGCCATGCCGTGCGGTTTCTTCTCAGTGCCGCCGCGCGTGATCGTGGTCTCGGGGCTCTTGCCGTCGATGTCGAGGATGCGAACGTCGTTGTCGCGGATGTAGGCGACGCGCTTCCCATCGGGCGAGAGGTGCGGGTCGAACGCGCCGTCGACCGGGAGCTCGCGCACCGTGCCCGTCAATCGGTCGAAGACGAAGAGATGACCCGCGAGCGGCAGCAGGATCGCGAGCCCGTCGGGCGTCAGCTCGAACGACGTGAAGCCCGTCGCCGTCTGGCGCATGCGTTCGCGCCTCTCGCGCTCTGCCGGTGAGAGCTGCTCGGGATTCTTGAAGACCTCATCGGGCGCGCAGAGACGCAGCAGTCGGTTCGTCGCGATGTCGAGCTTGTAGAGCGCCTGCGCTGGCTTGCGCGCTTCGGCGCGAAGGAAGAGCACCGCGCGACCGTCGGGCGTCATCACCGGGCTTTGGGGCATGCCCGAGCGATAGGATTGCGTCTCGGCGAGCGCTCGGACGATCGCCTCGTCGAGCTTGGGCGTGACGACGGCATTCGGCACGACATCCGCTGGCTCTGCGGTTCCAGCGAGCGCTTTGTCGCGCTCCATCGCCGAGGCGAGCCCGTGGCCCGGCGACGACAGCGACGTCTTCCACGCGTCGCCCTGAAAGAGCCCACACGCAGGGAGCAGGACCATCGCGATAATGGGAAAAGCGCGCGCCCGAAGCATCGATCGGCGCGCACGTTACCTCATTTTCGCCCTTGAGGTTAGGTCGGCCGAATGCGGTAGACGTAGCCGTTCGAGTCGTCGCCGATGAAGAGGCTTCCCTTCGATCCCACGGCGACGCCCGTCGGCCTGCCGTGCCTCGTCGTGCTGTCCGGATCCTGAAAGCCGCCGATGAACGTCGTCCATTGCGCGGTCGGATCGTTCCAGTTGACTGGCGTCACGGGTGTATCGCCGTTCATCGCGACGAACACGACGAGCGGTGAGGAGAAGTAGCTCCCGTCAGCGTTCTTGTGCCACGAGCCGTGAGCCGTGATGAACACGCCGCCCTGATACGACTTCGGAAACGCGTGCGTGCCCGTCGAATTTGCGTAGAACGACGCTCCGATGATCGTCGAGTACGCCGGGAGCTCGATCAGCGGAACGGCCTCGTCGGTGCAATCGGCGCCGCTGCCAAACGGGTTGTGGTTCTCCTCGCAGCTCGGCCAGCCGTAGTTCACCGTCCCCGGGTGCGACGTCACCGCATCGAGGTACTCGTAGGGATGGCCCGAGCCGTTCGGACAGAACGAGGGGAAGTTCTCGCAGATGTCGTCTTGGCCGGCGCCGCCTGCCCAGATCATGCCCGACGCCGGGTTCGCCGTGATGGCGATCGCGTTTCGCATTTGCGTCGCGCGTGTCGTCATGTTCGAGCCGTCGGCGTCCATCACCTGGATGGTCGCGCGCGTCGGGTCGACTTCGGTGCACGCATTACAACCGGAACCGACGGCGGCGTAGACCTGATTGGTTGCGAACGCGACCGACGTTGTCTTGTGGACGTCGCCGTCGCTGTTCGGCGTCACCATTCCCTGCCTGACCTTCGCGATGGGCGAGCCAAAGTTGCCGGTGAGCTGCGCGTCTTTGTAGGTGAGCTCGTAAATGCCTTGATTGGTCCCGAGATACACGGCGCACGTCGTCGGGACGTACGTGATGCCCGCGGGATACGTGTCCGATGCGGTCGCGAATTGCGCCGCCTCACCCGGTGCGCCGTCGGCTTCGGCGTTCGGGATGATGTAGATCGCAGAGCCGGTCGTCGCGACGAGGAGATCGCCGTTCGGAAGGGCCGCGAGCTCGCGTGCGGCAGAAACGACACCGACGACCTCGATCTCGAACCCAGTCGGCACGGTGAGCTGGGACGGGACTGCCGGAAGCGACATTGCGGGCGTCGAGGTCGAAGCGACGGACCCGTTGCACGATTGTGGAATGACGATGGGCGGCGCGCTGTCGGCATCGGCGGCGTCACCGGCCTTCACATCCGAGCCCGTCGTCGCGTCGTCCGGTGATGCGTCAGGGTTGCTTTGGGGCGAGCCTCCACCGCACGCCAAGAGCGAGCAGAGCGCAGCCGGGCCAAGCACTCGGTTCGTTCCAGCCAACGGCACCTCCTCCGCAATACTCCTCCGATTCGACCTCGCGCGCAACGGGCCAGGGCGCGATACCGTGAGCGGCGATGCGATCGATCGCGACGGTCATGACGGTGACGCTCGCTGCGTGCGCCGCGAATGCGCCGAGCACGGTGGCAATCCCGCCGCCGAGCCCGGCGTATTCGAGCGCGTCGAGCATTGCGCGCGAGGAGTCCGCGCCAGCCGGCTTCGTGGCGATTGACGCGCGAGGGGGGCCACCCGCTGCGACTAGCGTGATCAGCTCCCGCCGATGCCGAACTTGAACGGGTACGCCGCGACGTTCGTGGGTGATTCGCTCACAGGGAAGTGCCACGACTTGACCTGGCGGAGGACGCAGCCCGAGACGCGATCGTTACCGATAGTCGAGCCAGCCACTCCCGCGCTCGCCACCGAGCCAGCAGGCTCGATGTTCCACGTCATCGTAACGCCGCCTTTGAGGGACGGGTTTCGCGCGAGCTCGCTGTCGTAGCAAGCTCGCAAGGCGCCCTGGTGCGCCATCACGACGCGTCGGATCTGCTCGGCTGAGAGGCCGCCGTGCGCCGTGGGTGCACCTGCGCCGATGCCGACGCGGGCTTCGCCCCCGCCGCCCGTGCCGTTGCCCGTACCGGTCCCACCACCGTGACCACCGTTGCCGTAGCCGCCTGACCCAGGTCCACCCGGTCCACCCGTACCGGAGCCGTAGCCGCCACCGCGACCCGCTCCCCAGCCAGTGTCCATCGTGCCGGAGCCGAAGATGACGCCCGCGCCCGTCCCGCCGCCGCCACCACCCGCGCCGTGGAGGTACGTTCCTGAGCCTGCTCCAATCGTGAGCTGCTGCGAGTTCATCGCGAGCGCCTCGGAGACGCTGTTGATGGTCGAGAGGGTTTGCTTGATCTGCTCGCCCGTTTCGGACTGGAGGACCTCGCTGATGCCGCCGAAGTTGCGAGCGGGCTTGATCTCGCCGGGGATCTCCGTCTTCTCCTTCGCGCCATTGAGGCCAAGCTTGCCTTCATCACCTGCCACCTTGCGGCCGCCGCCAGCGGGCTTCTTGTCTTTGGCGCCGGGGTCTTTCACGCCCGAGCCACCCGCCTTCTCGCTTGCGAGCGTTGGAGGCGGGGGTATTTCGATGGCTGCGCGTCGGAGCCCGAAGCGTGCGGCGTACTCATCAGGGTTGGTCAGCTCGAGAGGTTTGTTGATTGGCGGCGGCGTCATGAGTGCGCGTACGAGGCCGAGGACACCGACGTGGAGGACGCCGCTCGAGAAGAGCGCGAGCGCGACGAGAAGCTCTGGTGCCCAGTAGTTGCCGATGGGCTGTGCAGCATGCGAGTACTGGAAGAAGATCCCAAACTGCCCGTATTGGAGGAGACCGAAGTCGCCCGGGACGATCGGGCACGGAGCACCGGCACGGGCGAAGGAAGCGACGTCCTCGTCGCGGCCTCTGAGCTTGAGCACCCCCGCGATCGCACCCCGCGCATCGACTTCCCACGCACCTTGCGCGGCGCGAATGGGGGTCTGAGACATGTCGAGCCCGTCGGGTCTCGGTAAGACCGCGTCTTCGCCGTCGCTGAGCTCGAAAGACTCCCCAATGTTCAGGGTGCGTAGCGCCATCACGGTGGTGCCCCAAACGGCAGCGACACGGAGGATTGTAGTGGTTTGGACTGCAGCAGCAGAAGTGGCCATCGTTCGATAGACTACCGCCAGCGGATCGGGCTTGGGAAGGTGTACCGGTCGAAAGGGGGTGGATCATTTGATCCACGCTGTTGGGGCGCGGCTCCCTCGACTTCGACATCGAATGCGCACCTTGTCGCACATTTGCTTACGGCATCGATGTTGCTTAGGCGCCGGGTCGGAGACCCAATGAGATCATTCCTCTTCTTCGCATGCGCGGTGGCTACTGCGTGCGCCCCCGCTTCTGACGATGCGAGCTCGTCGAGCGCTTCAAAAGCAACAGCCGCGACTTGTGCCGAATACGCCCCTCCGACGACCCCGGCTTCCTGCGACGGCTGCAGTGGCTCCTCGTGTCAACCGAATGGGTGCCACGCTGGCTATTGGTGCCGCACGACGACCGAGAAGTGCGCCGCGCCTCTCACCGGCTGCAGCACGGCCACTGGGCCCGTCATCATCTCGTCGTTCGAGACGCCAACGTCAGCGGGGCTCGAGCCCGTCATCGACGCCATCAACAGCGCGCAGTCGTCGATTCACATGGTGATGTACCACCTCACCGTCACGACGGTCGTCGACGCGCTCGTCGCCGCGAGCCAGCGAGGCGTCGACGTCGAGATCATCATCGATCAGACGAACTGGTCCACCGCCACGCCCACGTCGATCAAGACTGCGCTCTCGAACGCCGGCGTGACGGTCACGCCGAGCTCCACTGGGTTTCGAATCACGCATGAAAAGTCGTTCGTCGTCGACAAGTCGACCGCATACATCATGTCGCTCAACTTGACGTCGCCGTTCGTCGACACCCGCGACTACGCCGTCGTCACGACGGACACCGGGGTGGTGAACGAGTTCATGTCGGTGTTCAACGCTGACATCCAGAACGCAGCCGACGGTACGGCGAACACGCCAACGCTCTCGAGCCCGTACCTCGCGTGGAGCCCCGTCAACTCCGAGGATCGCCTCACCGCGTTCGTGAACGCCGCGACGAAGACGCTCGTCGCATCGAGCGAGAACCTCGGCGATCCGTCGATTCAACAGGCGATGATCGCTGCGGCGGCTCGCGGCGTCGACGTTCGGGTGCTGGCGCCGATGTGCGATCAGAACGTCGACGTCACCTACGACCTTCCCTACCTCACGACGATGGAGCAAAACGGTGTGACCGCGCGCGCGATGCCTGCGCCGCCTTCACCGTCGCTTCCGTACATCCACGCGAAGATGATGCTCGCGGACGGCGAGCGGGCGTTCATCGGGTCGGTCAACTTCTCGACGGCCTCGACGACGAACGCACGTGAGCTCGGGATCTTCTTCGAGGACGCCACGTCGATTCAGATGATTTCGGCGGCGTTCGAGCAAGACTGGGCGCAGGCCGTCACACCGCCAAGCGCGAGCGACGCAAACTGCCCGTCGGGAACCTGATTAGAACGCGCTGGTCTTGCGCGTCTCGGAGAGCTCACCCATGAAGCTGCGATGGCCGAGGTCGCCTGCTGCGAACTCGGCGCGCACGCGGCGGAGGAAGTAAACGATCTGCGGGGAGCGAAGGCGTCCCTCCACCTCCATCTCGCCGAACCGAAAGACGCGCGTGCCGCCGTCGAGTGTCTTCGACTCGACGATTCCGGAGTCGGGGCCGACCTTCAGCGACTCCGTCCCTCCGTCCCGACCGACCTCGATCTTGTGGGTGGCCGTTGGCGCTGCGCCCGCGTCCTTGTTCCCACGCGCGCCGCGCCCGCGCTGGGCATCGGCCGTGAGCGCAACCAGGAGAGGGGCTGCAGCGATCGCAACGAACACGAAGGCTCGGCTGACGAGTCTCATTTGGTCCCCGGCTTCTTCTTCGTATTCGTGGGGGTCGGTGGAGCCGTAGTCGTCGCCACCGCACCTGCGACGTACTTCTCGGCCTCGGCGCGCGCAGGGTTGTCGCTCGGCGCGTCGGATAAGAATCGCTGGAACATCGGCGTCGCGTCAGCCGGGCGCTTCATGAAGTCGACATAGAGCACGCCGAGGTTGAACAGCGCAGCAATGTTGTGCGGGTCCTTGTCGAGCACCTTCATCAAGAGCGACCTGGCCTCCTCGAGCTTGGCGGGTGACTTCGCGTCGGCCTCGCCTCGGACCGCCGCTGCGAGGCCGATCTGCGCTTCGAGATCGTCGGGGGAGACCTGGAGGATGGCGCGGTACTGCTCCTCGGCCTTCGTGTACGCGCCGGCGTGGAGGAGGACGCCGCCCATGTTGAGGCGCGCGGTCGTGTCACGCGGGTCTTCTTGCGAGGCTTTCAAGAATGATTGGAACGCGAGCGCATCGTCGCCGTTTTGCAGCTGGATGAGGCCCATGGTTCGGTGGGCGAGGGCGCTCTTCGCGTTCGAGTCGAGGGCCTGCTTGGCGAGGAGCTGCGCGGTCTCTCGCTCGCCTTTTGCGAGGTGACAGAGAGCAAGCTCGGCGAGGGCCGCTGCGTCACCCGGCTTGCGGACGAGCACTTCTTGACCCTGCGCGATCGCTTTGTCGACCTGGCCCGAGTTGCGCAGCGCGGCGACGAGGAGGGTGCGCGCGTCGAGCGCCTGAGGGTGGGCTTGCACGTAGTCGCCGAGAAGGTCAGCCGCGCTGCGGTGCTCGCCGCGGCGGCGCTCTACCTCTGCAAGCGCGACGACGACGTCTTGGATCTCCGGTGCGAGCTTCTGTGCACCACGGAGCTGCTCCTCCGCGCCGGCAAGATCTCCACCGCCCGCGAGCACGACGCCGAGGTTGTAGCGCGCCTCCCAGAGCGTGGGATCGATGCCGATGGCTTCGCGCAGCAGGCTGACGGCACGATCGCGTTGACCGTCCTTCGCTGCACCGACGCCCTGAACCATCTTCCCGACGGCGGCGGGATTGGCAGGCGGAAGAGTCTGCTCGCTGTTGGCCGTCGTGTGCGTGCCATGGCTCGCACCGCAGCCGGTGAGTGCGAGCGCGAGTAGGGCAGCGAGTGGAAGCGCGCGTGCCCGCATCACTTCTTGCCTGGTGGCTTGGCGGTCGTGGTCGCCTGAGGCTTCTTGTCGTCCTTTGCAGGGATCACCGTCACCGTGGCGGTCTGGGTCGACGATTGCTTTTCGGCGTCGAGGCCGCGCCTCGGCGCATCCATCAGCGCAGGCAGGGGGCTCGGACCCTCGGAGCGAACCTCGAATCCAACCTCCTTGAACGGGGGAAAGAGCTCGGCGTTCAGTCGACCGAGGGCCTCGCGCATCTTCGCGGTCCACTGGTTGTAGATCTGGAGCTCGGTCGCCTTCTTCCAGCCGTTGTCGTAGGCGTCGAGCGCCTTCTCCTCGATCGGAACGACGAACGTCTCGATTTGCGACGTGAAGTCTTCCTTCTCTTGCTCCGTCTTCGCTTCGGAGGGAACCGGCGCTTCACGCAAAGACTTCGCGAACGTCTCGTAGGTGTGGCCGACCTGATAGAGCGCGGCTGTCGTCCACTCGGCGACACCGAAGCTCACGACGTCGAGCAGCACCGTCGCCGCCTGCTTGAGGAGCTCGGCCTTCTCCTTGAGGCGCTTGCCGAGCTGCTTCACGTCGCCCTCGATCTTGATCGCCTCGAACTTCGCGAGGACGCGCTCGCCCTGCATGTAGCGGGCTTGCGCGGCCGCGAAGCGCCCATCGGCGCCTAGCGTTGCCTTCAGTTGCTTGCCCATGTGAGCGGCGGCCGTGAGGGACTGCTCGGCGCCCTTCGCGTCATCGCCTTTGAGCTGGGCCTTGGCGAGGAGCACGAAACCCTGCACCCGGTGGTCCTGGTTGCGCGAGCCGCGCGCGAGGTAACGCTTGTACAGATCGGCGGCGTCCTTCGTGTGGCCGGAGTCTTGGTGGGCGCGACCCATCTGGAACACGACCTCGTCAGCCTCGGGCGCGGTCGAGTAGAGCGTGAGGAACTTGTTGCCGTCGCTGATGGCCTTGTCGTGATCGTTCGTGGCGACGCGCAGCACGACGGCGTTGTATGCCGCGTCCTTGGCGTGCTCGTACTTCGTGTAGACGGGAACGTGAGCTTCGACGTTCGCGGTGATGGCCTCGTTGAAGTCGGCGGCGTCCTCGAAGAGGCCCATCGCCTGGAGCGTCGTGGCGGCCGTCCACGCGCCCATCGGTGACTCGGGCTTGTCGCGGTAGTCCTTGCCCGTGATGAGCGTCGCGGCTTCCTTGAGCGACGTCACGTCGCCCGCGAGCCGCGCTTCGGTCTCGGCCGACACAGCGGCTTGCGCTGCGCGCGGATCCTTCGGGTACTCCTTGGCAGCCCGAAGATAGGCGCCGGTCGCCCCGGAATGGTCGTTCGCCGCCGCCTTCTGCTCGCCCTGCCTGAACATCGACTGCACGATCAGCTCTTCGAGCTTCGACTGGTGCTTCGGGTCCGCGAACGCGGGGTGGGCTTTGAGCTTGCGCGCCCACGTCTCGGTGTTCTCGTAGTTCTTCGACTTCACGAACGAGTCGATGATGAGCTCGCCCGCCTTCCCCGCGAGGGGATTGTTCGGGTACTTCTCGAGGAGAAGGCCCCAGAGCTTCACCGCAGGATCGAAGACCTGGTAGTCGTAGTAGAGCTTGCCGTCGCGGTAGAGCAGCTCGGGGATCCTGGCGTCGTTCGGGTAGAGCTGCTGGAAGAGCGCGAGCGCCTCGGCGAACTTGTTGTCGGTCTCGCTCTCGAGTCCGCCGCCTTTCGCCTTGCGGGCCTCGAGCTCGGCCACGCGCACGCGCTCGAGTGAGGCGATGGCGTTGTAGATGGCGTCGTGGCGCTTGAGCGGGTCGCCCGGGGCCGTCGTGTCGACCTCGCCGGGCATCTCGCGCGCGGCATTCATGTAGTGCGTCGCGGCCGCCGTGTCCTTATCGAGCCGGCGAAAGTCGATCTCGGCGAGGTAGTACTCGATCTGGAACGCCTTCGGCTCTTTGCTGAACTTCGAGAGGTACGCGTCGTAGAGGTTCGCGGCACCCTCGAACTCGGCGGTGCTCGTCTTGTCCTTCTGGGCCTTGCCATTGAGGTAGAGCGCATGCTCGCGGAGCTGCTTCTCGATTTTCTCCGACGTCTTCTGCACGTTCACGGGGTCGGCCTGCGTGCGTGCCCAAGCGCCGCCAGGGAGGAAGCCCGTGAGCATGCGGTCATACGTCGTCTTGAGGTGGGGATAGTCCTCGAGCCAGCTGTAGCCCTGCGCGATTTGTAGGATCCAGTCGCCGCCCTCACGCGCCGTTGGTTCGAGCTTCAAGAGGAGCTCGTTGGCTTCGATGCCGCGCTCGTAGTGCGCCTGGTCGTAGTAGGTGACCGCGAGCGCGCGAACGATTTTCCCCGCGAAGCGGTCTCCGCGGATCTTCGTGAGGAAGTCGTACATGTCCTGGGCGGTGTTCTTGTCGTCCTCGGTGAAGACCTCGACGAGATACTTGAGGGCCTCGCCCTGGAGCTCGTCGAGCGCCTTCTGCTGCGCGACGTTGACGCCCGGGCGACCCGTGGTCGTGTCGGTGACCTCGAAGACCTTCACGAAGCGTTTGGTCGCTTCGTCCGTGTTACCGAGCCGCCAGTAGCACCACGCGCTCTTGAAATACGCGAGGCCGACGAGATCGGGCTTGTCCGGGAACTTGAGGACCTCTTCGTACTCACTCAAGGCCGTCTGGTAGTCGGGCTTGTTGAAGTACGCCTCGGCGCGTGCCATGTGCGCGTCCGCCGTGAAGCGCGAGCTGGGGAACTCCTTGAGGATGCGAGAAAAGCGCTCGAAGGCCTCGTCGCTCTTGCCCTGCTCGGTCGCGAGGAACCCATCGACGTAGAGCGTGAGATCGTATTGCGGGAACCACGGGTAATCGCGGAGGACTTTGCCGAAGAGATCGCGCGAGATGGCGTAGTTGATGTCGGGCGCGGGCCCGCGCTGATCGACGGGCTTCTTCTCCCACTCCTTGAAGCGATCGACCACGGACTCGCGCTCGTTCTCCCAGAGCAGCTCGCCGAGGCGCATCATCGCCTCGGGCATCTCGGGGGTGTCACGGGGGGCTTCTTTGATGAAGGTCGTCAAGAGGCCGATGGCTTCGGCGCGGAGCGCGTGGATCTGCCCGAGGTCACGCTCGATGCGCGCGTCGAGCTGCGCCTTCAGGTGCGCGCGCACGGCCTCGGGGAGCTTCGGGCCACGAATGGCGGGTGTGCCCGGATGCTCGCTCTCGGCTTTGTGGATGTTGGGGCGAGGTTTCTCCTTCGCCTGGGCCGTGATCATGCTCTCCGCGGAGGCTTGCACGCCCGTTCCTTCACCCACCGTCGTCTCGACCTTGGTGGTCGGCGCGGCGTGTGACGGCAACGTCGCGAGCGCGATGGCCGAAAGGACCAGCACGGAGGAGCCGCGGAACATGAACGTCAGCGGGAGGCAGCGCCGCATGGACGCTTAGAATGCTACGGATGGTCGAAACTTGGAAGGGGCGGTGTATCGTCCAACGCATGGACTCTGCAGGCCACCTCTACGCGCTCGTCAGCGCAATCCTCGTCCTCCAGCTCATCCTGCTGGCGTTTTGGGTCGGAGCCATGCGCACGATCCGCAAGCAGTACACGAACCCCGAGGACAAGGTCGTCATCAAGGGCGCGCTCGTCGATGACGACCATGCCGACGTGCTCCGTGCGAAGCGCGCGCACCTCAACGCGCTCGAGAACGCGGTGCCGTTCTTCGCCGTGGGCGCTCTCTACGCGGCGAGCGGCCCGAGCCTCATGGGCGCGCAGGTCTATTTCTTCACGTTCTTGGGCGCGCGCGTCCTTCACAGCATCTTCTACCTCTGGGGGCGTCAACCTTTCCGGACGCTTTGCTTCGCGATTGGTGCGCTCGCCACCATCGGGATGGCCGTGCACGTCATCCGCACGTCGATTTAACGTGCGCTTCGTCGTTCTCGCTCTCGCCGCGTGTCTCGCGGGGTGCGGCGGAGGGGTTGGCTCAACCTGCGACGGTCTTCTCGACGCCTACCAGAGCTTGGCTGACCGCTGCGAAGGGACAGCCGTCACGTTTACCCCCACCGAGCGGACGAACTACGCCGCGTCTTGCGAGCAGCTCGTCACGATCAGCGGCATCTCGAACTACGGCTCTCAGGTCGCCGGGTGTGCGACCGTGGTGCGCTTCGCCGCGTGCAACGACCTCGAGAGCGCCCTCGAGTGCACCATCAAGGGAACGCTGCCCGACGGTGCACCGTGCGGGACGGGCGCTCAATGCGCGGGTGGCATCTGTACGAACGCGACTCAGCCAGACCCACAATCCGAAATCACATGCGGCGTCTGCGCCTCGTTCATCGAGGTCGGTGCTGCGTGCACCAGTTTCGGCTCGGAGGAGTGCGACACGAACCTCACGTGCGTGAATGGATCGTGCGTCGCAAACGGTCATCAAGGGGACCCGTGCGACGACGCCGACGATCCCGAATGCGGCCCCAACCTCATCTGCGATTCTTCGGGACGGTGCGGGCCGCTTCCGACGCTGGGCGCGAGCTGCCCGAGCTCCACTTGTGCTGAGCCGTTCGTGTGTTTGAACGGTACCTGCGGCGCCGCTTCATCCGAGGGTGGGCCCTGCCCGACGGGCGAGGAGTGTGCTGTCGGGCTCGTGTGCAACGCCATGACGTCGACCTGCCAGAAGCCCATCATCGCCGAGAGCGGGGAGGCGTGTGGCTCGGTCAACGGCCAAGAGGTTGGGTGCGACGGTGGGCTTACCTGCCCGAACGGCACGTGCGTCCCCACCACGCCGCTCGAGGGACCGTGCGTCGCCGGCCAGGGCCAGTGCGATTTTGCGCTCGTGTGCGTCGACGGCACGTGCCAGATCCCCGACTACTCGGTGTGCTCGGGCGCGGTGGACGCGTCGTTCGAGTGACGGATTAGCGCGGGCCGCCGAACGCTTCGTTCAACGTCTGGAGCACGTGGTGGGTCACGACGTCGGCCGTCACCGCGTCGATCTCGTACTCACCACGCTTGCCGACGCTCCCGCCGAGGCCGATCATCGTGCTCGTCGACGACACGTTGATCTTTCTCTCGCTGCGGTTGGCCGAGAACGTGATCTCGATGGCGCTCGCGTTCGCCTCGGCCGCTTTACGGGCAAACGGCTTCGGCACGACACGCAGCGAGATCGCCGCCGACTTGAACACGCCGACGGTGCTAGCTTCCTCTTGCTCGCCGATGGACGCGACGTGCCCATTCTCGTTGAGCATGTCGGCGATCTCCTGGAGCGTGGGCCTTATCGTCTCGGTCTTGAACGTCACGAAGCGCTCGGGGAACGCGACGTCCGCGGCACGCCTCGCCGCTTCCACGCGCTCGACCTCGGTGAGCTTGGCGTCGTAGTCGCCGATGATCTTCTTCAACTGGCTCTTCGCGTCGTCCTTCATCGAACCGAGCGTACCCTACCCCGCGACGCCGAGATCGGTCTCGATCTGCGCGGCGTGCAGCGCGGGGTCGACGGTGCGATAGATCTTCAGGACGTTGCCGTCCTTCCCGATGACGATGGTCTGCCGCGAGATGATCGTCCCGAGCTTCTCGGTGTCCCTCGAATCGACGCCGAAGCGCTTCGCGAGCTCGAGCTTCGGATCGCTCACGAGGTGAAACGGCAGCTGGTGGTGGGCAGCGAACGCCTTGTGCGACTCCGCCGTGTCGACCGAGACTCCGACGAGCACGACGCCGCTCTTCTCGAGCTTGTCCCACGCGTCGCGAAACGCGCAGGCCTCCTTGGTGCATCCGGGCGTCTCGTCCTTCGGGTAGAAGTAGAGGACGATCGGCTTGCCTTTGAGCGCGGCGCTGTCGATCACCATTCCGTCGGCGGCGGTCACCGAGAACGCAGGTGCGGGCTTCCCGACCGCGACCTCCGCGGGCGTCGCGACCACGCTCGAGGTCGCGCTGGACGGCGCCTCTGCGGTGGAGCCGCTCGGAGGAGTCGACTTGTTACAAGCAACGACGACGAGCACGACGAGAGGGAGACATCGCATGGGCGCCAGTGTGCCATCCCTTGGCTCGGTGTCACGCTCCTTCAGGTTCGGAACGGGCCGGCGTCGACGCGGAGGCGCCCCGCGCTGATTTGATCGGCGAGGTCTCGCGCAACCTCTGCGCTCTTGCATGCGACACGCAGCGTCTCCCGGCCGAGCGTCTCGTCTGCCACGAGAGCGATCATCACCGCGGCCCCGCCATGGTGAACGGTCGCGATCTGCCGCCACCTGACCAGCGCGCCGTTCACGAGGAGCCCCACCGTGCCGACCTCCACCCTCACGTCCTTCGCGTCAGCACGCAGCATCGTCACGAGCGTGATGGCGAGCCCGAGGGCCGCCATCGCGAACACGAACGGCGCCGCCGCACCGAACGTCGATCGCATGAGCACGCTCACGGCGTCGAAGAAGTTCCCGTGGAGCACGTGATCCGCGAAGAACGTCGGGCGTACGCGCGGCTCGCCGAAGAACGGACGAAAGAGCCACGAGAGCTGCGAGCCCACGAGAAACTGCGCCGAGATCCAGCTGACGAGCACGCGCTTCGCCACCACGTGATCGAGACCGAGCCTCCCGAGGAGCGCCCGGAGCCTCACCACGCCCGCGACGCCCGCACCCGCGACGGCCGTCGTGTGGAGCAGCAGAAGGGCCCGCCCGACCGCCATCGATGCGGCGAGCTTCGCGGGATCACTCGGCGGCACGAGCAGGTCGAGCGCGATCGACATCGGAGCCACGGCGCCGAGGACCGCAGACGTCACCGCGAACGACAGAAGCATGCACACCGCCGTTTGCCGCAGCGAGAGCTTCGAGCGGAGGAGCATCGCGAGCATCGCGCCCAAACCGATGGTGCAGAGCGCAACCGAGAGCAGCAGCGCGGGCAGCTTGATCGCGGAGAACAGCGCTTGCTCCGGTGCGCGCCATATCCCGAACGCCAGCCCGTAGGCTCCCGCGCCGACGATGATCGTCCCCATCGCGGAGAGGATGACGCGACGGAGGCCGTCGCCCCGCCGCACTTGCTCGAGCAGGCGCTCGTCCAATCGACAGAGCGCCGTCGGCCCCACCCAAGTCATTCCCGAACCAGCTCGCGCTCCGGTGACGTGACGGTCGACGCCCAATGAGACACGAAGAAGCTCCGCTCGTGGATGAGCGCGTCGTCCGCAGGCCCGACGAGCGGCCGCAGTGTGGTCGTCATCTGCAGGACGACGAGAATGAAGAGCGGGCTCCACAGCCGGGTGCGCACGGGGTGGCGGTTCATCGCCGTGAGCGCCCGATTGACGAGCCCGAGCCCGAGGAGCGAGCTCGTCACGAGGAACGCGAGGTGCACGGCGCCCATCATCGCGACCGACGACGTCGCCTGCGAGAAGATCCACGCAATCGGCGCGAACCCGACGAGCAGCACGCCCATCAGCGCGACGCCCATGAGGAGCGCGGCGAACGTGTCCTTCACGCGCTGCTCGGCACCCGACAGACACGAAAACACGTGGAGGCTCGGCAAACAGAGGAGCGCGCAGCAGAAGATCCCGAGCGTGAGCTTCAGCGGAACAAACACGAGCTGCAGCCCTCCGCTGAAGAGCGACATCACGAACCCTACGAGCGACGTCGTCACCGCGATGACCACCGAGAGCCGAAAGATCATCCCGTACCCCGTGCGAGTCTCGCGGAGGATCGTCGCGGGCGTCTTCAAGAGCGCTTCGACGAGCGCGAGCGGCCCGGAGTCGAGCGTCGTTTCGGCCACCTGCGCTCGAGGTGCAGCTTCGGCCGTCATGGGTTGTGAGAGCATCGCCAAGTGAACGTGCGCGATGCACTCGGGATATCGGCGCTACTTCAGACCCTCGGAGCCGATGAACTCATCGGGCCAATCGTCGCCCTCGAACGGCCAGTACTCCTCGCTGTCCTTCAGGAACCTCGCGGCATCGAGCGCATCGACGGCGTCCTGCGGCAGGAAGCCGTTGTTGATCGCTTCGATCTCGATCTCGAGCGCGCGCTTTCGCCCGAGCACCGACTCGATGCGCCCGAGGCGGGCACGCCTCAGCAACCGTGAGAGACGGAGGTCCACGCGTCGGAGCGAGTCCCGCGCCAGCGCGTTCTCCGTCCGGGACAGCTCGGCGCGCGCTTGCTCGATCGGCTCGGCGTATCGCGTCGCCGTCTGCTCGTCGCTTCGGAGCAAATCTGGGAGATCCGTTCCCGCGGTCTGCTCGGTCGGCTGCGTCGTTCCGCTCGCCGCGTGCGCCGCGGCCACGCGGACCTGGAGCTTGCCGAGCTCTTCCTTCAGCGGCGCGACTTGCGACGCTCCCGCCCCGTTGCCTTCGAGGTCCGACACCATGCGACGCACGCCATCGAGCGCGTCCTTGGCGTCGCGCGCGCGGTCGTCATCGGTGACCTTGTCGACTTGTGCCGGGCGAACACCCCCGTTCGTCGCCAGCTGCTGGCGGATGTCACCGAGCGAGCCCACCGTCAAATGGAGCCCGCTCACTTCGTGCTCGAGCACCGCCCGCTGTCGCACGACGACGCCGTACGCCGGATCGATCCGCAAGAGCGCTGCGATGGCTCGAAGTGCTTCCTTGCTCAGCGCAGCGCCTCCCTCCTCGTTGTTGCCCGCGTCGCCCCCTTCGCGCGCGGCCGCGAGGAGCGCGTTCATCGCCCGCTCGTCGTTCTGCACGCGCCTCGCCGCGTCCCGCACCGGCTCGTAGAGCGCGATGAACTTGAGCAGCTTGTCGTCCGCCGGCTTGAACTTGCACTGCGCGAGGTCGATGTAGGAATCGAGGATCCACGCCTCGTCCTCGTACGGATGGTGGATCTGCAGGCCCTTGAGCTCGTCGAGCAGCTCGCGCGCGCCCTGGTAGTCCTTCTTCTCGTACCGTGACGTCGCCGCTTCGTAGAGCGCCTCGGCGAGCCGGTCGGAGTCGCGCGGCACGAGGTAGTAGTAGTAACGCGAGTCGTCGAATCGATACTGCTCATGGGCGACGCGCCCGAGCGCGAGCCGCGCGAGATCCCGCACCGCGAAGAAGCGCTCGTCGGCGTACACCGGCGTGCTCGTGGTCGCTCGCTTGGGGTCGGCGACCTTGCAGAACATGTTCTCGCCCTCTTTGTATTGCTTCTTCTCGACGAGGATGAGCCCTTGCAGATACGTCGCTTGCGCCCAGAAGCGCGACCGCTGGGTCACCGCGGCGTACGCTGCGAGCGCCGCGTCCGGATCGTGCCTGGCTTCGGCGGCGCGCCCCATCAGGTAGCTCACTTCGCCGCGCGTCTCTTCGGGTGCGCTCGGGGGCACGCCCTTCAAGTCATCGAGCGCTTCGTCGTAGTGCTCGCTCTCGATGCCAATCTCGACGAGCCTGCGCACTGCGCGCCGCGCGTAGGTCGCCACTTTGTCCCAGGCGCCGGGCTGTTCGAGGAGCTTGCGAAAGTACGCCCGCGCGGGTTGATACGCGCCCGCGTGGGCGTACGCATCGGCTAGCGCGAAGATCACCGCGCGCCCGGCCTCGTCGTTCACGAACGGAACAATCTGCGGGCTCTCGACGAGATCCACCATGCGCGACACGGCCTCGTCGACACGCCCCGCACGGAGGAGATCCTCGCCCTCCGCCGCGCGCGTCTGCACGTCGTCGAGGCTGAGCGGAAGCATCGACCCGAGCTTTCGCGCCGCGAGCGCCTCTTGGTAGGTGTGCATCTGCGTGCCCCGCGTCGGGTCGACACCACTGGTGTGCGCCCCACCCGTGCCTTGGGGCTCGCCGGTGGCGCCCGCGCTCGCCGCGATCCCGACGAGCAACGCCGCAAGCGTGCCCCGCGCTCTCACTTCTTCCCTGGCGCTGCGTGGGACTCAGCCTTCACGCGGACGCGGAGATCGTAGCTGCCGCTCTTGTCGCTTGGGAAGTCCTTGCCCATGTCGGAGTCATCGCCGATCTTGATTTGCACGCCGAGCTCTTGGTCGCGCGGGATCTCGACCGTGAATCGGGTGCGCTGGCTGTTGCGGAAGCCGTCGTTGCGGTTGTCCTTGCGCTCGACGTCGACGGTGATGGCGTGGCGGCCCGGCGCGAGCGCGTGCGCGTAGATCTCTTGGTAGTCGTCGGCCTTGAAGTTCGGCGGAGCGGTGTAGACGGCCCCGTCGTCGAGTGACACGACGAGACGCCCGATGAGCCCATGGTCCCCGTCGATGCGCACGTGAATGGCGATGCGCGAGTGAAAGAGGTTGTCGCCCACGGCGGCGACGCGCGCGCGGAGCGCTGCGATGTCGGCGACGAGCTTGTCGTAATCGACGGTGGGCGCACCAGCATCGATGCCTTGCGCGAATTCGTTCGGCGCAGGGTTGAGCGGGGAGGGGCGTACGCCACCATCACCGAAGTCGCCGTGAAGCATCGACGGAGGAGGAACCGGCCCCGTATCACCCGACGACGCGACACCACCATCCATCGTGATCGTGGTCGGCGAGCTCCCCTGCGCTCCCGCGCCCGCGGCAGACGCATCGGCGCTCGTCGTATCGACGCCCGCATCCGCGACGGCCTGAGGCTTCGGTTTGCCCTGCGGCGGCTTCGCAAACGCCACGACCGCGACGACGCAGCAAGCTGCGACGCCGAGCGCCACCGTCACATGCCTGGTCGCCATCGCTCGCATCGTGCCTGCAAACCCCTCTTTGGAGCAAGTGTGGACTGCGCGCTAGTTCACGAACGGAACGAACACGCTGAGGCCGAGCGTCGCGATGATGTCGTTGACGAGGTGCTGCTGGCCGATCAGCTCCTCCTGCAGGACGTGGTCGCGCACGTCGAAGCGGACCGCGAACCACTTGCCGAAGTACCACTTCGTCCCGAGGCCCGCGCTGCCGGTGACGCCGATGGAGGTCGTGTTGTCGGTGACGCCCGCGCCGAGCGCGATGTTGAAATCGAAGCGGCTGATGCCACCGCCAAGCCAGCGCAGCTTGCCATAAGCGTACGACCAGATCACGTGACCGAAGTACAAGAGCCCCGGGTTATTGCTGGCCGTCTCGAGCACGAGCGTGGGGAAGCGCTGATTGAACGTGTCGGCAGCGTCGCTGTGGAAGCGCGTGTATTGGAAGCTCGCCTCGAGCGCGAGGTCCTCCGAGAAGTGAAAGGTGTAGGCGCCCCCGAGGACGTAGTTCGACGAGTAGAGGTCGGCGGCGTACCAGCCACCCATGAACGAAAACTCGTGGCGAAAGGCCTTGATGAAGAGGCGATCCTGCACGCCGCGGTAATGGCGGCCCCCGATGAGCTCTTGTTTCAGCTCCTCGTCGACGCACTGCGCCCGCGCAGCCGCTGGCCAAAGGACGGCAAGCGCCAGCGCAAGAGTGCACAGCGCTCGGATCACCCGCATCGCAGATGTGCGTAGCAGGCGCGCGCTTTGAGTGTCAACGCGGTACAAAGCCCTCATGGCACTTTCGGTCTTGATTACCGGGGCTTCGTCGGGGATTGGAGCGGCGCTCGCGCGCGAGTACGACAAGCGGGGCGCCCGCGTGGCGCTCCTCGCACGGCGCAAAGAGCGGCTCGAAACGCTCGCGAAGGAGCTTCGTGACGCCCGTGCCGTCGCGTGTGACGTGACGGATGATGCATCGGTTCAAGCCGCGGTCCGCGAGGTGCTCGGTGCGTTCGGCGAAATAGATGTCGTGATCGCCAACGCGGGCATCGGCATCATGGGATCGGTGGAGGAGCTGTCGATCGACGACTATCGCCGTCAGTTCGAGACGAACGTGTTCGGTGTGCTGCGCACGGTCAAGGCGACGCTGAGCTCGCTTCGTCGAACGAGCGGGCGCATCGCCCTCCTCGGCAGCGTCTCGGGGTTCTTGTCGCTCCCGGGCACGAGCGCGTGTGCGATGAGCAAGTTCGCGGTGCGCGCGCTCGCAGAGGCGCTCGGCGCCGAGCTCTCGGGAGCGGGCGTGTCGGTCACGCACGTCGCGCCCGGGTTCGTCGAGAGCGAGATCCGCATGGTCGACAACGTCGGCCATCACCACGAAGGCCGCCGCGATCCCATCCCGCAGTTCTTGGTCATGTCGAACACGCGCGCCGCGCACGAGATCGCGAGCGCCGTCGAAGCGCGCCGCCCCGAGGTGGTCATCACGAGCCACGGCAAAGCCGCGATGTTCATGGCGACCCGCTTCCCGCGCACGGTCCACTCCGTCGTGCGCCTCGCGTCGTCGCAGCTCATGAGCCGGGTGAAGAGCTGATGATGGCGACGTGCGTGCTCGTGCTCTCCGGCCTCGACCCCGGCGGAGGTGCGGGCCTCCTCGCCGATGCGCGCGCGATAGGATCAGCAGGCGCGTTCGCGTGCGGCGTCGTCACGGTGCTCACGGTCCAATCGACCAACGGCCTTCGCCGCACCGTGCCCGTTCGCGCGAGCCTCTGGACCGAGCAGGCGCGTGTGGTCCTTCGCGATCAACGCGTCTCTGCGATCAAGGTCGGTGCGCTCGGCAATGCAGCCAACGTCCGCGCAGCGAGCGCGCTCCTCGCGTCCCACCGTGACATCCCGTCGGTCGTGGATCCCGTCTTCGTCCCGACGCGGGGCAGCGGCAGACTGCTCGCGGAAGGCGCCGTCGCGACCCTGCGACGCGAGCTCTTGCCCCGCGCCACGCTCGTCACCGCGAACGCCGCGGAGGCCGAGGCCCTCACACGCGCCCGCGTCACGAACGTCGCGGAAGCCCGCGTCGCCGCTCTCGCCATCGTCGCGATGGGCGCGCACGCGGTGCTCGTCAAAGGTGGCCATCTCGCGGACGCTCGTGCGACCGACCTGCTCGCAACGAGGGATGGTCTCATCGAGCTCTCGTCCGTGCGCTTGCGCCTCCGCCGCAAGATTCACGGCGCCGGCTGCATCCTCTCCTCTCTCATCGCGGGTCGGCTCGCAATCGGCAACGATCTCCCCACCGCCGTCCGCTGGGCCAAACGCAAACACCACAACGTACTCCGACGCACCGTCGACTTAGGCGGTGATCTCCTCGTCCTTGTCGGCCCAGTACACTGACGATGCAAGCTTGCATCGCACGGATGCAAGCTTGCATCATCGCGATGCAAGCCCACAGCGATCGAAGATAAGCTTACATCATCACGGTAAAAGCTTGCATCATCTGTATGTAAGCCAACATGGCAATGATTCAAACTTATTCAATGATAGTGAATGCTTACATCGTCGTGATGCAAGGCTACATCGTCTGAAGACAAGGTTGCATCGTGCCGAAGTAAGCTTTCATCGATGGCATGTAAGCTTGCATCGATAGGATGTAAAAGTGACATGGTGTCGCACGGTTCACGAAATGGCGGCAACTGGGCCAGCACCCTCGCGGACGATGGTGGGTGGGTTGGTCGTGAGGTCGACTACGGTGCTTGGCACCTCGCCCCCTGCGCCCGCGTCGATGATGAGGCCCAAACCGGGGAACGCGATGTCGATCTCCCGAGGGTCGACGTACGGGTGCTCGTCGCTCTCCCGCTGCGCCGTCGTCGACACGAGCGGCCTTCCAAGCGCCCTCGTGAGCGCGATGGTGACCGCGTGCGCGGGGATGCGGATGCCCACCGTGCGCCGCTTCGATTGCAGCATCTTCGGCACCTCGCGCGTGGAGCTCAGGATGAAGCAGTACGGGCCGGGCAATAGGCGCCTGAGGATCCGATAGTGAAACTTCTCGACGATCGCGTACCGCGCGATGTCGCTCAAGTCGGGGCAGATGAACGCGAGCGGGTGCGAGCGGTCCATTCCCTTGATCGCGTAGAGCCGGTCGATGGCCTTCTTGTTCAGCGGATCACAACCGAGGCCGTAGACGGTATCGGTTGGGTAGGCGATCACATCGCCGGCTTCGAGCGCGGCGGCGGCGCGCGCGATCTTGCGCGGCTCGGGGTGGTCTGGGTTGACCGCCATGAGCATGGCGCAGCGAGTAGCAGAATTTCGGCGTGCTAGGGTGAGTCGATGCTGCTCGTCGACGAGCTCCCACACAACGCTCTGCGCGTGTGTGCGACGCTTTTCGGGCTCATCTGGGGGAGCTTTCTCAACGTCGTGATCTACAGATCACCGCGCGGCCTGAGCGTGGTGCGTCCCGGCTCGCAGTGCCCCGTCTGTCACAAGCCCATCCGCGCTTGGAACAACATCCCGGTCGTCTCGTGGCTCGTCCTCCGCGGCAAGGCGCGGTGCTGCGGGGTGAAGGTGAGCCCGCGCTATCCCATCGTCGAGGCGCTCGGAGGTGCCGCGTCTCTCGCCGTGCTCGAGCTCGTCGTCTTCGCGATGCCCGAAGCGACCGTGCTGCGCGCGGCGGCCGTCTACGTCACCGACTTCGCGGCCATCCTCGGGCTCATCGCGGCGGCGTTCATCGATCTCGAGTTCATGTACCTCCCCGACGCGGTGACGCTCGGCGGGACCGTGCTCGGCATCATGACGTCGTCCTTTCGCGGCATGACCATCGCCGGCTCTCTCGTCACGGCGGTGATTGGGTTTCTCGTCGCGTACATCCCGTTCGTCTTCCTCTACAGGATGGTGCGCGGCCGCGCGGGCATGGGGCTCGGGGACGCCAAGCTCCTCATGATGGCCGGCGCGTTCTTCGGCTTGATCGGGATCGCGTGGACGCTGCTCGCTGGCGCCGTGCAAGGGACGCTCGGCGCGTTCGTCCTCTGGCTCCTGCGCGGAAAGATCGAGCTACCCCAGGGCGTGAAGGAAGAGCTCGCGGAGCTTCGCAAGCTCGCTTCAGAAGGCGACGCGGAGGCCAAGGCGATCCTCGCGGAGGATCCGCTCGCCGAGGAGGACGCGGAAGGTCAGACCTTCGCGCGCATGGCCTTTGGGCCGTTCCTCGCGCTCGCCTTCATCGAGCACGTGCTCTTTGGCCCCGTCATCGTCGAGTACGCGCGGCAGATGTTCTTCCTCTGACCCCCTTCGGGGTGTCGGCTCGGCGAGCGAGCCTCAGGTGAGACGCGAGAGCTCGTCGTACAGGTGAGCCGCGCTCTTGATGCCCAGGTGATAGTTCTCGAGGTCCAGCCACTCGTTCGGAGCGTGAGCGTTCTCGTCGGGTTGCCCGAAGCCCATGAGCAGGCACGGCTTGCCCGTCGCATCGGCGATCGTCCGCACGAACGGAATCGACCCGCCCTCGCGCATGAAGACCGTGGGCTTGCCGAACGCCTTGCTGAACGCGCGCTTGGCGACTTCGAAGACGGGATGGTCCGTGGGCGCGAGATATGGCTCGCCGCCGTGGAGCGGCACGACGCGCACCCGCACGCCAGCGGGGGCGATCGCCATCACGTGCTTCGTGAGCTTGCGCTCGATGTCGGCCGACGATTGATTCGGAACGAGACGGCACGAGATCTTCGCCATCGCGCGCGCGGGAATGATCGTCTTCGACCCTTCTCCCTGGTGACCGCCGGAGATGCCGTTGCAATCGAGCGTGGGCCGCGCCCAGATGCGCTCGAGCGTCGAGAAGCCCTTCTCGCCCACGAGGGCAGGCGAGCCGGTCTGCGCGAGCCAGTGCTTCTCGTCGAACGGTAGCGCGGCCATCTCGTTACGTTCCGTCGACGTGAGCGGGAGGACCTCGTCGTAGAAGCCGGGGATCGTCACGCGCCCGTCCTCGTCGTGGAGCTTCGAGATGATCCTCGCGAGTGCGTTGACGGGGTTCTGCACGCCGCCGCCGTACGATCCCGAGTGAAGATCCTGCACCGGGCCGTCGACGTGAACTTCCACGTACACGAGGCCGCGGAGCCCGACGCACAGCGAGGGAATGCCTCGACCGAACATCGCGGTGTCGCTCACGCACACATAGTCGGCTTCGAGATCCTTCGCGTGCGCTCGCATCAGCGTGTCGAGGTTGGCGCTGCCGATCTCTTCCTCGCCTTCGACGATGAGCTTGATGTTGATCGGCAGCTTGCCCATCGTGCGGATGAAGGCCTCGAGGGCCTTGAGGTGGATGTGCACCTGCCCCTTGTCGTCGACGACGCCGCGGCCCCACATGCGGCCGTCGCGGATCGTGGGCTCGAAAGGCGGGGAGTGCCATTCGGCGAGCGGCTCCACGGGCTGCACGTCGTGGTGACCGTAGATGAGGAGCGTTGGCCTGCCGGGCGCTTGCGCGAATGTTGCGAACGCCGCGGGGTGGCCTGCCGTCGGCCACTTCTCGCAGCGGTCAGCGCCGAGAGCGCGGAGCTTCTCGAGGAGCCAGTCGGCGTTGCGCTCGACGTCGGCCTTGCGCCGCGTGTCGCTGGAGACCGAAGGAATGCGCACCCACTCCTTGAGCTCGTCGACGAAGCGCGTGCGTGCCGCGTCGATGTAGGCGAGCACGCGATCCATGTCGTCGGACATCGCGCCACGTATACCATGGTCGACTACTTCGAGAGCAGCGCGAGAGCGTCGCGAACCGATTGCCCGATTGGCTGTGCGTCGACGCGATCGGCGAGCGCTGTGACCGCGCGCTCTGCCTCGACGGGCCGATAGCCCATGCGGACGAGGGCGTCGTGGAGCACCTCGCTCTGACCGGATGGCTTCGCGCGCGGCGTGAGCTCCGCGGGGCTGGAGGCGACGTTGACCTTGTTCGCGAGCTTGTCCTTGAGCTCGAGGACGAGGCGCTCGGCGGTCTTCTTCCCGACGCCCGGAATCGACGTGAGGCGTCCGAGATCACCGTTCGTCACGGCTCGCGCGAGCTCTTCGGCGGGCAGCACGCTGAGCACCGTGATCGCCGTCCTCGGCCCGACGTTCGAGATGCCGATGAGCGTTCGGAACGCGATGCGATCCGTCTCGCTCGCGAAGCCGAAGAGCGCGAGCGCGTCCTCTCGCACGTGGGTGTGGACGAAGAGCGTCACGAGACCGGCGTCGGTACGGGGCGCGCGTCCAGCCGTTCCGAGCGGCACGGTGACCTCGTAGCCGACCCCCTGCACGTCGAGCACGATCGCATCCGGTTCTTCGTGGACGACACGTCCGGTGAGCCGGCCAATCATGGTTCAGTTGCCTTGTACCGCATTCCGCGAGTACATGCGGATCATGCGAACTCCGTGGTTCCTGGTGCTCGTGATGGCGTGCGGTGGCATCGACAACACGCCCCCTCCCGCTCCGCCGATGCCCCCCGAAAATCCTGCGCCGACTGCGTCGGTTGGGATGACGGCCACCACCGCGACGGCGAGCGTGACGCCGCCCCCTCCTTCCGCGAGCGTCAGCGCCGCTCCGCCTGCCCCGACCGCGGACGCCGGCAAACCGGCATCGGACGCCGGCAAGCCGAAGGGTAAGTAGTCTACGGCGCGACGCCGGGTTTGCGTAGTGCCGCAGCGGCGAGGACGCAGAGCGCTGGGGTGACGACGATGTGGTAGCGGTCCTCGCCGAAGAACACAGCGTGCGTGATCGCTGTCGTCGCGATGAGCGCAATCACGAGCACGAGAGCGTTCGGCAGCGGTGGACGCCCAGCGAGCGGTAACCACGGGATGATGCACGCCGCGATCACGAGCGGATAGAACGTTGGCGTGCTCGTCCCGGCCGCGACCCACGCGAGCCCGAGCACGACCGCGAGGGCCGCCCCTTGCGCGACGAGAGCTGCGCGTGGCGCGCGACGTCGAAAGATGAACGCGACCCCACCTAGCGCCGCCACACACACGAGGAGACGATGCGCGGTGCTCGTCACGGCACGCCACGCGATCCGCCGACCCTCCGGCCACGCGGCTGGCCGCGCCTCGCGTAGGTACTCGACCGCGAACGACTCGTGATCGAACGTGAACGAGAGCTTCGCCGGTACGAGCGCGAGGTAGTGCCACGGGTGTGTGCGGATCTGGTCGACGCCGTACGCAAACCAACATCGGTCTTGCTGCACCTGCCCCGTCACCTCACGGCAGCCGTCGGACGCGTGGAGCGTCTCGAAGCGTCCGGTCGCGCGCGGGAACGATCCGATCGCGAGGTTCCACCCCGCGTTGGTGCTGACGAGCGCGCACCCGTCCATCCGCGCACAGTTGCGCACGGTCCACGGCAGCACGGGCGCGAGCGCGAGCGCGCATGCGAGGATTGCTGCGGCGGGGCGAGCGAAGGCCTTTTTGCGGGTGAGCCACGGCGGCAACGCGATGAGGCCGAAGAACGGCGCGCACAGCAGAGCCTGCGGCCTCACGAGCGCCCCGAGCCCGAGCACCAGCGCACCGATGACGAAGCCGCGCATGTGCTTCGGCTCGGTTTCGCGCGTGGCGATCCAGAACGCAGTGAGCGTGAGCAGCGCCGACAGCGGCTCCGTCATCACGAGCGCGGCGTACAAGACGAGACCTGGATGAAGCGCGGCGATCACGCCAGCGACGCGCGCGCGCATCGGCGAGAGCGCGGTCTTGGCGAGGAGCCACGTCATCACGCACACGCCCGCGCTCACGCCCGCGTCGAACACGGCTGTCACACGGAGGTCGGAGCCAAGCACGCGATAGAGAGCGCCGAGGACCGCGCTGTAGCCGACCGGGTAATGGCACCACGGGTGCCACTCGACGATGCCGTCCGCCCAGCGATCGTCGGAGTAACCGAAGCCCGCGGCGATGCGACGCGCGCCGAAGTCGTAGTAGTGACCGTCCCACACGGGCTCGCCCGCCCACCGCAAGGCGACGAACAATCGAGGCACGAGCGCGACGAAGAACAGCGCAAACCCGAACGGCACGTCTCCGACGTTCGCCCACCGTTGCCGCTCCGTCGCGCCGCTGCCTTTCACTAAGGGCGCCACGCGCCAAGCTCGCGCATGCGCCGCATGTACGTGCGCTGAACCTGGGCCGGGTCGAGACTGAGAAACTTCGCGAGCTCCACGAGGAACCCGCGCACGTAAACCTCGGCGGGGAGCTCCTCCCATGACTCGTCCTCGAGCGCAGTGAGGTGGCCGCGCCCGATCTTGGTGTGAGCGCTGATCTCGAGCAGCTCGATGCCCTGGGCCTCTCGCACTTTGCGGAGCGTGGCTCCGGAGAACTCCGTGTCGGGGCCGATCTCTCGAACGAGCTCGGCGCGGAGCATACGCTTCTCTGCGTCCATCGCCCGCACGGGCTTGGTGGCTTCGGTGCTCGTGCCCGGGTCTGGGAACGTGGACAAGTCGTAGGCGCGTCGCCGCACGGCATCGAGCAGCGTGTCGTAGGCCTCTTCGAGGCGAGCTTGCTCGGCTTGAAGCTGCTTCGCGTCGAGGAGCGAGCTCACCGCGATGCTGCCGTTGGCGTGAACCTCGCGCTGGCTCTTGTACGCGCGCCGAACCTCCTCGTCGCTCGCGGTTCGGCCCACACCGAGCACTTCGTACAGCGTCGGCGGCCCCGAGGGCGGCGAGCCAAAGGCGACGCGCGTCTCGCTCGGTGTGGTGATGAGCGCGACGACGCGACGGCCGATGCGCTCGAGGTTCCGTGCCGCCTTGCACGTCGGGCTGTCGACGAGGAGCGGGCGACGTCTTCGCATGCTGAGCCACACGGTGTCGTCGTGCTCGATGTGCCCGAGCTCGTCGAGCGTGACGCCGTAGTGTCTCGCCACGAGCATGCTCATCCACCCGCCCAGCTCCAGATCGCCGCGCATGCGCGTCTGATTGACGACGAGGCAGAAGCGCGTCTTCTGTGCCTCGACCCACGCGAGCTCGGCGAGCGTGCGATCCATCTTCGCCAGCGTTCGCACGAGCTCGAGCGGGGCAGGGAGCGCATTGAGCTCGGCGAGCGCCCGCTCGAAGATGTGCATGCGAAAACGATCGCGAAGGAGCGCGCGCCGGAGCCTTCTGCGGTAGGTCGCGCGCAGGAATCGATACGTGGTCTCCACGGCCGACGGATCCGGTGCGGTGACCGCGATGGGCACATCGGCAGCGAGCACGAGGTCGACGGCGAAGTTCCCGGCGCCTGGGCCCACGTCGATGACGAGGTAGTCGGCAGGAATGGCCCGAAGCCTCGCGAGCCACCGCGCCTTGCGACCTGCACGAAGCAGCGAGGGTCCGTAAGGAGCATCGTGTGCCGCGGGCAGGAGCGACAGCCCCGGCACGCTCGTCGCGACGAGCGCAGCCTCGAGATTCTCGAGCGTCGGCTCGGCGCGCGCGGCCGGGAGATCGAACTGCGCGTGGAGGTTCGACCCCGTGGTGTCGGCGTCGACGAGCACCACGGTCTTGCCGAGCTGTGCGAAGTAGATGGCGAGGTTCACGGCGACGAGACCCTTGCCGACGCCTCCTCGACCGGCACCGACCGCGATCACCTTGCGCGCACGCACCGGCTCCGCTTCGGCTTCGCCGCTGCCGCCGGTCATTCTCGCTCTCCGACGCGTCGCAAGAGCCCGAAGATGCGTGCACCGAGCTCGGGCGCGCGGAACGGCTTGACGACGTAGTCATCGGCGCCGCCCGCGAAGGCCTCGACCACGTCGCGCGATGTGGCGTTGGCCGTCAGAAAGAGCACGGGCAGGCGAGCCCATCGCGTGCGTACGGCGCGGCACAGGTCGAGGCCGCTCATTCCAGGCAGCGTCCAGTCGAGGACGACGAGGTCGAACGCGCCCTCTTCGAGCTCGTGCAAGCCGTCTTCGCCGGTGGGAGACACGACGACGGTGAATCCCACGGCTTCGAGCATCGCGCTGACGACACTGCCGACGTCATGATCGTCGTCCACGAGCAAGATGCGAGCGCCTCCGCCATCACCGAGCTTGCGAAAGGCCGTCGTGGAAGGCGGTGCCGATTGCGTCCGCGCAGGCCGCACGGGCGACGGGGCGGTGGGCGGCTGGCGGTCGAGCAGAGAGCGCACCCGCGACCAGTCGCGCGTCTCGAACGACAGTGTGAGCTCCCCGCCGTGTCGTCGCACGCGGGCAGCAGCCGAGGTCGCCAAACCACCCGACGTGAGCTCGACGATGGCGAGCACCCACTCACCGTCGACGATCCCCCTCGATGATGGCGGTGCGTCACCTACGCGGCCGCGCTGCACGGTGAGCTCGCGATCCTGGGACGCGAGCGCGTCCACCAGGGCCCGCGCCGTCTCGTACCGACATACGATGCTTCTCACGATGATCCTCCGCGTATGTACAGCAGGGCTTGCGGCACCGTCGAGCGCGCTCTAGTGTGCAGCCCGTACCGATGTCCGTGAAGGCCGTGCTCCGGCGCTGTGCGCCCATCGTGTTGTTCTTGAGCCTGTCGGGCGCCAACGGGTCGATGTGCAACAAACCCGCGGGTGGCGAGGCGTCGAAGGACCCAGAACAGACGGTCGACGTGAACCTCGCCGAGGTCGACACGAGCACGCTCACCCCTCGTGAAAAGCGCGACTGGAGCGGCTACGTGAGCGAGCTCCTCGCGCCATGCTCGGACACGCCAGTCTCGCTCGCCCAGTGCGTGCAGGAGAAGCGCGCCTGCTCGAGGTGCCTGCCCGCCGCCAAAATGATCCTGCGTGCGGTCCGGGACGGCTACGCAAAGGAACAAGTCGAGCACGCATTCCACAATCGCTTCGATGCCGAACGCGTGCGTAACGTGCCCATCGACGACTCACCGTCGCGCGGATCGTCGTCGTCGCCCATCGTGCTCGTCGAGTTCGCCGACTTCACCTGCCCGCACTGCCAAGCCCTCGCGCCGCAGCTCGACAAGTTCGTCGACGATCGCAAAGAGGTTCGTTTCGTCTACAAGTTCTACCCGCTCACCGGCCAGGGTCACGAGCGAGCGGACCCCGCTGCGCGCGCGGCGTGGGCCGCCAACATCCAGGGCAAGTTCTGGGAGATGCACAAGAAGCTCTTCGAGAACCCCGACAACCTCGAGCAAGGCGACTTCGAGCGCTATGCCAAGGACCTCGGGCTCGACGTCGCGAAGTTTCGCGCCGACATGCAAGCGCAGGGCACGACCGACAAAATCGCCGCCGATCGGAAGCTCGGTGATGCGCTCGACGTGCACGGCACACCGACGCTCTTCATCAACGGCCGCGAGTACGACAAGAGTCAGGGCCTCGACGACTGGGTCGACCTCGAGCTTCAGCTGAAGGGCGTCTCGTCGGCCTTAGTCGCCGTCAAACCCGATGCATCGGCGTCGGCGGCACCGTCGGCAAGCATCGCCCAGCCGAAGCCGAAATGACCGACCTCGGTATCGTATCGGCGCCGCCGACATCGTCTCGACGCGTCACGCAACGACTCGCGCTCGAGGGCTGCGGGTGCTTCCCGAGTGGTCGCCACTATCCGGGCATCGCCCACCTCCTGCGGACCATCATTCGTGGGCTCGCCGATGAGTTCGGGCAGGACACGACCTGGCGCGATCTCGAGATTGCGCTCGTCGACGTCGAGACGACGGGCCGAGACGCTGCGCATGATCGGGTCATCGAGGTCGGCATCGTCGTCGGCCGCGGCGGCGAGATCGTTGCGCGATACAACTGGCTCCTCAACCCCGGGATGCCGATCCCCCAGGAAGCGCGCGACGTCCACGGCATCACCGACGAGCAGGTGGCAGCCGCTCCGTCGTTCGAGAGCGTGGCGCACGAGATAGCCGACGCTCTGCGTGGTCGAGTCCCGGCTGCGTACAACGCAGAGTTCGACAAGACGTTCCTCCTTTCGGAGTACGCCCGCATCGGGAAGAAGCTCGACGCTGCGCCCCCGGCGTTACGGCGCGAGATCGCGTGGGTCGACCCGCTCGTTTGGGCTCGCGAAATACAAGCCGAGCAGCGTTCGCGTGCCCTCTCCGAAGTCGCGCAGCGCCTCGGCATCGCGCTCGAGAAGGCCCACCGCGCGAGCCAAGACGCCGAAGCCGCCCTCCGCGTTCTTTATGCCCTGGCCGAAGACGCTCGCATTCCACGGCCTTATGGGGCGCTCATTCAAGAGCAGCGACGCATTGGCCTCCTCCAGGCGGACGAACGCCGGCGCTGGCAGCGCCCGTCGTAGCCGAAACATCGCGCGTGACGCACTGCGAAAACCCAGCCTATCATGGCGTCCAGGTAGAACCATGAGCGCCGAGATCAAGATCAGCGAGAGCGTCAAGCTCGAGGTCCCCGTCGTCGTCGGCAGCGAGCAGGAGCGCGCGCTCGACATCGCGCAGCTCCGCGCGAAGACCGGCTACGTGACGCTCGACCCGGCGTTCATGAACACCGCGTCCACCAAGAGCGGCATCACGTTCATCGATGGTGACAAGGGCATCCTTCGCTATCGCGGCATTCCGATCGAGGAGCTCGCCGAGCACTCGACGTTCGTCGAGACGAGCTACTTGCTCATCAATGGCCACCTGCCGAACAAAACGGAGCTCTCGCGCTTCTCGACGCTCCTCACGCGCCACTCGCTGATCCACGAGGACATGAAGCGTTTCTTCGAGGGCTTCCCCACGACGGCGCATCCGATGGCGGTGCTCTCGTCGATGGTGCTGGCGCTCTCGAGCTTCTATCCAGACGCGATCGACGTGAACAACACGGATCAAATCGACATTACGATCGCGCGATTGCTCGCGAAGGTTCGCACGATCGCGGCGTTCGCCTACAAGAAGTCTGCGGGCCAGGCGATGGTCTACCCGAAGAACTCGCTGAGCTACTGCGCGAACTTCCTCAACATGATGTTCAGCGTGCCAGCCGAGCCCTACGAGGTCGACGAAGAGCTCGTGCGCACGATGAACCTTCTCCTCATCCTGCACGCGGACCACGAACAGAACTGCTCGACGTCGACGGTGCGCCTCGTCGGCAGCTCGCGCGCGAACCTCTTCGCCTCCATCTCGGCCGGTATCTGCGCCCTGTGGGGTCCGCTCCACGGCGGGGCGAACCAGGAGGTCCTCGAGATGCTCGAGGAGATCAAGCAGGACGGCGGCGACGTGAAGAAATACGTCGCGCTCGCCAAGGACAAGAACTCGACCTTCCGCCTGATGGGCTTCGGCCATCGCGTCTACAAGAACTTCGATCCGCGCGCGAAGATCATCAAGCTCGCGGCTGACAAGGTGCTCGCCAAGCTCGGCATGAAGGACTCGCTCCTCGACATCGCCAAGGGCCTCGAGGAGGCGGCGCTGACCGACAGCTACTTCATCGAGCGGAAGCTCTATCCGAACGTCGACTTTTATTCGGGCATCATCTACCGCGCGATGGGCTTCCCCACGAACATGTTCACGGTGCTCTTCGCGCTCGGGCGGTTGCCTGGGTGGATCGCCCACTGGAAGGAGATGATGGAGGACCCGACGACGAAGATCGGCCGCCCCCGTCAGATCTACACCGGGCCCACGCTCCAGGCGTACATGCCCATCGAGCAGCGGAAGTAGTACACTTCAGGCATTGGGCTTTCGTCACGTCATCCTCGTCGTCGCGTTTGTAGGGTGCACACAGAATTTCGACGTCTTCGTCGCCAAGGACGGCGGTGAAGATGCGTCCCAGAGCAGCGATGCCACGACTGACGCACACGACGCCCAAGCCCCGTGCGACGCCGCAGCCTCGTGCCTGACCAGCGCGAACCTTTGTGGCCAGTCGTGCGTGAGCAGCGACAACTCGTGCATCACGGGCTGTGGTGGGTCGACGGCGTGCCAGAGCCTTTGCAAGAGCCAAGCGCAAACGTGCGCGATGACGTGCGTGACGATCTGCGACGACTGCGTCGACGCGGGCTGTGCCGAGTCCGCGTGTCAGTCTGCGCTGCCGTGAGGTCAGTCGGGTGTCCCGATTTCAGCGAGCGCGAAGGCGAGCTCGTCCGAGATCGAGTCGACGAGTGATTTGACCATGTCGGCGCCGCCATGGCCCGCGTTCTTCTCGACGCGGAGCAGCACGGGCCCGCCGGTCGAGTCTGCCTGGAGCGCGGCCGCGAACTTTCGTGCGTGCATCGGGTCGACGCGGTCATCGCTGTCGGCGGAGAGTATGAGCACCGACGGATACTTCGTGCCCGCTTGCACGTGCTGGTACGGCGAGTACGCGTAGATCGAGTCGAAGTCCGCGGGGTTGTCCGCCGACCCATACTCCTCGACCCATGTCTTGCCCGAGCCGAAGCGGTGGTAACGGAGCATGTCGACGAGTGGCACGCCGCAGAGCCCCACACGAAAGAGCTCCGGGAACTGCGTGATGGCCGCGGCGACGAGCAAGCCCCCGTTGGAAGCGCCACGCACCGCGATGCGATCCGGAGTCGTGATCCCTTCTGACACGAGCTCCCCGAGCACCGCATGGAGATCATCGAACACGTTTTGCTTGTTGTGCCCCATGCCGCCCGCGTGCCATGGCTCGCCGTATTCGGCGCCGCCGCGCAGGTTCGCCACGACGTACGCGCCTCCGCGCTCGAGCCACGGGTACGCGGACGACGTGAAGCGCGGCTTTTGGGTGGCTAGAAATCCCCCATACCCGTAGACGAGCGTCGGCACGCTCTTCGTCTTGTCCCGGTCCTTGGGACCCACGATGAACATCGGGACGCGCGTTCCGTCCTTCGACTTCGCGAACGCTTGCTCCACCGTGAATTTACTCGGATCAATCGGTATCTCGAGCTTGAAGTAGAGCTTCGTCGCGCCGCTCTTCACGCTCGTTTCGTAGATCTCGGTCGGGTAGGTGAACGACGTGAACGTGTAGTAGGCCTCGTCCTCGTCCGGCGTTCCGTAGAAGACGGACGCCGCTCCCTTCGTGGGGAGCTGAACCTCGCGCACGAGCTTGCCGTCGAGATCGTGGATCTCGAGGTGAGAGACGACGTCCTTCAAGTACGAGATCGAGAGCTTTCCCCCGACGAGGTTGACGCCGTCGATGGTCGCGTCCTTGCGCTCGGGCACGATCTCCGTCCAGGCCGCATGATCTGGCTTGCTTGGGTCGACGCGCACGATGCGGTGGTTCGGCGCGCCCTCATCGGTCTCCACGTAGAAGCGATCCCGATAAACCCACACGTTGTACTTGTGCGGCATCCCCGCGGCGAGCGTCTTCCACTCCTTCGGCTCCGCGCCGCCGCGAAGATCCTTGAAGAAGACGTCGGTCGACGTCCACCCGTGCTGCACGTACGAGAGCAGGAAGTGCCCATCGCGCGAGACCTCCACGCCGAGGAACGACTTCGCGTCGTGCGTGGCCTCGTGGACGAGCCGGTCCTTTTTGGGATCTGCCCCGAGCTTGTGGAAGTACACCTCGGCGAAGCCCGGCCGGTCCTCGACCGTGACGGTCGGGGAGATGGCCGGCAGTCGCGTGTAATAGAACCCGTCACTCCGTGCATTCCACGACACGTTCGCGTACTTGGCCCCGTCGATGACGTCGGTTGTCGAGATCTTCCCCGTCGCGACGTCCATCACGTGCAGGGTGGCCTCGTCGGAGTTGTGTTCCTTCTGCAAGTAGGTGACGTGGTTGCCGTCGTGCGACTCTTCCCACGAGCCGAGCGCGACGCTGCCGTCGGTCGACCAGGTGTTGGGGTCAAGCAGCACCTTCGGCGTGCCTGTCTTGCCTTCCTTCCACCAAACCACCGACTTCTCCTGCTTGGCATCGCGGTGGGACCAGAAGTAGCGTTTCTGCGCCTTCACGGGCGCGCTCTGCTGATCGACGTAGAAGAGCTCGGTGAGCCGCTTTTTGATGGCATCGCGGTCGGGCAGCTTGGCGAGGCGCGCGCGCGCGAAAGCGTCCTCGGCTGAAACCCACGCCTTGACCCTGTCGTCGCCGCCGTCCTCGAGCCAACGGAAGCGATCGTGGATGGTCTTTCCGTGGAGCGTCTCGACGACGTCTCGCTGCGGCGTCGCGGGGTAGTCGAATCGCTTGGCCTGCATCGGTGGGCCGGCGTCCGCAGCTGCCGATGATGCGGTCGTGCTCGGCATGGGGTGAACGACGCCCGAGCCCGGTTCACCGCCGCACGCCACGACCATCGCGATGGGAGCCAGTCGCTTGAGCCAGTTCATGATGCGCACGTTAGCCAAACTGAGTAGGCTGCGCACCGCTCATCCATGGCCAAGAAGAAACAAGGCAAACCGCGCGAACGTACCGAGCGTCGATTCGTGCCGCGCACCACCGCGAGCCCCACGCTCGTCTACGCCATCGGCGCGGTGGGGGCGCTGCTTTTGGGCGGCGGAGTGTGGGGCCAGTTCGGGAACGCCATTCGCAAGACGGAGCTCGAGCCGCTCAGCTATGCGCCGTGGCTTCTCGCGGCGGGGGCCGTGCTCGCCGGCGTCGCGATTTGGATTGGTACGAGCACGGAAGCAGCCGTGCGTATCGGCGTCGCCGGCATCGCCGAGGAGCGCGGGCAGACGCGACGCATGCCATGGTGGCGCGTCGAGGACGTTTCGGGAGACGCGACGATGATCGTCGTTCGCGGCAAGGACGAGACTGGCACGGACATGAGCGTGCGCTTCACGCGCCGCGCCATGCCTGCCGCGCTCGCGTGGGTCGTGCGCGAGGCACGCGAGCGTGCCGAGGAGCGTGTCGAGCTCTCCGACGAGGTCATCGCTGCGATTGGTAAGCCGTCAAAAGAGGCCGGCGAAATCATGCCGTGCCCGCCACTTCAGGTCGTCGGACAGCACTGCGCCGAGAGCGACACCATCATCTCGTACGAGCCAGACGCACGGGTCTGCCCGCGCTGCGAGCGCGTCTACCACAAGGACCACGTGCCCGAGCACTGCGAGTGCGGCGCAGTCCCGAACCCGACGTCGTGATGCCTCGCGAGCGTGTGCTCGTCACCGGTGCGAGCAAAGGCATCGGAGCAGCGTGTGCCGAGGCCTTCGCGAAGGCCGGGCTCGATGTCATCGTGCACTATCATCGCGATGAAGCGGGCGCCCGCCGCACGCTCGATCGCATCCGTGCGCATGGCGCGGACGGGACGATCGTGCAGGCCGCACTCGAGAAGTGGAGCGAAGGCGAACGCCTCCTCCACGACGGCGGTCACGTCGATCACGTCGTCGTGAACCACGGCGTCTGGCAGGAAGCCGCGATTGACGTCATGACCGAGCCCCAATTCGACGAGACGATGGACGCCAACGTCCGCGGTGTGTTCTCCGTGTGCGGCGCCGCAGCGCGTCGCATGAAGGTGGAGAAGAAGGGTTCGATCGTGCTCATCGCGAGCACCGCTGGCCAGCGTGGAGAGGCGATGCACGCGCATTATGCCGCGAGCAAAGGCGCCGTCATCAGCATGACCAAGAGCCTCGCTGCGGAGCTCGCGCCGTTTGGCATTCGTGTCAACTGCGTGGCGCCCGGGTGGGTGGCGACGGGCATGGCGGGACCCGCGCTCGATGATCCGAACGAGCGAAAGAAGATCCTCGCGACAATTCCTCTCGGGAGGGTCGGCACCCCTGACGAGATCGCGGCACCCGTGGTTTTTCTTTGTAGCGCGGGCGCGTCATTCATCACGGGCGAGATCTTCAACGTGAACGGCGGCGCCGTGCTCGTCGGTTAGGAAGAGACACATATGAACAAGCTTGCGGTCCTCGGAACGGGCACGATGGGGCAGGGTATCGCGCAGCTCGCAGCGACGTCGGGCTACGAAACGCGGGTCTACGACGTCGACAAGAAGCGGGCAGACGCGAGCATCGCTGCGATCGCGGCACAGCTCGACAAGCTCGTACAGAAGGGGAAGCTCGACGCCTCGCTTCAGAAAGCCGCGCTCGAACGACTCTCGAGCGCACCCGACGTGGGCGTGGCGTGCGCGAACGTCGACGTCGTCATCGAAGCCGTTCCCGAGGACATGGCGCTGAAGACCGCGCTCTTTCGTGAGGTGATCGCCGCCGCACCCGCAAACGCCATCTTGGGATCGAACACCTCGTCGCTCAGCATCACCGAGCTCGGCGCGAAGATCGGCGCGGCGGATCGTACGGTGGGTCTCCACTTCTTCAACCCGCCACCCGTCATGGAGCTGCTCGAGGTCGTGCGCGGGCTCGCCACGTCGCAAGCCACCATCGATCGCGCCCTCGCACTCGCCGGGGCGTTGAAGAAGACCCCCATCGTCGTCGCCGATACGCCAGGGTTCGCGTCGAGCCGCCTCGGCGTGATCCTTGGCGCCGAAGCGATTCGCATGCTCGAGTCGGGTGTCGCGAGCGCAGCCGACATCGACCGTGCGATGGAGCTCGGTTACAGGCATCCGATGGGCCCGCTCAAGCTCACCGATCTCGTGGGGCTCGACGTGCGCCTCGCGATCCTCGAGCACCTGCACCGCGAGGTTGGCGAACAGTTTCGGCCCCCCGTGCTGTTGCGCAAAATGGTCCGCGCGGGCAAGCTTGGCAAGAAGGTGGGCGAAGGCTTCTATGTGTGGAAGGACGGGCAACCCGAGGTGGGTCCGAAAAACACATGAAATGTTTGTGGCTCGCCCTTGCGCTCGTGGCATGCGGCGGTGACGCTGGGTCGGCGGCGCCAGCGCGACCACCACCACGTGAGGTCCTCGTGCTCGCGGTTCGCGTGACGCAGTCGGGGCCTGATGATGCGTTTTGTCCAGCGCTCGAGGTGGGGCTTGCGCGCTCCGGTATCGCGGTCGTCAACGACGCGTCCCAACCCGCTGACGCCTTGGTGACGTGCCGCGTGTTCATGGGCGAGGACGACGGCTTTCTCCGCATCACCTCGAACGGTCAAGCGCGCATGAAGATCACCGTGCGTGTCGAGGTGCGCTCGGCGGCGAACGTCCTCGTCGATCAGTTCATCGCGGAATACAAAGGCTTCAAGGGAAGCACCGCGGACGAGGATGCCGTCAGCAAAGTGGTCGTTGCCTTTGCGTACTCGCCGCGCATGGCGGCATTCGCCCGTGTCGCAAAGACCATCACAGCATCGGCGCCCACGCAGGTGACCACCTCGACGCTCCCGGTGCCGACGGCGCAAGGACGCAGCGACCCCGCCGACGATGCCCAGTGGTTCGCGATCGACACGGTCAGGTGCAAGATCCCGGCGCAAGTCAACTCCTGCGATTTGCTCCGCGGCTATCTGCGGCGTCACCCGAACGGGGGCCATGCCCAGGAGGCCAATGACATCCTTGCGGCCGCGCAGCCCGCCCTCGAGAGGCTGCAGAAAGACGAGGTCGCGTGGCAGAAGGCCAACCGCTACGAATGCTCCCGCATGCGCTCGAGCGATGCGTGCGCGGGCGTCGAAGCTTACGAGATCCAATTCCCGTCAGGCATGCACGCGGACGAAGCGCGTCGTCTTCTCAAGGCAGCAGGCATCGACAAGTAGCGCTCACGGGCACTTCTTGAGGCAAGGGACGAGGCAGTCCGTCATGTCACTCGCGCCCGCGCATCTCGCCGTGCAGCTCGCCCTACACTGCTCGTGCGTCAAACCCGTGTGAGCGGTTGCGACGGTCGCCGTCGCCGTCGCGACTGACGTTGCTGTGGCGGTCGCGACGAGCGCCGTGGGTGGCGCAGTAACATGTGGCTTTGCCGATGCTGATCCGATCGTGAGCGGCTCGATGACGCTCGACTCGGGCGGTGCCGTCGCAGTCGCTGTTTCCGTGGGGTTGGGTGGCGCATACGTGACGGTGGCTGCACTCGAGGCCCTCAGTTGACCCACCGCGAACACGATCACGCCCGCGGCTGCAATCCCCATCACACCCAGCACCACCAATGCGATGGCAACCTTGACCCCGAGACTCATGCCCGACGGTCTCGCGGGGCTGCGAGCCGACTGCACGTAGGGTTCGTTCGTCGATGCCCCGATGCTTGGCGGGACGTACGGCGTCACATAAGGAGGTGGCAGCTGAGCCGGAGTCACATGTGGCGGAGTCACGTGCGGCGGAGTGAGCGCGGCTGGGGGTACGCTCGGCGCACGCAACATCGTTGGTGCATGGGCGGCTGCGGAGACCGACGCGTGGCGCAAGATCTCGGTGAGCTCGGCGACCTGTTCGCCAGCCGTCCGGAATCGTTGCTCCGGGAGGCGCGCGCACGACCGCAGGATCCACCCGTCGATGGCGGGCGGGAGTCCCCAACGGGTCGAAGGCGGATACATCGCGTGCGAGAGGACCTTGGCGAGAATGTCCGGCACCGTGCGGCCTTCCCAATACGGCTCGCCGGTCAGTAGGAAGATGGCGATGAGGCCGAGCGCCCAGACGTCGGTGGCTGGCCCGACGAGATCGCGCCGGCCGAGCGCCTGCTCGAGCGCCATGTAGAGCGGCGTACCCATCACCGTACCGGTCCGCGTGAGCTGACCGAGGCCGGTGGCCATCGCGTCGTCCATCGTCTTCGAGATGCCAAAGTCGAGGATCTTGAGGACCGACGTGCCGTCCTCCCGTTGATGCAAAAACAAGTTCTCGGGTTTCAAGTCGCGGTGGACGATGCCGATGGAGTGGGCCTTGTCGAGCGCCCGCGCCACCTGACCGAGCACGAAGGCCACCTCCGTAGCGGGTAGCGGACCGCGCTGCGCGACGATCTTCTGGAGATCGCTGCCGTGGAGGAGCTCCATCACGAGAAATGGCGCGCCGCCCAGCTCGGGCGCGCAGTCCGCATCGAGCACGCGGACCACGTTCTCGCTCTGGATTCTCGCGGGGGCTCGTGCCTCTCGCTTGAAGCGCTCGATCGATTCCGGATCGGTGGAGGCTGCACCGTGCAGCACCTTCAACGCCGCTCGGTCACCCGTGTGGGCGTGCTCGACCAGATACACCTCGCCCATCCCGCCGCGCCCGATTTGCGACAGCACGCGATAACGTGAAACGAGGATGGTGCCAGGTGCGAGCACGGCGAGCTAACGACCGTACGCACATTAACTGATGCTACGCTTCGACGCGATGAAAGATGCGTACCTCGTCGACGCGGTGCGTACGCCGATCGGCAAGTTCAAAGGCGCGCTCGCCGACGTGCGTACGGATGACCTGGCGGCTCACGTGATCGCCGCAATTGCTCTCCGCAACGCGAGCGTTGCCGAGAGGATCGGCCACGTCGTCTTCGGGGCGACCAATCAAGCGGGGGAGGACAATCGCAACGTGGCGCGCATGGCTGCGCTGATCGCGGGTCTGCCGTACGAGGTTCCGGCGGTCACCGTGAACCGGTTGTGTGGCTCGGGACTCGAGGCCGTGATTGACGGCGTGATGCGCGTGCAACTCGGTGACGCTGACGTCGTCGTGTGTGGTGGCGTGGAGAGCATGACGCGCGCGCCGTTCGTGATGAAGAAGAGCGAAGAGGTCTTCGGCCGCACGCCCCCGACGATCTTCGACACGACGCTTGGTTGGCGGTTCGAGAATCCGCGCATGGCTGCGCGCTTCCCGCTTCAGTCGATGGGCGAGACGGCGGAGAACGTCGCCGAGAAATGGAAGATCACGCGACCTGCGCAAGATGCCTTTGCCCTCGGGTCGCAAAAGAAGGCGGCTGCTGCGATGGCCGCGGGAGCGTTCGCCTCGGAGATCACGGCCGTCACGGTTCCCCAGCGGAAGGGTGAAGCCGTGGTGTTCGCGAAGGACGAGTCCCCACGCGACACCACGCTCGAGGCGCTCGCCAAGCTTCAGCCCGTGTTCCGCAAGGGTGGCACGGTGACGGCGGGAAATAGCTCACCCATCAACGACGGCGCGAGCGCGACGCTCGTCGTGAGCGAGACCGTGATGCGAGAAGCCAAGCTCGAGCCGCTCGCGCGCGTGGTGTCGTACGCGACCGCCGGCGTCGAGCCCAACCTGATGGGCGAAGGGCCCATTCCTGCGGGGAAGAAAGCGCTCGCCCGCGCGGGGTGGCGGACGGACGATCTCGATCTCGTCGAGCTGAACGAGGCCTTTGCGGCTCAGTCGATCGCGTGCGTGCGCGGGCTCGAGCTCGACGAGGCCAAGGTCAACGTGAATGGCGGCGCAATCGCTCTCGGTCACCCGATCGGCTCGAGTGGCGCCCGGGTGCTCGGCACGCTCCTCTGGGCGATGAAGGCGCGAGGCGCGCGGCGTGGGATGGCCGCCCTCTGCATCGGCGTGGGTCAAGGCATCGCGATGTGCGTCGAGCGCTGAGTGGAGACGAGCACACCACCGCCCGGGCCGCCGTGGGACTTGCCCGTTCACGACGCGCCGCTGGCGTTCGTCGATCTCGAGATGACCGGGCTCGACCCCACGCGTGACCACGTCGTCGAGGTGTGCATCGAGCGGTGGCGGGGCGAGTCGCGTGAAGGAGTGCTCGAGTCGCTCGTGCGACCACCGACACGAGCGGGTGGAAGCGCCCACATCCACGGCATCGACGAAGCTGCCCTCATGGCCGCACCGGCGTTCGACGCGCTCGCAGACGACGTCGATCGGTTACTCTCGGGTGCGGTCTTCGTCGCCCACGCCGCGCAATACGACGCGATGTTCATTTGCGCCGAGATGAAGCGGGCGGGGCGGGCTTTCGCCATCGACCACACCATCGACACGCTCGTTCTCTCGCGTCGCGCTTTTGCACTACCGAGTCATTCGCTCACGTCGCTCTGCACCCACCTCGGCATTCTGCGCGGGCGCGCCCACCGCGCTGGCGACGACGTGCGGGCCCTCCGCGCGGTATTCGAGCGTTGCGTCGCCGTGCTCGCACCGACGAGCGCCCGAGACTTGTGGGAGGTCCGCGTCGCCGAACGCCACGCTCGAGCTGCCATTCTGAGCGCCTGCGTGGCTGCAGCGGGAGGCTCTGTACCCGTCGAAATCGTCTATCGGCCGACGCGGCGAGCCGCGCACGCGCTGACCATGATGGTCACGGAGGTATGCGCCGCGCTCGACCCGCCGCGGGTGTTGGGCTATCTGCTCCCGGGTCGTGGTCGGAGAGAGCTCCGCGCGGACCGCATCTTGCGGGTGGGGCCCATCGTGGAGCAGGAAAATAGATGAATCGTTCGGTTGTCGTCATGTGCGTCCTCTCCGTCGCGGCGGCTTGTGGGCCGTTCGATGCCAACGCTCCAAGCCGACCACCCCTCGCTCAGAAGTGGCTCGACCGCGCCGAGCTTGGATACAAAACGGGCGACTTCGACGACGCGAAGCTCTCGATCGACGAGGCGCTTCGCGTCGCGCCACACGATGACGGAGCGCGCCTCGTCGCGGCCCGCGTCGCACTGGCGCATCTCGACTACACGTCGGCGCTGAAGCTCACGGAAGGAATGCAAACGACGCAGGCCCACGCGGTCCGCGGTCGAGCCCACTGGTACGCGGGCGACATGGAGAGCGCGGCCGACGAGCTCGAAGGGATGTTGGCCGATCCGTCGGTCAAGGACCCGTGGGCGCGTGACATCGCGCGACTCGCGCGGAAGGGGGCAACACGCAAGCCGTTCAACATGGAGGGCGGCGTCGTCGCGCTCGTCGACTTGCCTCCAGCAGGGTCGGCGCTCGTCGTCCCTTGCGAGATGGAAGGTGAGCAGGTCCTGACGATGATCGCGACGGGCAGCGCAGAGGTCGTCGTTGATTCGGGGTCACGGAGCGAGCCCAGCTGGGTGTCGCTTCGCTTCGCCGATCGCATCGAGGTCCGCGACGTACCCGCGCTCAGCCAGGACTTGTCGGCCCTGTCGCGCGTGCTCGGTGCGCCAATCAAGGCGCTCCTCGGCGTGAATCTCCTGAGGCACATCCACGCCACCTTCGATCGTCGAGGGGGTCAGTTCGTCGTGCGGCTCGCAGACCCTCCGTCACCCCCCGAGGCGAGCCGCTTGCCTCTCTTCTATGCTCGCGGTGGGGGCATGATGATGCGCATGCAGGTCACACCCCACGAGGACGACGCGTCGCTCTTCTACGTCGATTCGTCGCAGCCCTACTCGCTCGTCATGCAAGACGCACTTTGGCGCAAGGCAGGCGTCGATGTCGAGCAGATGGTGCCGTCGACCGTGTTGCCGAACGCGCGAGCGGGGCGTGTTCCGTCGCTGCGTCTCGGGGGCATGAGCTTTCCGAGCGTGCCTGCCCTCGCGCTCGGGTCGGTCGCGGATCAAGCGCCGGCGTCGCTCGACGTCGACCTCGGCGGGGTCGTTGGCGCCGGCCTCCTCGAAGCTTTTCGCGTGACGTTTACCGATGGCGGGCGTTTCGTGTGGGTCGAGATGGATCCGACCATGGCCAGCGACCGCAAATGACCCAGAACAAGCCCATCGCCCGCCTCGCAGTCTATGCGGGCAGCTTCGATCCCATCACGCTTGGTCACGTGGACCTTGTCGAACGAGCGTCGGCGCTTTTCTCCGATGTGGTGGTGGCCATCGGCGTTCACGCGACGCGGAGCCCGCTCTTTTCGATCGAGGAGCGGCTCGCGCTCGTCGAGCCCGTCGCCAAGGAGTTCCCGAATGTCACCATCGCGTCGTTCGATGGGCTCCTCATCGACTTCTGTCGTCGCATCGGTGCCCGCGTCATCGTCCGCGGCCTCCGCGCCGCAACCGACTTCGAGTACGAGCTGCAGATCGCTCACGCGAACGCGGACCTGCACCCGGAGGTCGACACGATCTTTCTCCCGACCCGCACCAAACACGGGTTCTTGAGCGCGTCGCTCGTTCGTGAGATCGCGAGCCACGGCGGCGACGTGAGCCGCTACGCCACCAAGGACGTGTGCGAGGCGCTCAAGAAGAAGTTCGGTTAGTCCGATGAGCCTCGAAGAGACCGTGGCGTTCTTGCGGACGCGGGCGAAGGCGCAGCCTCGCGTCGGCCTCGTGCTTGGAAGTGGACTCGGTGCGTTCGCCGACTCGCTCTCGGGACCGAAGATTCCCTACGCGGAGATCCCGCACATGCCCGTGCCCCGTGTCGTCGGCCACGCCGGGAGCCTTTGCTTCGGTGACGTGGGCAACGTGCCCGTCGTGTGCATGCAAGGCCGCGCACACTTCTACGAGGGCTATGATCTCGACGCAGTGGTCCACGGCGTGCGAACCATGGCACGTCTCGGGGTGACGGCCGTGCTTCTCACCAACGCCGCGGGCGGCTGCGACGCGGGCTTTCGTGCGGGCGATCTGATGATCGTCACCGATCACGTCAACCTGACGGGCCGGTCGCCCCTCATCGGACCCAACGACGACAAGCTCGGGCCGCGCTTTCCCGACATGAGCGTGGCGTATGACGCCCAACTTCGCCAAGACCTCGAGCTCGCTGGCCGTGAGCTCGGGATCGAGCTTCAAAAGGGTGTCTACGCGTGGCTTACGGGGCCGTCGTACGAGACGCCTGCCGAGATCCGCATGCTGCAGAAGCTCGGCGTGAGCGCGGTGGGCATGAGCACCGTTCCAGAGGTGATCGCGCTACGTCACATGGGCGTCCGTACGGCTGCCCTCTCGTGCATCACGAACCTCGCGGCGGGTTTGTCGAGTGCTCCACTCGATCATAAGGAGGTCGAGGAGACCGCACGGTCGCGTCGAGACGATCTCTTGAAGCTGCTTGCCGCGTGGATCGTTCGCGTCGGAGCCCGACCATGAGAGACGACGCGCTCCTCGACAAGCTCATCGCCGAAGCGAGACGTGCCCGTGTTGGAGCCTACGCGCCCTATTCGGCCTACCGTGTGGGCGCGGCCATCGCCACTGACGACGGTCGCATCTTCGTCGGCTGCAACGTCGAGAATGCCTCGTACGGCGCTGGCATCTGCGCCGAGCGGAATGCGATTGGAGCGATGACGGTTGCTGGTGCAACGAAGCCCATCGCGTGTGCCGTCGTGACGGGTGGAAGCAAACCCGGCACACCGTGTGGGATGTGTCGCCAAGTGCTCGTCGAGTTCACCCGAGACATGCCCATCACGCTCGTCGCCGAAACGGACCACGGAGACGTTCGCCGAGACGTCACCCTCGCCGAGCTCATGCCGGACGTCTTCGAGCTAGAAGGCCAAGGCGGGGGCTGAACCCCCCACGAGCGTGGTCTCGAAGCCCGCTATCGCCTCAAAAACGTGCGAAAAGAGCCATAAAAGCGCTGGCTCGGGACGTGCTTTAGTCCACCCTGCTCGGAGGCAACCCATGAAGGCATCTCACGTCCGTATGCCGATTACAGTCCTTGGACTCGCACTTGCGACGGTCCTACCTGGACTTGCATGTTCCCAATCGGGGACCAGCCAGGTCAACACTGGAGTCGACGCGATTTTGTTCATGAAGCGCGCTGTGTGGCAGACGGACCCCACAAGCGGCGCGATGACCCCTGTCGTCTCGCAAGGCAACAGCCAGGTCATCGACTACAACCGTTACGTGCCGGGCGGCAGCCTGGTGATGTTGAGCCCGCCGACGCCGGAAGGGACGCTCACCGACTTCACGCATGCCCAGTTCCCCAACGCCGACTTCAACGGCGTGGACGTGTCCTTCGACGCGCAGCAAGCCGTCTTCTCGATGATGACGGACGGCAACGACCGCTACCACATCTATACCGTGCAGCTCACGCCGAGCGCGGACGGCAGTTACGCGATGCATCAGCTCACGTTCGGTGACCAGGACGACGTCAGCCCTGTTTACGTTCCCGGTGGGCGCATCGTCTTCTGCACCAACCAGATGTACACGCAGATGGGTACACGCGCTGACGAGTACGACCACTCACGCGTCGTCGTTCAGCTCGCGAGCATCACCACCACCGGTGGCGACGCAGACCGCCACCTCTTCTCGCAAAACCTGTCGCACATTGCGACGCCGTTCTCGCGCTCGGATGGCAAGGTCGGTTACTCGCGTTGGGAGCACCTCGGTGACGTCAACGACGTCAAGCTCTTCGCAGCGAGCATCGACGGCACGCAGATGGTCGCAGTGGCTGGCCAACACGGCAAGCCGGCCAACTCGGTCGTCAACGTCAAGGAGTTCTCGCCGAATCAGATGGTGGCGATCGGCACCTCGCGTGACCGCACCATCCACGCCGGCGCGCTGATGACGGTCGACGCTCGAAACCAGAACGATCCGGTGTGCCTCGACCCGACGGCCGACCAGACCGGTCACGCCTGCTTGGACGAAGAGCACGCCATCTTCACAGTCCTCACGCCGAACGTCCCCACGGGCAGCGATCCTTCACCGGTTGGCCGCTACCGCGAGCCGAACGTCCTCCCCGACGGCCGCATCATCACCTCGTGGGCCGACGGCCCGGTCGGTGACATCAACGAGCTCTCGCTCACGCCGCCGAACTTCGGCATCTACGTGTTCGACCCGAAGACGCAGCAGAACCAGCTCGTCTACAACGACCGCATGATGTGGTCGCTCGGCGTCACGCCCGTCATCGCACGCGCGGAACCGCCAGTCGTCGGCTCGCTCCAGTCCAATGTCGACTCGTCGATTCCTGGGCGCATCGGTTCCGTCAACGTCCACATCACCAGCCTCCAAGACACCGTCACGGGTGCGGAGTTCAACAACACCCCGCTCGCCCAAGCGCTATTGGGCACCGTGAAGGTCCGCGTCATCGAAGGCTTCTCGAGTGAAGCCGCTCCGGGCGTCTCGATGTTCGGCCTGACGATGCATGAAGGTGCCGCCATCCTCGGCGAAACCCAGATGTACAACGATGGTAGCTGGCTCGCGAACGTGCCTCCGTACATTCCGATGCACCTCCAGCCCATCGACAAGTTCGGTCTCTCGATTCGAAGCCAGACCCTCTGGATTCAGTCGATGCCGGGCGAGAACCGCCGCTGCGTGGGCTGCCACGAGAGCCGCACGGGTCAGGGCGTTCCGGCCCTCGGCTCGAACCCGACGCTTGCCGAGCAGCAAGGTCCGGACACGCTGACGGAAGCCATCCCCGACCGTCAGGAGTACCCGTGGGACTACAACAACCTCGGGAAGAACACGATTCAGCAAGTCCTCAATGCTGACTGCGTGTCCTGCCACAACGACAACCAGAACGGCAGCGGCCCCCAGACGTTCTACACGATTGGGTTCACGGACCCGGTCTCCGGCACGACGTCGCAATACAAGATCCCGACGTTCGACATGTGCGGGCTCCAGGCCACCGCAAACTGCAGCGGCCAGCCCATCACGGTGCGCTACGACCGCGGCACCTACACCTGGCCGGTCTCGTACGTCTCGATCTTCTACCCGTCTGCGATGCAGATGACCGAGGGCGTCACCCTCATCAGCGGCACGCTGCCGCCAATGTGGGGCATCCCGGCGAACGCACGCGGCTCGGCGATGATTCAACAGATGAACGTCACCGCGTCTGACAACACCACGGCATGGCCGCTATCCGCACAGCCGATGCACCCCGAAGACCAGGGCGAGACCGTCTCGAACGCTGACCGGTTGGCGCTGATTCGCAGCATCGACCTCGGCGGCCAGTACTACTCGCGCCAGAACACGAACTTCGTAGCCCTACCCGCCACGAGCGACCCCGTCGCGACGGGCAACTGAGTAAAGAGGAGATTGACATGCGCAACTTGAAGACCCTCTCTCTGATTGCCGGAACGTTCATCGCGGCTGCGGCCACGATGTCTGGGTCGGACGCACGAAGCGACACCACGTTCGTCGGAGGTGGCCTCGCCACCTTCGGCGACAACATCCCCGCTGACCAGGTCGAGTTCCTCTCGACTCCGGAGCACATCCTCGCCGTCACGTCGTCGAGCTCGCCGTCTCTCATCTGGGAGACGCTCGAGCACGGCGAGAAGGTCGAATGCCTCGCGTGCATCGCCCCCGTGTCGACCCTCCTCTACTCCGAGACCGCCCAGACGCGCGAAATCGCGGCTTGGTGGCTCCGGCGCCGCATCCTCGGCGTCTTCGGGCCTGGGCAGGTTTATCAGCAAACCATCAACACCCTCGCCAGCGACGGCGACCCACTTCGCCGTAGCTACGCGGCGAACGCCCTCGGTGAGTTCCTCGACTTTGGCGGTGTTCAGCCTCTCGCGACCGCCATCGCCACCGATCAGACGCCCTTCGTGCGTGCAGCGGCGGCTGCCGCGCTCGGACGCATGAACAGCACCGGCAACGGTGCCCTCAGCCAGGCCATGACGGACTCCGACGAGGGCGTCCGGATTGCCGCCATCAAGGCTGCGGGGCGCGTCAACACGTTCACGGACGAGCAGACGGCGGCGAAGCTCACAGGCGACGTCAGCCCGTATGTGCGCCGGCTGGGCGTACAATTGCTCGCGGATCTCCGCGCGAAGGACACGGTTGCGAGCGTCATGACGCTGGCGCAGAGTGATGTCGATGCGAATGTGCGAATCTCGGCGTGTGCAGCGCTCGGAGTCTTCGGAGACCCCACGGCGACTGCAACCCTGCAGGGCGTCGCACAGAACGATACGAACTCATTCGTGCGCGACGCAGCAACGGTCGCCCTTCGGCAGCTGTAGCTTCGGGAGCAAGCACTCAACTGAGATCCCGCGCGAGGGAGTGGGCGCCATGCGGCGGTCACTCCCTCGTCGCGTTTTTGGCGTCGCGTTTTGATGGGGCTCGGGGCTTGTTGGAGGTAGAGTGAGAGATGTGAAGAGTCTCTTTGCTTCGCTGGCCGTCTGTGCCGCTGGGGTATTGGCGCTTGCACCCACGATGTCGTGCGATGTGCCGCCGCTCGATCAGACGACCTATTACGAACGCACCATCCTCCCGATCCTGAACGTGTCATGCGGGCACACCAACACGAGCGTTGGGTGCCATATCTCGGACGCGAAGGGCAACGCGTTTGGTAACCTCGACGTGACGACGTACGACGAGATCACGAAGCGTCGTGATCTCCTCGACAACTACGGGCCATACGGCCGACCGGCACTCCTCGCCAAGGCCATCCCGCCCTTCCAAATCACGGTCAAGACGTTCGACAACGACGAGACCAACCCGACGCCGCTCACGAGCATACCCCTCACGACCGACATCAAGCACACGGGTGGTCCGATCCTCGACCCTACGGCGACGGCATATCTGACGCTCAGCCAGTGGATGACGAACGGCGCAACGGAGAACAACACAGGCCTCCCACCGCCCCCGGCGACGCGCTTGCCGTGCGTCGACGCTGTCCCTCCGGCCGACCCCGCAGCCGGCTTCGACCCGACGACCGATCCCACCAACAGCGACTACGCGCAGTTCGTCTCGAACGTCATCCCCATCATGCAGGGTACCGGCAGCGGGCAGGGATGCGCGGCGGGAAACTGCCACGGCACGCTCGTCAACGACTTCTACCTCACGTGCGGCAACACGGACCCGGAGAAGCGCTGGAACTACTTCGCCGCGCTGCAGTTTCTCGCGACCACGCCGAATCAGAGCGAGATCGTCAGGCGCCCGCTCGCACCGTCGCAGGGCGGCGCGTACCACGAGGGTGGCGTCATATGGGAAACAACGGGTGACCCCAACTACACGAACGTCCTCAACTGGGCGAACGCCGCAGCTCCCGCGTTCATCACGGAGATCACGACCATCGAGGCGAACCAACCCGACTTCATGTTCTTCACGCATCGCGTCCAACCGATGCTCGTGAAGAAGGGCTGCATGATGATCCAGTGCCACTCGGCCGCGATGTTCCACGAATATCGCCTCGAGGGAGGCACGGGCGCTTCGTTCTCGCTCGCCGCGTCGCAGAAGAACTACGCCCTCTCGCTCGCGCAGCTCGGCCTCGATAGCGACGACGTCAACGCGAGCCGCATCATTCAAAAGAACCTCTACCGCAAGGAGATCGACCCGCTTGGTGGCGGCATCGAGCATCGCGGCGGCCCGCTCCTCGAGGACTTCGGGCCCGGCACCGAGGCGGCCGGAGCCTTCTGCGACGGGACCACAGCGTTTGACGCAATGGGGCAGGGGTTCGCGGCGCCGCCGTACAACTACGACACCGACCCCATCGACAACATCCCCGCGTACTGCATGATTCGTGAGTGGCACCGGCGTGAGCGCGTCGCGGCGACGGCGGTGCCCGGTCAATGCAACGGTGGGCCCTGCAACGTCTCACCGCTCACCGGCATCGCGTACGTCCTCCGGCAGAACACCACCAATCCGGACCAGGCGAACGACTTCGACGTCTATAACCCAGGCTCCGCGATTCACATCCTCTCGGCCACGCTCAGCGCCGCGGGTGCCGTCGTGCCAGGAGCGGATGCGGACGTCACCGCAGGATGTGGTCTCAACAGCGCCACGGCCGACATTCGCAGGCCGGCCGTGTCCCAAGATGGGCAGACGATCGCGTTCGCGGCACGCACGAGCGCGACCGCACCATTCTTGATCTACGAGATGTCGGCGACGGGCGCGAACTGCAGCTCCAGCGCGGGCGCGGCGGGAGCCATCAACGCCGTCACGGGCATGAGCAACGGCCTCCTCGTCCACAACTTTGATCCGCAATTCGCGCCGCCGGACCCGAACAACGTCCAAGCCCTCGTGTTCGCCTCGACGCGCGGTGTCGATCCCATGGCGCCGTTCGCGTCGAACTTCGGTTACACGGGGACGCAGCGCCAGCCGTTCGACCCGACGAAGCCCAACCCGAACCTCTACGTCTACGAGGCCGACCCGAACAACGCGGGGCAGTTCCGCGTCCGCCAGCTGACCTTCCAGCTCAACATGGAGCGCTGGCCGAGCTTCATGAACGACGGGCGGCTGATCTTCAGCACCACGAAGCGCGCGCCAAACTTCTACCAAGTCGCGCTCCGCAGGCTCGATCTCGACGGCGGCGACTACCACCCCCTCTACGCGCAGCGCGCATCCATCGGCCTCCACGAAGCGACGCAGGTCACCGAGCTCGCCAACAAGAACTTCGCGACGATCTACAGCGAGCAAGGCTGGGTCCACCAAGGCGGCGTGCTCGGGGTCTTCAATCGCTCCATCGGCCCCGACTTCTTCAGCACGACGGCGGTCGACTATCCGATTGACCCGACCGTGTTCAACCCGAATTCCGCGTCGTCGCCCGAGCAGGCGTTCTTTCTCCACTCGCTCGACTTCGTCGATGGCACGGGCGCGTTCATCACGGAAAATGGCTCGCCGATCGGATCGCTCACGGCTACGAGCTACTCGCAAGGGGGCGTCTACCGTTCACCGTCGCCACTTCCGAACGGGCCGTTCCTCGTGAGCTACGCGGCCGCGTCCGACCCGACGAACTTCGATGCCTCGACGTACGCGCTCTACGTCATCGATCCCGTTGCCCAGACGAAGACGCAGCTCGTGGGCGGCGGCGCCGTCGACGCGGTAGCCATCTACGGCAAGTACAACCACGGCATCTTCAAGTCGTCAGCCGACGAGCCGAACGGCAACACCCTGGTCGACCCGACGCACACCGACGCGCAGATCTTCGTGCTCGACATGACGGTGCTCGGCTCGCTGCTCTTCCAGAACACGCCCACGGGGCGGCCCCTCGAGGACGTCAACGCGAACGGCTCGGACGCTGGCTTCGACTCGTTCGACGTCTACGAGGATCTACCCCCCGGCCCCACCGTGACGAGCTTCGCCATGGGCGGCGCGTTCGTGACGATGGATACGTACGGGCAGGTCTTCACCCAACGCAGCAAGCTCGGGACGGTCAACTTGCAGAGCGACAAGTCGACGTACTTCAGCATCCCGGGCGGCGTCCCCATCGTCCTCTACTTGCCAAACACGACCATCTCGCAGGCCAATAGCTACCCGCGCTACCAGAAGGAAGCGATGTCGTTCTATCCCGGCGAGCGCTCGCACCAGTCGTTCCAGCAGAGCTTCTTCAACGGTCTCTGCGCGCTGTGTCACGGGTCGATCAGCGGAAGGCCTACCGATGCCGCCGTCAATCCGGACTTGCTGACGCAAGCGTCCCAAGTTCAGGCCGCGGGTCAGACTGGGTCGAACAACCTGAACATCAGCCCCGGCGCCCGTGGCGCTCCCGTGGGTGCTCCGCCGGGGAACTGACCGCCTTCCTGTTCTCTCGAGCTGGAAAGACCTCACGTCACATCACCAGATGACGACCTCGCGCTTGTCGATGATGACGTCGTCGGTCGTGCCCGCCATGCGCGCTACGTCGTTGACGACGAAGCGGACGAGGCCTCGGCCCATCTCAGCGCCGTCATGGGCGAGGATGCGTACAGCGTCTCCCGCGCGGAAGTCGCCGCGCACGCCGAGCACGGACGACGCGAGCACGTTCTTGCCGCGAGACGCAAAGCCCGGCTCCAGCACGAGATCGCCGCGTGGGCGAAGGGTGAACGCGATCCAGTAGCGGCGGGCATCGAGCCTTCGCTCGCTCGGTAGAAACAGCGTTCCGATGTCGTCCCCCGCGGCGATCTTGCGGAGCACGTCGGGCTCGCGTGCGTCGGCGATGACCACGTGGGCGCCTGCGAGCGTCGCTCGCCAGGCTGCTTCGACCTTGCTCGCCATCCCGCCGGTGCCCGCGCTCTTCTCCGCACGGACCAGCTTTCGAGCCTCCGGCACGTCGGACACGACGGCGACGCGGCGACCCTTACGGTCCAAGAGCCCCTCCACGTCGGACAGAAGAACGAGGAGGTCGGCGGAGACGAGCGGCACCACGAGCGCGGCGAGCTGGTCGTTGTCGCCGAACTTGATCTCCTCGACCGCGACCGAGTCGTTCTCGTTGAGCACGGCCACGGCGCCTGCCGCAACGAGCTCGGCGAGGGCCGCGCGAGCATTGCGCTGGCGCACCGGATCGGCGAGGTCAGCATGCGTGAGGAGCACTTGCGCGACCGTGACACCCGCGGGCCCGAACGCGCTCTCGTACGCGTGCATCAAGTGGCTCTGCCCGGCGGCAGCCGCGGCTTGCAGCTTGGCGATGTCCTTCGGGCGGGTCTTGTACCCGAGCTTTCTCCACCCGTGCGCGATGGCGCCGCTCGACACGAGGACGACGGACTTGCGCGCCGCACGTAGCGCGACGATGTCCCGAGCGATGCGAGCCACCGCGCCTGGCTCGGCGAGCGAGCTCGAGCCGACCTTGACGATGATGCGCGCCGCGGACGCAAGCTCGGGCGTTCGAGGTCGCTCTGAGGCCGCGACGGGCGTTCGAGGTCGCTCTGAGGCCGCGACGGGCCTTTCTATCTTGCGCACGCCAGCGGGCTCTCAGGCTAGCGCGATAGTCGCGTCGAACGCCGCTTCGAGGCGCCTCACGATGTAACTGGGAAAGCTGGCGACCGCGGACGCGATGCCGTCGGTGGCTTGCGTGAGCTGGTCACGGAGCTCCTCGGGCGCGGAACCGACGTCATGCTCGACGCGTGCGGGCGTCGAGATCACGAGGGCGAGCGCCCGCTCGATGGCGCGGCGGACCCTTCGAGCTTCTTCCACGTCGATGCGCACGCTGCGGTCCTCCCGTGTGGACAGATAGCGCGCGAGCAAGTGGCCGATCGCGAACGTGAGGATGCCGCTCCGAAGCGGTGGGATGAAACCGAGCGGCCCGAGACGCGCAAAGATACGTACGGTCGCGAAGCGAAGGGCTGCGCCCATCACGCCCTCGGGTCCCTCGGCGAGGCCGGGTTTCGTGAGCACCCGCCGAGCCTCCGGCGTGACGGAGAGCCCGTTGCGCGCGCAGACATCATGAACGAGCGCGCCACGCACGCGCATCGCGAGGGAGCCTGGAACGATGGGGAGGGGCACGGCCGCGACCATGGCACCCAGCATCGAGTAGGTGCCGAGCCGCCCCATGCCGAGCGCGTCGCGATGGGCCTCCATCGCCATAGGCGCCACGCGCACGGGAACGTCTTGATCCGACTCGCGAGAAGCCACCCGAGGAACCTACTACGTTAACGCGTCCGAAACAGGCAGAAGCTCGACGACGACCACGTTGCCCGCGCGCGCCATCGTGACGAGCTCCAGCGTCGACAGCTCCGCGGGCAGCGTGACCGTGAGCGCGTGAGCATCGTGGGCGTCGTCGCTTGGTGTTCGCGACGTCCCGTCTGCGGCGGATCCGTTGACTAAAACACCGCGCTCGCGGAGGGCCGTCGCGAACGCTGGCGCACCTTCTCCGGCGATGCGAACGGAGTAGGTGCGATCGCGCGTCGCGATCTCGGCGGGTGAGCCGCTGTGCACCAGACGTCCACCAGCGAAGACGAGCGCTTCATCGGCGTGGAGACCGAAGGGGGAGGAGAGCGAGAGGTGCCCGGCGAAGAGAATCCACCGTTTGCCGACGCACGCCGTCACGAAGAGCTTCGCGAGCGCGCGCGCCGCGGCGTCGGGTAGGCCCGTGGTGAAGTCACCGACGAGGAGGGTCTCCGCACCCGTCGCGAGGGCGGCCGCGAGCACCGCAGCGCGCTTCACGGCAGGCTCTGCTGCGCCGAGTCGCGTCTGCCTCAGGGCGTCGAGCTGGAGCGCGCGGAGAGCGGTGATTGCACGAGCCTTGAGCTCGCGCCGTGGATGCCCTGCGAGACGCGCGCTCTCGCGAGCGAGCTCGAGGATCGTCCACCGCGGGGGCAGCGTGACGTCAGCAGGAGCCGATGCGAGCGCTCCCGCCCGCACTGCATCGTGCGGATGCATTCCCGCTATCGTCAGCGTGCCTCCCGTGACGTCGTGCATGCCCGCGCACGTATCGAAGAGGACCTGCGGAGCCCCCAGGACGACGACGTTCGTACCCGTCGTCTCGACCGTGAGCTGCTCGATGACGGGCGCACCGTGGGAGTCGATGCGCACATTGTCGGCAACGAACACCGCTGAAACCACGTTTGCCGCTATAGCACGCGCAGAACGGCACGCGATTCGCTAGGATGAAAGGACGGAAGGGGATTTGCGATGAATCTCTCGATAGACACCACTCGACCTGGGGCCTCCACCCCCAGCGCTGCGGTTTCGCGACCCCACCTGCTTCCGATGGTCTCGGGTATGTGGCTGCTGGCCGCTGTGATTTCGGGATGTAGCGGCAACGACGGTCAGGTGACGCACCCCAGCATCGTAGGGATGACCGACACCACGCCCGCCTACTATTCCGATGGCAACCTCACGATCTACGAAGTCCAGATCCCGGTGACCATGCCGATGCGCGCGCCCGACGCTGCGCAGGCGGCCAAGCTCGGCGCGGCACCGAGCTATCTCACGTCGTTCGGGGCGACCGCCGCGCCTTGGATTTTGGTGGGCGATGTCCAGACGACGATCACGTACACGATCACCAACCTCGACAACGCGACGAACACGGTCGAGCTCCTCATCGACCCGTGGAACCCGTACGTGAAATACAGCCCCGGCGTCGAGATCGTGAGCGACGACGAAACACTCCCCGACCTCAGCGGCTACGACCAGCTCTACGTGCTCAATCCGCAGCAGCGGCTCGTCGGGACCATCATTCCCGACGACACGTACGCGCTCGGGCTCGAGCTCGCGACCGTGATGAACATCTCCGTCGTCGACCCCAACGATCCCAACGGCAACGGCCTCTTCAATCACACGTTCGACTTGCAGAATCGATCGACCGCGGCGGATCCCGATCCGCTCATCTCGATGTACATCCCGCCCGTGCAAAACATCCCGGCGATGATCGGATTCAACCTCGGGTTGCGTTCGTACACGCCAATGAACGTGGCGGTCGAGGTCACGGTGGACGTGCAAGACATGACGGGCGGCAAGGTGCTCCCCGCCGACGGCAAGCTCGACGCGGACGATCAACCGCTGCCGGACCCCACGGCCACGCTCGCGCCCCCGAAGGTCATCGCCCAAGCGGACTGACGCCCCCAGATTCGGCACGAGAGAAGATTGAACGGGGAGACCCGTCTCACCGCCTCCCCGTTCAATCGGGAGCGGCAGGCATGGTCAGTTGCGCCGAGTGGACGCGTCCGTGATATTCACATGCGCCCTGAGGAGAGATGACCGAGTGGCCGAAGGTGCATGACTGGAAATCATGTGTGCCCGTAAGGGCACCGAGGGTTCGAATCCCTCTCTCTCCGCCATAGGCTTCGCGGTGCGAAGCCCACCCCCGCACTGCTTGACATGGGGGGGCGGATACACGAATTTCCCGTACGGAGAGATGTCCGAGTGGCCGAAGGAGCCTGATTCGAAATCAGGTGAGCCTGCAAGGGTTCCGTGGGTTCGAATCCCACTCTCTCCGCCAAGCGGCTTCCTTCGCCATGCGAAGCCGTTGTCGGAGAGACTGGGGCTTCAGCGGCGCCGCTCGCTGCGGAGCAGCTCGCTGGGCGGCGGCGAATCCCACTGTCCTCCGCCGGCGGCTTCGCGTGGCGAAGCCTGGTCGGAGAGACTGGGCTTCAGCGGCTCGCATCATCGATGCCGGTCGAGCGGGCGGTGGCGCTGGTCGAGCGGGCGGCGACGGTGGTGGAGCTCCCCCTGTGTCGCGCCTTCTTCGCCCTGTGCCTGAGTGACTTCGACCGGTGTCTGGGCAAGCTCGACCTGGGCCTGTGACAGCTCGCCCTGTGTCTGGTCGTCGCCGACCTGTGCTCGGGCGAATTCGACTCGTGCTTGGTCGAGCTCGGTCTGTGCCTCGGCGACCTCGACCTGTATTTGGGCGACTTCGACTCGTGCTTGGTCGAGCTCGGTCTGTGCTCGGGCGACCTCGACCTGTGCTCGGGCGACCTCGACCTGTGCTCGGGCGACTTCGACCTGTGCTTGGGCGACCTCGCTCTGTGCTCGGGCGACGTCGACCGGTCTCTGGGCGAGCTCGACCCGCGCTTGGGCGACCTCGACCTGCGCCTGGGCGAGCTCGACCTGTGTCTGGTCGTGCAATACCAGCGTCACCGCCAGCTCGAAGCGGCACGCCGCCGACAATCCCAGGACGTCGGCGTACTTGCCGCGTTGAACCGCAATGTGGTCTCCCGGTTAGCGGCCCCAAGCCGTGAGGGCGGCGGCTGTTTTGGCGTCGAGGGTCGGGGGGCTGTGGGTAGCGCGCTTGGCTTTTGCCGCTTCGCTCGTGATCCTCCGGAGCGCCTCGGATGCGAGAGGGGCGAGGGGGGAGGCGTCGGTGCCGCAGGCGGCGTCGAGCGCTGGGATGCAGAGATCGCTTTGGGTTGCGTTCGTTCGTAGGAGGAGGCCCATCCAGCTCACGAGCTGATGCTCGCCCGAGCTTGCGTAGAGAGGGCGTGTGCCATCGTCGGCCTCCGCGTCGAACAAGTCCTCACCCTCGAAAGAGGCCGGCGGGGAGAGGCCGAGCTCCGCGAGCACCGTCGTCGCGATGTCGACAGCCGATGTCGGTACACGGACGTGCGACGCGTTCGCTTGGCCCGCGGAATGGACGACGAGGAGGGACGTCAGCGAGCCGTCGTCCAGCGGCTCTGCGTCACCGAACGGGACGTGCGCGCCCACGTCCATGCCCGTGTCGGAAGCGACGATGATCGCGGTGTCATCACGTCGTCCGGCGTCGTCGAGCGCGGCGAGCAAACGCGCGAGCGCGGCGTCGTGCTCGGATACGGCGAAGTCATGGAGGGCCCAGGCACGTTTGCGATCGGCGTCGTTGAAGCGAACGAGCGGGGGGACGTGCCGCGCGTGGGCGAGGATTTCAGCAGCGTGGACCCCGGGCTCGATGGGTCCCGTGTAGCTGTCGGGCGGGAGCGTCTTGAGGGCGTCCGCGGGCACGTCCCAGGGCGGGTGGCCGCCGCGGGCGTGCACGACGAGGACGAAGCGCTCGGACTTGTGCGCTCCGATCCAAACGGCGGCATCCTCGATGACGTGCGTCGCGCTGCCTTCGCCGGGAAAGAAGGTCTTGAAGGTCTCGAATCCGCGCGCGAAGCCGAACGCCGCCGACGTCGTCGGGTTCGCCGTGAACATCGCCGTCGAGATGCCTGCCTCTCGCGCAGCGTCTGCGATCGTGACGATCCCGTCCGCGACACGCGATGCATCCCCATCGGCACCGTGCTCGATGGGCGGCAGGCCGGTGAGCATCGATGCGACCGACCCCGCTGCCCACGTGCTCGTCGCGCGGTCGGCATCGAACGTGGTGCTGCGCTGCGCGAGAGCCGCGAGCGTCGGCAGCGTCGTCGCGGACGTGGGGGTCTGCCCGAGGACGACGAGGACGACGCCGCGAGCGTGTTGAACGCGCTTCACCATCGCGCGCTGCGGGCCATACAGCTTGGCGTCGCCGACGAGCACACGCGCAGCGGGGGTCGCCTGATCGGTGCGGATCTCGAGCGCACCGACTCCCTGCGCCTCGTCGGGAATGGGAAAGGTCACCGACGTCCACCCGCTGGCGTCGTCGACGTGAACCTTGCCGAGGAGCAGCGGTGCCGCTCGATCACGCAGCACGCGAGCCTCGACGTCTCCGCTGCCTTTGCCGAGGAGCCCGAGCACGATGTCCAACGTCGCACCCTTGGGGAAAGGGGTGGTGCACCGGATGAACGCCGGCGCCTGCAACGCCACCGCGCGCCGAGGTATGCCTCCGAGGGTCTCCGTCGCCACCGCTCCGTCGTACGTCGGTGCGACGTAGGTCGTGCTCGCCCGCGTTCCGACGCGAATCCAGTCGATCTCTGCGGCAGCATCGGGAGCCTTGCCCAGCCCTCCAAAGTGAAGGACGAGCTCGTTCGTCCCGTTCGTGAGCATCGCCGAAGCTCCGTGAAGGGCGCGGACCACGGTCTCGCCCTTCGCGAGCGGCGCGGTGCCGACGAGCTTGCCGTTGAGGGTAACGGTCACGCGCCGCGCCGCGAGCCCGCGCATCCGTAAGTCGACGAACGCCTCGGCGCGATCGCCGCCGGGTGTCACGTCGATCGGTCCAGCGAATCGAAATGAAAGCGTGTGTGAGCTGACGCGGTCCCAGGTTGCGCCGTCGTGCTCCGTGGACTCGAGTGATGCGGTCTCCTTGATGCCGTAGAGCGGATGAGCGGCCGGAGCGCCGAGGTCCAAGAGGATCCCCTCGTGACCGAGGACGCACGCGTCGAGGTGGAGCGGCAGGTCGAGAAGGACACGGCGCGGTGAGGGTGCGCTCGCGTCAACGCGGGCGTCGCCAGCGTCGACTTGCGCAGTGGAGTCTTTCTTTGCACCACACGCGGCGAGCGCGAGGGCCATCGCGGCGACGAGCAACCGAGCGCACGACGGCACGCCGCGTCACGGCCAGTCGACGCGAGTGGTCTTGCTGGCGCGAACATCCACCGTTTGGGTTCGCGCGCCCACGCGAACATCGTGGGCGCCCGCCACCACGGGCCCGGCGGGCCTTTTGATGCCGTCCACGTACACATCCACACCGTCCGGCGCATGAACCGCGAGCCACCCCTCGTTGTCGCTCAACGTGACGTCCTTGGGCGGCTCCGTGTAGAGGACATTGATCGGCGCTTCGACCGAAACGGCCGGCGCTGGCACAGGCTCGACCGGAGCCTGAGCGATCGACAATCGCACGGCGACGTACGCACCGAGCGCGACCGTCGCCAACACCGCGAGCCAGCGTACCGTGTTGTTGTTGCGTGACTGCGGAGGGTGGGATGCGCGCGCGACGGACGAGAGCGGCGTGTACTTCTCGTCACGCTTGGGCGGCTTCGCGGCGGCGGGCTCGGGCTCACTGTCCTCGTCGTCCGCCTCCGCTTCGGAAGGCTTGGGCAACGACGGTCCACTCTCGATGCGCTCCTCGGTCAGCGGCGGATCGAGGTGAGGAATGGTCGGCGTCGCGAGCTGCAGCTCGTAGATCGTCTCGACCTCCGTTCGCTCTTCGGTGCTCTTCGTTTCGGGCGGGTTCGACGATCGCGGGCGAAGCGCGCTCGGCTCGATGATCGGCGGCGGAAGAGGTGACGACGTGTGCGTACCGGGCGCAGGCGAGGACTCACTGAGCTTCTGAATCACCGCGTCTTCGAGCGACGACGGCTTCGAATTCCTACGTTCCTCGGCAAGCACACGCGCCTCTTCATCGAGGAGCTCTTGCACCGAGACTTGAAGCGACGTCTCGACGGCAGCGGCCTTCGAGACGCCAGTCCTGATGGCCGCCGCAGGTGGAGCAGCCGGGGCGGGTCGAGCAGGTTGCGGGGCCAGGATCTCTTCGATCGAGGCGGCTACGGAGCTCTCCTGTGCGTCGTCCCGAGCCTTCGCGATCACCGGCGGGGGCGTCATGCTCGGGCGGATGGGCGAGAGCGGCGTCGAGTTGCGCGCTGGGGCTCCTTGCAAGATCGCGAGCGCCGCGGCGACCGCGGGTTCGAGGAGCTCGTTGCCCTCTTCGTCCTGGACGCCCACGACCGCGCCTCGCGCGGCGAGGTCCGTGAGCACGTCATCGAGGAAGCTCGGTACGACCTGACCCTCGAGAAGGAGCGTCCGCGGCGAGGTCCCTTTGGAGAGGCGCACGATGAGCGACCGCGCGGGCTCGGGAGTCGCTCGCAGATAGTGGCTGAGGATGTCGTCATCGAGCTGGAGGCGCGCCGCACGCGTCGCGTGGGCGCCGGTCGTCACCGCCATCGCGCCGCGAGCCCCGGCGATGTGCTTCTCGAGCTGGGCAGCCAGCGTCCCCGTGAGCTCGCCAACGAGCGTACCGGCCGTGGCAGGTGCGACGATGAATCGCCCCGCCGACACTCCCAAGAGCTCACGGAGGACCTTCGGCCCGCGCGCGAAGTTTCCGTCTCCTGCCGTTCGTGTCGCCCGACGGGGGGCTCCTTCGCGAAGCTCGATCTCGTAGAGACAGGATGCGTCACGTATCGAGACGCGCGCGTCCTGCCGCAGCGTCGAGACGAACTCGAGCAGCGATCGTACGGTGAGGCCATCGAGACGCCCACGCACCTCGCCAGTGCCCTTGAGCCGCGCTTCGACTCGCGCGCGAGGCCAGAGCACCTCGCGAACCCGTGCGAGCACCGAGCGGGCGTCGCTCTCTTTGCGCAAATAGGCCGCGGCGCTCGCGCCGAGCTCGCGGACGCGCTGGAGGAGGTCTTCCTTCCAGGACAGGAGAATGACGGGTGTGTCGCGCAGCGCGACGTCGCGCTTGATCGCGCGCGACAAAGCGAAGCCGTCCATCTTCGGCATGAGGATGTCGCTGATGATCACGTCGGGTGACGTGCGCATCGCGATCTCCAGCGCGGTCGTCCCATCGAGTGCCTCGTGGACGACGCAGCCCGTCGTTCGAAGGAGGTCGGACAGGAACCACGTGACCCCCGGGTCGTCGTCGGCCACGACCACGCGTCGCCCTTCGAGCGTGACGTCGGCGGCCGCTCCTCGCCCGCGCCGCACGCGATCGGCTCCGGGCATGTCGGGCTGGAAGGCGAGGGCGATCGTCCCTTCCGGCCCTCGTCCCGCAAACCGCACCGCCCCGCCCGTGCGCGTCGTGACGACCTCACGCACGCGCGAGATGGCGCCCCAGATCGCAGCCATCACCTCGGTGCCTTCACCGAGTGACACGCGCTTGCCTCGTGACGCAGCGTCGACCGAGCCGACGAGCGCGCGACGAACCTCGTCCGCGAGCCGCTCGCCGAGCTGCTCGATCGTCGGCTCGCCGAGCGAAAGCCGCATCGTGCGACCATCACGCTGGTCGACGGCCTCGTCGCACACGCTCCGGAGGGCATCGCCCGAATATGGAGCGGAGAGCACGCGCGCGACGCCCAGCGCCACGAAGCGCGCGGCGACCTCGGACCCGAGCTTGCCAACGACCACGATGGGAACCGGTTCCGTGAGGGGATCGTCAGCGAGCGCTTCGACGAGCTCCGCGGCCTGCAGAACCTGGGCATCGAGCACGACGACATCGGGCGCAATCGCACGCGCAAGGCCAATCGCGTGCTGAGCGTCCTCCGTGCGTTCGCACTCGACCGCGCGGTGGTCCTCCGTCTCGAGCAGCGCCTCGGCGATCGCCTCGGGCCCAACGACGAGCACCGTCATCGGCGTCGCACTACTGGGCTGCATGGAGATGGGGGCGTCGTCTCGGCTCGACGGAGGAGGCTCCGCCGCGGGGGTCTCTGGACGTCGGGAGTCGCTCCACGCCAAGGCCGGCAGGTCATCGAGCGCTCGCGCCACGACGTTGACGTTTCGCAGGGTGGCCGTGTTGCTCGGGTCGAGCGACTCGAGCGCGGCCTCCGCCTCCGCCAAAGCCTGCGCCATGGCCTCGAAGCGCATCATCCTCGCGCTCGTACCGAGCGCGTGAAGCTTACGGCGGAGCTCGTCACGAGGGCCCTGGGCGCGCGGATCCGCTTCGAGCGTCGCCAAGGCCTTGCGCGCGTCGGCGACCTTCCGCCCAAGCGACGCGACGAAGTCGCCCCGCGCTCCGCCGAGCCCTTGCGACTCTTCCTTCTCGGATCCCTCACCCATGAACTTTTTTGCTAACACGGGGGCGGTGCAGCTGTCGATTCGCGGCGCGAAAGAAGCCGACCTCGATCGTCTCGTGGAGGTCCACGCGGCCTGCTATCCAGACGGTCGAACAGCGGCCCAGAGGCGCAGCAACTTCGTCGAGAACCCTTGGTCCGAAGGACGAAAGGGCGGGCTTGTAGACCTGCACGTCGCCGAACGTGGTGGGCGCATCGTGGGCCATGGGTTCGGCTTTCCGCTCACCACGTACTTTGGTGGCGAGCCCGTACCGGCGGTCGGCATCGCGAGCGTCGGCGTCGCGCCAGAAGCCCGTGGGGCGGATATCGGCGCTCGAATCGTGGCGCGTATCGAAGAACGAGCACGGGAGCGCGGTGCCGTTCTCGCGCTGCTCCATGCGTTTCGCCATGGTTTCTACAAGAAGCGCGGGTACGCCGATGTCACGCCGATGCATCGGCTGGAATGCGATCCACGGGCCATTCCCGCCGCGTGGGTGGCGAAAGCTCGGCGCGCGCCGTTCCGGGCGGCGACGGCCAAGGACGTTCGGGCGGTCATGGCGCTGCATGGTCGCGCGGTCAAGCGTTCGACGGGCGGTATCGAGCGTCCAGCGACGCTCTGGAAGCGCATCTTCGCGAACGAACGTCTTCATGTCGCCGTGCTCGAAGCGCCGGCTGTGGGCTATGTCACATTCGAGCTCGTGCAGGACGAGCCGCACGCACGCACGCGCCTCGAGGTGCAAGATCTCGTCGCCGAAAGCGACGAGGCACGTCGCACCCTTTGGGGATTGCTCGGGATGCAGGCGGGACAGGTCGCTGAAATCGGCGTCGAGATTGCGCAGGGCGATCCGATCGCGTTCGCGCTCACGGACATCGACGGCGCCCGTTTTGGTGACGAGCGCGTCGAGCACGCGTTGGGCTGCCTCGTTGCTGGCCCCATGGTTCGCATGCTCGACGTGCGGCGTGCACTGGCCACGCGCGGTTACGCGGCGAATGGGGACTTCGACGTAAAAACGAAGGCGCCCGCCCTCCGCATCACTTCGCGCGATGGCCATACCCACGTGGCCAGAAGCCCGAAGGGCGCATCGTCCGTCACGACCGACGAGCGTACGCTCGCATCGATGGCGTTCGGCGGACTCGGAGTGACGAGCGCAGCGCAGCTCGGCTTGGTGCGCGGGACCACGGAGGCGATCCGGCGCGCCCATGCGCTCTTGCGACTGCCACCGTTCGTCACCCTCGACCGGTTTTGATCGATGAGCGACACACCGTTTCTCGTGCGCTTCGGTGCAACCGTCGGTGTGGCCACGCTGGCCGCGCTGGTCGCCGCGATGCCGGGCGCGTTTCGTTTGAGCCCTGCGGGAGACATCGACGCGCTTCGCGCGTGGCTCACGTTGGCGGGGCTCCTCTTGCTTCCCATGCTCCTGCTCGTCCCGCTCGTACGCCTCGCTCGTGACGGCTTGCGGGGTGTGACGCCAAGCGACGAATCGCGCGGCCTCGAGCGTCTTGCGGCGGCTGCGCTGCTGGTGTGCACGTGGCTGTGGACGCTCTCCACCTTCGGCGCGGTGCTACGCGAGAAGACGCATCAGCACGCCCTTTCCGCGGTGACATTCGCCGTGTTCGCGCTCTTCGCGCTCGTGTTCCTCGTGCTCGTCGCGAGACGGCTCGTCACGCTCCTCGTCATCATGAGGCAACGTCGTGCGCTTGCCGGAACCCTCGTGACCGTAGGGGTGGTGGTGCTCTCGGTCGGGCTCCTCGGAGCTCGCGTCGCGCGGGCAGCGTCGGATCTGACGCCGGTTGGACGCGCGACGCTCGTCGATGGGCTGGCCATCGCGCTGGCCGTGGCGTTCGCAGCGCGAAAGACGTTCGAGGACCGGCGCATGCTCGCACGCATGGGTCCACCGGCTGCGGTTTGCCTCTTCGTCGTCTCGATGCACACCCTCGTGACGTCGATCCCAGCCGTGGCTGCGATACAGCAGGCTTGCCCCGTGTATTTCGCCCTAATTCGCGGCTTTGCCCACCTTAGCTAGCCCAACAGAGTGGTTGACGCCCCACGGGCCGTCGTTAACTTGTGGGCCGATGTATTCGTTTCAGCAGAGGAGCGTAGCTCCGTCGTTGCGTCGCCCGGCGACGTCCACTCTTGGGTTCCTGCGGCGGGTCTATCTTCTCTTCACCGGCGGGGTCGGCTTCGCCGTGATTGGCGCGCTCGCCGCGCTCTACGCCGGCACGCCAGTGCAGATCGCATCGCGTGGGGCTGTTGGGTACGTCCCTCCGGTGGTGGCCTTCGCAATGGAGCATTGGATCGTGATGCTCCTCGTCTACATCGGGGCATTCTTCGCGGCATCGTTCGCGAGGCGGGTCCCGGGGCTCAATGTGGTTGCGCTTTTCGGGTATGCCTTCATCAGCGGTCTCTTCATTGCTCCATCCGTGTTCGTCGCCCAAGCCATGGCGCAGACCGGCCATACGCTCGATGCCGCGCCCGTTCGTGACGCCTTTTTGCTGACCGCCGCAGCGTTCACGGGCCTCTCCGGCTACACGCTGGTGACGCGCCGCGACTTCTCGAATCTCGGCGCCGCGCTTTCGATTGGGCTTTTCGTGCTCATTGGCGCGTCGCTGCTAGGGTTCTTCGTCCACGCAGAGGTCTTTCACCTCGCGGTGGCCAGCGTTGGCGTTCTCCTCTTTGCAGGCTACATCCTCTATGACACCAGTCGCATCATGCGCGAAGGGGAGGACGACGCGGTGGGTGCCGCGCTGCGACTCTTCCTCGACATCCTGAACATGTTTCTTCTGCTTCTCCGAATTCTGTCATCATCGCGTGATCGGTGATGTTGCGCGCGTGGCTCGCATCCATGCTCGCGCTCGTGGCGCTGCTGGCGACGACTCGACTCGCGCACGCGGATGAGCCCGAACATCACGGCTTTGCAGTCGTGGCGGTGGACGGAGCGACGGACGTGGCTTGGCCGCTCGCGCAACGCGTCTACCGCAGTGCCGTGCTTCGTCCGGCGGCCATCGACGACGCACGTGCGCGCGTACTTGCAGGTGAGGCGGCTCCCCCTCTCGCGCCACCCGAGCTGACCGAGCTTGCCGAGCTCCGCGCCGGAGTAAAGGGAGACGACGCAGCATCGAGAGAGGTCCTCGCGGCGCTGGCTCAAAAGCTTGGTGTGCACGCCATCGTCGTGGTCTTCGGCAGGCAAGAAGCCGAGGGCCCGAGCGCTCGCGTGTACGTGGTCGACCTTCGAGCCTTCGACGCCGCACGGTACATGCCCGACCCATCGACCGCCCCGAACGTCGTATGGGATGGCGCGATTCGATCCCTCGAGCGTCCGTACGTGCCACAGGAGCAAAAACCCCTCGGCGTGGTCGAGCGTGTTCCGCCTCCGACCAAACGAAGCAATGGGAAGGCCTCTGAGTCGAAGGCCTTCTACGAGTCGCCGTGGTTCTGGGTGGCCGTCGGCACGGCGGCGCTCGTCGCGGGTGGCGTGCTCATCGCGACCAACATCCAGACGAACGACACGATCCACCTTCAGGTGCGATTGCCATGAGTAACGTGCTCCGCTGGTTGCGCGTTCTTTTGTCCGTGTTCGTTCTTGCGACGTGTGTGCGGCCGGCATGGGCGGATGGCCCCCCCGTCGAGAACGCGCCGCACGACACTCCGCTCGTGCTCGAGCCCGCCAGCGTGACGATCCCCGGCATTCTTCCGGACATGACGTCACGGGACCACGAGTGGCTCAAGCTCGCCTATCCGGTGAGCGTCGAATCGAAAGCGCTCGCGTTGCTCGACGATGCGGATGCCTTCAAGGCCGAGCTCGGCGCGTGGTTCGGGCAAACGGTGCTCGATCACGTCGAGGTGCGTCTCGCACGATCGCCCGAAGACATGACGGCCCTCGCGCCGGTCGACCACCCGCCGCCACGCTACGCCGTGGGTGTCGCGTACGCACCGCTGCATCTCGTGCTCGTCTCGCTGCGTGAGCCAAAGACCGCCGAAGCCACTGACCTTCGGGAGGTGCTGAGGCACGAGCTCGTCCACGTCGCCCTCTATGACGCGACGCAGGGGCATCACGTGCCGCTCTGGTTCAACGAGGGTCTCGCCGTGTATGCGTCCGGGGAGTCGAGCCTCCTTCGCACGCGGACGCTCTGGAACGCGACCTTGTCGAAAACAATCCTCCCTCTCGAGGACCTCGACCGAGGTTTTCCGGAGGAGAACGAGCAGGTCAGCATCGCCTACGCAGAGTCCGCCGACTTCGTGCGGTTTCTCTTGCGTGACGAAGACCGAGCGCGCTTCGGATCGCTCGTCGAGCGCGTGCGGAAGGGCGCCCCATTCGACCGCGCGCTCGCGGATGCGTATGGCGACAACGTCCGCAAGCTCGAGTACGAGTGGCGCGAAGAGCTCGACAAGCGCTTCAGCTTCTGGCCCGTGCTCACGGGCAGCTCGATGCTCTGGGCGGGCATCATGGGCGTGCTGGTGATCGCGTATGTGAGGCGTCGTCGAAAGGCGAAGGAGACGCTCGCGCGCTGGGCCAAAGAGGAAGCCGAGGAAGATCGGCAGCGCGCCGTCCTCGTCGAGGCCAACGACTCGGACGCGCTCGTGATGCGACGGGCGGTTCCAGCCGTCCAGCACGACGGGCAGTGGCACACCCTGCACTAAAAATTAGTTCGGCTGCACGGTGGGGCACCCGGCGACGACGCGAACGTTGAGCACGTCGCCACTCAACACTTCGCTGCACGCGGTACCGAGGAGCGTGATGGTCGCTCCGCTGAGGACCCATCCGTTCACGGGATCCGCGGGCACGGCAACGTTGTCGAAGTAGACGTTCACGTGCGTCGGGTCTGGCGGAGGGCTGCCGAGCGTGAGCGTGCACGTACCGGTGATCTTCGCCGCAATCTGAGAGAGCGCGGACTCGAACGATGCCTCGTCGTACGAATCCACCGGGTAGTAAAGCGGCTCGCTGGAGCGCGCGGTGTTGCCCGCCGTCGCGAGCTCGTCGAGGAGACCGGCGTACGGCCCACTGCCAGGGACACCGACGATGTACGTCGACACACCAGCGGTCGCGATGGCTTGCACGGCGTCGATGGTGGGCTGCTCATCGAGACAGTCGAGTGGGCCGAAGATGCTTGGATCGCAGCAGTTCGGTGCGCCGTTGGGCGGGCACCCGGAGACGCTCTCGATGTTGTCGATGCAAAGCGACGAATCACACATGGCGGCCGCGTCGCAGTTGGGGCCACCGTCGGTCGCGAGGATCACGAACGTCCGCCCCTTGAGGCCCGCGAGCGTGGGGAGGATCCCTTGCAGCGTCGCCGCAGTTGGCGTCCCTCCTCCCGGTACCACCGAAGTCACTTTGAGCATCGCCGTCGTCGTAGGCCCCTGCGTTCCCGCGGGGGTATCCCCCGGTCGCGTGCTCAAGACCTCGAGTCCCGGGCCGCACTGGTCGGGGTTGTTTGGGTCGGGGAACATCGCCGCGCCGAAGTTGGCGCGGGGTCCGAGGCTCTCCATCACCTGGGCGACGACGATGCGTATCGTCGTCCACTTGTTGTCGTCAGCCATGCTGCCCGAGCGGTCGAGCACGAAGTAGAGGTTCGGCACGTCGGTCAAGAAGCTCAGCTCCGTGCACGCGCACACGCCGAGCGCGGGCCCAGCGTTGCACGTGGGCGCGGCAGTCTCCGCGCCAAAGACGAGACGGTCCACGCTCGCATCGACGGTCGTGTCGCCGAGCAGTGGCGGGGAGCTGTCCCCGCATGCCGCTGCAATCGTCGCGAACACGCAAACAGGGGCGACGAACGCGCGTAAGCCCATTCAGCCACACTCTAGCACCGAGCTAGGCCAAGTCGCAGGAATCGGGGACAATCCAGCTCGTGGAGGAAGAACCGCCGCGTGGCAGGGGTCATACCTCCGTGTGGTTGGTTGTGTTCCGAATTTTCGTCGTGGGGGTGATCGTCGCCACCCTGGGGACCATCACGGATTCCCCACTCGTGACCGTGGTGTTCGAGCTTGCGCCACCGGGTCTTCCAGCGAGCGTGGGCGATCGTGATGGAACCGTCGTCGCGACGGTTCGCGACGAGCAAGGTGAGCCCGTGCGCGGAGCGCGCGTAGAGATCCTCAGCGAGATCGACGGCCGTGTTTATCGTGCTGGTGGCGCGCGTACGACGGATAAAGGCGTCGCTCGCGTAACGATGCTGCCGCGCGGACACGCGTGGGTCGTCGCCGACGCACCCACGTACGCCCGAGCCTCGACGTCGCTCGTGCTCGCATGTGCGAATGATCCTGCTCAGGCGCGGAGCTGCGAGCGGAACGTCGACCTCGTGCTTTCGCCCGAGCACACGTTCGTCGTGAACGTCGTCGACACCGAGGGTCATGGCGTGCCTGGGGCGGAGATCGAGGTGGGCTCCGCTGATGCGCTCCCCTACGGAGCGCGAACCGATGCTCGCGGCCACGCGGAGGTCGGGCGTCTCGGCGAATCACCTTGGATCGTGAGCGCACGGGCGCGCGGATATGACGAGACCACCGCCCGCAACGTGCATGACGGAGCGGCGATCGAGCTCGTGCTTCATCGCCTCGGGTCCATCCTCGTGCACGTCGTCGGCCTGAACGACAAGCCCGTCCCGAGCGCGCACGTCAGCATTGCAGGGACGGCTCTATGGCCCGCCCGCGAAGGGCACACGGGCGAGCGTGGGATGGTCAAGCTCGCGGGCCTCTTCGCTGGCTCGTATGCCCTGCGCGCCACCGAAGGCGGACGCGCTTCGCTGATCGAGCTCGGCGTGATGCTCGCAGCAGGCGAGGACAAGGATCTCACGCTCAGACTCTTGCCAGGCCGCATGGTCGTCGCCCATGTGGTCGACGAAGATGCAGTCGACGCAAACGACGTTGCAGGTGCGCGCGTCGTCCTCGCGGAGTCTGGGATCTCGCCGTTTCCTCTCGAGGCCGTGACGGACAAGCATGGGCGTGCCGAGCTCGGGCCCATCGCGCCCGGCTCCGCGACGCTCTCGGCCCACGCGGACGGCTTCGTGGGACGCGGCGTTGTTGCGGTACCCGAATCGCTCACGGGTGAGGTGCGTGTCGTCCTCGCGCGCGCCGGGACGTTGAGCGGCCGCGTCGTCGATGCTCGTGGATTTCCGATTGCGAGCGCGACCATCGAGATCATCGGCACCGACTTCTCCGGCGGACCGATCGATGACGATCCGCGAAGGAGTGAGTTTCGCGACGCGGAGTTCCACGCGACACTCACGCCCGCGCAGCTCGTGCCCGCTGGCGAGCTCGGCGTCGTGCCGGGGCCCGTCCCGCCCATCCCGCGCGGGCCAGTCATCGTCGCCACGACGGGTCCGGCCATCCGCGGTGCTCCTGCCGAGCCGTGGGTCACGGCAGGTGATGGAACGTTCCGCGCCACACCGGTCACCCCAGGTCGCATCCGCGCGCTCATCAGGCACCCGGAATACGTGGAAGCGTGGAGCGGCAGCGTGACCATCCCGGCGGGCGGCGAAGCGCGTGTCGACATCGTGCTCCACGCGGGCGGGACCCTCGAGGGCCGCGTCGTCGATGCCGAGGGAAGGCCGGTCGCCGGTGCGCGCGTCGAGCTCGCTGCCACGCACGGCACGCTCGAGCGAACGACCAAGTCATCGTCCGACGGCACCTTCGCATTCGCCGCAGTTCCGCAGGACCTCGCGCTCGACGTTTATCCTGACGATGAGGCCCTCGCTCCAGCCCTGCGTACGCAGACTACTGTGAAAGACGGTGAGCGCCGTGAGATCGTCCTCACGCTTCCTGCCGCGCGAGACGCGATTCTGCTGCGCGTGAAGGACGACCGGGGCTACCCCATCGCATCGGCCCAGGCGTCGGTCGCGTCACTCGATCCGGTGGCACCGCTCCGAGAGACCGCGTTCTCGGACGCGCGCGGTGAAGCTTCCCTCGCCGGTGCGCGAGGTCTTCCATTGGCGCTCGAGGTGACCGCGCCGGGTCACGCACCGAAGCGCACGACGCTCGACGTCGCTCCAGCGGAGATCGAGATCACGCTCGGTCTCGCGGCAACCGTCACGGGTGTCGTGCGCTCGTCGCGTGGGGTGGCACTCGCCGATGCAGAGGTCGTGCTCTACATGGACTCGGCGGTGAGGCATCTGCGAACCGACGCGCAGGGCACGTTCACGGCTGCTGACCTCGCGCCCGGGCCGGGACGCGCGCTCGTTCGCGCTGCGGGTTACGCGACCACCGAGCGGAGCTTCAACATCCGTGAGTCGGACGGCCCGGCATCGCTCGGTACGATTGACCTCGCGAGCGAAGGCATCGTGACCGGCGAGGTGCTCGGGCCTCGTGGTGATCCCGTCGCCGGTGCTCGCGTCGCCAGGGATCGTGTCCCGGTGTTTCTCGCAGTCTCCGCAACGCCGCCCGATGTCGCCACGACCGACGCCAAAGGGCGATTTCGTCTCGGAGGCTTGGGCGAGGGCACGGTCGTCTTGGAGGCGTTCGCCCCCGATGTCGGGCGTGGGCACACGGAGGTCCGCGTCGTTGCGGGTCGCGGGACGACGAACGTGCGGCTGACGCTCGCCGAAGGCGGAGCGCCCGCGACCGACCATGCGGGGGCGACGGTCGCCGTCACCCTCGGCGAAACGGGCGGGACGAGCGAAGCGCACGACGTGGTCGTGATGGTCGTCGCCGAGGGGAGCGAAGCGGAGCACGCAGGTTTGCTCGCCGGCGACGTCATCACCGATGTCGATGGCACCCCGGTCCACACCATCGAGCAAGCGCGCGAGAAGCTCAGTGGGCCACGCGGGGTCGATGTGGTCGTCGGCATCCGCCGCGAAGACTCGTCGACCCTGCGCATACGTGTCGGCCGAGAAGCCGTGCAACACTGAGTCTCGCGAGACGACCCCACGCAACTATTCACGTGCGAACTGAATGGCCTTCCCGGGAAGCACAGCCCACTCGATCGTCTTGTCATCCGAAAACGTGAAGGATTGCTTGTCGTCGGGTCCGTCTTGATCGGTGACGATGACGACGCTGCGCGCCTCGTCGTGCGCGACGCGAAAACGACTCGACTGCTTGTCGCCTCCCATGTGCACGGACACCTGGTCGCCGTGAAACTCGAGCTCCATCGTGGAGGCAAAGAGGTTCGCCGCCTTGAGCTGGTCTGCGGTCACGCCCGTCGCCTTGATGCCGTGCCAGCGCCCCTCGAGCTTGGCTGCGCTTCCCTTGTTGCACGCGACGAGCAGCGTTGCGACGACCATCCAGGCGAGCTTGCCGTTCATG
>Ga0302326_10000874_pt1 | contig 79220 bp, 77 predicted proteins | sample Palsa_T0_3_FD_202264 | JGI IMG/M metagenome (GOLD analysis project Ga0302326, IMG submission 202264) | Peat permafrost microbial communities from Stordalen Mire near Abisko, Sweden - Palsa_T0_3 | ecosystem: Environmental > Terrestrial > Soil > Palsa > Peat permafrost | place: Sweden: Abisko...
ACATTGCCTATGACGTTGCGCCGGATGGTAAAAGGATCCTGCTGGACCGCGCCTCCCCGCAGGTTAACGGAGGAGTAACGGTTGTTGCCAACTTCATCACACCATCAAAGTAAGCAGAGCCGCCGATAAGATATGCGAGCGGAACTCGCCCAGCTCAACGGGCCGTCACGCATCGACGAGATCGGCGATGGTTTCACGCTCCCTGACCCGCAGTTCATGGAAGATTCGATTTGTGATCGCCTGACTTTCGCTTTACGAGTTGTTGAAACCGGACTGCTTATCGCCGCTACCAGAGAAAAAGCCCGCTCCTCAAAAAAGCTCGACGGTTTCCAGCAAACATGTGCCGAATTGCGGCCATTTTGCGCTATTTTCCACGAATGTAGAGGTTTTTCTTTGCAGGGCAGACTGCGTTGGCGGAGAGAGAGGGATTCGAACCCCCGATACCCGTAAAGGTATACACGCTTTCGAGGCGCGCGCCTTCAGCCACTCGGCCATCTCTCCGCGCCGCTCATTTCATTTCATTTTATCAGGGAAGAAGCGCGTGGACGGTTAAGATCGTCTGCCACCGCCTCGCTGATTCTCTGTGCGCTTTTCAGATCCCAGCGGCAAAGAACGCAGCGCATCTCCACGGTATAAACAAAGTGCGCGTAGGCCGGACACTTGGTGTTCGTACAAGCCTTGGTCATCATCGCGAGCCGCCTGGCTGGTCGCGGCCCTCCAGGAGAGCCGAACTCAGGTCCAGCCGTGACGGTAGCACGCTTCCCTACTCGCCCAAACGCGGATTTTCAGCAGCGGATTATCGGATTTGTTTCTGACGGCTTCAACGATTTGCGGATTGGCCGAACACGAACTTCACTTCCCCGCCAGTATTCGCTCGATCTGCTGCAGGTGGTTGATGTCGTGTCCGGCAAACATGCGCACGATATGCTCAATCGTTTCCTGGCCGCGCTCGGCGTGTATTCCGTGGTGTTTCCACTGCTCCGGCGTCAGAGACTTAAGCAACGCCAGGTTGGTTTCCCGAAGCGCGCGGAATTGCTCGAGAGATTTGCGCGGATCGCGCTTCTCATAGTGCCCGCTGATCACCCACGCATCCTGATCGAACGCCGCGACTGGAGTTCCGGGCGCGCCCAGAATCAGCCGCATGCGAAAACTGCCGGCGATTTCCGCATCGGCAAGATGCGCCAGAATTTCACTCACCGACCACTTTTCAGGAGCCGGACGCTTACGCAACTTGGCGGTAGATACGCCTTTGATCAAGCGCTCGAGCTTCTTTGCCGTGGCGGCCTGCACCGCCAGGGGTTGCTTACCTTGGGCGTACCCAACTACTCGCTGCGTGTATTGCTGCGGCGTTTCTTTCATTTCGTCTGCCTCCCGTTTTCTTTAGACGCCGTCATGTTCCATACGTGAGTCGGCGGCCGAATTAGTGGCCAGCTTTCTGCCCCGCCTCAAACGTCGTCCACGGCCCAGCTTTCATGTCGTGCAACAGAGGCTTCTGCCACGAATATTCCGGATGATGCTCCAGGAAGTCCGCAGCCTCAAAATCCGCACCGCACGGATGGCCGGCCCGCGCCACGAAGCTCATGTTCCCCGCCATCTTGCTGTCGGTGGCTTTTCCTTGCACCGCCCCGCCGGGATTGTAGGGCGCCCAGTCCCACTGTTTCACGCCTCGCGGCGAAACATCGACATGTCCGCAAAGCGAACGCTCATTGGGTTGCGCTTTTCCCATATTTGAAGAAGTCTTCTCAAAACTGTCGAAATGATCCGCCAGGAAATCTTGCGCCATCTCGACGTCGATCGTTCCCTTCGCGTGCTGCACCAGTTCGTCGGCCCGCGCATGGCGTGCATTCATGGACGAAGACATATCGCCCGGATCGAAGCCACTGGTCTCCTCACGAATCAGATTGGGATCGCGCGGAAAGTTGGAACTGACAAAGTATCCATCTTTCGTCCTCCAAATCGGCGTGTTCTTCAGCCCGAGTTCGAGATAGGCGATCTCGCCGGTCTTGCGGTCGCCGATCAGCCAGTCGTTGGCGTATCCGCCGTTGTTCCCTTCTTTAATGATGCGCACGTAGTCGTCGATGCTTTCGGCATATTGCAGCGCCTTGCGCGAGCGCACGAACTCCGGTTTGCCATTCGGGTCCCACCCTTCGAATTGCGTGATGGTTGTTTCGGTGATCATGATCCCGGCTGCGTTCACGCCGAAATCGTCGTCGCTGGTGATCACTCCGGGAAAGCCGTCCATCAGAATGCGCTGGCCGTGTTGCGGCAAAATATCGAAGATGACCACCCAGCGTTCGCCAGCCAGATAGCTCGTCCAGTTGTTATGCGCGATCACGATCTGGTGGTCTTTGGTGTAAGCCCCTGTGGCGATAAACGCGCTGCAGTTGCCCGGAGCCTTCACCTTCAGTGCGCTGGCTTGCTTCTCCCTCTTGTTCAGCCACGGCACGTAGTAGTCCGGAACTTCTTCAAACGCATTTAGTGCCACGATGTCATCGACATCAAGGTCGACTCCATGCGCCTTTACGCCATCGGCAATGCCCTGCAGTTCCTGCTGATACTCCGCATCAATGTGCGGCCAGAGCATCTCTCGCGCAGTCTTGCGAAAAAATTCCCAATCGCGCTGCGTTTGGTGCGTGTCGAAAAGCTTGATGGCTTCGAGCGCGTCGGCGATCTCAGGAGCCAGCAGATAGCCGTGCTGGAAGCCGATCTCCGAAGGTGAGCCTTCGAGGTGAACGTAGGTCCATCCGCCTTTCTGGAAGCGATAACTGTTCTGCAGCCGCGGATCGGAAGAGGCCGCTCCGCTTTCCTGTGGCCGCGCTTCGCATACCGAAGCAGCCAGAATCATAACTCCCAACACCGCCATCCACTTCGCGACAATAAAACACGAATGCCGACTCCTCATGCAGCCCTCGATTCTCAAACCGCGCAACTTCCCGGACGCCATTCTAGTATAGACAGGGCAACCCATCCGCAAGTTTTTGCACACGCGATCTCTCGCATTCCGCATCTGGCGCGGGCCTGATCCGTGATAAGATGCGGCCCTAGTCTGCTGTGGAGGTGCCGTGAAATCTCGTCTTTTCTCTGACTGTGTCCTGACCCTGCTCCTCATTCCCATCTTTTCGGCGGCGCAGGATTCCGCGCCGCTCACGCATCACGTCTCCGCTAACGTGCCCGTGCAGGCGACGTCATCGAACCGCGCACTCTCCGCGGATCGCCCCGTTGCAGCCCCGGTCGCAGTGGCGCGGCCACTCGCGAGCCTCCCCGCCCACAACTGGCAGTTGCAAGCCACGCTTCCTGGGACGATTATCCACGACCTGGCTTTTGCCTCGCCTCTAATCGGCTACGCAGCGGCCGAGGGCGGACAGATCTGGAAAACGACGAATGGAGGCAAGAATTGGACCGAGGTATTCAACCTCGGCTATCCCTACTACTTCTACGGCGTGTCCGCGCTGACTGCGGACGATGTGGTCATCTCGGGATTCTACGATTCCTCGACCTTCTACAGCCTGATTCGCTGGAGCCATGATGGCGGCCAGACCTGGACCGACGACATCGTTCCCACCACCGATGGAACCGTACAGCGCGTACGTTTCCCCAACACGAATGACGGCCTGATCATGGATTTGGTCGGAGACTCATCCGGCAATCTCGCGCAGTACACCACCGACGGCGGGGCTGCCGCCACCGACTGGACCTCCAGGGTCGACAATCCCGACGGCGGCTGGTTCGGCCTGGAGTTCAGCCTGCTCCCCAACCTTCATGCCCGGTCCTCCGGCATCAACTTTTGCAAGAGCTTCAACGGCGGCGACCAGTGGAGCTGCGCTCCCTCGGTCGATTCCGTCTTCGATGGCCCCGTGTTTTTCTTGAACGATACCTTCGGTTGGGTGGGCGGCGGAGAGATTAGTCCAAACGTGGAAGGCTGGGCCCATATCACCATCAACGGCGGCAAAACCTGGAGCGGCCGCACTCTGGATGGCCCCTGGCCCATTCGCGAAATATTATTCCTCAACTCCAAGACCGGCTGGGCGACCGGTGGAAACCTGTACACCGGCGTGGGCGGCATCTACTTTAGCAACAACGGCGGCCAAACCTGGTCGGTCGACGTCACCACCAACGCCGAGATGGACGCCTGCGCCAGCCAACCGGCAAGCCCCGGTTACAAAGTATGGTGCGCGGGCTACGACGGGTCGTTGACCGGCTATATCTACGCGCTGGATCTCAAGTAGCATCAGCTCAAAAACGGACCAACTTCACGGTCAGATGTCCGTGCGCTGCTCGGCATGCCTCTGCAAGTACCAGCAAGGCACGTATCCGGCATGGGGAAACAGCGAGTGGACACAGGTTTGCTCCTCCGGCGGGTTGAAAAGAAATTCCGTCTTGCCGTTTTTCTTCAGCACGGCATCGTAGCGCGTGACCGTGACCTGTCCGAAGGCTTGCCGATTCGTCGCAACGCGGTAGCGAAACAGACCATAGTCGAGGGCGTAGGCGATCGCGGCCGCGCTCAGCACCAGTGAGATTCCCGCCAGCAAAAACCGCTTCAGCCGATGCCGGATTTTCGCGCTCAGTACGGGGCTCACGCCTTGAAATTATACCGCCCGCTTGCGCCCGCCAGACGGCAGGCCTGTGGCCACTTCTGATGTGATAACGTCTCTAGTCCCCCGCCCCGTCGTTGACATCTCCCCGACAGGCAAACTACCGCATTCGCTGCATGTGGCCTGCGGCGAGCCCTTAAGGGCATTCGGGAAACAAGTCTCGGCCTGTGCCGGATTGAAGAGGCGCGCCGCGTTACCCGGCACCGGTTGCGAAAAGCAGATTCCGAGTATAAATTATGCCTTTTGCCAAGTCGTCGGCGTACATTTCATCACTTCGGCAGTCCTAGGGCTGGCAACAAAATTGTCAAAAAAGGAGACCGCGATGAAGCGTCTTTCGCTGATTGCCTCGCTTGTAGTTTTGTCTTCTGCGTCGTCCGCTCAAGTCAACTACACATACACACTTCTTGGCGACTACATATTTCAAATTAGCGGAGTGAAAACTAACGGCTGGTCGGCGAGCAGCCAATGTACCGACCAAAACGGCATTCTCCACACTGCGTCTGGAGGTGGTTCAATCACTTATACGGCGTCCAACTATGGAACCGGGAGCTTCGATGGCAAGGGAGGCGTCATCGCGAGCGAAATCCAGACCAGCGTCTTTGATCAGAACGCCAGCAACGCCACTGTGCAAATAACCTGGAGCACCGACGGCAATTGTGTCCCGACAGTCGTCAACGGTAACGCTGTTTTCGACCCGCCTGTACACCAAGTGCAGTCGGGGACTTACTCGCTGAACGTTAAAGATGGGACGGGTACGATGAGCGTAGGTTCCGGCGGCGGAGCAACGTTTCAGGCAACCGGAACCTACGCATATTGCGTTAGCGGAGGAGTTACCTATGTGGTTCTTGCCACCCTGATGTTTCAGGCAAATTCCGGTGGCACGCCCAATCTGCTGAGCGAGGTGGGTATCTTTCAGCACGGCAATGATACCGTCAATCCTTGCCCAGCTCCAAAGCCATAGGGTGCCGGCCAGCCTGCATGCTACCACGGATGCTGCCCCCCAACAGGAGGAGCGTTTCTGCGGACTTTTCCAACGGGAAGCACGCCTCCTCGTTGACAACTCCCCGCTTCCACAGGCAAACTACCGCATCTGCCGTATGCAGGCTGCGGCGAGCCCCTGCGGGCCAATCCCGAAGACAGGTGCGGGTTTAAACCTAATTGATCGCCATGGAGCAACCGGTCTCCTACACGCTCGATTCCACCCTGGAAACGGTGGACCATGCGGAAGAAAAGGCTACCCGCATTGCCACGGAGCTTGGTTTCGGGGAAGAAGAAGTGATGCAGATTTCCATGGCCGTGCGCGAAGGCGCGGTCAACGCCGTCCTGCACGGCAACGCCTATGCCCCGGATAAGAAGGTGGTCCTGGCCTTCGAGCGCACCTCGAATGACTTGGTCATCACGATTCGCGACCAGGGCAAAGGCATCGACTTGAACAGAATTTCCAATCCGCTGGCGCCCGAAAACCTGCTCAAGACTTCGGGCCGCGGCATTTTTCTTATGCGCTCTTTTATGGACGCGGTGGAAATCCGCCCGTCCCAGACAGGTACCGAAGTGAAATTGATCAAGCACGTCCACGGTCCATCCGCGGGCGGCAAGGAGGGGTCTCAGTGAGCATGAAACTTAGCACTCGGCAGGTGGACGGAGTCACCATCGTGGATTGCAGCGGCCGCATCACCCTCGGCGAAGGCAGCATCACCTTGCGCGACACCGTCCGCGACCTGCTCGCCAAAGGCAACAAGAAGATCGTCTTGAATCTCGGCGAAGTCAACTACATCGATAGCTCCGGCATCGGCGAGCTGGTCAGCGCCTTCACCACCACCAAGAATCAAGGCGGCGAACTCAAGCTTCTCAACCTCACCAAGAAGGTGCACGACCTGCTGCAGATCACCAAGCTCTACACCGTCTTCGACGTGAAAGACGACGAAGCCGCCGCCGTCAAAGCCTTCAAGTAGATCGTTCGAACCGGCCGACCTGGCATTGCGACCTTGGGTGCCCACTTCTCGCTTCCTTTGCGAGAAGTGGGATTCCGCGCCGCCACCAAATGTTCGGGAAGGGCACGGCTTAAGCCGTACCGCCTGCCACCCAGCACCCTTGTCATCCTGACGAAGTGGAGTCCTCGGCGAAGCCGAGGACTCCCGAGGAAGGATCTCTGCGCTTTGCCAGCGCCGCCAATGCCTCGGCAGGGCGGGCTTTTAGCCGGGTATATCCACGGTACGTACACTATTGTATACTGATTGTGCGCACAGAGGAGATCCATGCCCGCCACCGGAACCCGCACCCAAACCCGCACCGACGCTCGAACCGATAACACTCGAAGCCAAAACATCAACCTGCGCGTGACGCGCAGCCAAAAGGCTCTGATTGACCGCGCGGCCAGCGCCCTTCGCCGCAATCGTTCCGATTTCATGCTGGAAACGGCCTGCCGCGAGGCCGAAACTGTCCTGCTCGACCGGCGCTATTTCTCCTTGTCCGCAGAGGATTTCAAACGCTTTATGTCGATGCTCGACCGTCCCCCAACCGCCAACCACCGGCTGCGGCGTTTGCTGCGAACCACGGCGCCGTGGGAGCAATGAGCCGGCAGTCCCTTACGTCCCCGGAAAAACTCCGCGACGATCATGATCTCTCGCTGTTCCAATGCGGCGAGCCGGCATTAGATGATTGGCTGCGCCGCCGCGCCCTGCCCAACCACCAAAGCGGCGCATCGCGCACCTACGTCGTGTGTCTAGGCCCGCGAGTGGTCGCTTACTATGCGTTGGCCGTTGGAGCGGTCGCGCACGCCAGCGCTCCCGGCCGCGTCCGCCGCAACATGCCCGATCCCGTCCCCGTAATGATCATCGGCCGGCTCGCGGTCGATCAGGAATTCCACGGCCACGGCCTCGGCCAGGGCCTACTGCGCGATGCCGTGTTGCGTACGGTTCAGGCGGCCGATATTGCCGGCATTCGGGCCATCCTGGTCCACGCCATCTCCAGCGATGCCCAGAGCTTCTACGAGAGGCACGGCTTCGTGCAATCGCCGCTCGATCCCATGATGCTGATGATTACGCTGGCGGATGTGTCCAGAGAACTCTCGGGCCTGAAGCGAAAATAAGCGAGACGCACGGCACCGGGTCCTTGTCATCCTGACGAAGTGGAGTCCTCGGCTTCGCCGAGGACTCCCGAGGAAGGATCTCTGCACTTTGCCGGTCAGGAAAAAAAGATGCCGCCAAGCCCTGGCGGGCTCGCGGCATCTGGTCACGTGTTGACTTTACCTCATCCAGCGCGTCTCTACGGGCAGCTTGTGTTGCCTGCAGGCTGTTGGAAGGCGAAGGTGTGAAAGACGGTATCTTCGAAGATCGAAACGTCCTCGTAGCAGCCGACGGTGTCCGAGGACAAGCTAAGCGCTTCCTCGTGTGCGCTTCCGTTGCTCTCGCCCACGCTGTCGGTGTTGGTCCACGTGAACTGGGTTGCGCTACTTAGCTTGGGCCCGGTGCCGAGCACTACCCAGGACACCTCCCAACTGTAGCCTACGGTGTAGGCCAGGGATTGAGTCCATGTTTCCGCCGTTTGTGTTGAGTCCGACTCAGTGAAGCTGTTGACTGGATTGTTGCCGCCCTTTTCTTCGGGGCCGGCCAGCAGTTCGGCACCCGTAATTTCGACGAAGCGGCTGGGATTGTTGGCGTTATTGGCGTTCAAGGGGCTTTCGGTGTTAGCGAAGCTTAACAGCGGATCCGCGGCCAGGATACCGGCAAAGTCACTAGGGACACAGCCGCACTGATTTGCCAAGGTGCATGAATTGGGGTAGTTCGGGTGCTTGGCGCAGATACTGCCCAGCCCCGCCAGTGTCTGTAACCCCGATTGGCCGGCTACTTGAACGCTTTGAGCATTCAGAATCGCCGCCGGAACCGTGGTAACGCCCTGTGCATTCGCCATCATAACCCCCGCATAGACCTCCAGCGAGTCCACCGCTTCGGGCTTCCCTGGGAGTGGGTCGCCGGTAGTTTGGTATTGAGTGCCCATTGAGTAGGTCGCCGAGGTCGTAGTTCCGACCTGCAGAAGCGAGATCGCAGGATTGAGCCAGATAATCAACAAGTCATTCTGGTGGTTTATGGCGTTGGAAGCGCCCGAATTGGAGTCATTCGCCACTCCGGCAGCCTCGGAGATAGTATCGGTAACCGCTGTGCTGCTCCCGGTTGTTACGGCGTTCCCATAACTCCAACTCATGGTATCGCCAAGGCCCAGGAAGCCCCCTGTAAAGCTGTAGGTAATCGTATCGCCCGCCGCAAAACTGCTCCCGACCGACGTGGTCGTGCCGTCGGTGAGGGTATTAGTATAGCCATCGCTGCTCAGATTGCCTGGAGAGGCATATACAATCGATAGGATCTTGAATTGAGGATAGAGAACCCCCGGGACCGTGCTGCTCATAGTATACGAACAGCCGGAGTTATTTGCGCAGGAATAGAAATCTCCGGTGAGACCGGTGCCGGTCAGCACCGCGGGATTGGTTCCGCTGGGGCCGTTCGGCGGACAGTAGGTTCCCCCAGGGGAAACGATGTAGGCGGCTCCCCCATTGAGCGTAACGGCACCGTAGGCAAAATCATAGTACGAATAGGATGTGACTGGTTCCTGCGGGCCACCGGGCGACCCTATCGGACACGTTCCCGAGCTGGCGGTTTCCATCGTGTAGGTAAGCGATCCATTGGTTTCCTTCGTGTAGGTCTGGCACAAGGCAACAGAGGCCATGAGCGTGAACGCGAGCAAGCCAAAGCAGACACGTGTAAGTGTCTTTTTCATGCAATTCCTTTCGACCTTGCGGAACTAAGAGGAGAGAACTTCAGATGGGCTGACTTAGCTCAGAGGACCTGAAAGAGGGAACGAGAGTATTCGTCTCTGGCGGGGAGTATCCATCTTTGTAGGACACTCAAGAGAAACTTTTCAGCCTGTCACGAAATACGAACATCGCGGACAAGGTCAGAAAGCGGCGAGGCAGTCGTAGGCACTTAGCGGGAAACCTGCCGGTCTTTACGCGAGTAAGCCTGTGCAAAACCGGGCCGCTGAAGACAGCTCCTGTTACGAAGCCCGAACACACCCTCGGAGATCCGCGCCGCAAAGTTTTCCACAGCCCAACCCTGTGACATCTGACCTTGCGCCGCGCCAACCACTCACCCGATAATTGCCCAAGCAAAGGCAGTAAACTCGGCGGAATCTGGAAGGACGCTCCCGGCCAAAAGCGGTCTGCAAGTTCTTTGTTCTCTAGAGTTTGAGATCTAAGTCCTTTAGATCACGGATTTTACGGGGAATTTCTTGCTAACGGTACTAATAGCGCAGGCTCATCAAGAGGTGCATTCAGGGCAGCGAACTGCAACGGGATTGGTGCATCTTCGGGCGGGGGTGTAGGATGATCGTCGCCCCGGAGGTGAAGGTAATGCCTAGCGTATCACTGGACGTGGATGAGTTGCTCCTCGATTTGGAAAATCCCCGCATTAGTCGCGCCGCTGGTCAGCGAGATGCGATGCAGAGGATTATTGAAGATCAGGACGTTAAGCTGATTATTCTGGCGGAAAGCATTGTCGCCGACCGCTTAAACCCGATGGATCGTTGGCTTGTAATTAAAGCCCCCGCTGAGAGGGGCAAGTATATCGTTCTTGAGGGGAATCGGCGTCTTGCCACGATTAGAATATTGCATAACCCCACCGTGCTAAACGATCTGGAGGTGCGTGCTCCAGTCAAGCGTAGGCTCGTCGAACTATCTGAGCAGTTCGATGTGAAATCTATTGAACCCATCGACTGTTTTGACATCGGTGATCGGCCTGCCGCCGCAATATGGTTAACGCAACGGCATACTGGTGAAAATAAGGGACGCGGCATCGTGAACTGGGGTGGTGTTGCGACGGCACGTTTTCGCGGCCGTGATCCTGCACTGCAAGCCCTCGATCTTGTGCTCACTCACGGCGGCCTCAGCGAAGAAGAAAAGGAATCCGTTGAAAGCTATTTTCCCATCTCGACGCTAGATCGCTTATTGTCCACGCCAGCCGTGCGCGCGAAGATTGGCGTCGATATTTCCGATGCCAAACTAAGAACTGATTTACTGCCGACGGAGGTCATAAAGCCGTTGCGCAGGATGGTGCTTGATCTTGCTAATGAAGTGGTGAATGTCTCCGCACTCAAGAGCAAGGATCAAATGGTCGCGTATGTCTCGAAAATTGGGAAAGACTTACCGAATACTGGGAAACGTACTGGCAAGCTAGTGGCCGTTGATGAATGGAGTGACCGCGATTTCAGCACGGCATCGGCAAAGCCGAAGCCCAAACCAAAACCAAAGCCTCCCGTTCGCAAGACACTCATTCCGCGCGATTGTTATCTCACGGTGTCGAACGCCAAGATCGCTGAGATCGTGAAGGAGTTACGCGATCTTCCACTGGTTCAATATCCGCACTCGATTTCGGTGCTGTTCAGAGTTTTCTTAGAGACATCGGTCGATCACTTCTTGAGCGTCTCTGGCGTTCCACTGCATGTGGTCGTTAAAACCAAAGGAGGCGACAAAAGTGTGGACAAGTCGCTCCGAAAAAAGGTTGAGGAGGCAATTGACGAGTTAGTTAAAAAGGGTGTGTCTAAAAAGGATTTGGCGGGTGTTGCGAAAGGTATCGACGACAAAAACAATCCGCTCCACCACGAGACATTGCATCTCTATGTTCACAACCGCTTCTACTCACCGACAGAGCGAGAGTTGAAAGTTGCGTGGGATAATGCACAACTTTTGTTTGAGCAAATCTGGAAATGAAGTCACTAACCGCAAAGGCACATTCGCCGCATCGGCTCTTTCATTACACCCCTCTCCGCTATCCAGGCGGAAAGGGTAAACTCGCCGCGTACATCAAGGCGCTCCTACGAATCAATAAGCTGCTTGATGGAGAATATGTCGAGCCTTATGCGGGCGGATCGGCCATCGCGTTTGAACTCCTGTTTCATGAATACGTCTCGCGAGTTCACCTCAACGATATAAGCAAGCCAGTTCATGCGTTTTGGGAAAGCGTACTCAACAATCCCGATGCGTTATGCAAGTTAGTGCGGGATACGCCTTTGACAGTTGCAGCGTGGGACAAACAAAAGAAGATATTTTCCCACCCCTCTGACTTTAGCTCGCTCAAACTGGGATTCGCCTTCTTCTATTTGAACCGGACTAACCGTTCCGGCATCCTCAATGGCGGGATAATTGGCGGCCGAAGTCAAACTGGTAGGTGGAAGATTGATGCCCGATTTAATCGGGAGGGGTTGATCCGTCGGATAGAATCAATCGCTAAAATGCGCAATCGGGTCAGGCTTTACCGAATGGACGCATTGGAGTTTTTGCGAACCGAATCTGACAAATGGCCAGACAAAACTCTGATCTACCTAGATCCACCTTATTACGAAAGCGGACGCCATTTGTATTACGACTTCTACCGCCACGAAGATCATGAACAACTCCGCGACTTTGTGGTACGCAATCTTGCTGGCAAGCGATGGGTCATCTCATATGATAACGTCCCGCCAGTACGGGCACTGTACAAGGGATTCCAGCGACTAGTGTACGAAATAGGATATAGCGTCCGTCGTGCGCGGACTGGTTCCGAAGTGATGTTTTTCAGCGATTCGCTACAGAAAATCCCGTTTATCGTTTGACGATGTGTTTAGAATGGTGAGAGATGAAACATTCCGCCGAGTACCGCAAGTTCACAGGGCTAGTAGACCGTCTGCTTACCGTCTCGCACGAAGAAATTCAGAGACGCGAAGCGGAGTATCGAAAACAGGTAGATGCGAACCCACGCAGGCGCGGCCCGAAACGTGGGAGCAAAATAAAAAAGCGGGAAGCGGTCACGCCGCCTTCCGCTTCCGACCTCTAGGCAATCGGAACTTAGAATACAGGCTCCGGTTTTTTTGCCTCCTTCGCCGTAAGTTCCGCATACGTCAGTCTCTTGCCGATAATCTGCGAACACAGACGGCTCATCCGTTCTCCATCGTTAACAGGCTCACTCTTGGTTCCGCGATTGTTGTACCGGAAAACCTGCTCATCCACGTAACGCTCAAGGTGGAACGGCTCTACCGCAACATAGGTGCCGTTCAATCCGCGCTTGAGCAAGCTCCAGAAGTTTTCAACACCATTGACGTGGACGCGGCCCTTTACGTAGCTCTGGGTCTTGTCCACCATGTCGTGGATGAATCGCCGTTGCAGCCCTTGCTCGTATGCGACCGCGCTATCCGTGTAAACCTTCGTTCCGTACTTTACTTGCTTGAGAATTTCGGACTGCAACGCTTCCCGCGTTACGTTTGGCATAACCTTCGCACGTACCTGTCGATCAGTGCGGTCAAGAATGCCTTGTACAACGGCCTTGCCGAATGCGCCGCCGCGTGCCTCATAGCGGACCTTTTTGTCCTTGTGCATGTTCTTCTTGCGGCCTCCGATGAAAGTCTCGTCGACTTCCACTTCGTTCTCAGCGCCGCCGATCTTCGTCATCGGGCCATTGCCGAAATCTTCCTTCATGCCAAGACGGATGCGATGAAGCATGAACCATGCTGTCTTTTGTGCGACTCCAAGAGAGCGGTGAATCTCCCAAGAGCTAACCCCGTTCTTGCAGTTCGCAACCATCCACATAACAGGCAACCACTTCTCAAGGCCAAGAGCCGAATCCTCAAGAATGGTTCCGGTCTTGATGGAGAACTGAGACTTCGGATGACGGGTCTTGCACTGCCACAGGCGGCGAGACGGTACAAAAGCCGAATCCGTCCGCTGGCACGTCGGGCAGACTACACCGTTCGGCCAGCGCCGCGCCTTGAGGTAATTCAGGCAGTTGTCAGCGTCCGTAAAGTATTGAATCGCTTGTTGAAGGGTCTTGGGTTCGGGTGCCATGAACCGATATTAGCAGGGGAGTGTTGATGAGTCAAGGCTATTATTACCTTGCTAACGTCATGATTCTAAAAGATCGGGGCGGGTGGGGGAGGGGATACTAAACCAATAAACAGTTATCAAGCCGTTAACTCATTCACGACCCGGAAGAGGGGTCGATTCCTATGCTCGGAATAAATAATTTCGTGTTGCTGGCGCTCCTGCTGTCCGCCGCAGCGGCCTCGGCCTCCGACTGCCTCCCCATCCGCGAGGCCAGCCAGCACGTCGGCGAAACCAGGTGCGTAACCGGCAAAGTCCTGCGCGTGAAAGTCGGCGCCAAAGGAGTCCATTTCGTCGACTTCTGCGAAGATCAAATGTCCTGTCCCTTCACCGTCGTCGTCTTCCCTTCCGACCTTAAAGATGTGGGTGACGTCCGCCGCCTCGCCGGACAGATGATCGAGATTCACGGCCCAGTAAAACTCTACAACGGACGCGCCGAAATCATCCTCAACCGCGTCAGCCAATTAACCGCCGGCTCAACCCTGATCCCTCCCCTACCCAAAAACTACGACGTCGAAAAACAAGGCCACTACAGCGCCGGCCGAATGCGCCCCACCAAGAAGCCCGCCAAGACCTACTCCACGCCCAACGCCACCGCAACCTACGGCAACGAAGCGGACGTAAGCGCCGAACCGCCACAGTGAAAACAATGGACGCACCCTCACACCATTCCCTTCCTCAACTCCTCCAGCGGATACTTCGTCCCCCTCCAGACGATTCCGTCGTTCCACAGAGCATGAAACATCGAACGCAGCAGAATGTAGATAAACAAAACCGTGCTGACCGGATGCAGTAAGAAGCAATAGACCGGAACCTTCGAGCGCCATGACATGCCCACGTAAATCAAAAACATCGATGCCAGTGCAATGGCATAAGGCAATCGCTCCCACCCATGCGCCAGCCACACGCCCAGAAACGGCAAAAGATTCAGGAAGGCCATACCAAAAGCTGAAATCAATGTCCTCCACCACTGGAACGACAAGACGGCAAAAAAATTCTTCGTTAGATTGTCGACCACTCCCATCGCGCCGTTCGCCCAACGAATCGAAATCAGGTCGCCGCCAAAAACGTTGCGCTGCGCGAAGCCGGCGTTCTTCACCACCTTGCCCAGCTTCATGTCGTCCAGCACTTCCATGCGCAACGCTTCGTAGGTTCCCACCGCTTCATACGCGTCGCGGCGAATCAGGTTGAAAGCGCCCACGCCCATGTGGTCCTTCGATTTCGGATCCGCCACCTTCCACGGACGATGACCGAATACAAACATAGTCTGAAAGAAAGCGATCATCATGGCTTCGCCGGGACGCTTCATGATCATTTCCGGAAACAACACCACATGATCCGCGCGCTCAGCCTCTGCGTATGCCAGCGCTCGCCGCACGGAATCGGGCTTGAACAGCACGTCGGCATCGGTAAACAGCAGCCAGTCGCCAACAGCCTGATTCGTCGCCGTCCACATGGCATGCGTTTTGCCCAACCACCCTGCGGGCAATTCGCGGTGATGAATCACTCGCAGGCGTCCGTTCGCAAGGGGATTGTTCGCCACCCTTTCCATGACCTCGCCCGTTCGATCGGTGGAGCGATCGTTCACCGCGATCACTTCATAGTTGTCGTAATCGAGTTGCAAGAGGTGGGTCAAAGATTGCTCGATGTCCTCTTCTTCATTGCGTGCCGGAACGATAAGCGAAACGCGCGGATTGCCGGCAAGAGGATTGCCCGAAGCTGCGGCCGGATTGCGGTCCCATTCGGGCCGCGAGATGTCGGCCACGCTGGGCATGCCGATCGCCGCCTCGACGATGCGAGAGAGCCAGGTCAATGCGAGAACCGTGCCTGCAATCCAGTGAAAGTAATGCATCCCGCCTAAGTGTTCCCGGCCTTTTCTAAGTCAATCGACACGCCATCGATTCGCACCGCCGGCGCAAATTTCATCCCGTAAAACAGTATGGCAGAAGAAACAACCATGGCAATCACGGGCAGGATAAACGCGGCCTGTAGCGTTCGCTTATCGGCCACGTAACCCATCAGCGTGGGCGAAGGCACATCGCCCAGCAAATGAAAAACAAAAATGTTCACGGCCAGCGCGGTCGCGCGAATATGCGCGCCCACGGAATTAATCACCGCCGCATTAAGCGGAGAGGTGTTGAGCAGCAGAAAGAACGCCGCCAGCGCGATGGCGGGCAACATCACCGGTCCGCGCATAAACAAACCCGCAATCATAAACGGCACACCCAGCGCCATACTCGCCGCCGAAACAAAGTAATAAGACCCCTTCATGCGCGGCAGCAGATAATCCCCCAGCCAGCCTCCCGCCAGGGATGCCACTATTCCATCGGCCACAATAATGATTCCGAACATAAAGTTGGCCGACTCCAGCGAGTACCCGCGCGCCCGCGACAAGAAGGTCGGCATCCAGACCTGTATGCCACCCAGGGCGAACGTCATCATTGCCATGCCCAAAGTCGAGGTCCAGAACGCCGGGTTGCGCGCCAAGCCGCGCAGCGTCCCGCGCTCCGGAGTCTCCTTCTCCGAGTCGAAAGCCCCGCGTTCCGGCTCGTGCAAAAACAGCACTGCCAACGCCAACAGAAATCCCGGAACCGCCGCGATGTAGAAGGGAAATCTCCACCCGTGGTGTGCGCCGAGGTTTCCGCCAAGCAAGTATCCCGCCGCCGTCCCGACCGGAATGGCCAGATAGAACACGCCCAGAATCCGTCCGCGTCTTTCCTCGGGAAACAGATCGGCCACAAACGTCGGAGCGATCGTCACGAACGTCGCCTCGCCAATTCCAACCAATGTGTGACGAATTAGCAATTCCGTATAAGTGTGGGTGAAAGCTGTGAGCAGGGTGAGCGCGCTCCAGAAGATCGCGCCTCCAACGATGATTCTCTTGCGCGAATAGCGATCCGCCAGCGGGCCCACGAACGGCGCTGCGACCATGTAGAACAGCAGAAAGGCGCTGGTGAGGTAGCCCACCTGCGTGTTGCTCAGCCGAAATTCCGTCTGCACCAGCGGCTGCACCGCGAACAGCACGGAACGGTCCACATAGTTCAGCAGGTTCAGCGCCGTGAGCAGAATAAGCGCTGTGCGCGGATAGAGTTTCTTTTCGGCCACAGGTCGAGCGAATATAGCACGACCCTCAACCGGCTAATCACTACCGTTTCTTTCCCCGCGTTTTCGGCCACCTTGCTACCACCGTGGTAGAGATCCCGCCCCGCGGACGGAACTCCCCTTTCACCTCCGCCCACACCGGCTTCGCGCAGCGAACCACGTCCTCCAGCACTCGGTTCACGACGTTCTCCTGAAAAATTCCCAGGTTGCGGTACGAGTGCAGATACTCTTTATACGATTTCAGTTCCAGGCACATTTTGTTGGGCTCGTAGCGCAGCGTGATCACGCCAAAATCAGGCAGGCCGGTCTTTGGGCAGACGGAGGTAAACTCCGGATCATCGATCACGATCTCGTATCCGGGAAACTGATTCGGCCAGGTCTCGATCTGCGGAAACTTGGCGTCCAGCCCGGAGGCGGCGTGCTCGGGCGTGTAGCGGTGAAGTTTGGGCATGCAGCATTGTAGCGTTTGAGCGACTCGCGCTGCCGGAGTGGCTCAACAGCCTCATCAAGATCGCCCATAACCGTTACCTCTGTAACGCCTCTTCCGGGCCATTCCCCTCGACTTCGCCCCTAGGTACGATCAATCTGCCCGGATATATCGGGCGCGCACACCGTTGGAAAGGAAGCACAGAGCAACTACTATGGAATACAAAGAGTTTGTAGTAAGCGCAGAGGCCGACCACCACATCGTCATCAAGCCCCAGCCGCATCCCGTACACCCAGCGGCACCCGCGAAGGTTCCCGAAGGCGGCTCAACGTTACTGTTCATTCTGGCAGCGCTCACCGCAATCGGATGGGCAGCAGCCAAACGATACCGCGTACAAATTGGTGAAAACGCCCTGCACACCGGGATTGCCTCTTAGGCGGGGATTTGCCAATCGTTCCGGATTCTGTCAAGCGAAGTTAAGTGGTCAGAAGCACTGAGAACTGAATTTCCGATCAGGGGATTCCAGCCGCCGTGCGCACACCTCTCCGATTTCAGTAGCCATCCAACCCATGTGTATTTGAGTCAAGACTTCACCCGGCGCCGGGAACGCGCTGAGCGTTGCGCGTTCCCGGTCCCCTCCATCACGTATTCAATCTCGGCTCCCAGCCGAAACGGTTTAAGTTAGCGTTGGCGCGCCAAACCCCAACCCTTATCCGTTTACGCATCCACCCGCCCTAAGCAGCATCTAACCATGCAACGGCTTGGGCAGACGGCATTCTTTCGCAGGCGTTCGAGTGGTAAATTAATCCTTGCAGTTGTCCCCGCCGCATCCTGAAAGATAACCGGTTGCCCGCAACCAACAATTCGAATGGACGACCCGCCTCACACAAGGGCCGCACTTGGCTTACGGTCGGTGTGCTAGCGGCACTCGCGACGATCCCTATCTTTACGCGACCCGGCTCCCTGAAGGTTCGCACCACGACGGTGGAACGCGGCCCGATCCGCAGCTTGATTTCCACCAACGGCAAAATCGAGCCCATCCAGAATTTCGAAGCCCATTCCCCGGTCGCCACCACAGTGAAGCGCCTGTTCGTAAAAGAAGGCGACCACGTTCGCAAGGGCCAGTTGCTATTGCAGCTCGATGACGCCGACCTGCGCAGTCAGGCCGCCCGTGCCCAGGCGCAAATGAAGGCGGCTCAGGCCGATCAGTCCGACCTTAGCACCGGTGGCACCCGCGAAGAGCTGCTCACGCTCGATTCCCAACTCGTCAAAGCCCGCAACGCGCGCGATGCCGCGCAGCGCGATCTGGACGCTCTTCATCGCCTGCAGCAGCAAGGCGCAGCCTCCGCGGGTGAGGTCAAGCAGGCGGAGGATGCTCTGCAGCGCTCCCAGGCCGACACTACTTTGCTGGAGCGAAAAAAGAAAGATCGCTACTCGCAGCCCGAGGTCGCAAGAGTTCAGGCCCAGGGAGAGGAAGCGCAAGCCGCCTACGCAGCCGCCGAAGACGCTCTAGGCAAATCCAGCGTGCGCGCTCCCTTCGATGGCATCGTCTACGCGCTTCCCGTGAAGCAAGGCGCTTACGTGCAAACCGGAGACTTGCTTTTGCAGGAAGGCGATCTCTCGAAGATGCTGGTGCGCACCTTCGTCGACGAACCCGATATTGGCCGCCTCGCCACCGGACAGAAAATCGAAGTCACCTGGGACGCCTTGCCCGGACGCACCTGGAACGGCACGGTCAGCGCCATTCCGGCCACCGTCAAACTTCGCGGCGCGCGCAATGTCGGCGAAGTCACATGCACGGTTGACAACCATGACCTGCGCCTGTTGCCCAACGTCAATGTAGGAGTTACGGTCATCACCGCAGAACACAGCGGCGTGCTCACTCTCCTGCGCGAAGCCGTCCGCATGGACGACACCAAGCCTTATGTCTATCAGGTGGTGGATGGCAAACTCGCCCGCCGCGAGGTAGAAGTCTCCCTCCAGAACCTTACGCAGGTCGAGATCACGGCCGGACTCCCCGAACATTCCGTGGTAGCTCTATCCTCGACCGAGGCCAAGCCTTTGATCGACGGCGCTCGCGTCAAGGTGGTGCCTTAACCGATGAAGTGGATTGGGAGTGGCTGTCATCCTGAGCGCGCGTCTTTTGCGCGGCGAAGGATCTGGGCGAGCCGCGCGATGTGGCGCGTTCTTTGCGACACATCAATCGCGCGTTTGGCTCGCTTCCTTATTGCCTCGCTTTCGATCCTGTCGCTCCCTCTAGTTCTCGCCGCCCAAACGCCCCAGGACCTCCTCGCCGCCGGCCGCGTAGATCAGGCAATCCAAACGCTTCAAGACCAGATCCACACCTCGCCCACCGCCGAAGCCTACAACCTGCTCTGTCGCGCTTATTTCCAGCTCGACGCTTGGGATGCCGGCATCCCCGCCTGCGAGAAGGCCGTGTCGATGGCGCCCAACAACGGCCTCTATCACCTTTGGCTGGGACGCATCTACGGCGAGAAAGCGGATCGCGCCAGTTTCCTGAAGGCCGTCGGCTTGGCCAGGAAAGTTCGCACACAATTCGAGCGTGCGGTCGAGTTCTCTCCCAACAGTTGGGAAGCCCGCACCGATCTTGCGGAGTTCTATGTCGAGGCTCCCGGCATAGTCGGCGGCGGCGAAGACAAAGCGCTCGCCCAGGCTGAACTCCTGGCGCTCTTGAATCCGGCCATGGCGCACTGGCTCAAGGCGCGCATCGCCGAGAAGAATAAAGACAACGCCTCAGCCGAGCGGGAATATCGCGCCGCCATCGACGCCAGTCACGGCGGCGCGCGGGCATGGCTCAATCTGGCCGGGTTCTATCGCCACACGAACCGCTTCGATGAAATGGAGCAGGCCCTCCACACCATGGAGTCCCGCCCCCTGGATCATCCTGCGGCATTAGTGGATGCCGCCGGAATGTTGCTGCGCACCGCCCGCGACTACCCCATGGCCATCCAGCTCTTGCGCCGCTACCTTTCCTCTTCCACGACCGTTGAGGAAGCGCCTGTCTTTAAGGCCCATTACTTGCTCGGCGAAGTGCTGGAGAAACAAGGCGACCGCCCTGGCGCCGAAGAAGAATATCGCGCCACTCTTGTCCTGGCTCATAGCTACACCCGCGCCCAGGAAGCCCTCAAGCGCGTGGAGCGCTAACCGACACATGCGGGAGGCGGTGAATCAAGGCTGGGCGCCCGCATAAACAGGAATCGCTCCGGGCGCGGCGTTCTTGTAAACCACACCTTCCTTCATCACAAACACCACTCGCCGGACGGCCACAATGTCTTTTATCGGATCGCCATTGAGGGCGATAATGTCGGCCTCGAGGCCGGGCGCAATCGAGCCGATCCGAGCGGACATGCCAAGCGCCTCCGCTCCCAACCAGTTCGCGGAGACCATCGCGGTCATGGGGTCCACTCCGCCGTCGCGCACGCGGTAAACGAAATCCTCGGCGTTGCGGCCGTGCGCCCCGGCCACTGCGTCCGTGCCGTAAACCATCTTCAACCCCGGAATGCGAGACGCACGCTGAATGAAATCCCGGTGGGCCGGGATGAGCCCTGCCATCGCCGCAAATCCCTCTTCCGTGTAGTAGGGCGGGGCCAGATACCTGTCCTTGTAGTGGAGATAGTTTTCCAGCAGCAGCCCAGCCTGCGGATCGAGGTAAGTCCCACGCTCGGCCAGAAACCTCAGATCGTCATCCGACGCCCCTAAGCCGTGTTCAACTTCCGTGCAGCCGGCAACAGCGGCCGCGCGGACGGCGTCTCGATAAGCGTGCACCAGCGTGCGCAGGCCCTGTTTCTTCGCTTCATCGCAGGCCGCGTTCAATTGCTCCTGCGACATCGTCATCGCGCCCCGGCTCATGCCTCCCGAGGCGTAAATTTTTATCAGGTCCGCGCCTGCCTCCTTTTGTCTTCGCACGAAAAAACGGATTTCGTCCGGCGTCCCGGTCTGCTCGCCTCGCCCCATAAGCGGATCCGCCGCCGTCAGGATGCGCGGACCTGGCAGCAAACCCTTCGCGATGGCGTCGCGCAACGGAACATCCGCAGGCGAGCCGACGCTTTGGATGGTGGTAAATCCCGCCATCAACGTCAGCCACGCGTTCGAAGCCGCAGAATACGCGGCTTCCGGTGTCGTCCCTCCCTGGCCCGCATTTTTTCCGTCCGGCCCAAAGCTCCAGGTGATGTGCACGTGCGCGTCAATCCAGCCTGGCAACACCGTCAGCCCGCGCAAATCGTAATCGACTGGCCCGGCCTTCGGATCGATCGCCAGAATCTTCGAACCCTCGATCACGATTCGAGTGTCGTGCAGCACGTGGCCCTTGCCATCGAGCAATGTGCTCGCGGCAATCACCGTGCGTTTGCTTTGCGCTGCGGGTTGCACGGAGCCTCCCTGCGCAAGGGCGCCAACGCCGACCATACTCAGCATGGTAAGAAGGACCTTCGCGGATCGCATCCTGCCTCCTCTTCGGCGCGAATGCAGGCGCGTTCGCGCGACCTGCACATCCTAAGGCCTCACCGGTCTCGCCGCCTTCGCGCGGCCAAGCAGTCCCGGCGACTTCATTCGCCGGCAGCATTCCTCAAACGTCGTACGCGGCCCCTTCCATCTCAAGTCTTCGACCGTATCGAAAACCGGCACATCCAGTCGCAAAGTCGCCAGCGTGCGAAACAGCAGCGCATCGTCCCATGTGCGAAACAGCGATTCCGCGAGTACCCGCGCCCTTCGAATCGAAGGATGCCATCCTCGCCAATCCTTTGGAATGTCTTCCAGATGTGGGTATTGTGATAACACGAGAGCTGCAGCCTTCATGCCCCAGCCCGCCACACCAGGAAAGCCGTCCGCACTGTCGCCGACCACCGCCAGGTAGTCCGCGATCGATTCCGGCTTCACTCCAAACTTCGCGACAACTCCGTCTTCATCGCGCACAATGTTTTGCCTGCGGTCCAATTGCACCACTCTGGTACCCACCACGCACTGGCTCAGATCTTTATCCGGCGTACAAATGAGCACTTGCCCCACTCGCTCATCCTCCGCCGCCTTGCCCGCCGCGGAAGCCAGCGCATCGTCCGCCTCGTAGTAAACCATGGGCCAAACCACCACGCCCATTGCCTCCAGCGCTTCTTCGAGAACCGGAAATTGCGACAACAACTCCTCCGCGACACCTTCGCTGGTCTTGTATCCCGGATACAACTCGTTCCGAAACGATTCCACCACATGATCGGTTGCAACCCCAATATGCGTCGCGCCGCCCTCGATCATCGACAAAACCGAACCCAAGACACCGCGCACCGCGCCAATCTCCTGCCCGTTCATATCGCTCGCCGCAGGCACGGCGAAAAAATGCCGGAACAATTCATACGTCCCGTCGATCAAATGCACATCCATGCGCCTCCGGTCGGGCCTCTGCCATCGATGTTATAGGATTAAAGCGTAGGTTTCCGCCCCCGTTTTTAAACGAGGGATTCCCCGGCAGCTCTGGAAATAGACCATGACCTCCGTCCGCATAGACAAATGGCTGTGGGCCGCCCGGTTCTTCAAAACGCGGTCATTAGCGGCGCGCGCCTGTGAACTCGGCAGGATTCAATCCAACCGCCAACCCGCAAAACCCGCCCGCGAAGTTCGCATCGGGGACATGTTGCGAGTCACCAACGATGGCGGCGACTTCGAAGTCGAAGTCCTGCTTCTCGGCGACACGCGCGGCCCTGCCTCGGTCGCTCAAACCCTCTATCGCGAAACCGACGCCAGCCGCGAACTCCGCCAGAAAGTGGCAGCCGAGCGCAAAGCCATGCGCCAGTTCGAAGAGCTACCCGCAAGCAGACCATCGAAGCGTGACCGCCGGCATATCATCCAGTTCCGCGGCAGAGCCTGACCTCACATTAGAGCAACAATCGAATCTCCGTTCACGGAATCTAATCCTCATGCGAGTACGAAAACGCTTAATCGGCTTCATCGCGGTTCTTCAGTCCGTCCTTTTCCTTACCCATTTTTTCCTTTATAAGACATGGACGTTTCCGCGCGCCCCACGCGATACCCCCGGGGCGCTGGCGATCAAAGTGACTCTCGGCCTTCTCTCCGTGAGCTTTGTTGCCGCTTCACTGCTCGCCTTTCGTTTTACAAATCCAACGCTCCGCGCGTTTTATAGGCTTGCTGCCGTTTGGCTGGGCCTGCTGACTTTCCTGTTCGCCGCGGCGCTTTCTTCCTGGATCATTTTCGGCGTTGCGCTGCTGACTGGGCTGGACCTCAATTTTCATCGCACCGTGCAATTACTGTTCGGCGTCGCAATAGTGGCCGGATTCTACGCGGTCTTCAACGCCGGCTGGACCCGTATCACGCGAACCACGGTCCGCCTCGCGAACTTGCCGGCGGCATGGCGCGGACGCCGAGCTGCGCTCATCAGCGATGTGCACCTCGGTCACGTGCGCAACGGCGGCTTTCTGCGCCGCATGGTTGCCAAGATTTTGCGCGAGGAACCGGACGCGATTTTCATCGCCGGAGATTTGTATGACGGCACCGCCATCGACGCGGCGCGGGCGGCGGAACCATTGAACCAGCTGTCGGCTCCGCAGGGCGTGTATTTTGTCGCCGGCAATCACGAGCAATTCGGCGACGACAGCAAATATCTGCATGCCATCGCCGCCGCCGGCGTGCGCGTCCTCACCAACGAGAAGGTGGAAGTCGACGGCCTGCAAATCGCCGGTGTTCCTTACCGGAATGCGGCGCGCGGTGGAGACTTTGCTTCCGCGCTGCGCGGCATCCGCCTGGATCGCAGCCGCGCCAGCATTCTGTTAACCCATTCTCCCGACCATCCGGAAATCGCCGAAGCCGCCGGCGTTTCCCTCCAGCTCTCCGGCCATACCCACCTCGGCCAGTTCATCCCCTGGAGCTGGATGGCGCGCCGCATCTACCGCCAGTTTGTCTACGGCCTAAGCCGCATCGGCAAAATGCAGGTCTTCACCTCCAGTGGAGCCGGAACCTGGGGCCCCCCGCTGCGCCTGGGCTCGAACCCCGAAATCGTCGTCCTTGAATTCGAATGAACATAACGGAACTACATCGTGTGGGGTGGCATCGGCCCCTCACGAAGTACCGATCACCGCGCGCAACGGACGTTTGTGGCAACTATTTCATCGAAAGGTGCCACGTGTGTCTGCACGGTAAAGCGCGAGGGATCGGATGCTGCTTTAGAAGAGTTCACTAGTCTGCTGCTTCATCACTAAGTGGCTTACCTTGGGTCTTGCCGGCCTCCCCCTCCTCCGACCCATCCTTATCATTTCTCTCGCATCAGATTGTCCGTAGAATCTTCCCAGGCACTACGAAGGTGAGAACAACAATGAAAAGAAAACCGTGGAGCGGCACGCGAATTCCTACCCTCTTCTTGGCGGCCCTGCTGTTATTTCCCTCTTCCCTGCTGGCCGAACCCCTGACCCTCCAGCATGCCGTAGAACTCGCTCTTAAGCACGCCACCGGCATCAGCATCACCGCTGCCGACGAACAGCACGCCTCCGCCAGCTACCGCGAGCTGCGCAACAGCTACATCCCCCAACTCAACGCTGGAGCCGGCCTTGGCTATTCCGACGGTTTCCCCCTCAGCCTCGAAGGCGCAGCTCCCTCGCTCTTTAACGTTAACGCGCAATCGGCGCTCCTCAATCCGGCGCTGAAAGATTTCATCCGCGCCGCACGCTCCGACGTCGCTGTCAGCGCCCTGCACACGAAAGACCAACGCAATCTGATTATTCAGGACACCGTGTTGAGCTATTCCGAGCTGGCAAAATGGAATCAGCGTTTGGACCGCCTTCGCGAAGCGGAAGCTGCGGCGGAGAAAATGGCATCCGCGGTTGCGCACCGCGTCCAGGAAGGCATCGACAGCGAAATGGATGGCAGCAAGGCTCGCCTCTCGGTGGCGCGTTTGCGGTTGCGCCTGGCTGAGGCAACCGGCGCAGCCGATGTTCTCCGCGAGCATCTTTCCAAGCTGACCGGAGTGCCGTCGGTTTCACTCGAAATCGATCCCGATTCAGTGCCCGCCCTGCCCGTGGTAAAGGAACGGGAAGATTTCTCTAGCAAAGCTACAGACGCGAACCCTTTGGTGCAGGCCGCCGTCGAACACGCTCGCGCACAGTATTTGCGGGTAAAAGCAGAGCGCCGCTCCCTCTGGCCCAGCATGGATTTCGCCGCCCAGTATGCCAACCTCGCTAGTTTCAACAACTTTGAGAAGTACTACCAGAAATCCACTTTTCAGCCGAACAACGCCACAGTCGGAGTTGTTATCCACCTTCCATTCCTAAATCTCGCCCAGCATTCCCGAGTCCAGGAAGCCGAGTCGGAAGCCTTCAAGTCTCAGAAACAGGCCGAAGCTGCCCGCGACCAGGTCTCCGAAGAAACTCTTCGCCTGCAGCGCCGTGTTACCCAAATGCAGGCCGCCCGCGACGTAGCCGAACTTGAATACGAGATCGCCCAAAAAAACATCGAAGCCGTCCAAACCCGCATGGAATCCTCCACTGCCAATCTGCACGATCTCGACAACGCCCGCAGCCAGGCCAGCGAACGCTTCATCGCCTTGCAGGATGTCACCTTCGAACTCGAGCGCAGCCAGGTCGAAGTCCTGCGCTCTACCGGCGATCTGGAGAGCTGGGCCCTTGGAGCCAAATAACTCCTCGATGCCTCTTTTCGCCCGTTCGCTGCATCAAACCCGGTATTCGACCGCGAACCTGCATAAACACTGGTTTATCAACGCATTAACCTCACGGAGATGCTAAAATAAGTGATCAACCTACCTATGCCTCTTAAAACCCTATTTCTAAATCCGCCCTCCTTTGAAAACTTCGACGGCGGCGCTGGCTCCCGTTGGCCCGCCACCCGCGAAATCGAATCATACTGGTACCCGGTGTGGCTGGCTTATCCGGCGGGGATGCTGGAGGGCGCGCGTCTGCTGGATGCGCCGCCGCACTACATTTCGGCGGAGCAGACCATCGAGATCGCCAAGGACTACGAGTTTCTCGTGCTCTTCACCAGCACTCCGGGATTCCCGGGGGACATCGGGCTGGCGCGGGCCATCAAGTCCGCGAATCCGAAGATCAAGATTGCTTTCGTTGGGCCGCACGTGAGCGTGCTGCCGGAAAAATCTTTGCGCGATTGTCCGGCGATCGATTTCGTCGCCCGTAAGGAATTCGATTACGCTGTCGTTGATTACGCCAAAGGCAAGCCGCTCGAGGAGATTGCCGGCATTTCATTCCTCAAAGACGACAAGATCGTCCACAATCCGGACGCGCCGCAGATTCAGGATCTCGACGCCCTGCCCCACGTCACCGACGTCTACAAACGCGATCTCGACGTCACGCGTTATAACGTACCGTTCCTGCTGAATCCATATGTCTCGCTTTACACTACGCGCGGCTGTCCCGCGCAATGCACCTTCTGTTTGTGGCCGCAGACGTTGAGCGGACATCCGTGGCGCAAGCGTTCCACCGATGACGTTGCCGCCGAAATGTCGAAGGTGAAGCAGTACTGGCCCGAAGTAAAGGAATTCTTTTTCGACGACGACACCTTTAACATTCAAAAGGCCCGCACCATCGAGTTGTGCGCCAAGCTGAAGCCGCTGGGCCTAACCTGGTCCTGCACCTCGCGCGTGACTACCGATTTTGAGACCCTGAAGGCGATGAAGGAAGCCGGATGCCGACTGCTTATCGTGGGCTACGAGTCCGGCGATCAGCAGATTCTGAAGAACATCAAGAAGGGCGCAACCATCGAACGCGCCCGGGACTTCACCAGAGACTGTCACAAGCTGGGATTAGTCGTCCACGGCGACTTCATCATGGGATTGCCCGGAGAGACCCACGAAACCATCAACAACACCATCAAGTTCGCGAAAGAACTGGACGTTGAAACCATTCAAGTCTCCGTGGCCCACGCCTATCCCGGCACCGAACTCTACGATTACGCGGTGAAGAACGGATTCATGGTCGGCGACAACAAGATGGTGGATGAAGGCGGCCACCAACTGGCGCACATTCAGTATCCCGGGCTGCCCGCCGATGACATTCTTTCCGCGGTGCATCGTTTCTATGACGAGTATTACTTCCGGCCCAAGGCTGTGTTCCGCATCTTGAGGAAGGCCGCGTTCGACAGCAACGACCGCAAGCGCCTTTACAAAGAGGCGAAGACATTCTTGAAGCTGCGCCGTGCGCGCAACAAGATGGTGAAGCAGCATAGCGACGACGCAGCCGCTGAACTGGCCAAGGCCTGAGTTCAAGTGACGCAAACGCATTGTCATCCTGAGCGCGCCGCATTTGCGCGCGAAGGATCCGAGCGAGCCGCGCGATGTGTCGCGTTTTTTGCGACACAATACTCGCGCGTTTGGCTCGCTTCCATATCAAACTGCACCACCACGTGATCTTCCCGTGAACTTTCGCAAATATCTTGTGCTGGCCGGAGTCACGGTCTTCGCCGCGGCCGGAGACTCCATGCTTTCGCACGGCATGAAGCAAACCGGCAGCATCTCGCTCCATCACCTGCAAGGCGTAATCTTCGCTATTCTCAATCCCTGGGTCGCGGTCGGAATTCTTCTTTTGCTGGCGTTTTTCGCCACCTACATGACCGCGCTCTCCTGGGCCGATCTCACCTATGTTCTGCCGGCGACGTCGCTCGGCTACGTGCTGCTCGCGCTGGTCGCGAAATTTCTGCTGCACGAGCAAGTCAGCCCGCTGCGCTGGCTGGGGATTGCTTTGATTACCGGAGGCGTGGGATTTATTGCCGGAGGGCCGGCCCTTACCGCACATCCTCCCCATACCGAACTCTCCCAGGCAGAGGACGAATGCCCCGCCGCCACCGGAGTGGAATTATGAGTTTTCTTACAATCACCACTCCCGTCGGCGTCATCCCGAGCGTAGCCGTTCTTCAGGCGGAGCGAGGCATCTCGCGTATACCGCCGCAGCTCCAGGAAATCACCCTGCGCCACCACGAATCGGGTGCCCTAGGAATTATGAGTTTTCTTACAATCACCACTCCCATCGGCGTCATCCCGAGCGTAGCCGTTCTTCAGGCGGAGCGAGGGATCTCGCGTATACCGCCGCAGCTCCAGGAAATCACCCTGCGCCACCAGGAATCGGGTGCCCAATCATGAAAACCATGTACACCTGGAGCGCGATTCTCGCCATTGTTTTCGCCTCTGTCGTCGGCGACGTGCTGCTGGCGCGCGCCATGAAGCAAGTCGGGGACGTGGGCGCCTTGTGGCGGCGCACCGGCCTGGCCGCGGTGATCCGCCGCACGCTGGGCAATCCAAATTTTCTCTTCGGGGTCATGGCCATGGCCGTGGCTTTCTTCAGCCTGCTGTTCGCGCTCTCCTGGGGAGACGTAAGCCTGGTCGCCCCCGCCGCCGCTTCCCTCACCTTCATCGGCAACGCCGTCGCCGCAAAAATTTTTTTGCATGAGCGCGTGGACCGGCGGCGTTGGATTGCGGCTTCTCTTGTGGCAGCGGGGGTCGCGCTGCTGGCGGGGTAAGGCCCTGCGTTTGGTCTCCCTCACGCCTTGTCATTCCGAATCGGGACAACGGCCCGGTGAGGATCCTCGCGGGGCGGATAAATTCTTGACTTGGCCGCTGCGGGAGTTATTCTGGAAGTGCTTCGCGGGCGGCGTCCAGTACTAATTCTGCGAAAAGCTCCGGATGACTACCGGGGCTTTCGTGCGGTTGCCCCAGGTCTCTCCGCCTTTGCGAGACCTGGGAACCTGTGCCGCCGGCCAACTCCCCGCCCGGAATCCCATTCACTGTGCAGGTTCCAAAGAGTTTGATAAGTGTGTATTTAGTGTGTATCATATGAAGTAAGGATGCATTGGGATGAACAGCCGCGACGTCCTCAAAGCGTTGCTGCGCGACGGCTGGTACGAAGCGAATCAGGTCGGCAGCCATAAGCAGTTCAAGCATCCCACAAAGAAGGGCCGCGTGACGGTGCCGCATTCCAAGAGGGACATCCCTATCGGCACGCTGAAGAGCATTGAGAAACAGGCCGGAATCAAGCTAACTATGACGGCGGTTGGCTGAACCGGGGGTCGAAACCATGGACTACATTGCATATCTTCACAAAGACCGCAACTCTGATTTCGGAGTCAGCTTCCCGGATTTTCCCGGCTGCATCACGGCTGGCAAAACTCTGGACGAGGCGCACCGCATGGCCGCGCAGGCGCTCGCACTCCATATCTCGGGCATGATTGAGGACGGCGACGCGATTCCAGCCCCATCAACGCTAGACGCCTTGGCTGAAGACCCTGCCCGGAAAAACGCGGTGGCATTTCTGGTCCACGCAGACCCGCAGGCTGATCGCACCGTCCGCATCAACATCACTGCGCGCGAGAAGCAACTTGAAAGAATCAATCAGTTAGCAAGCCAGGCGGGAATGACCCGCTCGGCTTACCTCGTGCACTCCGCCCTAACCCGCCCTGCACCGGAAAGAAAGCGCTCCCGCGCCACGAAACGCGCGCCCAGGAACAGGGCACGGCGGGCAAGCCTGTAGCACGGCATCCACAACGTGAACCATTTTCCTCGTCAGAATTTTTCCACAGCCCACTGTGACATCTGACCTTGCGATCCACAGCCAATTCATTCCATCATTGCCTCAGCACAAGGAGCAGAGCGCGCGGCCGCCCCGTGCAGCACCCCAAACCGAGGCACGTAAGTACATGATTCAAAAGAACTAAGGATCTAAGTGCTTTAGAAGCCGGTATTTGCCGCGAAAAAACCGCAAAGCCCATGATTCTAAAGATTTTGCAAAATGGGGGGGAGGGGGTCCACCCCGTTATTTGAAAGCAAACCCCCAACCGAACCCGCAGCGGATTCAACCACGAACGGAGGATCAAGACATGGCAACGGCAACAGTCCCGCTATGCCAGCACAGGATGGACAACGCCAAACTCTGCCGGTGTCCCGCGATGCGGGGGAAAAGGTACTGCTACTCCCATCAGCGCCAGCATGCGCAGGGCGCGACAAAGAACGCAGAGCGTACGCGCCAAAGCTGGTTTGAATCGCTGCCGCTGGACGACGCGGCGTCAGTGCAGCGGGCTCTGAGGCAGGTCATGCAGCGGCTGCTGTCCGGCCAGGTCGATCACCGGAAGGCGGGCCAAATGCTCTACAAGCTGCAGACAGCGAGCGTGAATTTGAGGAGTGCGGCATGACACCTCGGAGCAGATTGACTTTCTGGCGGTGATGATCCAGTGCGCGCGGACGCGGGGCAGGCGGATCTGGTATGTGATTCCGGTGCGGGCGCTGGGAGGGCGGCTGACGATCAATCTTTATCCGTTTGGATGCAGGAAGGATGGCGAGGAGCGGTTTGAGAAATATCGGGAGGCTTGGCGGCTGCTGGGAAGGCCGTGAGGATGGGGCGTCGCGTTTGGGGCGTGGTTGCGGCGGCTCTGGAATCTGGCGGCCCAAGTTTCGAATGAAAGACTTTGCTCACACTGGTTCAACAATTTGCGCTATCAGGCGAGAGGTGGGCCAGGCCGCGTGTTAAATCCAGATAATACTGCCGCCGCAGTCTGGAACAGATGGGTACATCTAAGTGCCTCTTAACTTTAGAAGGGCCGTAACTCCTACATAAAGCTCGGGTACATTGCAGGGTGCGCAAACCGGCGCTGGAAGCTTAGTTTGCCCTGCAACCGGAACGTCCTTTTCTTCAACTAATCGTACGCCTCGCAAGATGAGCGTTCTAGCTCAGAATCAATGGCACGTGGAGTGCTAAGGTCGAGGTAGGCTTGTGAGCGAGTCGTCAAGCGGATGGTTAGCGCTTGGCGCTTGCAGGACCGCGGTATGGTGAAGCGAATTGCACCCGTCGGGGTCGTTTCGTTTGTGCTGCTGGCTGCTTGCGGGGCAGTATGCCAGATTGTAGGTCAATTCCTTCCGGATGCACCTTCGGTGCAGGTTGCAACTCACGCACAGAAATTTAGCGTGCTCATCGGAGAAGCGCGCACGCCGGCGGCATTTGGCGCGATGGGCGGCCACGCGGGCATGATGCGCCAGGGAACGGCCGCCGCTGCTGACAGGCCGGTATTTATTCAGAAAGACTCGGAAAGTATTCCGTCGAACACTATTTTCAGTAAGTACCTGTATCCGTCGTCGCTGAAGCAACAATCGGGTTATCACTCTGTGAGCGGCGGCAGCTTGATGGGCCGCGCGACGTATGCGGCTTCGCGCACTCTGGTCACGCGGGATGAGTCGGGAAAAGGCAGGCTGAACACTTCGTATTTGCTGCGGGCGCTGACTTCGGTGGCCGCGGACACTGCCGCGCGTCCGTATTGGAGGCGGTCTCTGGGCGAGCCGTTCAGCGATTTTGGTTCGACCGTTGGCAGTGACGCCGGAATGAACCTGTGGCACGAGTTTGGGCCTGGGATTCAGCAGCTGATGAAAAACCACACGCCGAAATTTGTCTCGAAGATTGAAGAACGCATCGGCCACAACTAGCTCTGGACGCCTGTTCCGGCGTTTGCCATGAATTCGCTCCTGAGTTATTGTTCTGAAAACTTCTTGATCGACTGCAGCAGGCCGGGCCAGCCCTGGCTGTATCCCAGGCGTGCGGCCGGCATTTCCGCCAGACCACTATGCGTGACGGTCAAGCGCGTGCCGGTCTTGGTGGGCGCCAGCTCCCAGCGCACGACGGTGCGCTGCGACAGCGGCTTCTCGTGCCAATCGGCAAACCAGGAGTAGGCAAGCAGGCGCGGCGGATCGAGTTCGAGAATTTCGCCGTGATGGTCGAAAGTTTTGCCGGCGCCGGATCCAGTGCGCTCCTTCGAAACAAATCGCCATTTCCCGCCGAGGCGGACATCCATTTCCCACGACGTCATCTTCGTGCCCCACTGCAGCGCCTGCTCGCGATTGATCAGGGCCTGGAAGACGCGCTCCGGCGGCGCGGCGATTTCGATTTCGCTGACCACAGCATCGTTATCGGGCGTAATTCTGACACTGGCCATGATTGGCTCCTTAAGAGATTTTCGCCTGCGTTTCCTGGAATTTTCCGCTACATTTTCCGCCGCAGATCGAATGACTGCTTGAGCTCTTTATCGTGGCCCGCGAAAGTCCAGTCTTCGGTGTGATGGCCGGCATCGAGTACGGTGATCACGGCGGTTTGCATGTGGCCGGGTCCCGGGCCATCGAGATTGGTGCCGTCGATGGAATTGAAGGTGACGGATTTTCTGTCGGCGGAAGGGCTGGCCTGCATGCGCGGCTGGTTGCCGACCGTGCAGTAGTGGGTCATGAGCAGGCGGTTGGGGCCGTCGAGATAGAACATGGTAATCATGTCCTCGCCGTGGCCGACGATCTCGCTCATCACGGCAGATCCGCCGGCTGTGAGCTTATAAGACACCTGCACGGGCTCACCCATCGAGTTCTTCCCTTCCCAGGAGCCGGTGAGCGACTTGAGTTGGTCAAATGATTTCTGGGCGGGGGATTGCGCCAGCGCGGCGGTTGCAGCCAGCAGCAAGAACAGCGGCCGCAAGAGGGAAATAGCGAGGCGAACTGATTTCATGATTAAAGATCTCCTTTTGAAGTTTTGATGGTTGGGGTTGAGGCGTTGTGCTGCCGCATTTCTTTGGCGTGCTCGGCTTCGACAAATGTCTTCAAGTTAGTCAGGTTCATCGTCCAAAAGCTGCGGTAGCTATCGAGCCAGGAGTCCACTGCGCGCAAAGGCTCGGGATTGAGCTGGTAGACGCGATGGCGGCCTTCTCGATGCTCCTGGACGAGATGCGCCCGGCGCAGCAGGCGCAGGTGCTTGGAGATGGCGGGGCGGGAGACCGGGAATGCGAGAGCGATTTCTCCGGCGGGCTGGCTGCCCCGCCGCAAAAGATCAAGGACGGCGCGGCGGGTGGGATCGGCGAGCGCCTGGAAGGTAGTTTCGGAGGAATATGTAACCGAACGGTGACGCATAATGCGTAACCTTACAGTTACGCGATGAGCATGTCAAGAGAAATTTGGCGGGGGGCAGTTTGACCCGAGCGCTGTGCGATGAGGGCGATCCTTCGTCCCGCTGGTGAAAACGCGGGACTTCGGGATGACTACAACGGATGAGAATTGCCAAGTTGTCAGACCTCGCCTTTTCGACGTTGAAGCCAGTCTTACTTTACGATATAATGTAAGCATGATTTGTCAGATTACAACAGTAAGCACCAAGGGACAGTTCGTCATTCCTTCCGAGATTCGCTCTGCGCTCGGGATTAAGCCAGGAACGCGGATTGCCGTGACCCATGACGGGACGAAAATAACCCTGCAGCCAGTTACCGCCGAACTTGTCGACAAGACTCGCGGGATGTTGGCTGGAGGGCCGTCGCTTACTAAGAGTCTTCTGCGCGAGCGGCGGCGCGCGAAAGATCGATGGTAGACCAGCGATGGTAACGTACGTTCTGGATTCGAGCGCCGTACTGCGCTACCTCGATGGCGAGGCGGGATCGGATCGCGTAGCTGAAATCATCACCGGTCACCTGGCTGGAGGGTGCGAGGCGGTCATCTCTTCCCTGCACTGGGGCGAAATCGCCGGCCACACCTGCAAGAGACGTGGCCGAGCAGCCATGGACTTGGTTCTATCGCGCCTGGCTGCATTCGGAATTCCGGTGGCCTCGGTGGATGCCGACCGCGCGGTTCGGGCGGCCCTGATCAGGCTCAAAACGTCAATTCCCTACGTGGATGCCTTCGGAGTGGAGCTGACAACCGATTCTGGCGAGCGAGTTTTTGTAACTGCAGATTTCGATTTCAAGGCTGCGAGCCGCGATGTGACGATTGAGTTTCTGCCGGCGAAGTGATCGGTGGCCATCTTGTGGAGCGCGGCATCAGCTCCGCGTTCCAAAAGCCAGAGTCAGAAACAAAAACAAGACCAGGACCAAAGTCAAAGGCGTCGGACAGAGCTTGCCCTGAGCTTGCCGAAGGGAGTGTCCGTCCCACACAAGGCGAGGAAGGCTTGGTGAATACGTGTGTCATCCGATAGTTCGGGGTGGAAGGTTGCGGCCATCGCTCTTCCCTGCCGGACAGCGACTGGGTCGAGGCCTTCAGTGGCGATGACTTCCACGCCTGCGCCGACGCGCTCGATCTTGGGGGCGCGGATGAAGACCATTTCGAGCGTCGATCCCGGCTTATCGTTGAGAGAGCTCTGAAGAAGCTGGCCTTCGCGGATGGAGCTGTCGAGCTGGCGTCCATAGGCGTTGCGGCGGATGCGGATGTCGATCGCGCCGAGGCCAGCCTGCTTTGGGTTTTCGACTTCGGTCGCCAGTAAGATTGCTCCGGCGCAAGTGCCGAAGGTTGGCTTCAGGCGCACGAACTGCTTCAGCTTTTCGAACCCTTCTTCTCCCAGCAGTTTCAGGAACGTGCCGGATTCGCCGCCGGGGATGACCAGGCCGTCGATTTCGTCGAGCTGCCCGGGCTTTTTGACGAGCACAATTTCAGCTCCCAGCTCTTCGAGCCGGCGGCGGTGGGCGTCGAAATCGCCCTGCAGGGCCAGGACTCCGATGATCATCCTGATTTTGATTTTACCGGAACCGATGAGGCTCACCACTTCGCAGGTCAGCGTGGCCACCACCCGTCCCACTTGCCGCGTGCTGATGCCGCGCAAGAAACGCCTCCCGGATCGGCATGGCCACGTCCCCGGCCTGCAACGCAATCGGACCTCGTTGACCGCGGGCTTACTCGCCTCCGATTCCCCTTGACCTGCGCGAACCGTAAGCACTAGCCTGTGTGTGCACGCGGTTCATCCAAGAGGCATGCCGAAGGAACGCTAACTCCTTTGGATGGAAGATTTTACCCGTAAGTGATTGCAGCCCTGGGATTTTTCCAGATTTTGGCGCCAACTCCATAATTTCCCGCTTCTCGAATGTTATGAAATTGCGCTTCGAAGCTGTTGCCGCACTCGTCCTTGCCGTCTTTCTCACCACGTTCGCTTTCGCCGATGCGCTACGCGGTACGCTCGTCAGCGAGGAGACGTTGCACATTTCTCCCGACAAAGAATCCGCGACAATTGGCGAAGCCGGCCGCGGGCACGAACTGATCATTCTTGACACGAGCCGCGACTGGGTTCATGTGGAAGCGATCCTGAGGGTGCCCAACCGCGACGAAGACGCAACCGAGGAAGAACAGGAAGGCAAAACCATCACCGGCTGGGTTCCCGCGAAAGCGCTCGTGACCAGCACGACGCAAGACGGCGATCGGATCATCTTCGGCGAAGCTGCCGACTCCGAAGACCAGGCCAGCCGCCGCCACGGACGCCGCGACGCCGCGCAGGATGCGCTCCGGCTTTACTATCGCCTGTACGATCTGATGCCCACTTCGCCGCTCGCCGCCGAAGCGCTCTACCGCGCCGCCGACATTCGCTGGCAACTGGAGCGGTCCGACGTCATGACCCGGCCGTCCGCGCGCCAGCGCGAATCCTACATGCGCGGCCAGATGAGAGAAGAGTGGATGAAGCTGGTGATCAAGAAATACCCCGGCACGAAATGGGCCGATCTCTCCGCTTTTCGTCTGCTCGAAAACAAACTCTGCGGCGAATGGGAAGGCATTGCGAAGTGTCCGGATAAAGAAGCCGATCTCTACGAGAACTATGTCAAAGAGCATCCGCAGTCTCCCGCCGCGCCGGAAGCCTTGTATGAAGCGGCCTGGCGCCGCGCGGCGCTGATCGAAATTTACAAGACCGAACCCAACCAGAAAAAGGCCGCCGAATCGAAGGACCGCGCCCTGGCACTGGCGCAGAGGCTCGTTAGCCAATACGGCCAAAGCGATTGGGCCTTGCGCACCGAGCGGCTGATCTTCTATATCCAGCAGGGCATTCCAACGTACGGAAACACAGGCGATTAGAGCTTCGCAGCGCCCTCCGCGATTCAGGCTTTTTCCCTCGCGAGCAGAAGTCTTTCGAGTAACCTCGTCGTCAAAGTTTTCTGAGATACTGGTCCCATACTTTCGGAGGGTGATTGAACGATTACTTGCTGTCGCTGGTGTTGGGGATTGTCGAAGGCTTGACGGAATTTCTGCCAGTCAGCTCGACCGCGCATCTCAGGCTTTCTGAGGCGTTGCTGCATATCAGCCTGTCGGATGGCTACTGGAAGATGTACTCCATCGTCATCCAACTGGGCGCAATCCTTTGCCTGCCGGTATATTTCCGCAGCCGCATCGCAGCGTTTCTTTCCACTTTTCCGCGTGGCGAGCGCGGCGACCGCACCCCGCTCACCCATCCTCTGGGATTGGTCACCGTCGCGTTTGTAGTCACCGCCATTCCTTCGTTTCTGCTGACCAAGGTCATCGGTAAACACCTGGAGAACTTGTACATCATCGGCTGGTCGCTCTTGATCGGCGGAATCGTCATGTGGATCGTCGACGCGATGCACGCCGCTTCCGAAGCCGCGGGACCGTCCGCCGGCGGAGGCCGCATCCACACCTGGAAGATGGAAAACATGAGCCTGGGACAAGCCATTTGGATCGGCTTCTGCCAGATCTTCTCGGGAGTGTTTCCCGGAACGTCGCGCTCCATGTCGACGATCGCGGGCGGTCAGGTTGCGGGCATGTCGCGAGCGTCAGCCCTGGAATTCTCCTTCTTCGTGTCGATCCCGACCATGGTCGCCGCTACGGGATACACTTTGTTCAAGTCGCTTCGAGGCAAAGGCGAGAATCCGATCGGCGTTTCGCAGATCGATGCCCATGGCTGGATCGTGTTGGCCATCGGCTTCGTGGTTTCTTACATCGTCGCTTACGCGTCGGTGGCATGGTTCATGGCGTATGTGCGCAAGCACGGGTTCGTACCGTTTGCCATTTACCGCATCATCGTGGGCGCGCTGGTGCTCGTGTTCGCGGCGAGATTGGCGGGATAGGCTCTCCGAGCCTACGCGTCACTAAGAATTTCCATTGACTTCGATTCTCAATCCTGAGACCCTATCTCTATCCGCATCAGCTCTTTGACATCCGAATAGCAGCAAGATAACTCCTCCAAATTCAATATTTTGCGAGCCGGCCGCTGATTCCACAGAACTTAGCCTGAGCAACATCGCCAAGTCGCTGCTAAGTTCTTTCAATGGAATATTTTGCGAGCAAGTTGTTTGTTTTCAATATTTTAGCCAGGCCAAAGCCGGTCACAAAGCCGTAACTCATTGATTCTAGATATTTTAGCGAGATCGATCTGTATTTTTTTGATCTGGATCCGAGGTCATCGGCGACAAGCTAGGCTAGTCCCCACCAGCAGGCAGGACTCCATGCCTGGGCGCGGGTACCGGCGCATCGCCTTTCCGGTCGCGCCAGAGAACTTTGTTCAGACGTGCCGCTCCGGCCGCGTCCGCGCGGGAAAAATCCATCGTCGCCGATTCATTTGCGCCACGGGCATCGCGCTTGTTGGTTTCGTAGATCAGGCCGTTGGCGAGGTTGCGGTAGTCGGTTTTGAAAGCGGGCTGAGTGCCCGCGCCTGAGAACATCGGGCCCATCACCGGAGCGTACGCGTCGTTCTGGTTCATGGGCGGCAGGCCGAGCAGCATCTCCATGGTGTGAATCATGTTCACCGTGGTGTAGAAGCGGTGATCGACGTAAGGCTGGGCAGCGGTTCCGGGCGAATATTTGCTGATCGCAAACGCGATAGATCGATGCGCATCGATATGGTCGCCGCCGTCCTGCGCATCGTCTTCCAGAACAAAGATTGCGGTGTCATCCCAGTAAGGACTGTGCGACACGGCATCGACGACGCGGCCCAGCGCCAGATCGTTATCAGCGACCGCCGCCGCCGGGCGCGGACGATCGGGCCGCGTTCCGCCGGTGTGGTCGTCGGGAAGATAGAGCAGCACGAATGCCGGCAGTTCGAATTGCGGCCCTTCATTCGCTACACGCGCGCGCGCGTAAGCCGCGAACTCATTCAAGAATTCGTCGGCGCGCAACTGATCGGGATAATCCGTATTGAAGTCCGGATAAAGCGGATCGAAGTGATCGCGCAGCACCGCCTTCGTGGGCTTGACACCCTTGAACAAAGGCACCGTCCACGGGAACGGACTCGGCCCACCATGCGGGTCGCCGACATTCGGCGGCAGCGTATCCCCTTGGTGAAGCTCAGTCCGCGGGCACGGCGCTTCCTGTGCTGAAGGAGTTCCCTGCTTCGGCGTCGCGGCCTTGCGGGTCTTGTTGCACCACTCGGCATTCACGTATTCGCCGTAATCGCGATAGGTCAAGCCGTTGCGCGCAACATTGTCCCAAAGAAAGCCGGTGGAAGGATCGTCGATATCCGGCTGATTGTGCTCGAGCGGATACTCGTCGGCGACCGTTCCCTGGAAGTCGTAGGTTCGTTCGTGGCCACGGTAGGCGATCTGCCAGGTCTTCTCGTTGTAGTCGCTCGTGATCGCCGCCGTCGACCACAGATGGCCGTCGCCTGAAACTTCACCGCTGTCGTAGAAGTTATCGAGCACGCCGAATTGCAATGCCAGCTTGTGTTCGTTGGGCGTGATGTCCGCACCATACATGGTGAGTGATGGGTCACCGTCACCGGCTTTCAGATCGCCAAGAATCTGGTCGTAGGTGCGGTTCTCTTTGATGACGTAGATCACGTGCTTGATCGGATTCTTCCCCCCCGCGAACTCGATCTTCCCTGGATCGCTATTCAGCAGGTTATCGTGCTCGACGACGCGCGTGAGTTCTTCGAGCTTGCCGAGAGTCGAAGGAATATTCAGCCGCGCGATCGAGCCGCGCAGCAACGTGGGAATGTAGGGATGTCCGAGATGTCTGACCTCATATGCGGTCTTGCCCAAGCCTTTGTTTGGGCCGGTGCCTTCGCCCTTGGCGGCTGCGATGATGAGATCGTCGCCTTGTACGGCTAGGGCGCTGGGGTACCAGTCGGTGGGGATGAAGCCGAGGGGCTCCAGCGTGCTGTCATTGCGCGGCACGGAGGCGGCACCTGCTGCATCGAAGACTGCCACCGCATTGATCGCCGCGTCCCCTACGAAAAGACGGGTTCCATCTGACGACAGCGCCAAAGGTCCCGGTTCGCTGCCTGCGAACCGTTGGCCCGGAGCATACGTACGGAGCCAATTCATCTCTTGTCCCGCGGTGCTGACAACGGCAACAGCATCAAAATTCGAGAGCGCAACGAAGAGCGCTCTCTCGTCCGGACTCAACAGCAGAGATGTCGGATGGGAACCAGGAGCCAGCGGATCCTCGGGTGCCTTCAGCAGCGGTAGCGGGATAAGCTGCACGACCTGCCCGTTGGTCAGATCCAGTTCTGCAACGCGGGAGGCATTCCACAAGCTGCACCAGGCGCGGTGGCCATCGCGCGTGCCTACGCAGGTATAGGGGAACGAAGACGGCACCAGATCATTTGTGCTCAGGTCGAAACGCTGAAGCACTTTGCCGCTTGCGGTATCGAGCAGCACGACATTGTCAGAAAGATTGTTGGCGACCAGCAGTCGATCGTTGCCGCCGGTTCCGCCGGAAACCAGCGCCAATCCTGCGGGATACGGAATCGCAGTTCCCGTCGGCGTTTTGCTCAGGCCGATTGCGACCCTCTTGCCCGCGGCGAGCGGTTGCGGTTCGATGGCGATGAACCGCTCAGGTACGACCTTGCCGTCGGTGAAGTCATAAACCGCAATGCCGTTGCCGGTATCACCTGCCTTCTGTCCCGTGGGATCGGTGATGGAGCCGACCGACGCGTAGAGATGCTTGCCATCGGAGCCGAACACCAGGCCAAGAAAGTAGCTCTGATGCACTTCTTCGCCGAAGCGCTTGTCGGGATAGTCGGAGAGGCGGTTTGTCTTGAGATCAAGAATCGAAATCGACTGCGTGGCGAGGGTTTCCTGGGTTCCGTAGCCGTCGTTCAACAGTGCGGCGTAGCGGCCATCGGGGCTCAGCGCGATGGTGGCGGGAAAGCTGTTGGTGCTGCCGATGCGGCCCGGAGCCGGCACGCTCAGCAATTTGCTCGTGGGCAACGTGACAAGATGATGTTCGTCAGACGTTGTTTGCTGCGCCGAAACTGCGGCAGAAACGAGCAGCAGAACAGACGTGACAAAGACTAGCCGTCGACAAGGCGAAGCAATCATCGCGGTTCACACTGCCCAGCGCTTTCCTGCGGTCAAGATGCTCCGGAACCGGGATGAGCCGGCTCCTGCGCCGCGGCTGCCTCAGCCTGGGCATTGTGGCGCACATCGGAGCCTTGCACCCAGAAGATGACGTCTTCGGCGATGTTGGTGGCGTGGTCGGCGACGCGCTCGAGGTTGCGCGCTACGAGCAGCGCGTCGAGCGCCTGCCGCACTACCTCCGGACGCTGGTTCATCGTCTTCACCAGTTGGATGAAGGCATCGTCCTTCATGCGATCCACAACGTTATCCATTTCCAGCACGGCTTGCGCGAGTTCCGCCTTCCCTTCGATAAACGACTCCAAAGCCCGCCGCACCATGGCGCTGACCGCCGCTCCCATGCGCGCAATGTCCACGGGTAAATCGACCGCCGGAAGTTCCACCATATCCATCACGCGTTCGGCGATGTTGACGGCCTGGTCGCCGACGCGCTCCAGGTCGGAATTGATCTTGGTCACGGCGAGGATGAAGCGCAAATCGACCGCCATGGGCTGCTGCATGGCGAGCAGGTCGAAAGCGGCTTCGTCGATTTCGCGTTCCGCGGTGTTGATGAGGGTCTCGCCTTCGAGAACCATTTGGCAGCGGGTAAGATCGCGATCGATGTAGGCCTGACGGGCGCGATCCACCGCCTGTTCCGCAAAGCCGCCCATGCGAAGCAACCTCTGGCGTAGATCGTCGAGCCCCTGCTGAAAGCGCGTGCGCATTCTCCGAACCTTTCCTTATTACAATCTGCTATCCAAATCTGCCTGTGATGTAGTCTTCCGTCTTCTTGTCCGACGGTTTGGTGAAGATCTTTTCCGTCTTATCGAACTCGATCATCTTGCCCAGCAGGAAGAATCCGGTAAACTCGGCGACGCGCGCCGCCTGCTGCATGTTGTGAGTGACGATTACGATGGTATACCGCTCTTTGAGCTGAAAAATCAACTCTTCAATTTTGCCGGTGGAGATCGGATCGAGGGCCGAGCAGGGTTCGTCCATGAGAAGTACCTCAGGTTCGACCGCCAGAGCACGGGCGATGCACAAGCGCTGCTGCTGGCCGCCCGACAGGCTGGCCCCGGACTTTTTGTGGACCTGGTCTTTCACTTCGTCCCAGAGCGCGGCGGAATCGAGCGACCGATGCACGATCTCGTCAAGTTTGCGGCGATCGCGAAACCCGTTGAGCTTCAGCCCCGAGGCTACATTGTCGTAGATCGACATCGTGGGAAATGGATTCGCTTTTTGAAACACCATCCCCACGCGGCGGCGAAGCTGCGTGGCCGAAGTGCCGTTGTAGGCGTTGATGTCGCCGATGTGGACGCTCCCTGTGACTCGTGCCTCGGGGATGGTTTCGTGCATGCGGTTCAGGCAGCGGATGAACGTCGACTTGCCGCATCCCGAAGGCCCAATCAACGCCGTGGCGTGGTTGGCACTCACCTTCAACTGGACGTCGTATAACGCCTGGGTCTTGCCGTACCAGGCATTCAAGTTCTCGACCTCGATTCCAACGCCCATAACTATGCCGCTCCGAAGGTACCACGGCGTACGGCGAAGCGTACGGCCGCGACCGCAGTCACGATGAGAACGATGAGCACGAGCGCGCCCGCCCAAGCCTGCTTGTGCCATTCGTCGTAGGGAGAAATGGCGTAGGTAAAAATCTGCAGCGGCAAAGCGGCCGTTGGCTGGTTGGCGCTAAGGTTCCAGAATTGATTCCCGAACGCGGTGAACAGCAGTGGAGCGGTCTCACCCGCAACCCGGGCAAAGGCCAGCATGATTCCCGTAATCACGCCGGACGTTGCGGTGCGGAGTGTGATGGAGAGAGTGGTCCGCCAGCGTGGAATGCCCAGCCCATACGCGGCCTCGCGCAAAGCCTGCGGCACCAGGAGAAGCATCTCTTCTGTGGTGCGTGTGATCGTGGGAATCATCATGATGGCCAGCGCCGCGCCGCCAGCCAGCGCGGAGAAGTGCTTCTGATAGAGAACCACGATGGAGTAAGCCACGATGCCGATCACGATCGAGGGGACGCCGTTCAACACATCGGCTGTGAAGCGGATGACATCGCCGAAGCGGTTGCGGCCATACTCCGCGAGGTAGATGCCCGCGCCCACTCCCACGGGCACGCCGAGAATGCTGGCTAACGCAAGGATGAACACCGACCCCACGATCGCATTCGCCATTCCTCCGCCCGCTTCGCCCACCGGTTTCGGCGTTTGCGTCAGGAAGGCCCAGTTGATGGAACCGATGCCTCGGTACACCAGGTAGGCGAAGATTGCGAATAGCGGCACCAATACCAGGATCACCGTCAGCACGGCCACACCAGTCATGACATGGTCGGTAATGCGTCGCCGCAAGGCAATCGGCGGCACTGCGTGGAGCGAGACTGTTGCGGCGGTCTCAGGCATTCGCCCTCGAAGGCTGGCCTCGGGTGACGGTCCAAACCAGCAATCGCGCCAGCGCGTTGACCACGATCGTAACCAGAAACAGCGCCAGGCCAATTTCAATCAGAGCCGCCAGGTTCAAGTCGCCCGTGGCTTCGCTGAACTCATTGGCCAGCACGCTGGCCATGGTGTAGCCCGGCGCGAACAGTGACTTGGCAATCTCCGGCCGGTTTCCGATCACCATGGTCACGGCCATGGTCTCGCCCAGAGCGCGCCCCAAGCCCAAGATGATGCCTCCCATAATCCCCGCCCGGGCGTTGCGTAAAACTCCGACGCGAATCATCTCCCAGCGCGTCGCACCGAGCGCGAGCGCCGCTTCCCGCTGATGCTGTGGCACTACCATCAGCACTTCACGCGTGATCGAGGAAATGATCGGGACGATCATGATCGCCAATATGATTCCCGCCGCCAGCATGCTGATGCCATACGGCGGACCATCAAAGAAGCCCGTCCAGCCCAAGGTTCGACCGAGAAAAGGCTGCACGTAATTGCTCAGGAGCGGAACCAGCACAAAAATCGCCCACAGTCCGTAGACGACGCTGGGAATCGCAGCCAGCAACTCCACGAAAAACGAGAGCGGCCCGCGCAGCGCTTTCGGACACATCTCGGTGGTGAACACGGCGACTCCGACGGACAGCGGGACGGCAATGATCAAAGCCAGCAGCGAAGAAACCAAGGTTCCATAAATGAATGGCAGAGCGCCGAATTGCTCGTTGACCGGATCCCAATCGCGCCCGGCGAAGAACTTGAATCCGAAAGCGTGCCAGGAGGGTCCGGAGCGCAAAACCAGTTCGTAAACGATAAGCGCCAAGGTGGCCAATACGGCCAGGCCGCACAGCAGCATGGTGAATTTGAAGACTCGGTCACCGGTTTCTCCGCTCGTTCCGCGGGGCAGCTTCGCGGCCTGCGTCGGCGCCGGGGGAAGCTTGCTAACGTTCGCGGCTTCAAGAGGTTGCGGACCAGGCATACCAGGCGGACGTAGGGCAAAATTCGCCATTCCCCGCTCACGGTACCAGACTCCTGTTAACAGGAGGTTAAAATGACGCGCTTTTCATGGTTGCCTTTTCCTGAATATGGCTGTAAGTTCGTCTGCCGACCTGTTTTCTCCATGCCGATCACGCCACAGCGTAGCCGGGTTGTTTTTGAGAAGCTTGCCGAGGACTTGATCAAGCTCTCCTCGAAGCCACGCGCCAAGAACGTGCACCGCTTCCGCACCGGCACCCGACGTTTGCAGACCTTGTTGGGCGACCTTTCTCCAAAGCTCGACGGTAACCAGAAGAAACTCTTGAAGCTGCTGGATCGAATCCGTAAGCGCGCCGGCAAGGTGCGTGATGTGGACGTGCAGCTGACCGCTTTACGCACCTTGAAGATTTCGCAGGAACCCCGGCGCAAGACACAACTCGTGAACAATCTCATTGACCTTCGGGGCGGTCAGGAAAAAAAACTGCGTAAGGCGCTCGATGCAGGCACCGTCCGCGAGATTCGCAAGCGGTTGAAGCGTGCCGCCAGGAACTTCAAGCCGGAAGCGGATCGCGATCCGCTGGGTATCGCCAGGAGCATGCTGGAACGGATCGCCCGCGAGGATGGACCTCTCACCGAACCGTTGCTGCACCAATACCGGATCGTGAGTAAACGAGCCCGCTACGTGGCCGAGTTTGCCAGATCTGCCGAAGCCCCGGAGTTTATCGCGGAACTCAAGCGCATCCAGGACGCACTGGGCGACTGGCATGACTGGCTTACTCTAACCGAAACCGCTTCCAGCTATCTCGGCGATGTGCGCCAGTCATCCCTGGTGGCGGAGCTGCGCAACGTAACCGGAGCGAAATTCCGCCACGCGATTGCGGTGCTTGCACAGATGCGTGCCAAACTGGGGCCGGAAATCAGGCACCCAGCCCACGCACCCGCTCGATCGCCGGGGAAAGCCGTCCGTCCCGCGACCTCAGCAGCATGAGGGCCGGCTCTCTGCGTCTGGCAACATTTCCGAACAGACAACGGACGTGATGCGATCACAAGTGTCCACAACAATGCCCTCGCCCAAGCCGGACCGCAATCCTTGAAACGAAGCTCCCGCGAAGCGGTCGTCCGCCAAGGCCATCGGGCACCTAATGACCGAGCGACGCTTGGCATGTACACTGTTGACCTTGCCTCATGCCAACGTTTGCCGCGGTTGATATCGGTTCCAACTCTGTCCGGCTGAAGATCGCGCGCCTCACGCGTGGCCGCCTGCGTCCCATCCACGAAGATCGCGAGGTTACTCGACTCGGCGAGGGTGTGTTTCGTTCCGGCTTTCTCACACCCGAATCGATGGCCGAAACAGTCAAGGTGTTGCGGCGCTTTCACCGGGCCACGCAACAGGTGGTCACGGAGTCGGTGCGAGTGGTCGCCACCAGCGCCCTGCGGGACGCGCGCAATTCGCAAGCGTTTCTGGAGTGGGTGCGTTCGGCCACGGGATGGAAAGTGGAAATTATCTCGGGGTTGGAAGAGGCGCGTCTGATTCATCTGGGACTGGTTTCCAGTCTGCGGGTAGACGCCTCGCCCGCATTGATGATGGATCTGGGAGGCGGCAGTTGCGAGCTGACTATTTCCACGCGCGGCCACATTCGCGATCTGGTGAGTCTGCCTCTGGGAGCCGTGCGCCTCACCGATGAATTCCTTCGCCACGACCCTCCGCGCAAAGGTGAAATGAAACGTCTGCGGGGGTTCGTTGCCCGCGAAGTGAATCGCATCGCCTCTCGCGTCGTGGCGGCCAGGGTCAAGAACGTAATTGCCACGTCGGGAACAGCCGCGGCCCTGGCGTCCGCGGCAAGTCATCTGCGAAAGAACGGACGGCGGCAACGCACGCTTGTTTCCCGCGCGGAGATGACACAAATCGCCAAGCGGCTGGCGCGACTGCGCGTGGACGAGCGCCGCCAGATTGAAGGCATCGGGCCCCGGCGAGCGGAAATCATCGTCGCCGGCGCGATGGTCTATCACGAACTGCTCGATCGCTGCCATCTCAAAGGTTTTCGCTATTCGGCACTGGGCCTGCGCGACGGCTTGCTGGCGCAGATGGCGGCGGAATACGACCGCAGCACACGATCGGGAAAACAGATCGAATCGGAACGCTCAGAGTCGATTGCCAGAGCCGTGGCTCACTACGGCGTGGACATGAAACATGCCCGCGACGTGCGCGAGTCGGCAATGTTTCTGTTTTCCGCGCTGCGCTCGGTGCACGCCCTGGCCCCGGAGTTTCGCGAGTGGCTGGCGGCCGCGGCCATGCTTTACGAGGTGGGAGACTACGTCAACCGCAACGGCCACCACCGGCATACGTATTACATCATTTCGAATTCGGAGATTCTCGGCTACACGCCACAGCAGCGCAGGATCATCGCGGCCATCGCGCGCTATTTGGGAAAGTCGCGCCCGACTGTGGAAGACGGCCCCATCAAAGCGCTCGATCCCGCGGATCGCGCCGGGGTTCAGAAGGCGATCCTGCTTCTACGTTTGGCTCGCGCCCTGAATCTGGGCCGGAGCCGGGCGGTGCAGAAGGTGCGCGTCAGCCAGCGGGCTGCTGAGATACGCCTTACGCTTGTTCCCCGCCGGCGCATGGGTGTGGACCTGGAGCTGTGGGCAATCGAGAAGGACTGCGCTTACTTTCGGGAAGTGTTTGGGCGGGAGCTTTCGACCGCGGTGGTGTAGAGAGAGCGCAGCACTTTCGGGGTCAAACACCACTGCAACGTCCCCGAGCTGCGCCGCATATCGACGCGGGCCACCGCTCCCTTCTTCAGTTCTATCGAAGCCTCGCTGCCGGACTCGCTGACCACCGTCCCCAGAAACTGGCTGAGATTGGGATTGTGGCCCACGACCATGATCGCTTCCTGGCTCGCGTACTTTTCCAGCAGCCGGCGGAAGTCGGCAAAGGTCGCCTCGGGACGCAACGAGACCTCGATTTGCAGCTTGCCTTCATAACCCATCTCATTGCCGACCAGGGAAGCCGTTTGGGTAGAACGCTTCAGCGGACTGGAAATAATCACATCCACGTGAGCGTCAATCGCGGCCAGCGCGCGCCCCACATAGCCGCACTGTTCAATGCCTTCTTTGTCCAACGCGCGCTTTTCGTCTTTCTTGGGGTTGACGAAGTGTTCGCCCGCGCTGGCGTGACGCAGAAAGTAAACAATCATTGCGGATTATCGCTCCCTTCCGGCAGGAGCCCTGCGTTTTCGTGGAGCGATCTGCGGCAGAGCAAAACCCGCCGGCTGCTTGCCTTCCGCCACTCCGATCAGAAAATCCTGGGCGCTGAAGACGGCCGCGCCAGTGGGAGGTTTGCGGTTTCGTTTGCCACGCAACGGTTGCCACGCCCGGATGTAAGTTGCGTCGCGCAGCAGAATGCGCGCCTTGCGGTTATCCGCGAGGTAGGCGTCTAGAATTTCATGCCGCACGCGCTCACGCAGGAATTCGTCGCGCAGAGGCACCAACACTTCCACCCGCTCGTAAAGATTGCGCGGCATCCAGTCGGCGCTGCCCATGTAGATTTCTTCCTCGCCGTCATTTCCGAAATAGTAAATGCGGCTGTGCTCGAGAAACCGGCCCACGATGCTGCGCACGCGGATGCGGTCACTGACTCCGCGCACGCCGGGGCGCAGCGCGCAAATGCCGCGCACGATGAGATCGATCTCCACGCCGGCCTGGGAAGCGCGATACAAAGCCTGCACCAGGTTCTTGTCGAGGAGGGCGTTCATTTTGGCAATGATCCGCCCCGGGCGCCCCTGGCGTGCGTGTTCGGCCTCGCGGTCGATCAAGGCGATGATCTTTTCCGCGAGGTCAAGCGGGGCAACCAGCAACGGGTCATAGCTGGGGTTCTCGGCATAAGCGGTCAAGAAACTGAAGACATCATGCACGGCGCGGGTCACTTCCGGATTTGCCGTGAACAGGCTGAGGTCGGTGTAGATGCGCGCCGTGGTGGCGTTGTAGTTGCCGGTTCCGATGTGCGCGTAGCTGCGCACGCCATCGGGATCGCGGCGCACCAGCAGCGAGAGTTTGCAATGCGTCTTCAGGCCGACCAGTCCGTGAAACACCTGCACTCCGGCGTCTTCCAGGTCGCGCGCCCAGCGGATGTTGGAGGCTTCGTCGAAACGCGCCTTCAACTCGACAACCGCAGTGACCTCCTTACGCGATGCGGCATCGATGAGCGAAGGAACGATCAAGGAGTGCTCGTTGGTACGGTAGAGGGTCTGCTTAATGGAAAGCACGCTGTCGTCTTCTGCCGCCGACTCGATGAACGAAATAACCGCATCATAGGAATCGTAGGGGTGGTGCAGCAGGACGTCATGCCGCCTCAGCTCCTCGAAAAGATTTTGAGACTTGGCCGTTAGCCGCAATTCACGTGGAGCAAAGGCGTGGTACTTCAGATCCGCGCGCTGGGTCTGCTCGTAAACGTTAAACAATCGCGAGAGGTTGACCGGACCGTTCACCGGAAAAACTTGCCAGGGATCGAGCTCGAAGACAGTACGCAGGCGCTCGATGATTTCGGGATCGGCATCGGCTTCAATTTCCATACGAACGGCGTCGCCTTTACGCCGGTTATGCAACTCGGCCCGGACCGATTCGAGAAGATTGCGCGCCTCCTCTTCCTGCAGATAGAGATTGCTGTTCCGGGTCACGCGGAAAGGCGCTGACGAAACAATGTCGTAGCCGCGATACATGTGCTGGGCATGATGCGCGACCAGGTCGGCGAGAAAAATGAAGTCTGCCGTGTTCTCCGAGGGCAGCCTCACCAGGCGCGGCAACGCGCGGGGGACAGAGACCACTCCCGTATACGTCAAGGCCGAGCGGCGCCGCCGGCGCAATAGAAGCCCCAGGCACAACGCTTTGTTGATCACCCGGGGAAAGGGATGAGTTGGATCCACCGTCACCGGCGTGAGCAGAGGGTCCAGCTCTTTCTCGCAGTATTCGTCGACGAACCGGCGGGCGGACGCATCCAGTTCGTGCAAGCCCAGCAACCGAATGCCATTTTCCGCCAGGGCCGGACGCAAGGCGTTCCAGCAGTCGTACTGTCCATCCACGAACTTGTGGGTCAGGCGCGCCAGAATGTCGCGTCTTTCCGTCAGCATCAAACCATCGGGGCCGGCTTGGTTGTAGCCGTCCTCGATCTGCTGCATCATGGCCGCCACGCGAATCTCAAAAAACTCATCCAGATTATTTGCGGAGATGGCCAGGAACTTCAGCCGCTCCAAAAGAGGGTTGCCTTGATCCTCGGCTTCTTCAAGCACACGCTGGTTAAACGCGAGCCAGGAGGTATCTCGGTTGAGATAGTACTCAGGATTTTCCAGCGAAAGACGAGCCATGTGCGAAGGGTTAAGCGTTCAATTCGTGCGATTCTTCGTTGCCGAAGGGAAGCCGCTTCAACGGTAGCAAACTCCGGACCAGCGTCCCGGGCCGCATCCGGTAGAGCGGCCATTCGGGACAGGTCCGAATAGCCAGTATAAAGCATCCCCGCAAACGTCGCAGAACGGCGGTAACGCGCTATGCTCGAAGGACGCAAAGTTAGACAAAGGCGCAAATCCGTGAGGACTTCCTTCGCGCCTTTGCGCCCTTCGTAGTTGAAGAGCACGCTGACAGCGGCTTACTTGACTTCCTTGATCGCTTCTTTCACTTTTTGGACAACGCTGTCGGGCAGGGGCGCATAAGAGAGCGCGGAGGTCATCTTCTGTCCGTCAGTAACCATCCACGACAGAAAGTCGGCCAGAATTTTGCCTTTTGCGGGATCTTTCGACTGAGCCGGAATCAGCAGCCAGGTAAAGCTGGAAATGGGATAGGCGTCTTTGCCCGGCGCATCGGTTATGGAGACGCGAAAATCCGCTGGCATCTTAGGAGCCGATGCCGCAGCCGCGGTGACGCCTTCCAGCGAAGCCTTCTCAAAGTTTCCTGCCGCATTCTTCACGCTGCCGTAAGAAATATTGTTTTGCACGGCATAGATCAACTCGACGTAGCCAATCGAGCCCGCCAACTGCCGAATCGACCCGGCGACCCCTTCGTTGCCTTTTCCGCCGAGTCCAATCGGCCACTTCACCGATGTGCCCTTCCCGACCTGGCTTTGCCAATCGGAACTCACTTTGGAGAGATAGTCCGTCCAGATGTAGGTAGTGCCGCTGCCGTCGGAGCGGTGCACAACGATGATGTCTTTGTCCGGCAAATTCACGCCCGGATTTACGCTGGTGATGGCTTTGTCATTCCACTTCGTAATCTTTCCCAGAAAAATCCCGGCCAGCGCCTCGGGAGTGAACTTCAGTTCCGCCGTCACTCCTGGGATGTTATACGCAGGCACGTCCGCGCCAAGAACCGTCGGGATATGAAGGATTTTTATCTTGGCCTCTTTCAGCATGTCATCGGTCATAGGACCATCGCTGGCGCCAAAGTCGACCGTGCCGGCAATCACCTGGCGGATTCCGCCGCCGCTTCCAATGGACTGGTAGTTGATCTGAATCTGGGGATGGAGCTTGTTGTATTCGGCGAACCACTTGGTATAGATGGGATTGGGGAAGGTAGCTCCCGCTCCGTTCAGTGTGGTCTGCGCTACAGATGGCAGGGCCAGAAAAGCACACAACAAAAGCGGCGTGACTCTGCGGATCACTCGATGGTTCCTCCTGATTATGGATGTATTCGTTCTATCGGCGCCCTGTTACAGGATTGTTACAAACGGGTGAATTTCTGGTGAACGGGCCGGTGTATTTAGTGCTCAGATGTTACCGAGGGCTGCAAGCGCGCTATCTCCCGTGGGAATAGGGTGTTTCCGGGAAACTGCGTGCGCAGTGATGTAAGCAGAACGAGCGCCCGGGTGTTGTCCTTGTCGCGCACATAGGCAATTGCCAGCAGGATGCGGGCAAACGGCGCAAGATAATGGCCGTGTTCGGCGGTCGTCTGCAGATCGGCGATACCACCCTGCTTGTCGCCGGGCAGTCCACCCATGCGCAAGAACCAGCGCACCGGCGCGGTCATGCTGCCGATGATGTACTTGCTGAAACCGGTCGCCACCAGCACGTCGGAGCAGTTGTTGCACACCGCGAGAAGCTGTTGCGCCCACGCGGAAGCCTCTTTGGTGTAGTGCAAGGAAGCGAGGTTCCGCTTCTCAATCAGCGCCGAGTAGTCTGCCTGCAATCCCGAGGCGAGGGTTAAAGCAAACAGCGCATCCTGGTCCTTCGCGTCTTTGTTCAGGCGGGAATGCGCCAACAGTTGGGAGCGGTCCAGCGCGGCCTGAAACCGGACGTGCACCACTGGATCGGGGCTCAGTTTCGAGCGCGCGCTGAAGCTTTCGTCATTTTCGTAGAACTGGCCTTCGAGCACTCCCAGCCGGTTGAACTCCGAGAAGAGACAACCGGCCGCCTCGCTGACCGGTCCCACGGGATCATCCGGATGCTGCGTCTCCCAGGTGGAAAAATCCTTCTGAGCACCCACGAAATCGAGATTGTAGAGTCCCAGGAACCCGCGGTCCAGTTCTGTGCCCACGCCGGAATCTGGCATAGCGGCGCTCGCAGGCGGGGCACACGGGCCCAGACCAAGCAACAAGGCTGCTACCATAACGAAGGCTATTCCCGTCGATTGAAAAGTACGAAGCATGCGCACCAGCTCGAATTCTCTCATTATCGTGTGCTTTTGCGGCGGCGCAAGATTACTTTTTTTGCGCCCTCCTTCGATGCGACGAATTGGCTTCTCGTCCATCCCATTCTGGTGGCCGGGCTGCATCAGGAGCGTCCCCGTTCCGCAAAAAGTTCTCAATCTGCTCGCACAGCCCAGGACGAAAACTTCATGACCGATTCCCACACGCGCTTCGCCCCGGGTTGGCCCGGGATTTCACCTCGTTGGACCTCAAGCGCCAAGAGCGGCGCCGGCACCGCTTTGAACCAGCAAAGCAAGGTCTGGTTCACGCTGAGTCACGGCATTCTGAATGAAGTGTACTTCCCCCGGGTTGATCAGGCGTGCACCCGCGATCTCGGCTTTATGGTCACCGACGGCCGAGGTTTTTTTTCCGAGGAGAAGCGGCACTGCACTTTTGAAAATAGGCCGTTTGAGCCCGGAATCCCCGCTTACGAACTGACGAATACCGATGGCAGCGGTCGCTACCGCATTTACAAGGAAGTCTTCACCGATCCCTATCGCAACGTGGTGCTGCAAAAGATCCGCTTCGAACCGCTGCAGGGGCAACTCTCCGACTATCGCCTCTACGCGCTGCTCTCGCCGCACCTGGCCAACTGCGGATACGGCAATACCGGCTGGGTGGGCGATTACAAGGGCGTTCCCATGTTCCTCGCCGAGCACGGTGGAACGGCGCTGGCCTTGGCCTGTTCGGTGCCCTGGCGGAAAATGTCGGTTGGATTCGTGGGCACGTCCGACGGATGGCAGGACATCTCCGCTCACTTCCAGATGGAGTGGGAATACCAGCGTGCAGAGAATGGCAACCTCGCCTGCACCGGCGAAATCGATCTGGCGGCCTGCAACGGGGAGTTCATGCTGGCCCTCGGTTTCGGCGGCGCGTGGACCGAGGCCGGGCAACAGGTTCGCTCCAGCCTGTTCGAAGATTACAGCGAACTTCGCCAGCATTATGTCAGCCATTGGAAGAACTGGCAGAATACGTTGCTCAAACTGGATGAACCAAAGCGCGAGTACGATCTTTACCGCGCCTCGACGGCGGTGTTGCGCACTCACGAGTCCAAGGATTTTCTGGGCGGCATTATCGCCAGCCTTTCCATTCCCTGGGGCTTCAACAAGGGCGACGAAGATCTCGGCGGTTATCACCTGGTGTGGCCGCGCGATCTGGTCGAGACCGCGGGAGCGCTGCTGGCCGCGGGCGCGGTTACCGATGCCGTGAGGGTTCTTCGTTACCTTGAGGCCACACAGGAAGCCGCAGGCAACTGGGCGCAGAATCTCTGGCTTGACGGGCGGCCATACTGGAGCGGCATCCAGATGGACGAAACCGCCTTCCCGATCCTGCTGCTCGATCTGCTGCGCCGCGAAGCGGCGCACGGGCTAGGCAAACTGGAGCGCTGGTGGCCGATGGTGCGCAACGCCGCGAGTTTCATTTTGCGCAACGGCCCGGTCACCCAGCAAGATCGCTGGGAAGAAGAGGCGGGCTATTCTCCATTTACGCTGGCAGCGGAAATCTCCGCCCTGCTGGCGGCGGCCGAGATCGCGGAACTCACCGGCCACAGCGATTCGGCATCGACCCTGCGCGCCGCCGCCGACGCCTGGAACGACAACATCGAGCGCTGGGTCTATGCCACAGGCGGCGATCTCGCGCAGCAAATCGGCGTTGAAGGCTATTACGTGCGCATCGCTCCGCCTGACACCGACTCGGCCGCATCGCCCACGCAAGGCTTCGTTCCCATCAAGAACCGTCCGCCCGGCGAAAATCCGGAGCGCGCCTTTCATATCATCAGTCCCGACTCGCTGGCGCTGGTGCGATTCGGACTGCGCGCGCACGACGATCCACGCATTCTGAATACGATTCGCGTCATCGATGCTCTTCTGCGCGTGCAACTGCCGCAGGGGCCGTGCTGGTACCGCTATAACGGCGACGGTTACGGCGAGCACAAAGATGGTTCGCCCTTCGACGGCACGGGCATCGGCCGTCCATGGCCACTGCTGGCCGGCGAACGCGCTCACTATGAACTGGCCGCAGGCCGGCCCAAGGAGGCCGAAGCATTGCTTTCGATGATCGAGAACTGCACCAGTGGCCACGGCCGTCTGCTTCCCGAGCAAGTCTGGGATACCGACGATATTCCTGCGCTGGAATTGTTTCGCGGCAAGCCTTCCGGTTCCGCCTGCCCGCTGGTCTGGGCGCATTCCGAATACATCAAATTGCGCCGTTCGTTGCGCGACGGAAAAATTTTCGACCAGCCTCCACAGACCGTACAACGTTATCTGGTGGAGAAACCTACGCGGCAAATCTTCGGCTGGAGATTTAACAACAAAACCCGTTCCGTGCCTCGCGGCAAGACGCTACGCCTCGTGCTGCTCAATCCCGCGACGGTGCACTGGAGCGTTGACGGCTGGAAGACTTTTCAGGACACGAAAACACGGGACACCGGTCTGGACATTTATGTTCTCGATCTGCCCACCGCCTCGCTGCCGACAGGAAGCCAGGCTGCATTCACGTTTTACTGGCCGCAGGAGAATCGCTGGGAAGGAACGAACTACAGTGTGGTTGTGGAATAAAGGCCAATCGCCCCAGAACTAACGGCAGGGGCTTAGCTCGATTGTCATTCCGAGCAAGCGTCCTTTGCGCAGCGAGGAACCCATGCGAGCCGCGCGCTGCGGCGCATTCTTTGCGCCGCAATAATCGCGCGTTCGGCTCGCTTCCTCATCAACCTGACCACCCCCGAAATTAAGTCAGCCGCCCGCCCTACGCATCCGCGATGGGGTTGGTGTAAACCAGTTCCACCACCGTGCAGTCATCACTGAAAGGATTTCCCGCGCAGAATTCCGCAACTGCCGAGAGAATACCCCGGTAGCTTGAAGTGCTCGCGGCAGCCTTTTCAAGGCGCCAATCTTCAAAGAAATCCCCCATGGCATTTTCCGCCTCGGTCACCCCGTCCGTTACCAGGATGAACCGGTCGCCGGAATTAAGCTGGCAGCGCGCGCTCTCAAACGTCGCATCCGGCAGCAAGCCGACCGGGACATTGCCGTGGGCGGGACGCATTACTTCTTTGCCGCAGATCAGCAAAGGCTGAACGTGACCGCAGTTCACGTACTCCAGATCGCCGTCGCGGCGCAGCCGCACCAAAAGTAATGTGGCATATTTTTCGCCCATCAACTTCTCCGTGAAAAATCGATTCACCGCCGTTACCACTTCAAGCAGCGACATGCCGGAACTCAAATGCGAAAAAATCATCCCCTGCAGCGTTGAGGCCAGCAGCGCCGCCGACACCCCCTTGCCGCTCACATCGGCCAGCACCACAGCCAGGCCGTCCTTGGTATTGACCGCGTCGTAGAAATCGCCGCCAATTTCTTTACACTGCAGATTCTTGCCGTCCAGCTTGGCAAACGGCACTTCAGGAATTTTCACCTGCATCAGCCGCTGCTGGATGCTGGCGGCAATGGTTAGTTCCTGCTGATAGCGCCGGGATTCTTCTTCGGCCTGCACCAACCGGGCGTTCTCGATCAGCGACGCGGCTTCTGTCGCGATGGCGCGGAGAATGTCGTGGCCAACGCCGGAAAAGTCGCGCGAGGCGAATCGCGAGTCCACGTATAGGACCCCAGTCACTTCGGAAGCGGCATTCGGCGCCGGCGTCTGCTGCTCGCGCGTGGCCTGTACCTGCCGCTTGCGCAGCGGAATGCAAATCACCATTCGAAGATCGTAGGCGACAATACTTTGCCGGCCAGCCAGGTCCGCGGAACTGCCGGTATCGGTGAGCAGAAACTCCGAATTCGAACGCAGCGATTCCTCCAGCGCGGAATGAGAAATGGTCCTGTCGTCCAGCAGCGACTCGCCTTTGCTGTTGCGTCCCGCCGCCAGCCGCAGTTTGCCGTCGTCGTCCTTGAGGAAAACGTAGCCCCGCTCGGCGCGCGTCAGCCGTAGCGTCACCTCCAGCATCGTCATCAGGATTTCGTCCAGCACTCCCGCGGTGTTCAACTTGCGCGCCGCTTCCAGGAACAAAGTCAACTTTTCGAGGTCGTTGGCCTCCTGCGAAATCTGGATTCCCGAAATCTGGCTCAGAAACTCTCGCGCCGTGTTCGAGGTGCCGTGCGCCGGATTGAAGATGGCGTAGGTCGAATCGCGCGCCCCGAATTCCAACCGGTCGTTGCGCTCCAGCTTTTGCCGCTGCACGCGTTCGCCGTTGACGAATGTGCCGTGCTTGCTGCCCTGGTCGACGAGAAAAAATCCGCCATCTTCCAGCACAATCAGCGCGTGATCGCGCGAGACCCGCGGATCGGCGATCACCAGATCCTTGTCTACTTTACGGCCCACGCTGAACGGCGTGCGGTTGAGGACGATGTCTCGCTGCTCGTTGCCTTGCACGAGCGCCAGCTTCGGAAACACACCCGAGCCCGAGCTCTGCGGAGTTCTTATCGAATTGAGGACCATGGCTTGTGGCGCCACTTCCGCCCAAGCCTGCCCGGAAGCCACGCAGATAAGCATCATGACAGGAATCATGCCCCGGCGGGAAGAGCCTTCCTGGAGAACTGCCGGTAGCGCTTCCGCCACGGCTTCGATAGACTGCGGCGACGTGCCTCCTCCGGACACAACTCGCAAGCGGGTACTCAACTCTCGACCGAAGACTTTCATTCTTCTAGTCTTCGTGTCTTTTCTGGCCGCCTTCGCCGGCGAGCGGCTTGCGGATTCACTGCCGGGCACGGACTTCCCTGATTTTTATTGCGCCGGCCGCATGCTGGCCGAGGGCCACGGACGCCAACTCTATGATGCCGCGGTCCAGCGCCAATACCAGGCTCGCTATGCTGGAAGAGTTGGCACGCTCTACATTCACCCGCCCTTTGAAGCCGTGCTCTATGTCGCTGTAGTTTGGCTTCCCTTGCGACGAGCCTACCTGCTGTGGTCTCTTCTGAGCCTGGCATTTCTCGTCGCCGGCGTGCGCCGCTTGGCGAACGAAGCCTTGCTGCCCTGGGATTGGCGCCTAGGGCTCGCGGCCTCGCTGACTTTTGTTCCAGCGTTGCTCTGTTTTGTGCAGGGTCAGGACAGCCTACTGCTACTGTTGCTAGTGGTTCTCGCCTTCACAGCCCTCCGCCGAGGCCGCGCGTTTGCCGCGGGATGCTGGCTCGGCCTCGGACTCTTCAAGTTCCAACTCGTGCTGCCGTTGCTACTGGTGCTCGTTTTGATCCGCGGTAGAAGCTCCAGAACCGGGCTTGCCAAAGGCTTCGGCCTGGTTGCGCTGGCGCTGGCGGGCTTGTCGGCAGCCATTTCCGGATGGACAGTCTTCACCGCGTATCCACGATTTCTGGCTCATTTGCCGACGCAACCCTTCGCCGGGATCACTCCCCAAGTCATGTCCAACTTCCGCGGATTGACCTATTTCTTCTTTCACCGCGACCAATCGCCCTGGGCTATCGCCGCCGTTTCGATCCTCTCCGTGGCAGCCCTGATCAAGACGCTGACCTATTGGCAACACGCGCGGCTTGCCACCCATCCAGGCCCCGTGGCCGCGAGACGAGACAAATTCGACCTTGCATTCGCCAACACTGTGCTGTTTGCGCTGCTGGTCAGCTATCACCTCAACCCGCACGACCTCAGCCTTCTGTTGTTGCCGATGGCTCTGCTGCTGCATCGAGTGATTGCGCGAACATCACGACCCAGCCCGGCCGAGAAACGGACAGCCCTGAGCTTGCTGGCGATCTTGTTTCTGCCTCCGCTGCACCTGTGGGCGCTGAAGGAGGACCTTTATGCGCTGATCAGTCTTCCCGTGCTGGCGTTGTTTCTAACCAGCGCCTCCATCGCGCGGCGCAGCCGAAGCTCGTAGCCGCACATCCACAAACATCAATGCGAAGACCAGCACCGGGAAGACGAATGTAGCCATGCCCGGCCACCACCACCCTCTTGTGGCCAGCGCCGGCGATCCAAATAAGTAGGCAGCGCTTGCAGCCAGGCTCGCGATCCACGGCCACACTAGAGCGGAAGCTCCCGCCACATATCCGAGGCGAAGCAGGCGCGAGCGGGAGGTAAAAAACTTGCGATCCCGCACCAGCACCAGAACCGCCGGCAGCAACGGCACCTGGTTATACGGCGCGCACATGGGCACCACGAGCACAGTCAACGCCATGACGAGCGCAATGGCCCGGCCGAACTCCACCGCGCCCGCGGATTCGCGACGCGACTTCGCGAGAAGAAGAGCGCAGGCGAACACCGCAACCGCCGCCAGTATCTTTCCCGCATATCCCCACGGAACCAGCACATCGAGCACCGACTGGTTTTGGGTGTAGGCATGATATTGCCGAATGGCCTCGGCGAACATTTTCCACCAGCCTGGCAAAACGATCTCCGCGCCCGCAAGCAGCAGCGCCATCACCAGGGCGAATCCAAATACCAGCCTTCGCCGCGCGCGCCAGTCGCTCATGGCCCACACACCAAGCCAAGCGACCAAAGGCCAGGCCAGTTGCGGCTTAATCGTCGCCAGCGCCAGTAGAACTCCGCCACAGAACAAAAAGCCGCTAGCCACGCAAGCCACGGAGCCCGCCAGCAGCGGTGCTACCAGCAGGCTCAGTTGCCGCAGCTTGATTCCTTGCACAGCAGGGAAGCATCCCAGCATGAGTGCGATGCCAACCGCAATCCCAAGGAACGGCGGCCGCCAGCGCAGCACGCGCAGCCACAGCCACACACTCGTCCCGGTGAGGACGATTAACAGCCAGTGAAAAAATATCTGCACGCCAGAAAATGGAAAGCCGACCAGTGGCGCCAGCAAAAACACGACATAGACAGGGTAAGCAAATCGCTGCTGGTCTTTGGGATCGTTCGGCCGGCTCGGGTCAAGCGGACGCCCGTAATATTCCTTCTGGATTTCTCTCGCGATGTCGTCGCCGTAAGGATTGCGATGGTGCAACAGAAGTTCGCGCGCCCCCAGCCAGCGCGGATAAAGATCCGACAGATTTCCGCGAGGACGGTCGTGCGCCGCGGCGTCGGCGATTTCGTAAGGGATGAGCACGCGCTGCACATAGAACCACATGCTCGCCGCCATCAGAGCAGCGACAATAAATAGTAGAACGGGTTGCGGGCGCGAGTTGGGAGAATCAACCGTCATTTCCTTTAGCTGTGAGGCCTGCGGAACCGATTACGTTACAACCGCGTTCTGATCACGCCCCAGTTCCCTACCGATCTTCCACGTCCACCACAACAGCGGAATCGCTATCAAATTCACTTTGGCACTCACCAGCCACAGCGCCATCCACAGCGGGCCGACCAACACCGGCAGAGACGGCAACAACAGAGCGAATTTGCCGGCCGGCGACCGCTCCAGCGAGTGGAGACAGCAGTCCGCAAGCAGCACCAACGGCAGAAGCAGCAAGCTAAGGTCGTGCGAATTCGTCTGCCAGGCGATCAGTCCCGATACCAAAATGGCCAGCGAAAACTGTAGCTCTAAGTTTCCGCCGCGCGCCCGCCCCTTCCACGCTGCGAACAGAAACACAACAATCGAACTGATCCCAGCTAATGCCGTCCCCAGCCGTCCGCCAAACGGCCCGGGCCAACCCATTGCCAAGCCGTGCAGGTTCGGCAGATACTGCGGAGGCACACCGCCTAATCCCGGCGCGTTCGCGATTTGCAGCACATACGCGGGATATTGCAGCAACGGACCCACGCCCACCAATTCCGCCGAGATCAGCGCAAGGACGATCGCACTCGCCGCAAACCCCAGCGCCACACGCCTTCGCTTCCAGATGAAGAGGAGCACAACGATCGGGATTATGAATTGAAACTTGAACGCCGCCAGCGCCAGCCAGCATCCGGCAATCACATCAGCGTTCTTTTTCAGAGCGTAGAACGCCAGCGTGGTAAACAGCAGCATCAGAATGGAATCCTGCCCTTGCATCAAGCAGACGAAAACTGGAAAGAAGGCGATCGACCCAACCACAAACTTCCACGGCGGAAGCGAGCGCAGAGCGCCTACGGACCTGTGCAACAGCCAGGCCACTCCGAACAGCGCGGCCACGTTCAGCAGATCCCACACGGCAAACGCCTGCTGGTAAGGTAACCAAGTCAGAGGGACAAAGAGCGGAGCTTCAAAAGGCGGGTGATTGTAGGGCAACGGTCCCAACCGGAAAGCGATGTGGCCGGTGAAACTTTCCTGCACGGCATATTGAAGTTTTCTGTTGTAGAGCTGATGTCCCATCCCATGGCGCAGGATTGTGCCCGCGGTATAAAAGATCGTGAAGTCAGAATATCCCCGCCGGATGCCCTCGCGCATATCGAGAAAGAAGAGCAGATTCAGCCACAACATACTCACGATAAAGAAACGCGCGCGGCGCCGCCGCGATTTCGGCCAGCTTGACTCAGGCCAGGTCGTTTTCGGCAAGGGCTCCGGCGCGGGCCGTATGTCGTTTGCAGGCACAGTGGATCGCAATTGTACCTTGTGCGCCGCTCCTCCGTTATGATGGACCGCGATGATAGAGCCGCTTCGTACCGAGCGCGTGTTTATCACCGTGCTGTTCCTCGGTCTGTTTGCCATGGCCGCACGCAATGTCACCGATCCCGATGTCTGGTGGCATCTCAAAACCGGGCAATACATTGCCGAGCACAGGAGCGTCCCTCACACCGATCCCTTCTCTTACACGCGGGCGGGACAGCCCTGGGTCGCGCATGAGTGGCTAACCGAACTTTTCCTGTATGAGCTTGAACGCACCGTCGGATGGGGCGGGCTGATACTCACCTTTGCAGCCGCCTTGTCTGCGGCGTTCTTCTTGCTTTACCTGCGCAGCGGCCCTGCTCCCTACGTTGCGGGCGTGGCCACGCTGTGTGCGGCATTGGCCACCTGGCCCGTCTGGGGTGTGCGCCCTCAGGTTCTTTCGTTTCTGTTGACGAGTCTGTGGCTGCTGATTCTCGAGCGCTCCGAACGCAATCCCAAACTTCTTTGGTGGACGCTCCCGCTCACGCTCCTCTGGGTCAATTTGCATGCCGGGGTCGCTTTAGGTCTGATTCTATCGGCCTTGTTCCTTGCCGGAGGTCTCATCGAACGCGCACTTGGCTTCCAGCCCCAACTGAATCCTCCACGATTGCGGACGGCGGCGTTCGTACTCCTGCTCGATCTGCTGCTCGTGCCCCTGAATCCGAACGGCCTGCGGATGTTCTCCTACCCGATTGAAACGCTTCGTTCGGCCGCCATGCAGAACTACATCGCCGAATGGGCCTCGCCGAACTTTCACCATCCCGAGTACTGGCCTTTCCTATTCGTTATCCTGGGTACGTTCGCAGCTCTCGGATGGTCTCGACTCCAGCTGCGCCCGCGGGACCAGCTCCTGTTGCTGGTCAGCCTCTATGCCGGCCTTTGTTCCATCCGCATGATGCCGTTGTTCGTTTTGATCGCTGTGCCGCTTGCCTCTCACCGTTTCGGTAACTGGCCCCGCAGCGGTTCCCGGCGATTGCCGCACTCTGCATCTCGCTCCATGCTTAACGGTGGGATCGTCATCGCTATGGCTGTCTTTGCCGGCATCCACATCGCTCAGGTAATTCAGCGCCAGCCCCAGGATGAGATGCGGTACTTCCCGGTCCGCGCCGTCGCTTTTCTTCGGGCCAACCCACGTTCTGGGCCAATCTTCAACGATTACGATTGGGGCGGGTACCTGATCTGGAAGCTTTGGCCTTCCACGCTCGTTTTCATCGACGGCCGGGCTGATCTTTATGGTCAAGAACTGCTCGATCAATTCGCGAAAACCTATCAATTCAAAGGCGACTGGCAACAGACGCTGCAGCGCTGGGGAATCGGGACCGTGCTCGTGCCATCCGATTCTGCTCTCGCGGTCGGGCTGCGGAGAGCTCCGGGCTGGACCGTCGCGTACCAGGACCCCCAGGCGATTGTCCTGATTGCGCCGGCCCACCCGACGCTGACGGAGCGCACCCAACCCGCGCCCGCTGTCGCGAAACCAAACCCTTAAGGCCGCCAAGAGCTGCACGGCAGTTACCGTTGGCATGCAATAAATTACACCTCGAAGCATTTTGCGGGGTATTATGAGGGGTATCACATTCGAGGCAAGTTCCTCCGCAGGACGGTGCAAGCACACGGGATTCGGGTCCCTTGGAGGGATGGCTTTTGTCTCGATTGGGAACACCCTGTTGAAGCAAGCTCAATGTTTTTTAGGAGGCCACGAACTATGCAGCATCTTTTGAGACTCTGGCGCGAGGAAGAAGGACAGGACATTGCGGAATATGCCGTGATGCTGGCCGTGATCCTGGTGATCGTAGTGGGCACCATCCGGCTCATCGGCTCCAACGCGAATAATGTCTTCTCCAACGTTGCCAGTTCGATTCAGTGAGGAGTTGCAAGGCGCAGCACAACGGAGGCCACTTTCGCCGGGTGATGGCGTGGATGGGGGCCTCGGCTCGCCCTGACGGAGCGCTATGAACCGCACGCGTTTGTTAATGATCGGAGCTCTGGCCCTAGCCTTGGGACTCTTTGTCAGCCTCTTCGTCTACAAGAACCTGCAAGGGAGAAGTGCGTCCAGCAACGAACCCGGCTCGGATGTGATTGTTGCCCTTGACGACATTCAGGTAGGAGCCAGAATCGAAGAGCATGATGTGCGTACGGTTAAGTATCCGGCCTCTGCCCTACCTGCTGGAACCTACGGCAAGCGGTCTCAAGTTCTGGGCCGCGGCGTAATCCTTCCCATTGCCAAAGGCGAATTCATCCTGCCCAGCAAACTGGCTCCGGAAAATGCCGGATCCGGGCTGCCTTCTTTGATTCCCCCGGGAATGCGCGCCGTCTCCGTGCGCGTGAATGAGGTCGTCTCCGTCGCTGGCTTCGTCGGTCCGGGAACCCGAGTGGACATACTTCTTACGGGCACGCCGAACGGCAGCGCCGAGCCTCAAACTACGACCGTCTTGCAGAATGTGGCGGTGATTGCCTCCGGCCACACGCTGGAACGCAACGCCGCCGGCGAAGCTCAGAACACTCCGGTAATTACGCTTCTTGTTTCGCCCGACGACGCCGAACGTCTCACCCTTGCCAGCTCCGAAGGCCACATTCAGCTCTCCCTGCGCAATCCGCTCGACACGCGTCAGGACGATGTAGCCGCGGCCAACGCCAGGGGGTTGTACAAGGGCGGCACTCCGCCAGCCGTTCCGCCGCCAGTGCACGTTCGTCCCGTGAAACAGGTCAAGGCCGCACCGCCGCCCTCCTCCCCGTCGGTGTTCAGTGTTGAGGTCTATAAAGGTGACAAGAAAACCGTCGTCCCGTTGGCGGAACAAAGCGGCGATGACCCCAAGTAGCCGGAGAGTAGGTTTGGCCTGCGCATCCAATTGCATCATTGCAGGTTTCCTCATGTGGAGAGGAATAACACAATGAAGGTTCGCACAAAACTTTTCGCCGCGGTCGCATTCTCGCTACTACTCCCGGGGTTCGGTCCATCTCGGCTCGCCTCGGCCGATGCGGCGCCACAACAGCCGGCGATTCCGCTCAGCAGTCCGCCGCAGGACCAGGTTCCGCCAGGCGCCGCTCAGACTACTCTTCCGCCACCATCCGCGCAGCCGCAAGGTTCGGCGCCTCTGCGCGTCATGGTCGACAAGTCTCTGCTCATCAATACCACCGAACAAATCAAGCGCATCTCGGTGACGGACCCGAGTGTCGCGGATCCCACCGTCCTTACTCCCACCCAGATCCTGGTCCACGGGCGGGCTGCCGGCGAAGTTTCCCTCATCATCTGGGACGAAAACGAGCGTTCCCGCAGCTTCGATCTCCGCGTGGATGTTGACGTCAGCGCCTGCGCCGAAGAAGAACATCGCGTCTTTCCCGAGGAGCAGATTTCGGTCACGCCTTCGCGTGCCGCCATCGTCCTCTCCGGCCATGTCACTACCGAAGATGTCGCCAAGCGCGCCGGAGAACTGGCAGCCGCCTATTCCAAGAATGTCGTCAACGTACTCACCTTCGGTCCAGTGGGCGCGCAGGAAGTTCTGCTGGAAGTAAAGTTCGCCGAGGTCGACCGTTCTGCCCTTACTCAGCTCGGCGCCAACATTTTTTCCACCGGCGCCGCCAATTTGGTCGGAACCTCAACTACCGGCCAATACGGCGGCTTCTCTTCCCAGTCCATCAGCCAAACTCAAGGACAGAGCCCGCCTTTTTCCGCCACCCAAACGATCAGCAGTGTTCTCAATATGTTTCTATTCCAGCCGAACATTCACTTAGGCACCGTGATCGAGGCGCTGCAGACCAAGAACCTGCTCCAGATTCTCTCCGAGCCCAATCTCATCGCCGTGAATGGCAAGAAAGCTAGCTTCCTCGCTGGTGGCCAGTTTCCTTTCCCCATCGTGCAACCTGGCGCCGGGTTTACGGCCGTGACCATTTCCTTCAAGGAGTTCGGCGTCAAGCTCGAGTTCACTCCGGTGATCATGCCGAACGGCAATATTCACCTCACTGTGGCGCCGGAAGTCAGCACTCTCGATTTCGCCGATGCTCTTACCATTTCTGGCTTCACCATCCCAGCCTTAAGTACGCGCAAAGCTGAGACCGAATTCGAACTGCGGGATGGGCAGAGTTTCGTGATTGCTGGCCTGATCGACAATCGCGTCACCGATACTTGGAACAAAGTTCCCGGCCTGGGTGATATCCCTATCCTGGGCGCGTTTTTCAGGAGCAAGAGTATTTCGAAAAGTAATTCGGAGTTGATGGTTCTTTGTACGGTCCACCGGATATCGCCCAACAACGAGGCTCCCCCTGGGCCCACCAATCCGCAACCGTTCATCAACAACGATAAGTTCGACGGTACCAAGCCCGGAGCCAAGCCTGCGGGGAAATAGCCCGCGTGGCGATGAGCTGGCATCCTGGAGCAGGAAAATTGAAGCGGTTCGAATCAGAAGCGTGGGGGAAGTCGTAGTCGATGCCTGAGCTTGCAGTCGTTATCGTGGCCACCGACAATGAGCAGCGCACCGTGCTGCAGGTCTTGGTGGATGGCACCAGTGTGGCTCGAACAGCGCACACCTGCGCCAGTTTTCCCGTCGCCGCATCCGATCCCATTATGCGCCGTGTGCAAGCCGCCAGCCCCGATGTCGTGCTGGTTGATATTGCGGGAGATAATCCCTCCGCTTCCATGCGCGCCATTGAGCTCCTTCATCAAGAGCTTCCCGACTCGGCTGTGTTCGCCATCGGCAATCTCAACCAGCCGCAAGTCATCGTGAGCGCCATGCGCGCCGGCGCTCGCGAGTTCATCGAACGCCCCACCACCACCACCGATCTTCTGGAGGCTTTCGTTCGCCTGACCACGGCTCAGCGCCGGGTTCAGAGAGAAGGTCCGCGCGGCAAAGTATTCGCGGTGGTCAACGCCAAGGGGGGCAGTGGCGCCACTACCGTGGCCGTCAACCTGGCGCTTGCCCTGCAATCGGCTCACGGTCAAACTGCTCTTGTGGACCTCGCTCCTCTGGGGCACACGGCGCTGCATTTGAACCTCAAGCCCTTGTTCACCGTTGCCGACGCCACTCGCAATCTCCACCGCATGGATAGTTCGCTGCTGGAGAGTTTCATGATCCGGCATAGCGGCGGCCTGCAATTGCTGGCCGGGACCAATTCCCCTGCGGCCATCGAGCCCTCGACCACCGAGTTTGTCCGCCTCTTCGATATGCTGGTAACGCACTACCGCTACGTGGTGGTGGACAATTCCTCGCGCCTGGATGCCGCCAGCCGCCTCGTCGCCAATTTGTCGGAGATGGTGCTGCTGGTCGCTTGCACCGACGTGGCGTCGCTGTGGAGTGCGGCCCGCGTGCAACAGCATCTCGGAGAAACCGGCAGCCGCGACCGCGTACGGCTCGTCCTCAACCGCTTCCGCAAGTTGCCGGGCTTCACCGAGGCGGACGCGGAAAACGCAGCCGGAGTCAAATTGTTGTGGCGCGTCCCCAACCAGTACTTCGCGATCTCATCGGCGATCGACCGGGGTACTCCGGTCATGGAACAGAGCCATACCGAGATTGCGCGTTGTTTTTCCGGGCTGGCGCACGAATTAACCCGCAATGACGTCGACGTGAAACGCGCCGCATGGTCGCTGTTCAAAACCGTGTAAGCTTTATTAAGACTTTATGGCCAATTTGCAGACCTTCGAGCGCAGCGAGTACCAGCAGGTAAAGTCGGACCTGCACCGCAAAATCCTCGACCGCCTTGACCTGGAAAAGCTCGGCCGCACGACCGGCGACACCGCCCGCGAAGAAGTTCTCGTTCTCATCCGCAACTCGGTCAACAGCGAAGTCGTTCCCCTCAGCTTCGCCGAACGCGAGCGCCTGTCGCGCGAGATTCTCGACGAAATCTTCGGCCTCGGTCCGCTTGAGCCCCTGCTCAAAGATCCCACGATCTCCGACATTCTGGTCAATCGTTTCGATCGCGTCTACATTGAGCGCTCCGGCAAACTGGAGTTGACCGGCTTGTCTTTTAAAGACAACCAGCACCTGATGCAGATCATCGAGCGCATCGTTTCCCGCGTGGGCCGGCGCGTCGATGAATCTTCGCCCATGGTGGACGCTCGCCTGGCCGATGGCTCCCGCGTAAACGCAATCATCCCGCCCCTGGCGCTCGACGGCGCTTGTCTCTCCATCCGTCGTTTCGGGCGCGACCCGGTCACGGCTCGCAACATGATCGAAAACCAGTCGCTCACCGAAGCCATGCTGGAACTCCTCTCCACCATGGTGAAGGGACGCTTGAACCTGCTCATCTCCGGCGGCACCGGCGCCGGCAAAACCACCCTGCTCAACGTGCTCTCCGGCTACATTCCCAATGTAGAGCGCATCGTCACCATCGAAGACGCCGCCGAACTGCAACTGAAGCAGGAACACGTAGTCCGCCTCGAGACCCGCGCTCCCAACATCGAAGGCAAAGGCGCGGTGCGCCAGCGCCAGCTTGTCATCAACAGCTTGCGTATGCGTCCCGACCGCATCGTCGTCGGCGAGGTCCGCGGCGAAGAAGCCTTCGATATGTTGCAGGCCATGAATACCGGCCACGAGGGGTCGCTCACTACAGTCCACGCCAACTCCGTGCGCGACGCGCTGGCTCGCGTGGAAAACATGGTCTCAATGGCCAATCTCAACATTCCCGAGCGCGCCGTGCGCCATCAGATCGCCTCCGCCATTCATGCCGTCGTGCAAGTCGCCCGCTTGTCCGACGGAACGCGCAAGGTCGTCTCCATTTCGGAAGTCACTGGCATGGACGACGAGTCCATCACCATGCAGGATATTTTTGTGTTCGAACGCCGCGCCATCGACGAAAATGGGAAGGTGCGGGGAACCTTCCGCGCCACCGGCTTTCGGCCATTATTTACGGACCGGCTGGCGACTTTCGGGGCGCGGTTGCGTCCGGCATTGTTTGAATCGAAGACCGAAATTTGAGAACGTTCCTTTGGAGATTTTGGAAATACTGAGCCATCCGCCATGCCAGCACTGATTGCGCTTCTTGTCTTCATCGTGGTTGCTCTCGGGGCCTTCGCGGTCGGCTCTCTGTTCGATCAGCGCAACGAACGCGCCCGCCTTATCAAAGACCGCTTGGCCACCGTGCAGAAAGCGCCGGAGCGCGAACCCGACGCCGAACTCGCCCTCCTGCGCGACGAGCAACTCAGCAGGATTCCAGCCTTCGACACCTTGCTGCGCCGCTCGGCGCGGGTTTCCGCCATCCAGGAGTCGTTATTGCAGGCCGGCATGAAATTTCGCGCCGGCAACTTCCTCTTGTTGTGCTTGCTTTGCGGCGCTGTCGCCGGCCTCGCGGCCATCCTCTGGAGCAAGAATCCTGCCATCGCCTGGGCCGCGCTCCTCGTCGGCGCCTTCCTTCCCTATTCGCTCGTCTCCTATCGCCGCCAGAAGCGCTTCGAAAAATTCGAAGAGCTTTTTCCCGAAGCGATCGATACTCTGGCCCGGGCCGTACGCGCCGGACACGCCTTCACCACCGCTCTGGAAATGATTTCCAACGAAGTCGCCGAGCCTCTCTCCAGCGAGTTCCGCAAACTCTTTGAGGAACAAAAGTTCGGCATGCCCGTGCGCGATGCCCTCATGAATCTCACCGATCGTATACCTCTGGTCGACGTGAAGTTCTTCGTCACCGCCGTCATGCTGCAGCGCGAAACCGGCGGCAACCTCGCGGAGATTCTCGATAACCTCTCCTATGTGATTCGCGAGCGCTTCAAGATTCAGCGTCAGGTCAAGGTGCACACCGCGCAAGGCCGCCTCACCATGGCCTTGCTCATGGCCATGCCCCCGGCCGTCGTCACGATTCTTTGGACATTCAGCCCGGAGTTCGTTCGTCCTCTGTTTTTCGATCCCATTGGCCACGCCCTGTTGGTGGCCAGCATCGCTTTGCAGACGATTGGCTATTTTGTGATCCGCAGAATTATTAAAATTCAAGTATGAAGACCGTTTACATCCAGGTATAAGATGCCCTTGCTCCTGACCATCCTCGTGTTCGTCACCGTCGTGCTGGTGATCTTCGCCTTCGGCGCGGCCGCGGTCACACCCTCTTCCGTGCTGGGCGCCCGCTTGCGCGCTCTCGGCGGGCAATCGGTTCAGGCCCAGGAGAAGCCTGTTCGGAGGGTAAAAGAACGTATCGAACAGGCTCTCGATCCGATCAGCAAAGCCATTCCGCTCTCGCCCTCAGACGTCTCCCGCACCCGGGCATGGCTCATCCAGGCCGGACTTCGCGAGCCCCGCCATGCCAGCTACTATTTCGGCTCTCGCCTGCTGCTTGCTGTTCTAGGTTTGGCGGGCGTTGTGGCTTTCTCGGGCTTCGACAGTCTGCCGCTTCTGGTCTGCGTGCCCGCTCTCGGCTTCTTCATTCCGCGCTTCATTCTGAAGCGCATGATCAAAGACCGCCAACGGCGCATCCGCATCGCTCTCCCGGACGCTCTCGATCTCACCGTGATCTGCGTCGAAGCCGGCCTCGCCCTCGACCAGGCTCTCATGCGCGTAGGCAAAGATCTGCATCACGCCCATCCCGATCTCAGCGACGAATTTCATCTCGTGAACCTCGAGATGCGCGCCGGTAAGCCCCGCGCCGAAGCCCTGCGTAATATGGTCGACCGCACTGGCGTCGATGACATTCGCTCCCTTGTGGGCACTCTGATTCAAACCGATCGCTTCGGAACCAGCGTGGCGCAGGCCTTGCGCGTTCACTCGGATTCCCTGCGCACGGCCCGCCGGCAGCGCGCAGAAGAACAGGCTGCCAAGACTACGATTAAGATGGTCCCTCCCCTCGTAATATTCATTCTTGTACCGTTCCTCTTCGTGACGATCGGTCCGGCTCTCATTCAGGCCTATCACTCCCTCGTTAGCAAGTAGCCTGGAAATTGACCGCTCTTGACCTGATAAACGAACTGGATAGGGCACGACTTCTTACAGCTTGCGGAAAAACGCACGATTCGTATCAGGGTATGCCTTCAGGCGTACCGAAAGTGCCGCGTTATCAATCGCGCCTTTAGGCGCTGCGGGACTGAATTCGAGTTCTTCCGCAACCTGTTTTAGTCGTGCCGCTCCGGGTCACGAAAGACCCGGGCTTTAGCCCCTAAGGGACGCCTCAGGCATTCATGAGCAAGATCGAATTTGTCTCGTGGACCGACCTCTGAAGCGCCCGGCGTAAGCCGCATTTGATCGGCAGGAAGAGTTTTTCGGCGGACACCGCCGCATCGAACAAACTAGGAGCATTCATGCCGGGTTTCGTTCCGCACGGCCAGGCCTTCAACCAAACTCGCCAGCGCTATCTCGCCACCGACCTCGCCGTAGCGCAGACGCATTGGTCCCGGCTTCGTGGCCTGCTCGGAGCCTCCGAGCATGACTTCCGTAACGGGCGCGGCCTCTGGATTCGTCCCTGCCGTGGCGTGCATACTCTTGCTATGCGATTTCCCATTGACGTGGTCTATCTGGACCGCGCTGGAACCGTGGTGCACATCGAACCTAATCTCCCGCCTTGGCGCTTCGCCCCCGTCCGCCTGCAGGCCGTTTCGGTTCTGGAGCTGCCCAGCCACACCGTGGCTCAAACGGAAACTCGCCTTGGCGATAGAATTGAAATCAAGATAAAGGAGGATAACTAACTCTCAGGGCCAAACACGGGACTTTGGTCTCAACGTCGTTTCGGATTCGAGTGCGTCCCAAAGACCGGTGCGTGTCAAGGCCGGTTCGTGTCAGGGTCGGTTCGTATCAGGGCATGCCTTCAGGCATGCCGAAAATGCTTGTTGTTGCCATTGCGCCTTCAGGCGCTGCGTTTCCCGATGATTTCACCGTGACCGATACTCTCCAACTCGAAGACGCGATCCATCTCCACAACGAGCCCAAGCTGCTCATCGAGTGGTCCTCGCCGTGGCACGAGTTCGTCACCTCGATCCGCCCAGCGTTTGCCCGTTCCGGCGCGCGCCTCGCCGGCGAATCCCCACACGGTCTCTTCCCTTATCGTGGACTGATCGCCTCATGGCTGCTGGAAGCGTTTCTGATCTTCGTCGTCATCGTCCTTCCACGCGAGATCAATCGCCTCCGGCCCTACTCCGCGCCCAAATTGCGTCCCGACGAAGTGATCTACTATTCCGGCGACGAACTTCCACGCACCGAAGACTTCGGCGGCGCTCAATCCGGCCAGACCGGACGCGCCGGCGGCCAGGAAGCCCATCACCGCACCCAGACCATTCACGTCGCCCGCGGCGCTTCGCTCGCGCAGAAAGTCGTCGACGCCCCTGACCTTAAGCTTCCTTCTTCCTCCAGCGCCGTCGCTAACCTTCTCGCCTTCAAGGCCATCCCCGGACCACCTCCCGCCGAAGGCCTGCACTCTTCTCTTACGGCGCCCAGTCTTCCCGCCAATGTGATTGCTCCTGCGCCCGCCAACATCGCCCGCGATCAATCCCGCGGCGGCCTTACCCTCAATTCCATCGTGCCGCCGGCGCCAAACGTTTCTGCCGCTAAATCTCGCTTCGCTCCCGCTCTCAACGCAGCGGTTGTGCCTCCCGCTCCTACTGTCCCATCCGAGCGCCCACTCGTCGCTCCGCGTTTGGACTCCAGCATCATCGCCCCAGCCCCGAGCGTCTCCCGTGACCGCACTCTCGCCGCGCCCGCATTAAACTCCACCGTGATCGCCCCCGCGTCCACGCGCGTCTCCCGCGACCAATCCCGCGCCGCGCCGAATCTCAACAGCAGCGTGATTCCTCCTGCGCCCACGTCCGTCAGCCACGAAGTTTCGCCGTCACGCGTGCAAATGAACAATGCCGCGGTCGTGCCTCCGCCCGTCTCCGCGCCGGAACGCGAGGCCTCGCGCAACGCGAAACTGAACCTGCCCGCACCCTCCGTCGTCGCGCCTCCGCCCTCGGCAGATTCCTCCCGCGACCTGCGCCGTCTCGAAAGTGGCAGCCTCGGCGCATCCTCGCCCACCGTGGTTCCGCCTCCGCCAACCCAGGCCACCAACGGATCGTTCGTGAGCAGTATCATCGGCAAGCTTTTCGGCACGCAAGACGTTGTCCCGCCTCCTCCCACCGTGTCCGCTGGAAACGCTTCTGGAACCGCCCGCAACTCCGCCGCCGGATCAAGCGGATCGCTCGCCAACAACGTCATTCCACCTCCACCCTCCGTCGGAGGCATCGGCGGCTCCGCTTCTGGACGGTCTCAAGGCACATCGAACTCAAGCGTTATCCCTCCGCCCCCAGCGGCCTCCGGCTCCGGACGCTCAGGCTCAGGACGACAGCAAGGCTCTTCTCTCGGCGGATCGAACGTCATTCCCCCGCCTCCGTCAGTCTCAGGCGCAGGTACCGGCTCGACCTCCGGCACAGCTTCCCGAAACTCTGGCGGCTCCGGCAACGGAGGCTTGCTCGCCAGCAACATCGTTCCTCCGCCGCCCTCGGTCGGCTCCGGCGCCGGACTCTCCGGCTTCGGCCGGCAAGGTTCCGGCCTCGGCGGTCCCGGCGATGTCGGTTCGGTTCTCGCCCCGCCCAAAGGCGCAGGCGGAAACAGCGACAATTCCGGCGTGGTGCTCTCAACCCAGCCCGGTTCCAATCCAGGACTGCCCGGCAGCGGCGGCAAAGGCTCGCTCGCCATGTCTCCCGGCGGAGGCGACAAACCCGGCCTCGGTGGCTCAGGCGGCGGCTCCGGCATCGGCCGCGGCGCTGACTCTGGCAGTGGATTAGCCGGCGAAGGCGCGGGCGCGGGAAAATCCGGCGCAGGACATGGCTCCGACCCCAACGCCCGCGCCGGAATCTCTCCCACTCCCGGTCCCGGCGGCGCTGGCACCGCTTCCACCGGATCTCCCGCCGTCCCTGGCGTCGACATCCGCGGCGGCAGCACCGTCGTCACTCTGCCCAGCTTCGGATCGGATGGCAGCGGCTCCAACGATCCCAAACTTCCCGACCGCTCCCACGTGAAAGAACAACAAGGCCCGGCCATCACTATCGTCGCCACGTCGCGATCCGGCGGAGCCTTCGATTTCTACGGCAAGCTCCCCGGCGACAACTACTCCGTCTACGTCGATACCTCGATCGGCACCGTCGTCATGCAATTCGCCGAAGCCAACCCGGCCTCGCACGCACGCACCGGCACACTCGTCGGTCCGCAAGGCCTTCGCACCGATCTGCCCGCCGATCTTCCCCACGCCCGCGTCGTGATCAAATGCAAACTCGACGCTTCCGGCAACCTGAAAGATCTGCAAGTCCTCGAACCCGGCCCCGCCGCCATGACCGCGAAGATCATGGCCGCCCTGCCCAGCTGGAAGTTTCGTCCCGCCATGCGTGGCCCTCAGCCCGTCGAAGTCAACGCCATCCTCGGCTTCAACATCGACACCAACGACCGCTATTAGCACAGACGAGCTGGACCTGGTCGCTGTGAATCTCTCTAGCGAAACAAATTCTGTGGGAGCAGTGGGGATTTCTGTCCGTGGCGTGACCTGGAGTTTTTTAGATGGCCTTTTAAGCGGTAGGCCCCCCTCCCCCCCTTTTTGCATAATCTTTAGAATCATCGAGTTGGCTGGAAATTCCCGGTAAGATCGGGAGTCTAAAGAACTTAGATACTAAGTTCTTTTAAACCAACGACCTAGGGGTGCAACGATTCGGGTTCACCCGACCGTTACGGCCTCGACCATGATTGCGCAACCGTGATGACCAACACAAGGTCAGATGTCACATGGTAGCTGTTGAAAACTTTGGGAACGATCTACTCGTGAATTCCTACCGCGCAGGGAAGTCAAAAACCCCGGCCAAGTAAAGCGCCTTACATGTGGAGTATACTGTGGAATAGGTTCCACATATGCAAATCGTTCAAATCGTGCTGGATAAAAAGCTGTTACACGCCGCCGACCAGGCCGCGAAGCGCACGAAGCGAAACCGGTCCGCTTTGGTGCGCGACGCCCTGCGGGAACATCTCCGAGGGTTGGAGCTACGAGCCAGTGAAGAGCGCGACCGCCAGGGCTACTCGCGGCAGTCGCAAGCCGACGCGGAAGCGCGGGGTTGGGAATCGGAGGCCACGTGGCCGGAAGAATAGCCCGAGGGGACGTTCGGCTCTACCAGTTTGCCGCGCCCGACAAAACACGGCCGGCTCTCGTGCTCACCCGCGACAGCGCCATCGCGTATTTATCCACAGTCACGGTTGCGCCTGTCACCTCCACTATTCGCGGGGTGCCATCGGAAGTCGTGCTGAATGAGGAGGACGGCATGAAGTCCCCATGCGCGGTGAACCTGCACAATGCAGTCACGGTGTCGCAACAGCGCCTGGGGAAACGCGTGGCCCAGCTTAGTTCCGCACGAATGAATGAGGTGTGTGCGGCTCTGCGGTTTTCTCTGGGTTGCGATTCGAACTAGTTGGGGGGGTGTTTGGTCTTGCCCTGAAATTCTCTGTCAGCTCTAACCTGCCCCACTCAAGCCAAAAGACGGCTTGAGTGGGCCACCTGTCCGCCTAATCTTTGATTATGGCCAACAGGCTGTCGTATTCTGCCGCGAGTTCCGCAGCCCTCTGCGCGGCCTCAATAACCTCTGGGTCCGTCTCATTCGGGCCTACTGCCAAGACGGCTTCGTTGTACTTCGTGCTTCTGTCCCTGATTTCCTTGATGAGCGCATCTATCTTTTTGCTGTCCATTCCAGCGTCTTCTTTTTCCGGTAGTATCATTCCCGTCAAATGACGGAGGAAGTGTGATGGGGAAATACGAGTCGGGCGGGATTGATTCTCGGTTTGCGGCTCTTGTCTTTGCGTTTGTGGTCGGCTCGTTCTTCGATTGGTACTTCAATCATCCGTCCGTCGCGCACTGGTTGGGCGTGGGCGCGGCGTTTATTCTGCTGGCGATTCATTTGAGTGTGAGCAACACCGAAACCAGGGTGAAGCGCATCGAAGCTAGGTTAGATGCTGTGCTCGAAAAACTGGAACGCACGCCCTGAACTGCGTGCTTCACGCGATTTCAAGCGCGGGGAAATCACTGTCTAGGGCAAGCTTTAAGCCTTTCTATTGGGGCTTACCGGTGCGGCGCTCTTTGCGTGTCGCCCCATCGGTTTTCCGGATACGGCTTTGTTACTCTGCTGTTCTCTCTCTCGGCGAATGCCGAGTATCTCTTTTGCTTCGGCGATAATGTCTGGGTCCTTTTCGCTTCTGATAATCTCGTCTAACGCCTCAAATTCGCTCTTGCCAAGCATGTTCAGTTCTTTTTCGCGCAAAGCGATGTGTTCTCTGGCGAGTTGTTTTGCGGTCCTTCTCGGTTGCCATTGGAGTTAGTTTGTCCCCGCTTTCCGAACCTGTCAACCGGTCCGTCATTTCGCCAACCGGCAAAGGCGTGACCTTCAATATGGCTGGGCGTCTTGCGGTTGGGGATAGAATATTTGATATGACTCAGCAAACTATCGTCAACAAAACCGCCGAGCTAGATGAATTTTACAATCGCGTCATGCGAATCGCCCGTTCGATGGGTGGCAGCACGTCACGGCTGGCATCGAACTTGTCCTCTCCAAGGGCGATGGTGGCAGGTCCGCGTACCGAGGATGCTCCGGGTTTGCGGGCGCAGATGCCGAACGGCCTTCAGGTGGAATTCGCCCCGTCTAATGCGTTGAGTATAGGGAACGCTTTGTCCGTGAATGCGAGGCGCACAGTCGGGGAGGGGCGTAAGAGCGATTGGACTTTCACCTTTGGTTCGAATGGCTGGCAAAGGACTGGCTCGCCGCTGTCAGACGATGAAATACGTGAATGCTTGACCCCGGAAGGCCCACCCGCCTACTAGCGCGGACGGCGGCTGGCCCACTCAAGCCCGGTGTTTGCTTGCGTGGGGATGTTCACACGTCACAGACTTAGTCCGGCGAACAAACTAGATTGTCCTCATGCCATGGGGACTAACGCGTTTTCGCCACAGCGGGCAGAGTCATTTCGTCACTTTCTGCTGCTGCCATCGCCCCATTCGACTCCCTCGCTGCGCTCGGTCGCTCAGGGCAGGCTCCATTCGACTCCCTCGCTGCGCTCGGTCGCTCAGGGGAGGCTTCTGTTGTTTACCGCGGATGCAAGCCGCCGAATCTTCGAGTCAGCCTTGGAGCGGGTACGGCGCAGTTTCAGGCTCAGCGTTTAGCAGCCCGTGGTGAAACTCCATCCTCTCGAAGCAGCGCCTAAAGGCGTGCCGATAACGCTGCACTGTACGGCACGCATGAATGCGTGCCCTGATACGAATCGTACTTTCACCACGGGCTGTTCGGGGTAGGTGGTCATGCTGGAGCATATTCATCTGCTGCTCAGCGAACCACAGCGGGGTACGTCCAGCGATGGAACTGCCCCACTCAAGCCAAAAGACGGCTTGAGTGGGCCACCCGTGAATTTAAAGGGCTGCGGTTATCGCAGCGCTGAAGCTCTGCGCCACCCAAAAGCAAAAGATATTTCTGGTTTACAGCCGCGACCGCGCCAGCAGCCCATACGCTTTGCGGAACCACACTCGCTCGCGCCGCCGCTGATATCCCGGCATCGTCCGGCGCTGGTCCAGAATTTTCTGCGCCCACTCCCGCGCCTCTTCACTTCGTCCCTGGGCCTGCAGGAAAGTCGCGTAGTTGTAGTAAGTCTCCGAACTCGTGGAAATCTTCGTCGCTTGTTTGAACAGAGCCTCGGCTTTTTCCGCCTGCCCCGTCTGCGCATAGGCGTGCGCCAGCAACCCCATGCCCCGGTGGAAGTCATAGCTCGGATCGGCGGCCACGGCGCGCTCGATATCCGGCACCGCCGCCGCGAAGTCGCCCAACTCCACCTCCGCTACGCCGCGCCGGTAAAACGGATCCACAGAATCCGCCCGCTGCGCAATGGACCGGTCATAACATCCCCGCGCCCGCGCAAAGTCTCCATCATCCAAATACAGCAAGCCCAGCTCTTCGTAGTTCCCCGCCGAAGGATTATCCAGGATCGCCTGCTCCAACTCCTGAATCCGCCGCCGCCGCGGAAACATCTGAAATGACGTTCGCAGCAGCCCGGCGTCGGGAATCACTTCCGCCACAATGTAGACCAGCGCCCCAATCCATCCCAGGAACAGGATCACGAAAATCCAGTAAGTATCCGGACGGCGGCGAATGAAATGCACAATCGCCACCGCCTGCAGAATCAGTCCCCACCCGCGGAAGAGAAAGAAAAGTGATCCCATGGAATGCGCAATATATCACGTCACCGCCACCACCCGGCGGTAGCGGCTCAGTATGATTCAGGACGATTGTGAGGCGCACGCGAGATCCCTTGTCCCGTTGGTGAAAACGCGGGACTTCGGGATGACTCCGAAGAGGGCGCAGTCGTGAAGAATTCAAATTGAGCAATACCAGCCGGCCCTGGCGCTTCGGCCAATCAACAGTCTGATGTTAGAATCATAAATTGGTGAAGTCTTCCACGGCTACGGTTCGCCTGCTCGCCTCCGATATCGACGGCACGCTGCTTAATCCCCAATTCCAGATTTCCCCCGACGACCTTGCAGCCCTGCGCCGCGCCCACGAGTCCGGCATCGAGATCGTCCTCGTCACCGGACGCCGCCACACCTTCGCCCTGCCCATCGCCAGGCAACTTGGCTTCGATTTCTGGCTGATCAGCTCCAATGGCGCCGTGACTCGTTCCCTCACCGGCGAAACCTTTCATCGCGACCTGATGCCTCAAGAAGTCTGCCGCGAACTGTGCTCCGCCATGCAAGATTTCCGCAGCAACACCGTTCTTACATTTGACAAGGAAACCAAAGGCGCCATTGTCATCGAGCGCCTCGACGAGTTGAACGCCAGCATCCGCCGCTGGCTCGAAAAGAACATGGAATTCATCGACTTTGTCGTGCCCATTGAGCGCGCCCTGATCACCGACCCCGTTCAAGCGATGTTCTGCGGCTCAACCGCGCGCATGGTCGAAGCCCTGCAAGCGCTCGAAGCCAGCGGGATGAATGGCAAAATCACCGTCCTCCGCACCGAATACCCCGACCGCGACCTCTCCATGATCGACGTGCTGAATTCCGGCTGTTCCAAAGGCCACGCTCTCGCCCGCTGGGCCGCCCATCGCGGCTACCGGCGCGAACAGGTCATGGCCATCGGTGACAACCACAATGACATCGAAATGCTTGAATTCGCCGGTCATCCGGTTATCATGGGGAATGCCTGCGAAGAGTTGCGCGCCCGCGGCTGGAGCGTAACCCTTGGCAACGACCAGTGCGGCGTAGCCGCCGCCGTAGCCGATTTGGTAAGCGTCTAGATGGAGTGGCGCCTAAACGTTGCGCCTATAGCACTACGGAAGAGCGGCGCTTCAGCGCCGCGTAAGTGTCCAGAATGATTCCGGGCTTCAGCCCCCGAGGGACTTAGGTGTAAGGACTCATGCACCCGAATATCTGACATGATCAAACCGCTCCAACTCGCTCTCCGCGCTGCACTCCTTGCGCTGATCGCCGCGATAGCCCTTCCCTGCCTCGCCGCCGATTCCGCCGTCCTGCGCAACGGATTCTCCATCCGCCACGAGCGCCGCGAAATCATCGGCACCGTCACCCGTCTCTACATTGATGGCGATCAATCCAGCTTCGTCGACATTTCCACCGCCGAAATCGATCACTTCGAAGCCGCCCCAGACCTTGCAACTCCTCCGTCCGACATCCAACCCGCTGACGGCAGCACTCCGCATCCCTACGATCTGAATCATGTAATAGCCACCGCCAGCGGAACCTACAAGCTCGATCCCGATCTGGTCACCAGCGTCATCCGCGCCGAAAGCGGATTCAACGTCCGCGCCGTCTCTCCCAAAGGCGCTCAGGGACTCATGCAGCTCATGCCCCAAACCGCCTCGCAGCTCGGCGTGCACAATGCCTTCGACCCGCAAGCCAACGTCGAAGCCGGCACCCGCTACCTCCGCGAACTGCTCGAGCGCTACGACTTCGATCTCATCAAAGCCCTCGCCGCCTACAACGCCGGGCCCCAGCGCATCGACCAATACGGCGGCGTCCCTCCCTACCACGAAACCAAAGCCTACGTAGCCCGCATCGTCCGCGACTTCAACAAAAAGAAACTCGCCGCCAGGAAAACAACCTCACCCGCAATTACGAGCCATCCCTTGGTCAAAAAGACCTCCGCCGCTGCGCTCCCGCAGACTCAGGCGAAGGCCACGATTACGCCGTCCGCGATCAATCCGCCCACCGAGTAGTGCCCCGCGACTCTGACTACTTTGGCTTCTGCGGAGCTATCTGCACTTGCACGGCCTGAGCGTTATCCGATTTCGCCGTATCCACGCGGACCACTCCAAAACTGTCGTTGGCGTCGCGCATCTCCACGGTTCGCGTAGTCTGGGCTCCCGACGGCCCCGTGCGCGTCGTATCGGTGCTGACCACACTCAACCGCAGCCCCGCTCCCGGATCGCTCGGGTCCACCTGCTCCGTGGTCTGCCTCGCGCTCCCGTCGCCGCGCTGCAATTTCGTCGTCTTCTGCACCACATGCAGGCTGCCGTCCCGCGCCGCTCCCGGAACATCGACTGAGTAGTTTTCCACCGTGTCGCGCTTTTCTCCCGCGCCGCTGTCCGCTTCCTTGCTGACGGTCCGCGATATTTCTTCCAACTTCCCTTCGTCGTTAGGCCGCGACACCCGCTCCTCGGTGCTGCGATCCCTGCCTTCCTGCTTCACGGTAGTTTGCCGTACTTCCCCTACCTGCCATTTTCCCGCGCCATCCGGCAGCAGCGTAGTCTTCTGCGTTTCCACCGTGTTATCGCCGCTCCGTTTTTCGCGCTCTTCGGTCCGCATGGCATCAGCCAGCCCGCCGTTGATGTCGGTCAGCATCACCGTCGTCTTCTTCTCGGTCACATCGGCGCTGATCTTTTTCGTCTGCTCGATTTCCCTTTGCACCACCTGCAGATTCCCGTTCGCGTCAGGATTCGACGTGGCCCGGACCACCTTCGAATTTCCGCCCGGTAATGACTGCTTTTCCTCTTCCGTCTGCTGCACCAGCGTTCTCGCTCCGCTAGCCAAACCAAACGTGCGCGTCGTCGTTCGCACCGTCGTCGGGTTCACCTGAACCGTTTCCTTCTCGATATCCTGATAACGTTCGAAATCTCCGTTATCTCCACGCCGTTCGATCGACTGCTTATCCACCGTCCGATTCCCGCTCCGCACATGGCTTTGCACCGTGCGCGTCGGATTCACGCCGTCGTTCTGCGAATCCCTCGTCGCCGTCCACGATCCCGATCCTGAGGTAGACGCAGATGGATCGGAACTCTGCCCCCAAAGCGCTACGCTCGCGCAAGACGCAGCCGCCACCAGCATGACCTTCGTGAAATATCGCATCTCCACGCTCACTCTCTTAGCACATTCATTCTCTGCCCGCAACGACCCCGTGTCTATAGCTGGTTCGCAATCAGCCGCTGCCTCCCCAGCAAACAAATCGGGCCACCCGCAGGCGGCCCGTTAGTCTTATCCATCTCCCTGTTTTTACTGAGCATTGGCCGCTGATTGACCCTGGCCGTCTGCTCCGCCCGTGCCAGACAAGTTCCCAAATCACATCGCCGGATACGATCATCTCCACGCGCCGGTTCAACTGGCGGGCGGCCCAGGCTTTTGATCTCGCTGGCATCACCAATACAGAGGGTGCCTGTGATCCGTCAAGACGTTGTTCCCACCGGAGCAGCCCGGCTGATGGGCGGAGCGTAACCGAGACTACCATGGGGGCGGCGGAAGTTGTAATGCTCGAGCCAGGGGGAGAGCTGC